>Ga0302181_10000501_pt1 | contig 31868 bp, 28 predicted proteins | sample I_Palsa_E3_3_FD_198786 | JGI IMG/M metagenome (GOLD analysis project Ga0302181, IMG submission 198786) | Peat permafrost microbial communities from Stordalen Mire near Abisko, Sweden - I_Palsa_E3_3 | ecosystem: Environmental > Terrestrial > Soil > Palsa > Peat permafrost | place: Sweden...
TGCGGGCGGGGCACGACCGGCAGGAACCGAACCGAATCCGGATCGATTCGCGGTGTCGTCCGTGCGATCCGGGCATCGAGCTCGGCGAGCACGGAGGGGCCGAGCTCGAGCAGCGCCCGCATGTCGGTGGGCAGGTCGGGGTCGATCTCGCGCAGGTCCACCAAGCCGCCGCCGTCGGAGAGCGCCGCGATCGCCGCGCCGGCGCCCAGATCAATCGAGGCGAGCTTCACCGGAGGTCACTCGAATAAAGGGAATAAGCCATATCAACATGATAAGCATGTATGATTCGAGACGCAAGCCAAAGAGAGAAAAATCCGGTTTGACATACCGTGCTCGATCTCCCGCACACGAGGTGACCCGTATGAGCGCTGCCCCCGTCTCCAAGCTCGGCTTCTTCGAGATCCGCACCCGCGACGTCGCGCGGATCGCGACCTACTACGAGCAGGCGCTGGGTCTGGCGGTGACCGAGCGCTTGCCGTCGACCACCTATCTCGCCACCGGGCCGGATCACCACTGTGTCGTCGTTGCCTCAGGAGCGCCGGACGGGCGCGCCCGTCTCGGGTTCGAGCTGACCTGCGGCCTCGACGAAGCGGCCAGCCGGCTCAGTGCCGCCGGCGTCGCAGGCATGCGGCGAACGGACCCCGAGCCGGGGATCGCCGACGCGCTCGAGCTGAGCGAGCCGGTCACTGGCACGCCGATCGTGCTCTACGAGCGACAGGCTCCGATCGATGCGCCCTCAGCGACGCCGGTCACCCGGCCGACGAAGCTCGGCCATCTCGCCGGCTACGTCAAGGACCTGGCGACCGTACGAAGGTTCTACGAGGAACTGCTCGGCTTCCGCTGGTCAGACATGGTCGGCGACTTCTTCGTGTTCCTGCGCTGCAACGCCGATCACCACGCAATCAACCTTCTGCAGAGCGACAAACGCACCGGACTCTTCCACGTCGCCTTCGAGATGCGTGACATCGTCCACCTCAAGGACGAGCTCGACGTCCTCGCCGCCAACGGAATCCGCCTGGACTGGGGACCGGGCCGCCACGGCCCGGGGCACAACATCTTCACCTACCACCGCGACCCCGACGGCAACATCGTCGAGCTCTTCACCGAGATCGACGTCATCCGCGATGAGCGCACCGACGAGTTCGAGCCGCGGCCATGGCACGAGACCCGCCCACAACGGCCGCAAGTATGGGACCCCACCGACGAGGCGGCCAACAAATGGGGACCGCTGTACCCAGGCTTCATCGATCGCTGACCGGCTGCGGCGCGCTGCGCAGGAGCGTCGCGATCGCGACCGCGGGAATGCTGACGAGGCAGCGCCGTTAGTCGTGCACACTTCGCTGGAATTGGGTTGTCGGGGCGCAGGCGGGCCAGGAGAGAGTGCAGGAAAGTGTCGGGTGGAATGTCATGACTCGGGTTCTGGGGGTGGGGCCGGGTTCGATGAATGGGTTGCGGTGGCTGGCGAGGATCGGGCCGTGTCCGTTGGATGCCTGGTGTTGTGCGATGGGCTGGAGTGAGGTGGCAGCAAGAGGTCATGCTCGGCGACTTGAACGTGAAGGCTGGCTTGAGCGGTGTCCGATGTTGCGGGGCGAGGGCAGTCTGTTTGTCGTCACACGTCGCGGTGTGACCGCCGCCGGGGTTCAGGCCAAGCCGTTGCGGGCGCCCTCTCAAGCGTTCCAGAGCCGGCACCGGGCGGTCGCGTGGACGGCGGCGTGGGTCAAGCATCGCGGCCTGGAGCTGCTCGGGCCGCGCGAGCTGGTCGGGAACAGCCGATGGTCCGCTGAGCTCCTCTACTGCGACAGTCAGGGCGACAAGCAGGCCGAGCACCATCCCGATTTCGTGGCGAAGGTCAAGGACGGATACATCTGCATCGAGGTCGGGGTTCCCGCAACACCGACCAAGCGCCTCGAGGCGATCATGCAGCAGCACGAAGGCTGGCGTTGGATAGGACAGAGCCGAGGCGTGATCTACATCTGTGAGAACCAGCGCGCGAGCGAGCGGGTGACACGCATCGGTCGTAGCGCAGGTTTGCTCACCGGGCCCGGAGGAGACCTACGTACCGAGTTGCTCGACACGGTCCGGTCTCGCGTCGCCGCTGCGAACGAGAGATTCCGGGCCAGTCGAGATGGCCGCGCCTGACCGCGCACTTCGACCGCCGGGGAGCCGCTCAGGTCTGCCGTGCGACCTTGTCCAGGCCGTCGTCGTAGGTGAGCAGCTCGGCGCCGAGCTCCCGTGCGGTGGCGAGCACGATCGCGTCGGGTAGTCGAAGCCGTTCGTGCTGGGCTCGGATTTCGGCCGCGCGCTCGGCGATCGCTTGGCTCATGGCCACGACCGTGATTCCCATCGCGCTGATCGCGTACCGCGCATCGGCGGTGCGACCGGCGCGGGCAAAGGCCACCAGCGCTTCGCTGTAGGCACTCGCCGGCGCAAGCAGGGCGGTACCGGCGGTGTCGGCCTGATCGACGTCACTGACGGCTTGCTCGTGGTGGGCGTCGGCGGTGTCCAGCAGTCCGATCAGGACGCTGGCATCGAGGATCAGTGCTGCCACTCGTTGCGCAGACGGTCAAGCTCGCCGGCCGGGTAGATGCCGGTGGCGATGCCGGCGTGCCGGCGGACTCGGGAGTCACGCAGCGCAACGATGACCTCGCCGTCTCCGATCGACCGGATCGTGACCTCGTCGCCGGGACGGAGCCCGGCTTCGCGCATCGCGTCAACCGGAAGTGTGACCTGGTTCTTGGAGGACACGCGAGACATACCTTTACTGTATCAGTACCAAAGTAAAGGTCTACCAGGCGCCGAGCGCCCTCAGGATCGAAGTCGTCGTTCGCGCGTTGGACTGCTCATTGGACTGTTTTGTCAGCCAGCCAGCGGTTTCGAGCGGTTCGTAGCGGTCGCCAGCCGCAGCGCCAAACCCGTGAAACTCCCTGCAAACAGACAGCTTCCCTGCAAATCCTGGGATGCCGGAGGAGGGACTCGAACCCCCGACACGCGGATTATGATTCCGCTGCTCTAACCGACTGAGCTACTCCGGCCGGGGCCGCGGAGTCTATCGGCGTCCCGGTGGCGCGTCAGCTGCCCGCGGCCGTCGGCCGCGTGGCATGCTTGACCGCGAGATGCCCGACCTCCGCTCGGCGGTGGAGACGACGCTGCTGGCCTACCCGAACGTGTCGGAGGGACGCGACGCGGCCACGATCGAGGCGGTCACAACGGCGTTCGGCGAGGGCCTGCTTGACGTCCACACCGACCCCGACCACAACCGCTCGGCGTTCACGCTCGCCGGCGGCCCCGGCCGACTCGCCGGCCAGGTGTTCGACGGAGCGCGCGCGGCGATCGACAGGATCCAGATTGACGTGCACGACGGCGTGCACCCGCGGGTCGGCGCCGTCGACGTCGCGCCGATCGTCCACATCAGCCCCGACGATCGCGGCGCCGCGGCGGCCGAGGCGCTGGTGCTCGCCGATCGGCTCGGGGAGGAGCTCGGCCTGCCGGTGTTCCTGTACGGGACGCTCGGCGGCGGGCGCACGCGCGCGCAGTTGCGGCGCGGCGGCCCGGCCGGACTGGCCCGGCGGATCGCGGCCGATGAGCTCAGGCCCGACTTCGGCCCGCTGCGGCTGCATCCGACCGCGGGCGCGGTGCTGGTCGCCGCCCGCCCGCCGCTGGTCGCGTTCAACGTCGAGCTCGCCGCCGACCGGACGCTCGAGCAGGCGCGCGCGCTGGCCGCCGAGATCCGCGAGGGCGGAAGCCACGGCCTGCCGGGCGTACGCGCGATCGGGCTGTGGCTGGGCAGCGCCGGCCATGCGCAGGTCTCGACCAACATCGAGGACCACCGATCCGCCTCGCCGGCGGACGTCGTCGAGACGATCGCGGCGCTCGCCGGCCGCGGCGCGATCCGCAACGCCGAGCTCGTCGGCCTGGCGCCGCGTGCGGCGTTCGAGGACTTCCCGTCCGACGTCCCGCTGATCGGGCTGGAGACGATCGAAGACGCACTGGCCCGACGCTCCGTCAACGCGTAAGCTCAAGGACGCAGATGGCCCAGACCAAGCGCAAGCGCCAGACCAAGCACCGCGGCACGGCCGCCGGACAGGTCACCAACCGCGGGCGCACGAGTAAGCCGCCGAGCGCCGACGAGGTCAAGAAGCAGAAGCGGGATCAGGCGCGGGTCACGCGGCTGACGAAGAAGCCGACCTGGCGCTCGGCTGCGCTGCGGTCCTCGCTGGCGGCGGTCTTCATCTGCATCTTCCTGCTAGTGACGACGCACAAGCCGGCCACGTCGGTCCTGTTCGCCGTGATCGCAGCGCTGATCTACATCCCCTCGGGCTTCTACGTCGAGACGTTCCTATGGCGCCGGCGGATGCGCAAACAGGGACGGCCGACGACGTGATCGACGCGCGGATGTTCACGGTCGGGCCGGTGCAGGAGAACTGCTACGTCGTCCGGCGCCCGAGCGCGTCGAACGCCGTCGTGGTCGATCCCGGCGACGAGCCCGACCGGATCCTCGAGGCGCTGCGGGCGCTGGAGATCGAGACGGTCGAGGCGATCCTGTTGACCCACTGCCACTTCGACCACATCGGCGCGGTCGCGCCCGTGGCCAGGGCGACCGGGGCGCCCGTCTACTGCCCGCAACTGGAGACCGAGGTGCTGGCCGACATCATGGCCTACGTGCCGTATCCCGGGTTCGGCCCGTTCGAGAGCTACGAGGCCGACCACACGATCGGGGGCGGCGAGACGCTTGAGCTGGCGGGGCTGCAGTTCGAGGTCGACTTCGTTCCCGGCCACAGCCCGGGACACGTCAGCTACGCGCTGCCCGAGCACCAGGCGCTGTTCTCCGGCGACGTCCTGTTCCAGGGCTCGGTCGGCCGGGTCGACCTGCCCGGCGGCGATTGGCCGACGCTGCTGGCGTCGATCGAGCGCCTGCTCGGCAAGTACGCGCCTGAGACGACGGTGCATCCCGGCCACATGGGCCTGACCACGCTCGCCGTCGAGCGTGACACCAATCCGTTTTTGCGCGAGCTCGCGCACAACAGCTAACTCAGAGCTCCGGCCGATGAGCTCGATCCAGGCCCCCAGGGGAACGTTCGACGTGCTGCCCGCCGACGCGGAGCGGCGCGCCGTGCTCGAGTCCCACGCCAAGCGGATCCTGGGTGGCGCGGGCTACGGGCGGATCGAGACACCGACGTTCGAGGCGACCGAGCTGTTCGCCCGCGGCGTCGGCGGCGCGACCGACATCGTCCGCAAGGAGATGTATTCGTTCGACGACGGTGGCGGTCGTTCGCTGACGCTGCGGCCCGAAGGCACCGCGCCGGTGGTCCGCGCCTACCTGGAGCACGGGATGCACAAGCTGCCGCAGCCCGTGAAGCTGTGGTACCTGTGCACGTACTTCCGTGCCGAGGCGCCGCAGAAGGGCCGTTACCGCCAGTTCTGGCAGGTCGGCGCCGAGGCGATCGGTGCGGCCGGGCCTGAGACCGACGCCGAGCTGATCGTGTTGCTGTCGGACCTGCTGCACGCGCTCGGCGCCCGCGGCGTCCGGCTGCGGCTCTCCAGCCTCGGCACGCCCGCGACGCGCGCCGAGTATCGCGAGGCGCTGACCGCGTTCCTGCGCGCGCACGAGCACGAGCTCTCCCCGGACGTGGTCGAGCGGATCGAGCTGAACCCGCTGCGCGCGTTCGACGCGAGCGACGAGCGCACGCGGCGGACGATGCGCGATGCGCCGTTGCTGCTCGACCGCCTCGCCGACGACGATGCCGAGCACTTCGCGCGTGTGCGTGAACTGCTCGACGATGCGGGAATCGGCTACGAGCTCGATCCGACGCTCGTCCGGGGCCTTGACTACTACACGCGGACCGTGTTCGAGTTCACCTCCAATGCGCTCGGCGCCCAGTCGGGCGTCGGCGGCGGCGGTCGTTACGACGGGCTGGTGCAGCAGCTCGGCGGACGGCCGACCCCGGGGGCGGGCTGGGCGGCCGGCGTCGAGCGGATCTTGCTGTCGGCCGGCGAGGTCCCGGTGGCGGCGGACGTGTGCGACCTGTTCGTCGCGGTCGGCGGTAGCGGCTCTGAGGGCGAGGCGGGCGGGCTGGACCGTGATCCCCGCGCCGTCGCCAGCCGCGCCGCGTTCGATATCGCCAACGAGGCCCGCCGCGCCGGGCTGAGCGCGCAGCTCGAGCTGGCGGGCCGGTCGCTCAAGGGCCAGCTCAAGCACGCCGACCGGCTCGGCGCGCGCTACGTTGCGATCGTCTTCGACGACGAGCACGCGAGTCTGAGGAACATGGAGTCCGGGGACCAGAACGAGATCGAGCGGGGCGCCGTGGTCGCCGCGGTGCTTCGAGGAGAACGGCTATGAGCGCTGACACGACCACTGAGCGCGCCGGCGCGATGACGACCCAGCCGCGCCCGAATCGGTTCCGCGACGCGTGGGCCGGAATGCTGGACGCCGCCCGCGCCGACGAGGAGGCCCGCGTCTCCGGCTGGGTGCACCGCCGCCGTGACCATGGCGGCCTGATCTTCATCGACCTGCGCGAGCGGTCGGGGCTGCTGCAGCTCGTGTTCCACCCCGAGACCGCGCCGGCGGCCCACGCCGAGGCCCACCGGCTGCGCTCCGAGGACGTGATCACGGTCACCGGCACGATCCGCCGTCGCGAGCCCGAGAACATCAACCCGAACCTCCCCACGGGGCAGATCGAGCTCGCCGTGACGACGCTGGAGATCCTCGCCGACGCCGACACGCCGCCGTTTCCGATCGACGACGACTCGGCGGTCAACGAGGACCTGCGACTGCGCCACCGCTCGCTGGACCTGCGCCGGGCGCCGATGCAGGAGGCGATCGCGCTCCGCCACCAGGTCGTGCGCACGATCCGCGAGGTGCTCGACGCCCGTGACTTCCTGGAGATCGAGACGCCGTTTCTGACGCGCTCGACGCCCGAGGGCGCACGTGACTTCCTGGTGCCCGCGCGAATCGCCCCGGGCTCGTTCTACGCGCTGCCGCAGTCGCCGCAGCTGTTCAAGCAACTGCTGATGATCGGCGGCTTTGAGCGCTACTACCAGATCGTCCGTTGCTTTCGTGACGAGGACGCGCGCGCCGACCGGATGACCGAGTTCACCCAGCTCGACGTCGAGATGGCGTTCGTCGAGGAAGACGACGTGCTGGAGACGACCGAGGCGACGCTCGGCGAGGTCTTCCGGCGCGCCGGGTTCGACGTGCCGGCACCGCCGTGGCCGCGGATGACCCACGCCGAGGCCGTCAGCCGGTTCGGCTCCGACCGTCCCGACACGCGCTTCGGCCTGGAGCTGCGCGATCTCGGCGCCGCCGTCGCCGAGACGGCCTTCAAGGTGTTCTCCGGGACGCTTGCGTCGGGTGGGGTCGTCCGCGGGATCAACGCCGGCCCCCGCGCGTTGGCCCGCTCGGATCTCGACGCGCTGACCGAGCTGGCCAAGCAGTACGGCGCCAAGGGGCTCGTCTGGGCGTTCGTGGAGGACGGCGATCCGGCGGCGCCCGCGTGGCGCTCGCCGATCGCGAAGTTCCTGACTCCGCGTGAAACCAACGCGATCGACCGCGCGCTGGCCGCCAAGCCCGGCGATCTGCTGCTGATCATCGCCGACGCCGCGCCCGTCGCCGCCCAGGTGCTGGGTGCGCTGCGGCTCGAGCTCGCGCGGCGTCTCGAGCTCGTGCCGGCCGGCGCGCATGAGATCCGTTGGATCGTGCGCTTCCCGATGTTCTCCTACAAGCCCGAGGAGGGCCGCTGGGACGCCGAGCACCATCCGTTCACGGCGCCCTCGACGGCCGCCGGCGAGCCGGCCACCGCGGCCGACATGGACGACCCGGCGACGCTGCTGTCGCGCTCCTACGACCTCGTGCTCGACGGCTCAGAGATCGGCGGCGGCTCGATCCGTAACCACCGGATCGACGTCCAGCAGAAGGTGTTCGAGCTGATCGGGATCGACGAGGCCGACGCGCAGGCGCGGTTCGGGTTCCTACTCGATGCGCTGCGCTACGGCGCGCCGCCGCACGGCGGGATCGCGTTCGGGATCGACCGGATCGTGTCGCTGCTGGCCGGGCGCGACAACATCCGCGAGGTGATCGCGTTCCCGAAGGCGACCAGCGGCGGCGACCCGCTGACCGGTGCGCCGGCGCCGGTCGACGACCTGCAGCTGCGCGAGCTCGGGCTGCGACTGCGGGGCTGACCCGCGCCACCGCAGGTCCGCAGCGGCAGCCGACCCGGAGCGGTGCGTCGAGTGGTCGATTTGTACGTCCATACCGGACATTTCGCCCAATCGGCCCCCGCCCCCGCCCGGTTGTTACCTCGCAGCACCTCTACCTGTGTTTGGTGACACTCCGGCCGCCGTAAGCTGAGCAACCACGATGGATCGCTTCGCGTTCGAGCATCACCTCACCTCGCCGCAGGGCAAGCGACACGTCCCGGCCGACGGGTTCACCGTCACCAGCGGCGGCGGCGCGTGCTGCGACAAGATCACGTTCAGCGTCCAGATCGACGGCGCCACGGTCACCGACGCGGGGTTTGATGCGCACGGCTGCGGCTCGGCACACGCGGCCGGCAGCGCCGCGGTGACGCTCGTTCGCGGCGCGCCGATCCTCGACGCGGCTCGGATCGGGACCACCGAGATCGCCGACGAGCTCGGCGGCCTGAGCCCCGGCAAGCTGCACGCTGCCGAGTTGGCCGCCGATGCGCTCGCCCGGGCGCTCGGACGGGCGGTCAAGGAACGCGGCGCGGTGCCGGCGCCAACCGGCGCTCCGGCACGGACGCTGGTGGCGATGAGCGGCGGCGTCGACAGCGCCGTCGCGGCGCAGCTGTGTGCGGCCGCGGGGCCTACGGCCGCGGTCACGCTGGAGCTGTGGGCCGACCGTGAGAACGACGCCGAGCGCAGCTGCTGTTCGGCGACCGCGGTCGCGCAGGCCCGCGCGCTCGCCCACGCGATGAAGCTTGCGCATTTCACGATCGACCTCCGTGATGAGTTCCGCGCGGGGGTTGTGCAGCCGTTCATCGACGGCTACGTGGCAGGCGAGACCCCGAACCCCTGTGTCGGCTGCAACGGCCACGTGCGCCTCGACGGGATGCTCGAGCTCGCCGACCGGCTCGGGTGCGCGACGCTCGCGACCGGCCACTATGCCCGGACAGCCGAGCCCGGCGACCCCGGCGGGCCGCTGCTGCGCGCTGCCGTTGACCCCGCCAAGGACCAGACCTACATGCTGGCGGCGCTCGATCCCGCCTCCCTGGAGCGGCTGCGGTTCCCGCTCGGCGAGCTGCGCAAGCCCGAGGTCCGGGCGCTCGCTGCGCAGGCCGGGTTGCCGGTCGCGTCCAAGGCCGACTCGCAGGATCTCTGCTTCCTGGCGGGGACCGACCGGGCACGCTTCCTGGCCCGCCACGGCGGGATCCAGGATCAGCCGGGACAGATCGTCACGACCGACGGGACCGTGCTCGGCGAGCACCTCGGGCAGCACCGGTTCACAGTCGGCCAGCGCCGCGGGCTCGGTGCGATCCAGTCCCAGACGCCCGAGCCGCTGTACGTGCTCGACAAGGACGCCGCCACCGGACGGGTCACGGTCGGGCGCAGACGTGAACTGGCGACCACGCGGGTGGACGTTCGCTCGGCCCGGTTGCACCGGCCCGGGGCCCGCGTCGACAGCGTCAAGCTCCGGTACCGGTCAGCGCCCCTGCGTGCGACCGTCGCCGGGGAGCCCGGGGCCGGACGCTACCGCGAGCTGTCGTTGCAGCTGGCCGAGCCGGTCGACGGCGCCGCCCCCGGACAGCTGGCGTGCCTGATGGACGGCGACCTGGTCGTCGGCTGGGGCACGATCACGCGCCCGCGCGGCTGATCGGCGCCCCGCGGGTCAGCGGACCGCGAAGTCCGCGTGGCGCACGAGCGACAACGCCCGTGCGACCCAGAATCGACCGGTCGGCGGCGCGCCCTTGCCGCAGCCTCCTGAGCGGCCGGGGTAGGCGATCCAGGCGAACGCATCGACCCGCGGAAAGCCGGTGTCGAACGTCGGCAGCGGCCCAAGCCCGCGTCCCGGCGGGCTGCACAGGTCCTCGTTGCCGTCACGAACGCGATCCCGGGGAATCAGCGGCCCGCGGCCGTTCATTGCGGTGTTGACGACGAAGTGCTTGCCGCCGGTCATGCGCGAGATCTGCTCGCCGTAGCGGATCTCCTTGCGGGTCCAGTCGAAGTGGGTCGCGTTCAGGAAAAAGCCCTGGATCTCGCCGATTCCTGCACGGCGCAGCAGCCGCGCGGCGCGCGCGGCGTTGAGCGCGTCGGCCGCGCCCGCGTCGGTGTAGACGACCACCCGCGGGTCCTGCGAGAGCGCGTCGAAGGCGTCGTGCAGCTCTTGCAGCCGGACCTGGAGGCCGTGGTGGCTGAGGCAGTTGACGGTGATCAGCGAGTCGACCTCGAGGAACACGATCGCCCGGTAGTCGCCGATCCCGCGGGCGAAGTTCGTCACCCAGCGCTTGTACGTGCGCTCGCGCGCCGCCGTGTCGGAGTAGTGGCCGCAGTCAGGATGGGTCTTGCGCGCGTCGACGATCCAGTAGGTCGAAAGTTCGGGAACCGACCCGGGCGACTCGGCGGCCGCGCGCGCGAGGTAGTTCGAAACCTGGAGTCCGACCTGCGAGACCTTCGTCCAATTGCCCCAGCGACCGGTATCGGGCTCGCGGGCGATCACGTCGAGCATCCCTGCCTCGCGCGGATGGCGATGTTTGAGCCGCCGGGCGGCGACCGCGGCGAGCCCGTCCTGGCGGTCGACGAACGCCTGGGCACCCGTCAACGGGTCGGTGGCCGGCGGCGTGACCGCCAGCGCCAGCGGATTGCCCGCGATCGGCGCGACCGCGGGGACGGTCAGCGTCGATGTCGTCAGGCGAAAGCCGTTTGGGTTCTGTCGCACCCGCTCCGACGCCAGCGCCGGCGCGAGCGACGATGCGAGCAGGACGACGAACGTCGCGATCATCAGCTTGCCCCGATCCATCATCCGGTGCACCGGCCCGTAGACGACGATGAGCGAGTCGCTGCGGCCGCAATTCCGCGTCTGTTCGATGCTGTCACGCGCATACACTCACGATCGACATGACCAGCTCCGACGAGATCCGCCGTACGTTCCTGGAGTTCTTCGAGTCCCGCGGGCATCTGCGGCTGCCGTCGGCCTCGCTGGTTCCCGCCGACTTCGATCCATCGGCGCTGTTCACCGTAGCGGGTATGCATCCGCTCAAGCCCTACTTCCAGGGCGTCGAGCAGCCGCCGCGCAACCGCGTGACGACCTGCCAGATGTCATTCCGGACGCCGGACATCGAGATCATCGGCACCACCACCCGGCATCTGACGCTGTTCGAGATGCTCGGCAACTTCTCGTTCGGCGACTACTTCAAACGCGAGGCCGCGCGGTTCGCCTGGGAGCTGTCGACCGACGGTTTCGGCTTCCGCGCCGACGACATCTGGATCACGGTGTTCGGCGGCGACGACGAGCTCGGCCTCGGACCCGACCAGGAGGCGATCGACGCCTGGCTGGAGATCGGCGTGCCGCGTGAACGGATCGTCGAGTGCAACCGCGAGGAGAACTTCTGGCAGGCCGGCGCGACCGGGCCGTGCGGCCCCTGCTCGGAGCTGTATCTGGACCGCGGCGTCGAGCACGGCAGTCTCGACGACCTGCCCGGCGGCGACAACGAACGGTTCCTGGAGTACTGGAACCTCGTGTTCATGCAGCTCGACCAGAACCCGGTCAACGTGGTGACGCCGCTGCCGGCCAACAACATCGACACCGGGATGGGGCTGAACCGGATGGCGGCGGTGCTCCAGAACAAGGAGACGGTGTTCGAGACCGACCAGTTCGCGCCGCTGATCGAGCTCGGCGAGCAGCTCTCCGGTCGGCGCTACGGCGAGACGTTCGCGACCGACAAGGCGTTGCGGGTGCTGGCCGACCACGGCCGCGCGATCACGTTCCTGCTGTCGGACGGCGTCGTCCCGTCGAACGAGGACCGTGGCTACGTGTTGCGGCGGATCATGCGCCGCGCGATCCAGCACGGCCGCTCGATCGGCCTGGAACCGGGCTTCCTGCCGCGCTACGCCGACGTCGTCACCGAGCTGATGAACGCCTTCTACCCTCGCCTGCACGAGCAGCACGATCAGATCCGCCGCTGGATGCGCTCCGAGGAGGAGTCGTTCGGTCACACCCTCGAGTTGGGCCTCAAGCGGGTCGACGAGCTGATCGCGCGTGCCCGCGAGAACGGCGACGAGGGGATCGCCGGCGAAGACGCATTCCTGCTGCACGACACGTACGGGTTCCCGATCGACATGACGCTTGAGATCGTCACCGAGCACGGTCTCGGGGTCGATGAGGCCGGCTTCGAAGCGCTGATGGACGAGCAGCGGACACGCGCGCGAAAGGGCTCCCGGGGCAGCCGCGCCCCCTCGGGGGTGCGCGATCGCGCGGTGGCGCTGTCGGGCGCGGCGGGCTTTGCCACCGAGTTCGTCGGCTACGAGACGACCGAGGCGACGACGACGATCGGCGCGGTCGAAGCGAGCGACGACGGCGAGCTGTTGATCAAGCTGCACGAGTCCCCGTTCTATGCCACCGGCGGCGGCCAGGTCGCCGATACCGGCGTGCTCGAATGCGAGGGCGGTGGCTGCCGCGCCCGTGTGACCGACGTGATTCGGCTCGGCACCGATCAGATCGTCGCGCTCGCGCCCGAGCACGGAGCGTTCGAGCCGGGCGAGCGCGTGTACGCGCAGGTCGACCGCGCGGCCCGGCACGCGACCGCGTGCAACCACACCGCCACCCATCTGCTGCACGCGGCGCTGCGACGGCACCTCGGTGACCACGTCCGTCAGGCGGGCTCCTACGTCGGGCCCGACAAGCTGCGCTTCGACTTCACCCATGGCGGCGGGCTGTCGGTCGATCAGCTGCGCGCGGTCGAGGACGACGTCAACGCCTGGATCGTTGAGAGCCACCCGGTGCGGGCGCTGCAGACCACGCTCGACGAGGCCAAGGCGCTCGGCGCGATGGCGCTGTTCAACGAGAAGTACGGCGAGATCGTGCGGATGGTCGAGGTCGGCGGTGTTGGGGTTGGGGGGTGGGACCCCCTCGTCTCACGCGAGCTGTGCGGCGGCACGCACGTGCGCTCGACCGCCGAGATCGGCCTGTTCCGCCTGCTGAACGAGACCTCGAGCGCCGCTAACGTGCGGCGGATCGAAGCGATCACGGGGCCCGAGGCGGTTGCGTACATGCGTGACCACGACCGTCGGCTGCAGGACGCCGCGGGTGTGCTGCGGGTGCCCCCCGAGCGCGTCGCCGATTCGGTCCGAGCGCTGCGTGAGCAGCTGCGAGAGCTCGAGCGCGCCGCCAGGGCCGGCGCCAACGGGTCAGCGGGGCTCGACATCGACCAACTGGCGGCGCAGGCGGCCGAGATCGCCGGCGCGACAATCCTGACGGCGGCGGTCAACGTCGCCGACGGCGACGCGCTGCTGGCGCTCGCCGACCGGCTCAAGGCCAAGCTCGGCGACGCGGCGATCGTGCTCGGGCGTGCCGGTGACGGGCGCGTGGATCTGATCGCGTCGGTCTCGCCATCACTGGTCAGACGCGGCGTCAAGGCGGGCGAGATCATCAAGCTGGCGGCGGCCGAGGTCGGTGGCGGCGGTGGCGGTCGCGACACGATGGCCCGCGCCGGCGGGCGCGATCCCGAACGCCTCGACGACGCGATCACCGCCGCGCAGCGGGCGATCGAGTCCGCACTGGCCGGCTGAGCGGGCTCGACGCCGGCCACCGTTGGTCGACGGCAATCGGCATGCCGCCGAGTGGCTGCGTAGGATCACGGGTGATGCGAGTGCTCGCGCTCGATTACGGACGCGCGCGTTGCGGGTGTGCGATCAGCGACCCGACCGGCGTGCTGGCGACGCCGCTGGCGGCGATCGCCGCGCCGGACTCCCGACGCGGTCGCGCGCGGCTGCGCGCGCTCGTCTCCGAGCTGGGCGTGCAGCAGATCGTCGTCGGGCTGCCGCTGTCGCTGTCGGGTGGCGACTCGACCCAGACGACGGAGACGCGGGCGTTCGCCGACAGGCTCCAGCGTGCTGTCGAGGTCCCGGTCGAGCTCTACGACGAGCGTTTCACGACGGTCATGGCACGACGGGACGGCGGATCAGCTGATGAGGATTCCCGCGCGGCTGCACACTTGCTGGAAGGCTGGCTGACGCGGGCGGTGCCGGCGGTGGCCGATGGCTGACGGCGCACGGCGCACGGCGCAGGAGCGCGAGGAGGCGCGCCGCGAGCGCGAGGCCGCTCGGGCGGCGCGCGAGGCATCGGAGCCTGGCGGCTACGAGGACGACGGCGAGGCCGACGACGCTGCGGCCGGGATCGACGAGCCGCTCGTCCAGCGCCGCGATGACGCTGACGCGCTCGCTGACGACGGCCACGACGGCCACGACGGCCACGACGGCCACGATGGCCACGAGCTCGAGCCGCTGCAACAGGAGCGGATCGCCGAGAACGGGGACCGGCACGGCGGCCCGTCGATCAAGTCGTTCCCATCGCCGCCGGATCCCGACTTCTACCTGCCCGAGGGCGAGCTCGAGATGCCGTCGGGGACCAAGCGCGTCAGCCGGCTGGGCAACCGCCAGCGGCCGGTCCGACCCCGACCGTCCCGGCGCCGGCGCCAGGTCAAGCCGCGCACGCGCAACGCGCCGACACGGCGGCGGCCCTGGCTGGTGCGGATCGTCTCGCTGCTGGCGATCGTGCTGGCGGCGGCACTGGCGTGGTTCCTGATCGAGCTGTTCCAGCCTTTCGGGGTCTCGCCGCACGGACGCGTCAAGGTCGTGATCCCGCCGAAGTCGAGCTCCAGCGACGTCGCCAAGCTGCTGCACTCAGACCATGTGATCTCCTCGAGCTTCTTCTTTGAGCTGCGCGCGACCCTCGCCGGTGATCGCAGCGATCTGCGGTCCGGGACGTATCACCTGCAGGAGGGGATGAGCTACGGCTCGGTCCTCAAGAAATTGACGACGGTGCCGCCGCCCGTGCCGACGACCAAGGTGACGATCGAGGACGGGCACAGCCGCTCGCAGGTCGCGGCGCTGCTCAAGCAGCAGGGGATCAAGGGCAACTATGTCGCGCTGACCCGTCACTCAAAGCTGCTGAACCCCACCCGTTACGGGGCGCCCAAGAGCACGCCGGACCTCGAGGGCTTCCTGTTCCCCGACACGTTCAGGCTGCGCAAGCCGGTCAAGCTGACCACGCTGGTCGCCGCCCAGCTGACGGACTTCAAACACCGCTTCGGGCAGCTGCAGCTCACGCAGGCCGAGCACAAGGAGCATCTGACCGCGTATCAGCTGCTGATCGTCGCATCGCTGATCGAGGGCGAGGCGGCCACGCAGTCCGATCGCGACAAGGTCGCGTCGGTGATCTACAACCGTCTACGCGACCACATGCCTTTGCAGCTGGACGCGACCACGCGCTACGCGACCGGGAACTACTCAAAGCCCCTGACCGACGCCCAGCTGAACTCGAGCTCGCCGTACAACACCCGGAACCACGCCGGGCTGCCGCCGACCCCGATCAACAGCCCCGGGCTGTCGGCGCTGCAGGCGGCCGCGCACCCGACGGTCACCGACGACCTGTACTTCTTCGCCAAGCACTGCACGGACAAGACCGTGTTCTTCACCAACTACACGCAGTTCCAGAACGCGGTCAACGCGGACGCCGCGACCGCCTGCCACAAGTAGGGGCGCGTGCGGCTCGGGGTGCTCGGGTGGCCAGTGGCGCACAGCCGCTCGCCGGCGATGCACAACGCGGCGCTGCGCGCGGTCGGTCTGCACGGCTGGCGCTACCAGCTGCTGCCCGTTGCAGCGGAGCTGCTGGATGAGATCGTGCCGTCGCTCGGACGGGCCGGGTTCCGCGGGGCGAACGTGACGATCCCGCACAAGGCGGCCGCGTTGGCGCTGGCGACCGACCCGACCGAGCGGGCGGCTGCGATCGGGGCTGCCAACACGCTCACGTTCGGGCCGTGCGGCGAGATCGTCGCCGACAACACCGACGCGCCGGCGCTGGTCGCGGCGCTGCCGTTCGACATCCGCGGCGCGACCGCGCACGTGCTCGGCGCGGGCGGCAGCGCCCGCGCGGTCGTCTGGGCACTGATCGGCGCCGGCGCGCGCCGCGTCCTGATCTGGAACCGCTCACCGGAGCGAGCCCGAGCGCTGGCGGATGCGTTCGGCGCGACGCCGTGGGGCCCGGGGGAGGCGATGGGCGACGCCGACCTGCTGGTCAACTGCACCTCGGTCGGGCTCGACGGCGGTGATCCGTTCGGGTCGCTGCCGCTGGTCGCGGCGAGCATGTCGAACTATCGATGCGTCGTCGACCTCGTCTACACGCCGTTCGGGTCGCGGTTGATCGAGGCGGCCGCCGACGCCGGCGCCGCGACGGTCGATGGCCTCGAGATCCTCGTCGGGCAGGGGGCGCTCAGCTTCGAGCGGTTCACCGGCCGCGCCGCGCCGCTGGACGTGATGCGAGCCGCGGCGCGCGGCTGACGCGCCGCGAAGCCACGGGATCGACCCACAGCTATCGTGGGCGGCGATGAGCACCGGCGACCCGACGATGTGCACGGCCTGCCGAGGCACCGGCAAGGTCCTGTCCAGTCTCGGTGGCACCCCGCACGAGGTCGTCTGCCCCTGGTGTGAGGGGTCCGGGCACCGGATCCCGGGGATCGATGCTCAGGAGCATCCCGCCGAGGGCGGCGACCCTCCGCCCGAGACGGCTTCCGGGGCCGACGGCTCCTCGTGAGCGGCCACTAGGCTGAGCAACTCGCGATGGCGCTCGAGCTGACCACAGCCGGGGAATCCCACGGTCCCGGCCTCACCTGCATCGTCCAGGGCATGCCGGCCGGCCTGGCGCTGGATCGCGACGCGCTCGATCGCGATCTGGCGCGCCGCCAGCTCGGCCACGGGCGCGGCGGCCGGATGAAGATCGAATCCGACCGCGCGACGGTCACCGCGGGCGTCCGCCACGGGCGCACGCTCGGCGGGCCGATCTGCCTGCAGGTCGCCAACCGCGATTACGCCAACTGGGAAGAGCGGATGAGTCCGTGGCCGGTCGACGCGGAGATCGCCGAGGTCCACCTGCCGCGCCCAGGCCACGCCGACCTGGTCGGCACCCAGAAGTACGGGTTGACCGACGTACGCGACATCCTCGAGCGGGCGTCAGCCCGTGAGACGGCCGCACGGGTCGCCGGCGGCGCGGTCTGCAAGGCGTTCCTGGCGGCCATCGGCGTCCAGGTGTTCTCGCACGTGACCCAGATCACGGGCGTCGGCGCACCGCGCCGGGACGACCTCACGGCCGCCGACTTCGAGCACGTCGACGAGTCGCCGGTGCGCTGCCTCGACGCCGAGGCGAGCGCCGCGATGGTCGCCGAGATCAACCGCCTACGCAAGGCCAACGAGTCGCTCGGCGGGGTGTTCGAGGTGCGTGCGTTCGGACTGGTCCCGGGTCTGGGCTCGCACGTCTCGTGGCGCGAGCGCCTCGACGGCGTACTCGCGCAGGCGGTCGGCTCGATTCAAGCGGTCAAGGGCGTCGCGATCGGCGACGGGATCGAGGTCGCCGGTCTGCCGGGTTCACTCGCGCACGACGAGATCTTCTACGACGACGAGCGCGGCTATCACCGTCACACCAACCGCGCGGGCGGGCTGGAGGGTGGGATGACGACCGGCGATCCGCTGATCGTGCGCGGTTACATGAAGCCGCTGCCGACGCTGACCAAGCCGTTGCGGTCGGTCGACATCGCGACCCACGAGCCGGCCGAGGCGCTGCGGGAGCGGACCGACTCGTGCACGGTTCCGGCCGCGGGCGTGATCGGCGAGGCGATGGTCGCGTTCGTGCTCGCCGATGCCTACCGGCGCAAGTTCGGCGGCGACCACATCGACGACGTGCACGCTGCCATCGCGACGTATCAGGAGCGGATCGGGTGGTCCCCGGCCTGACCGATCGGACCGTCGCGGTTGTCGGTTTCATGGGCGCGGGCAAGACGACCGCGGCGCGAGCGTTCGCGCAGGCGTCGGGCGGGGTCGCGGTCGACGCCGACAGCGAGATCGAGCGCCGCGTCGGCAAGCCGATCGCGGAGATCTTCGCGGCCGATGGCGAGCGCGCGTTCCGCGCGGCCGAGGACCGGGTGACGCTCGAGCTGTTGGATCGCGGGCCTGGCGCCGGCCCGACGTTCGTAGCGCTCGGCGGCGGCGCGCTCGGGTCTGAGGCGATCCGTCGTGCGCTGCAGGAGCACCTGGTGATCTGGATCGACGTCGACGCCGACACCGCCTGGCGGCGCTGCGAGCACAGCAGCCGTCCGCTGGCGGTCGACCGGGCTGCGTTTGAGCGGCTCCACGCCGAACGCGAGCCGGACTACGCAAGCGCCGCCGACATTGTCGTCCCGCAGCGGTTGCATGCGCGCCTGGCGGCCGTCCTGGACGCGCTCGAGGGGGTGCCGGACGGCGTCCGGATGCTGTGGGCGACCAGTGATTCGGGCGACTATCCGGCCTACATCGGTCCCGGGCTGCTGCGGATCGATTCCGGTTCCGGCCCGGCGTTCTGGCCGGCGACGGTCAAGGGCCGGCGGTTCCTGGTCTGCGACGGGAACTCGGGGCGCCTGTTCGGCGACCGGATCACGCCGCTGAACGGACGCGTCGCGATCATGCCCGGCGAGCAGTCCAAGACGATCGCGCATGCCGAGATCGTGTGGTCGGAGCTGGTGCGCGCGGGGATGACGCGCAGCGACGTCGTGGTCGCGCTCGGCGGCGGGGTCGTCGGCGACCTCGCCGGCTTCTGCGCCGCGACCTACCAGCGCGGGGTGCGGTTCGTGCAGGTGCCGACGACAGTCGTCGCGCAGGTCGACTCCGCCTATGGCGGCAAGACCGGCGTCGACCTGTCGGAGGCCAAGAACTACGTCGGCGCCTACCACCAGCCGCAGGCGGTGATCTCCGACACCGATGCGCTGGCCTCGCTGCCGGCGCAGGAGCTGGCGGCCGGGTATGCCGAGATCGTCAAGACGGCGCTGCTGGCGGGCGGCTGGCTGTGGGAGCGGGTCCGTACCGGCGCTGGGCCGGCGGACCCCGAGGTGATCTGCGCCTGCGCGCACACGAAGCTGCGTGTCGTCGCCGCCGACGAGCGTGACGCCGGCCTGCGTCAGACGCTCAACCTCGGCCACACCGTCGGCCACGCGATCGAGACCGTCACCGGCTATGCCAGCTACCGCCACGGCGAGGCCGTCGCGCTCGGGCTGCTGGCGGCGTTGCGGCTGTCAGGCGCCGACGATCTGCGCGACGAGGTCGCCGAGCTGCTGGCGGGCCAGGGGCTGCCGACGGCGATGGACGACGTCGACCCGGACGCGGTCGTGGTTGCGACTGCCCGTGACAAGAAGCGCGTCGGCGAGGGCACGGTCCCGTTCGTGCTGCTGTCAGCGCCCGGCGAGGCCCGTGCCGGGTGCACGGTCGCGCCCCGGGAGCTGATCACGGCCGTGCGGGAGCTCGCCCGCTAGCTGAGCTCGCCCGCTAGCTGAGCTCGCTTCCTCACCGGTGGCCGTATTGACCTCCCGGGGGAACGGAATGTCAAACAGCTCAGTTAACACGGATCAAAGCTGGTCAAAGCGCTATTGACGTTGCACGTCGGCTCGGTTTAGGCTTTTTGCAGCAACTTGACGCCGGGGGATATGGAGAGGGACTCGTCTCGAGGGGCGACGGTGCGCGGCTGACAGATCGCGACGCGGTCGCCGTTGCAGGCGCAGGCGCAGGTGCAGGAGCGGTCGGGCACAGCCGCTGAGCGGCCTCGGAGCGCCGGCCCCGCGGCCCGAGTAGGCGTGTCCCAACGGACCTCCCGTCGGATCAACCGATCGAGAGAGGGCAAGGTGGGGACCATGGCCGAGGAACGGACCGGCACGGGCGCAGCGACGGCTGAGCCCGCTAGTACGAACGGAGCGGCGGCTGGCAGCGGGCACGTCGACGAGGCACTGGCGCGGCCGGAGGCGCTGCCGAACGAACTGCCGGCGCCGCTGACGACGGCCCTGGAGTTGCCGAGCACGTTCGAGTTCAACGCCGTCGAGGCCGAGCTGACGGCGCCACTGGCGCCGACGCCGGCGCTCGGGCCGCTGGCGAATTTCACCGGCACGTTCACCGGCCATGGGTTCAACACGATCTTCCGGCCCGACAGCCCGGTGACGCCGACGTCGTTTCCGGTCACGCCGAACGGCCCAAGCGACAACGTATTGGAGCTCAACCTGACGGACGAAACGCTGTCGTTCTCGCCCGACCTCGGGTCGGTGCCGAACCGTGGATCGGTCCAGGCCGACGCGTTCCTCAACGGCGTCCCCTACCTGCAGACGGTCAGCGATGTCACCACCGGGCGGCCGATCGGGATCCACTTCGAGCCGGGCCTGTGGATCATCGTGCCCGTGACCAAGGACCCGAAGGAGGGCTCGACGCTGGCGCGGATGGCGTCGATCCCGCACGGCACCACGATCAACGCGCAGGGGAAGTTCCGCCAGCACCCAGGGCCGCCGGACATCCGCAAGGCCGAGATCACTCCGTTCGCGGAGGGCAGCCCCGGGTCAACGATCACGTTCCCGAGCCAGACGGCGAACGACAAGGCGACCCGCCGGATCCCGCAGGACCTGACCTCTTTCATCGTCGACGGCACGATCACTCAGGCGATCCTCGACGACCCGAACACGGCGCTGCGCGACGCGCTGACCGGCCTGCACATCACGCACACGACGGCGATCTCGATCGCGACGGCCCCGGCACTGCCGCTGTTTGGCGGCGGCACCGACAACATCGCGTTCCTGTGGGGAGACGTGGCGGCCGTCAAGAGCGCCAATCCATCGGGTCAGAACGCGCAGACCTTGCAGATGACGGCCACCTTCTGGATCGAGACGGTGCAGCGGACGCTGACCGTACATCCGCTGCCGGCCGGCAAGCACGAGGTCACGATCAAGCCGACTTCGACCGGCCTGCGGCAGCCCGTGCCGAGTTTCCTGGTGCGACCGCCACATCCGTTGACCGGCCCGACCGAGATCACCGTCAGCTACACGCAGATCCAGTACTCGCAGCGGGTGATACTCAATTTCGCCGGGCTCAGCTGGCCGCACATCTCGGTCGCGACGCTGGTGCCCGTGAAGCCGGTGTCGGTGCCGCCCGGCGCGTTTCACTAAAGGCGCCCGGCACCGCGTACGCGGACGGCGGCTGACGGTGAGCGGCGCGAGCGCCAGCGCGGCCGTCGCGGGACGGTGGGGGCTGGCGATCGCGCTGGGGGGCCTGATCGTCGGCGTGCCGCTGATCGCCTGGCTGGTGCGCGGCATCTGGTGGGGGCTGAACGCGCAGTACGCGGTGCTGATCGGCGGCCCGCTCGGGCCGGCGATCCTCGCGAAGGGGATCGTCTCCTCACAGGTGGCCAGCGGCGCGCTCGCCAAGCCGGCCGCCGCCAGCCCGACGCCGGCACAGCTGGTTCAGAACGACGCCGGTAATGCGGACCTCGGCGACGTGCAGTACGTGCTGTTCAACGTCGTCGCGCTCGTGTTCTTCTATGGACAGTTGCTGCGAATGCCGCAGGCGGGGATGCCGACGATCCCGGATGTGCTGCTCGGGCTGACGAGCGTCTCAGCGGTCGGCTTCGTCGGCAAGAAGGTGCTGGCCGGGCCGGGGGGGATCAGCAGCGTGCAGCCGGCGGCCGGACGAGTCGGCGATACGGTGAGGATCGCGACCGCCGGCATCATCCAGGCCGCAAGCGATCTGGCGGGGGTGACGGTCATGTTCGGGGACGTCGCTGCCAGCCCCGGGTCACTGACGGCGACGACTACGGCCAGTCTCGGGGTGCTGATCGGAGCGAGGGTACCCGATGGCGTCAGCGGCGAAGTCGCGGTCACCGTGTCGGTGCCGACCGGGAAGCCCGCGAGCTGGTCGGGATTCGCGGTCAAGCCGGTGATCGTGCCGGGCCAGCACCTGATCGGGCGACCTGGCGAGGCTGTCCGGGTGCAGACGACCGGCGTCGTCGGCGCTCAGGGCGGCCCGCTGATTGGCGTTTCCGCCGCGATTGCCGGCGCCGGCGCCGACGTCGCGCCCGCGCCCGACGGGACGGTCGACGTGACGGTTCCGGTGGCCGCGACGAACGGCGACGCGACGACGCTCGAGCTGGCCACGCCGGGCGGCCGGGCTGTGGCGCCGTTCACGGTGGCGCCCTCGCGCCGAGGCCACCGGGCTCGCCGGGTTCAGCGCGCGTTCGTCCAAGGGCGGGCCCGGCCCGCTAGCGTTCGGGCCGATGCCAGACGTTCGCAATCGGATCGAGGTGATGCACGGCGCCAACCTCGACCAACTCGGCCGCCGTGACCCCCGCCACTACGGCACGTTGACGCTGCTCGAGCTGGAGCGGCGGATCTCCGAGACGGCCGCCGAGCTGGGCATGAAGACGAGGTTCTTCCACACCAATCACGAGGGCGCGTTCGTCGAGCACCTGCATGGCCTCGACGGGCTGGCCGACGCGGTGCTGCTCAACCCCGGGGCATGGACGCACTACTCCTACGCGATCCGGGACGCGGTCGAGCTGGCGCGGCTGCCGGCGGTCGAGATTCACCTGTCGGACATCGAGCGGCGCGAGGCGTTTCGCCAGAGCTCGGTGCTGGACGGCCTGTGCTGTGGGCGCGTGTTCGGCAAGGGGCCGGACGGATACCGGGACGCGCTGACGATCCTGCGAGAGGAGCTGTCGAAATGACCGACCGTGCCGACCGACTGATCGCCGAGCTGACGGAGCCGGGCAACGGTTCAGCCGCCGACCTGATGCTCGTCACGTCGCTGCCGAACGTGCGCTACCTGACCGGCTACACCGGCTCCAACGGGGCCGCGCTGATTGGCCCCGAGACGCGCGTGTTCTTCACCGACTTCCGGTATCAGGAGCAGTCGGCCGTCGAGGTCGACCCGAGCTTCCAACGCCGGATCGAGCGGGCCGACCTGCTGGAGGGACTCGTCGACGTGCTGCCCGCCGGGCAGCCGCGGCTGGCGTTCGAGGACGGGGCGATGACGGTCCGCACCAACGCGCGGTTGCGTGAGCTCCTCGACGACCGCGTGGCGCTGGTCGCCGGCGGCGACCTGGTCGAGCGCCTGCGGGCGATCAAGGAGCCTGGCGAACTCGAGAAGATTCGCGCCGCGACCGAGCTGGCCGACGAGGCGGTGCGTGAGATCATGGAGCAGGGGTTAGCGGGGCGGACCGAGCGCGAGGTCGCGCAGGCGCTGGAGGCCGGGATGCGCCGGCGGGGCGCTCAGGACGTCTCGTTTGACTCGATCGTTGCGTCGGGCGCGCACGGCGCGCTGCCGCATGCGACCCCGCGTGACGTGCGGATCGAACGCGACCAGCTGGTCGTGATCGACTGGGGCGCCGAGCTCGACGGCTACTGCTCTGACTGCACGCGGACGTTCGCCAGCGGGGAGCTGTCCGATCAGGAGCAGATCGCCTACGACGTCGTACGCGAGGCGCAGCTGGCCGGCCTGCACGCGATCGCGCCCGGCGTCAGCGGCCGTGACGCCGATGCGGCGGCGCGCACCGTGATCGACGCTGCCGGTCACGCCGAGCACTTCGGGCACGGCCTCGGGCACGGGGTCGGGATCGAGGTCCACGAGGCGCCGCGGCTGTCGCAGCGATCGGACTCGACGATCGAGCAGGGCAATGTCGTCACGGTCGAGCCGGGCGTCTACGTGCCGGGCGCGTTCGGGATCCGGATCGAGGACCTCGTGTACGTCACCTCCGACGGGCCCGAGATCCTCACCTCGGTCCCCAAAGACCTGATCACGGTCGGCTGAGCACGAGCGGATGCGCAGAACCGACCAGCGACGCGCCGCCGTCTGGGCGCTGTATCAGAGCGACCTGCTGGGGCGGCCGCTGGGCGACACCTTGCCGCGGGACGTGCACGGGTTCACGTTCGCACTCGCCGAGCAGGCCCGTGAGCACCAGCCCGAGCTCGACGAGTTGATCGGTCGCTACGCGAGCGGCTGGACGCTGGCGCGCATCGCGCCGCTGGAGCGTTCGATCCTGCGGGTGGCGCTGCTGGAGCTGCTGTACCCGGATGTGATCGCCGGCGAGGAACCGATTCCGCCCGAGGCGGCGATCAACGAAGCGGTCGAGACCGCCAAGCGGTTCTGCGGCTCAAGCGCGCCCGCGTTCATCAACGGGATCCTCGGAGCCGTGCTGCGCGACCGGGCCGCCAAGCCGGCCGAGTGACCGCGCGGTCGCGCCGAGCCAGACGGCTCAGGCGCCCAGCGCGCCGAGCCACCGCGTGACCGCGGCGGCGATCGCAGCATGGTCGCGCTTGAGCCCGTGATCGCCGTCGACGCGCACCACCTCTCGGCGCAGCGCGCCCGAGGACCGCGGCACCCCGAAGCGGTCGGTGCGGCCCTGCACCACCAGCACCGGCACATCGGCGCCGTCGAGCTCTGACTGACGGCTGGCGGCGCGCGTGGTCGAAGCCGCACGCGCGGGCGGCTGGAGCGGGAACGCCAGGCATAACACCCCGATCGAGCCGGTCCGGGCCGCCGTCCGGCACGCGACTCGGGCACCGGACGAGCGCCCGCCGGTCACGAGCCGCCTGCAGCCGCCGAGCCGCCCACCGGCGGCCGCCAGCACGTTGGCGACCTCGATCCATGCCGCGTCCAGGTGCGGCGCCGGCACCGGGGAGCGCCGCCCCGCGACCCGGTATGGCTGCTCGACCAGGGCCACTGCCCAATCTGCGGCCAGCGCGGCCGAAGCCGCGGTCCGGAGATCGGGCGCGTCGACCCCGCCACCGGCGCCGTGGCCGAGCATCAGCGCCCCGGCCATTTCGCCGTCCGGAAGGGTGAGGCGCGCCCGCGCCTCACCCTCGTTGGTCGAGATCGCGACGGTCGTCGGCTGCTGGGGGCTCACTTGCGCTTCAGGCGGGCACTCCGAAGCGAGAAAGCGACTCATATGGACGCTTTCTCGCTTCGCTGGCGATCATCGATGGCGGTTGAACGAGATCACCTGCTGGATCCCGCTCGGCCGGTTGGTGTACTGCATCGGGATCAGCGACAGCGGCGCGAAGTTGATCTCGATCGAGGCCGCGCTGGCATGCCAGGCACTCGGGTTCGACGTCCCGTACTGCTTGGTCAGCTGCTTACCCGCCGCGGCCAGCGCGCCCCACAGTGACGACTGGCAGCGCTTGAGGTTGCCGGCACCGCAGTAGTCGTTGGCGAACGGCTGGGGCTGCTTGATCTTCAGCAGCTTCTTGATGTCACGGTCGAAGTACTGGTACCAGCCGTTGTACTGGCCGGCGAGCGGCCCGTCGAACCGTGAGAACAGCGCGTTGAGCTGGTTGAGCTGCGGGCCGAGCACCGGTCGCATGAACGCGTTGGCGAGCTTGTCCCAGGCGAGGTTCATCACAGCCGCGCCCGGGTTGGCGATCTGTCCCTGGGCGTTGGGCAGCAGGTTGCCGCCGTGCCGGCTCCAGGCGACGAGCACCGACAGCATCTGCGACGCCTGCTGGTTGGGCGCCTTGGAGCCCTTCAGCACCCGGGCCAGTAGCGGCACGGTCTCGATCGCGAGCACGTTCTGGGTGGCGGCGGTATTCATCGCCGAGGCGACGCCCGCCAGCGTCCACTTGCCGTTAGAGCCGCGCTGCTGCGCGAGCGCGCGGTTCAGCAGCGACACCCGCGCGACCGATCCGTTGCCGCCGAACGCGTCCGGTGCCGAGCCGAAGCCATGTGCGGAGACGTTGTTCCAGTTGACCATCGTGCCCTTGACCGGCGTGTGGCTGGGGTCCACGCCCTGCGGATGACCCTTGAGCGACAGATACCCGCGCCACTCGTACTTGCCGTTGCCGACGGTTGGCAGGCTCGGGTCGGTGCCCGGGGCGCGCTGCGGCAGCAGGCCCGTGGTGATCTCGGCGACGTGCTTGGAGTCGACGTAGAACGAGTTGAACGTCTGCGGGGTCAGCGCCGCGGCCTTGATGAACGACTGCGGGCTGTGCACCTGGCCGTCGGACAGGCGGCGGTTGAACAGCAGGTCGAGCACGTCCTTGCCGTAGCTGGCGCGCTTGGACGTGATCGCCACCGGCTTGCCGCCGGAGGTGGCATAGCCGATCACGGGGCCGTTGACCGTCGTCCAGAACTTGACCGCGAACGACTTGCCCTGTGCCGTCGTCACGGTGCCGGCGTCGAACCGCTGCATCGAGCGGCACTTGCCGTCGTAGATGTACTTGGTCTTGGAGCCGCCGCACAGCGTCTCGGCGAACTCGTCGGTGTCGTCGGCGCCGGCAGACGTCAGCGTCGTCGCGAAGTCCGGACCACGGCCGATCAGCAAGTAGCCGGGGAACGGCGCCGAGGTCGCCCCGCGCCAGTCCAGGCCGGGGGCGTGCATGTCGATCTCGTAGGTCAGGCCAGGGTAGAAGTAGCCGACCTGCGGACCGCCGACCAGCAGCGGATGGCCGGTCGCCGAGTACCTGGCTTCGACCATCAGCTCGTTGGACGCATGGGGCCGCGGCTCCAGCGCACCGAGGTCACCGGTGACCGCGGTGGTGGCGTATCTGACCGAGCGGTAGCTGCCGGGGTTGAGCAGCACGCTCCCGGGCGCGCCCGGCGTGGACGGATCGTGGTTGTAGTTGAACGTGCCGTCAACGGTTGTCGGAGCGCCCGCGTTGAGGTTCTGGCGCAGGTCGTCGAACACGCTGTAGCCCTTGTTGACGCCGAGCCGCCGCTCCAGGCCCGACAGGAACTCGGAGTTCTGGGCCTGGTTACCGCCGCCCTCGCCGAACAACTGGTCCTTGAGCGCGTTGAACGCATAGATGTCGTTGCGCGTGAACTTCGCCTCGGTCGGGTTGTGGATCGCGTTGTAGTCGTTGATCCCCTGCACGAACGTGTCGATGTCGTGCAGCACGTCGCGCCCCTCAGGCCCGGCCTTCAGCAGCACCTGGGTCTGGCGGCTGACGACCCGCTCGGTCTGGGCCGACGGGGTGAAGCTGTCGAGGTTCTCGATCAGACCGATCGCGCTCAGGCCGGGCGCATCGATCGCGGCCACGAGCGAGTCATAGCGGGCCTCCGAGAGCAGCAGACCGCGATCCTCGGCGGCGATCCAGCCCGCCGCCCAGACGCCGCCGGCATGCGTCGTGGCGCTGACGTGGGGGACGTCGTACTTGTCGCGGATGATCGTGACGCCGGGGTACGGGACGGGCTCGGGGTTGCACGGGCACTGGCCGGCGGTCCCGAACTTCTCGGACTTGAAGTCGGTGGTCAGGTCGGCGTTGGTGACGTGGTTGAACAGCGGCGTCAGCGCGTTGTACATCTGCGCCTGCGTGTCGTTGGGCAGCACCCCTGGCAGCAGCGTCTCGCCCGGGTCGGCCTGACCCGACGGGATGATGTTCAGCGCCGTCTGCGAGTAGTCCTTCGGCACGGTTGCGCCAAGCGCGGCTGGGGCGGTCAACGCCAGTCCCGTGACGGCGGCCATCATGGCCATCGTCCTTCTCATTGTGTCCTCTCCTCGTTAAAGCGTCCCCGGCGACGTCTGGGGCCCGGGAACATATCGAAACCTGCGGATACGGCGCTCCGGCTTCGAACCGGAGGGGGTTACCAGCCGAGCGGCCGACGCGCTGATCTGCGCGCTGGGTTCCGGCGCTTGGCCGCGGTGCAGCGCGACGCCGAGGCTGCGAACGGGAGGACGCGCCGCCGGTATAGCCCATGTTCACGACCCTCCGCGCAAATGAGAACGCCCCGGAACCGGCGGGATATGAGGCCGGATCTCGGGGCGCGCTCGAGGGAGGAGAGGTACTGCGCCGCAGATGATGACGATGTCATTTCTCGATGTCCAAGACGCGTTTGTCGACGCATCCATAGGCGGGGCATATGGGTGCTGGACGCGGCGCGATCCGCCGGACGGTGGTTGTACGGCGGCGTGACCGCCGTCAGGATGTGTGGGGATGGCTCTCGCCCCGACCGGAACGGGTGGCTCCACCAGCTGACCGACCTCGCCGCCTACGACAGCGGCCGCAACGCGCGCCTGCGAAACGATCGGCAGCCGGCCCGGTCAACATCGTCGACGATCATCCCGTCACCGGGGACGTCTGGATGGCGGCGATCGGGGCGCCCGCGCCCGCGGTCACCGCGGGGACGCCGACCGCACGGCCCGCCGCCAACGTGCGCGCCGCCGAGCTTGGCTGGCGGCCGCGGTATCCCGACTGGCGCGCGCAGCTCGGGCGGTGATCGGCGACCGCGGGGCCGCGCAAATGAGAACGCCCCGGAACCGGCGGGATATGAGGCCGGATCTCGGGGCGCGCTCGAGGGAGGAGAGGTACTGCGCCACAGATGATGACGGCGCGAGTTGGAAAGTCCAAGACGAGTATTCGCGACCACTCATTGGCAAAAGCTATGAAACCCTGGAGGAGGGCGCGCGCCGGGCAAGCCTGCAGCCGGACGCTCAGCGAACGTTCTTCGGGGATGTCACGCTTGCGTGCAAATCGCGCAACTAGGTGCATATGAAAACCACAGCCAGCGAGGTGCTCGCGGTGTTCGGAGGCGCGGCGCGCACCCGGCACGCGGATCCCGGCGCCGGGCCGCCGTCGGCGCTGGAGGAGTTCGAGCACGTCTATCGCGCCAACGTGGGTCCGATCTCGGCGTATTTCGCGCGTCGGTGCTCAGAGCCCCAGATCGTCGCTGATCTGACGTCCGAGACGTTTGTGCGGGGCGCCGCCGGATTCGCGCGCTTCGATGCCCGTCGCGGATCCCCGCGGGCGTGGCTATTCGGCATCGCCGCTCGCGTGTTCGCCAGTCATTGCGCGGCCCACGCCGACGGGGTCGAGATGGCCCTGCGTCTGGCCGGCGACCGGCCGTTGCCGTCCGAGGAGATCGAGGATCTCGCCGCCCGGATCGACGCTCAGCGCGAGGGTCGCGAGCTGCTCGAGCGCTGCGCCCGGTTATCGGTGGGCGAACGCTCTGCGATCGAGCTCGTCGACATCGCCGGGCTGACCCCGAAGGAGGCCGCAGACGCCATCGGCGTATCGGCCGTCGTGTTGCGCAAGCGGTTGTCGCGAGCGCGCTACAGGCTCAGAAAGGAACGTCGCAACGATGACTCGATTCGATGACAACCTATGGCGTGAGGTCGAGCGGAGGTACGGGTCGGAGCTGTCCGGAGCCGAGGGGCCGCTGTCGTCGGCCCCGCGCGCGCGCCTGCCGGTGATCGCCGGTGCCGGGCTCGGCGTTGCCGGCGCCAGTGCCGCCGCGGTGATCGTTCTCGGCGCGGCCGGCTCGTCCCCCGCATACGCGGTCACGACCCATCCAGACGGCACGGTCTCAGTGATAATCCGTCGGATTGACGGAATCGCGGGCGCGAATCGCCGGCTCGCCCAGCTCGGGATTCGCGTACGCGCCGTGCAGGTCGACGCACAGTGTCAAGCCTCGGTAGCTCCGGCGCTCAGGCACGTGACGGTCGCCTCCTTGAAGCCCAATCACGACGCCGGATGGATCGGTGGCGTCAACGGTGGCGTCAACGCCAGGATCCGGCCCGCGCAGATCGCCCGCGATCGCACGCTGGTGATCGCCGCGGTCCGCGCCAAGGGCCAGGTGCGCCTGGTGCGCGGACGTGCGGTGCGCGGGGCGATCCCCGGTTGCCTGCCGCCCGCCGCACTGCTGCGAAGCGCCGCTGAGGGGGGCAAGCCCCAGATCCTCTCCTGCGGCGTGCCCCAGCCGCTGCAGAAGCACCCAGTCGTGGTTGCACCGGGGACGAACACGACGGCTACGAACGAGACGACGTCGACGGGATCGGCGAGCGGTTCGACAACGACCACCGGTCCGGCCACGACGGCGACGACGGTCACGGCCCCCGCGCCGGCCACGACGGTCACATCCGCGACGACCGGCTCGGGTACCACGACCAATTGGCAAACCACGGCGAGTCCATCGCCGGCGGGCGTGCAGGCCGTCAAGGCGCCGCCGATCATCCAGGCCTGTATCGCGGCCGCCCGGCGTGCCCAACTCGACCAGGATCTGCGAACGTCAGCGGGAGCAACCCACTGACAGATCAGAGTCCGTCACCCCTGCCGGTGATCGCCGGAAGCCCGGCGCTTGCTGCAGGCGCGATCGTAGGCGGGGGTGCCGGGTTGGCGCGCTGCGCCGGAGTTCGGTGTGACCATCAGACAGCTCTCGTCGACGGCCTGGAAGGCGTCGGCGGGGATCTGTTTGAGCTGATCGACCATCGTGTCGGTCCAGCGCCGGTCTGCGGTGCCTCCGAAGTACCAGTTGCTTCCGTTGTCGGCGAGTATCAGGCCGTAGGTCTTCATCGCTGTCAGCACAACCTGGCAGGGCCGGGCGCACCGTGACGGCGGCAGCCTGAATCGTGCCTTGAGGCGGAATCGCGCCCCCATCGGCGGGTAGTCGGGGTTGGCGGTCGAGCCGGCTTGATGCCGAGCCGGCCACAGATAACTGGTGCTGGTCGTTTGGGCGGTGACGCGGATCGCGTGATCGATCTGTCCAGACATCACCTCGTCGTAGTTGACCAGGCCCGGGAGGATCGGAAGCCCGGCGGCGTCGGCTGAGGTCCAGCCGGCGGGCCGCAGCCGATCGGATCGCAGGTTCCAGATAGCGCCCGAGCCTGCGGTCGAGCCGTTGTCGGGGTGATAGTGCGCGTCGTAGAGCTCGTAGAGCACACACGTGGCCGGGTCGACCATCAGCGCGTGCCGGTCGCCGGTGGCGTTCGGACCGCCTTCGATCGGCGTTCGCGCCGAGAACGGGTACGGCCCCCGATCGCTCTGGCTCGCGTACTGGAAGTGGACACGCACGAACGTGGGTCGGCGCGGAGTGATCTGCCACGGGATCCCGTACGGGAGTGCCCCGCCGCCGGCTGGACCGTAGTCGGGATGCAGGAACGTCGACCCGGCCGCCATGTGCGCCAGCCACGCCGTGGAGCGCCGGTCGACGGGCAGTCGCGTGACCGGGGTGTTCCACACGTTGTCTGAGGGGAACGCCGGGCAAGCAGTTCCGGGCAGCCGCGGGCCGCCGACACCCACCCGAGCCTCCGCCGGCACACGCGCGACCGCTGCACCATTCGCCCCGACCACCCACAGCAGCGCCCCGAGCCCCAGCAGGAGCACAACCAGACGGGCGGAGCGGGATCTGCCCCGGCGCATTGCGCTCGCGACCGAACCTACGCCGGTGCGTCGGCGTCGGCGTCGCCGACGAACGCGGCGATCGCGGCGGTGAACTCGCGTCTGCTGTCCTCCCATGCGTAGAACATGTGGCCGCCGTCGAAGTGGCGGACGGTCAGCCGGCTGGCCATCTCAGGGTCGAGCCGCATCAGGTTTCGTAGTCGGTCGCTTGCGTAGTAGGGCGTCACGAGGTCGTAACGGCCGTGGGTGATGAACGCCTTCAGGTGAGGGTTGAGCGACATGCCGTAGCGGAAATCGTCGGTGGCGCCGGTGGGCGGCGTGAAGAAGTGCTCCGGTGCGTCGTTGCGCCACAAGCGGTTGACCTCGTCGCTCAGCACCAGGTACTCGCGATCGGTCTCGACGCCGATCTCCGAGCGAAGCTGCCGGTTGATCGCCGTCGTATACGCGGAACTGATGCCGGACAGCGTCGGGTCGGGGCCGGCGAACGTCTCACGATCGGGGAACGGGTCGGTGGTCGTGATCGTCGCGTCGTACAGGCCCAGCACCTTCCGCTCGTCGCGCAGCAACTCACGCGTGAACCGGCCGATCGCGATGCGACCCTCGGCGCGGGCGACCAGGTCGGCCGGGAGGCCGATGAAGTCAGCAAGCGTCGCCAGGACCCGATCGCGTTCGACCGCCGGCATCGACGCGCCCCGCGTGAGCAGGGTGGCGTAGTCGCCGGTCGCAAAACGCTCCGCTTCGAGGCGGATCTGCTCGGGCGCCGTGCCG
>Ga0302181_10000504_pt1 | contig 31766 bp, 27 predicted proteins | sample I_Palsa_E3_3_FD_198786 | JGI IMG/M metagenome (GOLD analysis project Ga0302181, IMG submission 198786) | Peat permafrost microbial communities from Stordalen Mire near Abisko, Sweden - I_Palsa_E3_3 | ecosystem: Environmental > Terrestrial > Soil > Palsa > Peat permafrost | place: Sweden...
GAGGGCGACCTGATCGGCCGGTTCGGCGGCGAGGAGTTCGCGATCCTGCTGCCGCGCACCACTGGCCCCGAGGCCGGCCGGGTGGCCGACCGGCTGCGCGGGCACATCGCCGACGCGCCGATCGCGGTCAGCGACGGCCGGGACGAACCCATCCTGGTCAGCATCACCGTCTCGGTGGGCGTGGCCGAGCGGGCCAGCGCCCGCCAGGACCTGGACGAGCTGCTGGCCGCGGCGGACGCGGCGGAGTACCAGGCCAAGGACAACGGCCGGAACCAGATCCACGTTCTCAACCGCGAGCTGGCCGGGACTGAGGTTCCGTCGCCGCGGGGGCCCGGCTCAGCGGCCGCCGCTCCCCAGTAGCCTGGAAGCGTGACCGACGACGCCGCCCTGCGTGAGACTGAGCGGGAGATCCTTAGCCGCCGCCCCGAATCGTCGATCGAGCCTACCCTCGACCGGATTGCCACCCTGGTCAATCTGCTCGGCGATCCACAGCAAGCCTTCCCCGTGATCCATATCACCGGGACCAACGGCAAGACGTCCATGGCGCGCATGATCGACGCGCTGCTGCGGGAGCGGGGCCTGCGCACCGGCCGGTTCACCAGCCCGCACCTGACCTCGATGCGGGAGCGGATCTGCATCGACGGCCAGCCGCTGGACCCGGAGCGCTTCGTCGCCCTGTACCAGGAGATCCAGCCGTACATCCAGCTCACCGACGAGCGCCACGGCGTGCCGCTGTCGTTCTTCGAGGTGCTGACCGGGATGGCCTTCGCGGCGTTCGCCGACGCCCCCGTCGACGTCGCGGTGGTGGAGGTCGGGCTCGGCGGCACCTGGGACGCGACCAACGTCGCGGATGGCACGGTCGCCGTGGTCGGTCCGGTCGCCATCGACCACACCCAGTATCTGGGCGACACGGTCGAGGAGATCGCCGCGGAGAAGGCGGGGATCATCAAGCCGGGCGCGCTCGCGGTGCTGGCCCAGCAGTCGCTGCCCGCGGCCGAGGTGCTGCTGCGCCGCGTTTCGGAGGTCGGCGCGACCGTGGCCCGGGAGGGCATCGAGTTCGGCGTCCTGGAGCGGGAGATCGCGCTCGGCGGCCAGCTGCTCACGCTGCGCGGGCTGAACGGCACCTACCCCGGGGTCTTCCTGCCGCTGTTCGGCGTGCATCAGGCGGGCAACGCCGCCTGCGCGCTGGCCGCGGCGGAGGGATTCGGCGGCGCCGCGGAGGATGGCCCCAGCGGGCCGGAGGGCCGCGGTCCGCTGGATGCGGAGCTGGTCCGGCGGGCGTTCGCCGGCCTGCGCTCCCCGGGACGGCTCGAGGTGCTGCGGCGCAGCCCCACCGTGATCGTCGACGCGGCGCACAACCCGGCCGGCATGGCGGCCACCGCGGCCGCGGTGACCGAAGGGTTCAGCTTCAGCCGGCTCGTCGGCGTGCTGGCGGTCAGCGCGGACAAGGACGTGGCCGGGATCCTCGACGAGCTCGAGCCGGTGCTGTCCGACCTTGTGGTCACGCGCAACTCGTCCGACCGCTCGATGCCGGCCGAGGAGCTCGCCGAGCTGGCCCGGGACGTCTTCGAGGCGGACCGCGTCCAGGTCGCGGCGCGGATGGACGACGCCATCGAGCTGGCCGTCGGCCTGGCCGACGAGACGCCCGACACGGACCTGCCCGGCGGCGGGGGAGTGCTCGTCACCGGCTCGGTCATCACGGCCGGGGACGCCCGGCAGCTGCTCCGCCCGCAGGCCGGGACCGGCGACGCGCCGGCGCCGGGCCCCGCTGCCGGCCGGCACTCGTTCACGGCGGCCGATCTGTCATGACGAGCCCCGCTCCCGGCACGGCCACCCAGTCCACCCAGTCCGCCCAGTCTCGAAGGCCGATCCTGCGGCGGCTGTGCGCCAGCGTCCTGGTGTTCGAGGCCATCGTGCTGATCCTGGCCGTGCCGGTGGCCATCACGATCGAGCACCTGCGGCACGGGGTGGCCGGCGGCGTGGGCGGCGGCCTGGCCCTTGCCGCGGTCATCCTCGCGGGGCTGGTCGGCCGGGGCCGGTGGGCCCTGATCGCCGGCAGCATCCTGCAGGTTCTGATCATCGTCGCCGGCGTCGAGGTACCCGTGCTGTACGTCCTCGGCGTGATCTTCGCCGGCTTCTGGTTCGGCGGGATCTGGATGGCGAACCGGATAGAGCTGCCCGGTACGGGCTAGCCTAGGAGCCGTCGCCTAAAGTAGCTAGAGGTGATCGGCCAGTGACGAACGGACCGGAAGGCCCGGAAAGCAGGCACGGCCCTGTATCGCTGCCGACGGCGCCGCCGCCGTCGCCCTGGCCGGTGCCGTTGGCCTGTGGGAATTCGCGTACGCCGGGTCGGTGGCGATCATGATGACGGCGAATTAATCGCTCGCCGGGCGTGCCGGGGCCGTGCCCCGGGCCGTTCGCCCGGGTAAGCTTCGAGCCGCGGGTTATCTCCTCGATCTGCTCGCGACAACCAGCCAGTTGCCCTGCGAGAAGGAGCGGCGTTGCCGGAACGTACTCTTGTCCTCATAAAGCCCGATGGCGTCCGCCGTGGTCTCATCGGAGCGGTCATCTCCCGGATCGAGCGTAAGGGCCTGAGCATCGTCGCGATGGAGCTGAGGACGCTGGATCGGGAGACGGCGACCAGTCACTACGCCGAGCACGAGGGCAAGCCGTTCTTCGAGCCGGTGCTCAGCTTCATCACCTCCGGGCCGCTCGTGGCCCTGGTGGCGGAGGGGCCCCGGGCCGTGGCAGCCTTCCGCGGACTGGCCGGGGCGACCGACCCGGTGCAGGCCACTCCGGGCACCATCCGCGGGGACCATGCGTTGGAGGTCGGGGAGAACGTCGTGCATGGTTCCGATTCAGCTGAGTCGGCCCAGCGGGAAATGAAGATCTTTTTCCCCGAGCTCGCTTAAGAACTTCTGCCAGCACGCGGCCCGGGCGGCGTGACTTTAGGAATTTGTTCACAAATTGCTTCACCCGGCCCACGAGGCTCCGAAGCGCCCGATCGGGAAGGTTGCCGTCCCCCATGAGTAACGCGATGGCTTTCCTCGGCCGCGACATGGCGGTCGATCTCGGCACGGCCAACACGCTGGTGTATGTGCGCGGGCGGGGCATCGTGCTCAACGAGCCCTCCGTGGTTGCGCTCAACACGAACACCGGGCAGATCGTCGCGGTCGGCATCGAGGCCAAACGGATGATCGGCCGGACCCCGGGCAACATCGTCGCCATCCGGCCGCTCAAGGACGGCGTCATCGCCGACTTCGACGTCACCGAGCGCATGCTCCGCTACTTCATCCAGAAGGTGCACAGACGCCGGCATATGGCCAAGCCGCGGATCGTGGTGGCCGTCCCCAGCGGCATCACCGGGGTGGAGCAGAGCGCGGTCAAGGAGGCCGGTCACCAGGCCGGCGCGCGCCGGGTCTACATCATCGAGGAGCCAATGGCGGCGGCGATCGGCGCCGGGCTCCCCGTCAACGAGCCGACCGGCAACATGGTGGTGGACATCGGCGGCGGGACGACCGAGGTGGCGGTGATCTCCCTCGGCGGCATCGTCACCTCGCAGTCCATCCGCATTGGCGGGGACGAGCTGGACGACGCGATCATCAGCTTCGGCAAGAAGGAGTACTCGCTGATGCTCGGCGAGCGCACTGCCGAGGAAATCAAGATGGCGCTCGGGTCGGCCTTTCCCGGCGCCGACGAGCCGCACGCCGAGATCCGCGGCCGGGACCTCGTCAGCGGCCTGCCGAAGACGATCGTGATTTCCGCATCGGAGGTCCGGCGGGCCATCGAGGAACCGCTTAACCTGGTCATCGATGCGGTGAAGACGACGCTGGACAAGTGCCCGCCCGAGCTTGCGGGTGACGTGATGGACCGGGGCATTGCCCTGACCGGCGGCGGGGCCCTGCTATGCGGGCTCGATCAGCGGATCCGCGAGGAGACGGGCATGCCCGTCCATGTGGCCGACAACCCGCTGGATTCGGTGGTCCTCGGGACCGGGAAGTGCGTTGAGGACTTCGACACGCTGCGCCAGGTCCTGGTGCCCGAGACCCGCCGCTGATGCAAGGGACCGCCGCGTAACGGCGGTGCCCTACGAGGAGTCGCATTGCACGACAGCCGGCGAGTGCGCCTGGTCCTCGCTGCTGCGCTGATCGCCGCGGTGGCGCTCATCACCGTGGACTTCCGGGACGGCGGCTCGTCCCCGCTCCGGCGCATCGGCGCCAGCGTCTTCGGGCCCGCCGAGCGGGTCACCAGCGATGTCACCAGCCCGGTCTCCTCGCTCTTCGACTGGGTCACCGGCGGCCCGTCGTCCGACAGCAGGATCGCGGCCCTGCAGGCGGCCAACGCCCGGCTGCGGGCCGAGCTGAGCGCCGAGCAGCTCAGCCGGGCCGATGAGGCCCAGCTGTCGTCGCTGCTGCAGCTGGCCGGGCGCGGTGGCTACAAGATCGTCGCGGCCAGCGTCATCGCAGCGGGGCAGGACTACGCGAACTCGGTCACCCTCGACGTGGGCACCCGGGACGGCGTGCACGCCCAGGAGACAGTGCTCAACGGTGACGGCCTGGTCGGGACCGTGACCCAGGTCAGCCGGGACACCTCCACCGTGCTCCTGACCACGGACGCGTCCGCGGTGGTGGGCGCCCGGATGGCGGGCACCGACCAGATCGGCTCCGTCAGCGGGACCGGCGAGTCGCTGTCCGGCCCGTACCTGCTCCGGCTCCGGCTCTTCAACGCGAACGCGGCGGTGCATGTCGGCGAGCCGCTGGTCACCTTTGGCTCGGTGCAGGACCAGCCGTACGTGCCAGGGGTGCCGATCGGCCAGGTCAGCCAGGTACAGGGCAACGCAGGCTCGCTCACCCAGACGGCGCTGGTCAAGCCGTACGTGAACTTCACCTCGCTCGGTGTCGTCGGAGTGGTGATCGCCGCCCCCGCCCGGGACCCACACGACTCGGTGCTGCCCGCCGCCCCGAAGCCCGCCCCCACCGTCACGGTGACGGTCACGCCGTCCTCCTCTCCTGCGCCGTCGTCGCCCGTGCCGGGCGCGTGACATGCGCCGGTTCCTGATCTCCTTCGCGGTCATCGCGGTGGCGCTGCTCGCCCAGCTCACCTTCATCAACCGGCTCGCCCTGCCCGGCGGGGCGGGACCGGACCTCGTGCTGCTCGCCGTGGTGGCGCTGTCGCTGACCGGCGGCCCGCTGGCCGGCCTGCTGACCGGGTTCGTGGCCGGGCTGGCGCTGGACATCGCGCCGCCCGCGAGCCACACGATCGGGCAGTACGCGCTGGTGTTCTGCCTGGTCGGCTACGGCTGCGGCCGGCTGGCCGAGCTCGGTGACGCCTCCCCCAGCCTGTACGTGGCCATCTCCGCGGCGGCCGTCGCCGTCGGCGCGGCGCTGCACGCCGTGCTCGGCGTCATGCTGAGCGACCCGGAGGTCACCTGGGCCGCCGTGCGGCATGTGCTGCCGCCGTCGCTGATCTACGACGTGATCCTGAGCCCGTTCGTGCTGTACGCCGTGGTCCGGCTCAACGGCTGGACCGGCCGGTCCGCGGCCGAGGAGAGTTCGGCCGCCGCGAGTGCGTCGGCCGCCCGGCCCGTCAACGTGGCCGCCCAGCCAGTAGCGGCCGGGGCGGTCCGCCAGGCCAGCTCCTCAGGGACGCCCAAGCTGAACCTCGGTGACCGGCGCGGCGGCGGCTCCGCCGTCCGTCCCCCGGCCCGGCGTTCCGCCCAGCAGGAACCGAAGCTCAACTTCAGCGGCGCGGGCAAGACGGCCGGGGCGGCCAGGCCGAAGACGCCGAAGACGCCGAAGGTGCACTTCGGCAGCGGCGGGCGGCGCGATGGCGTAGCCGCCCGGGCGGCCCGGCCGAAGACGCCGAAGGTGCACTTCGGCAGCGGCGGGCGCGACGGCGGAGCGGCCCGGGGCGCCGGCGCGGCGGCCCGGGCCGCGGCCCCGCGGTTCCGGCGGCGCAGCATCACCGGCACGGTCGGCACCGGGGGTGCGCTGAGCCGCGCTACGCCACGGCGGCGCACCTTCGCGAGCCCGAAGACCTTCAGCCGTCGCGGCCAGCCCGGCAGTTCGCTGGGCGCGGGCACCTTCGGCCGCCGCCGTTCGTTCGGCAGGCGTCCGTCCCTCGGCGGGAGCTCGCTCGGCCAGGGCTCGTTCGGGCGCCGCTCGGCGCCACGGCTGCGCATGCGCCGCGGCACGCTGAGCGCCCGCCTGCGGCGGCTGCTGCCGCACCGGAACAGGGCTGACAGGTACAGGGGCAGGGGAGGGTATCGGTGATTTCGGCGTCCCGGCGGCGCATGGTGGTGCTGTACGTGGTGGTGGCCTCGCTGCTGATCACCCTGGGCGGCCGGCTCTGGTACATCCAGGTGATGAACGGCACCAGCTATGTGAAGCTGGCGTCGTCCAATCAGACCCGGAACACCATCGTCCCGGCCGTGCGCGGCCAGATCCTGGACGACGTCGGCAACGCCCTGGTGACGAACCGCACCTCGCTGGTGGTCTCCGTCGACATGATGACGCTGTCCCAGCGGCCGGACGGCGGCATCTCCGTGCTGCGCGGCCTGGCGCCCATGCTGGGCATGTCCTACCAAGTCCTGCAGGACAAGGTGCGGCTGTGCGGTCCCAAGGTCAAGCAGCCGTGCTGGGCGGGCTCCCCGTACCAGCCGATTCCGGTGGACCAGAACGTGCCCGACCAGGTCGCGCTGCAGATCATGGAGGAGCAGAGCAAGTTTCCCGGGGTCACGGCGCAGACCGAGGGCGTCGTCGAGTACCCCTCCCCAGACGGCGCCGACCCGGCCCAGGTGCTGGGGTACCTGCAGCCCGCCACCACCCAGCAGCTGAAGGCGGACCACCTGCCCTCGCAGGTCGGCTACTCCAGCGCCGACCTGGTCGGGCAGAGCGGGCTGGAGGAGCAGTACAACAACGCGCTGGCCGGCAAGACCGGCACCAACACGGTGTCGGTCAACGCGGCCGGGGACGTCACCGGAACGGTGGGCGGGACAGCGGCCCAGTCCGGTGACGACCTGGTGACCAGCCTCAACTCCGAGGTCCAGGTTGACGCGCAGAATGCGGTGGACAACGCGATCGCCAAGGCCCGGGCATCCGGCAACGACGTCAACCAGGGCGCAGCCGTGGTCATGACCACCACCGGCCGGGTCGTGGCCATGGCCAGCTACCCCGACTACAACCCCAACGTGTGGACCAACGGCATCTCGCAGTCGGAATTCAGCGCGCTGTTCGGCGCGCAGGATGGGGCGCCCGCCGTGAACTGGACCACCCAGGGCCAGTACGCACCCGGCTCCACCTGGAAGGTGACCACCACCGCTGCGGCCGTGGCCGACGGCTTCCCCCTCGACGGCCTGTACGACTGCCCGGCGTCGGTGAGCATAGGCGGCCACAGCTACGTCAACGACGGGGAACCCAACGAGGGCCCGATGACGTTCTCCGAGGCGCTCATCCAGTCCTGCGACACCGTGTACTACAACCTCGGCTACGAGATGTGGCAGCGTGACGACCCTGGCGCCAACGTGGTGACCAGCCCGAAGGCCCCCGTGCAGAAGGCGCAGCAGATGGCCCTGGACTGGGGCTTCGGCAAGCCCACCGGTATCGACCTGCCCGAGGAGTCCACCGGCACCGTCCCGACCCGGCAATGGCTCTACTACTACTGGAAAGACAACGCGTATCAGGGTCAGGACTGGTGCAAGAACGGCCAGGCCGACGGCTCCTACGTCCAGCAGATCGAGTACCAGGACTGCCGGGCCGGCAACGTCTGGGAGCCGGGCCAGGCCGCGATCGCCGCGATCGGCCAGGGCTACGACCTGGTCACCCCGCTGCAGCTGGCGAACGCCTACGCGACGCTGGCCAACGGCGGCACGCTGTATCAGCCCCGGATCGGCGAGGCGCTGGTCAGCCCATCTGGCCAGAGTGTGCAGAAGATCACCCCGCCGATCGCGGGCCACCTGCCGGTGTCGCCAAACACGCTCGCCTACATCAGGGAGGCGCTGGCGGGCGTGGTGACGCAGGGCACCGCGGCCGGCGCCTTCTCCGGCTTCCCGCTGAACAAGGTCTGCGTGGCCGGCAAGACCGGTACCGCGCAGGTCATGGGGAAGGTCGCCACCTCGGTGTTCGCCTCGTTCGCGCCGTGCAGCAACCCGAAGTACGTGGTGGTCGTCATGATCCCCGACTCCGGTTACGGCGCCGACGCCTCAGCGCCGGCGGTGCGCCAGATCTGGGACGGCATCTTCGGCCTGGAGGGGCACAAGGCCGCGGTGACCGGCGGCCAGGTGCCGTCGTCGCTCCCGCAGATCTCCGCCACCGGGCAGATTGCCCCGCCGAAGGGATACAGCGGATGAGCCCGGGACGTCCCAGTACCGGCTACGGCCGGGTCGGGGTCGCGCCGCGCGGCCCCCGGGTCGGCGCGTTCACCCCCAAGCGGCGATCCGTGTTCAGCCGGGTCGCGTCGCAGGGCTCCTTCCTGCGGCATCTGGACTGGGCGCTCATCGCCGCTGTGCTCGCCCTGTGCGCGGTGGGGATCGTCCTGGTCTGGTCGGCCACCAAGCCGACGCTGGCGCAGGAGGGGGCCAGCACCCGGACCTACCTGGACAAGCAGGCGGTCTTCGTCATGCTCGGGCTGGTCCTTATGGTCCTCGTCAGCCTGGTCGATTACCGCCAGCTCCGCGTCTACGCGCCGGTCGTCTACGGGGTGGCCGTACTGGGGCTGCTGGTGGTCCTGACCCCGCTCGGGTCCACCGTCAACGGCGCCAAAGGCTGGATCGACCTGCCGGCCGGGTTCCAGGTCGAGCCCTCGGAGTACGCCAAGATCGCGCTCATTCTGATGACGGCCATGCTGTTCAGCGAGCTGCGCGAGGGAGCGCGCGACCCGGGCACCGGGCGGTCGGACCCCAGCCTGCGTGACGTGGGGATTGTCATCGCGGCCGGGCTGCCGCTCATCGGCCTGGTGGTTATCGAGCCGGCGCTCGGCATCTCCCTGGTCCTCGTGGCCGAGCTGGCCGGACTGATCCTGCTGTCCGGCATCCGGCTGCGCTGGCTCATCGCCCTGGCTGCGGCCGCCGCCCTCGGCGTGACCGCCGTACTCAGCATGCACCTGCTCAAGGGGTACCAGCTCACCCGGCTGACCGCGTTCCTGCACCCGTCGTCCAATTCGGCCGGATCGGGCTACAACGAGATCCAGGCCAAGATCGCGATCGGCTCCGGCGGCATGTTCGGCGAGGGCCTGTTCCACGGTCAGTCGGTATCCGGCAGCTACGTGCCGGCCCAGAGCACCGACTTCATCTTCACCGTGGCCGGCCAGGAGCTTGGCTTCGTCGGCGCCGTCGTGATCGTCGCCCTGCTCGGCGTGGTGATCTTCCGCGCGCTGCGCATCGCCAGCCGCGCCGACGACCAGTTCGGCATGCTGGTGGCCGCGGGCATCGCGATCTGGTTCCTTTTCCAGTCGTTCGTCAACATCGGCATGACCGTCGGCATCATGCCCATCACCGGCCTCCCGCTGCCCTTCATCTCCTACGGCGGCTCCGCCATCTTCGCCGACATGATCGCCATCGGCCTGCTGCTGTCCGTGCACCGCAAGCGCCAGGTCTTCGAGTAACTGTGTTTACCTGGGGGGACGACCCGCCTGGAACCCCCCGCTGCGCTTCGCGCCCACGCGGTGGTACTTCGCCGACAGTGTTAGCCCGGGGGGGCGACCCCCCGGAACCCCCTGGATGCGCTCCGTGCCCCGCGGTGGTACTTCGCCGACACACCGGCCACTCACCGGGCACGAGGCCCGGTTCGCTGGGCCGGTCACGAGCGCCTCGCCGTGACCCGCTGCGGTTCTCGCCGTCAGCACCGGCCGCTCACTGGGCACGAGGCCCGGTTCGCTGGGCCGGTCACGAGCGCCTCGCCGTAGCCCGCGGTGGCTCTCGCCGACACACCGGCCGCTCATGAGCGCCTCGCCGTGACCCTTCGTGGTTGCCCGCCGACGCGCCGTTGGGAATATTCGGACGGGCCGTAACGCTTTGCAAAGTATTCTTACTAATCAATGCGGCGGAGCGGTTGTCCGCCGTAGGTAGGCTGGTGCAATGCCAGTAGAGTCGGTCTTTCCACGCCTTGAGCCGCTGCTCCCGCGCGTCCGGAAGCCGGTCGCCTATGTCGGCGGCGAGGTGAACTCGGTCGTTAAGGACTGGGACGCCACGGACGTGCGCTGGGCGCTGCTCTACCCGGACGCCTACGAGGTGGGACTGCCCAACCAGGGCGTGCAGATCCTGTACGAGGTCCTCAACGAGCGGGACGGCGTGCTGGCCGAGCGCAGCTACAGCGTCTGGCCCGACCTCGAGGCCCTGATGCGGGAGCACGGCCTGCCCCAGTTCACCGTGGACGCCCACCGGCCGGTGGGCGCCTTCGACGTGCTCGGCGTCAGCTTTTCCACCGAGCTCGGCTACACCAACCTGCTCACCGCCCTCGATCTGGCCGGCATTCCGCTGTACAGCACGGACCGCGACCCCGCCGGCGGCACCTGGTACCCGCTCGTGATCGCGGGCGGCCACGCCGCCTTCAATCCCGAGCCGATCGCCGACTTCCTGGACGGCGTGGTTCTCGGCGACGGCGAAGAGGCCGTGCTGGCCGTCACGGACCAGATCCGGGCCTGGAAGGACGCCGGGCGGCCCGGTGGCCGGGACGGCCTGCTGGCCGCGCTGGCCAGCTCCGGCCGGCTCTACGTCCCGCGGTTCTATGACGTCGGCTACCTCCCGGACGGGCGCATCGACCGGGTGACGCCGAACCGGCGCGGCGTGCCGCCGGTCGTGGCCAAGCACACGGTGATGGACCTCGACGAATGGCAGTACCCGACCCGGCCGATCGTCCCGGTCGCCGAGACCGTGCACGAGCGTTACAGCGTGGAGATCTTCCGCGGCTGCACCCGCGGCTGCCGGTTCTGCCAGGCCGGCATGATCACCCGGCCGGTCCGGGAGCGGAGCATCACCACGATTGGCGCCATGGTCGAGAAGGGCATGACCGCGAGCGGGTTCCAGGAGGTTGGCCTGCTCTCGCTGTCCAGCGCGGACCACAGCGAGATCAACGAGATCGCCAAGGACCTGGCCGACGCCTACGAGGGCACCAACACCGGGCTGTCGCTGCCGTCGACCCGGGTGGACGCGTTCAACGTGACGCTTGCCGACGAGCTCAGCCGGGGCGGCCGCCGGTCCGGCCTGACGTTTGCCCCCGAAGGCGGCTCGGAGCGGATGCGCAAGGTGATCAACAAGATGGTCACCGAGGAAGACCTGATCAGGACGGTCACCACCGCCTATTCGAGCGGCTGGCGGCAGGTGAAGCTGTACTTCATGTGCGGGCTGCCGACCGAGACCGACGAGGACGTGCTGGCCATCGCGGGGCTGGCCCGCAAGGTGATCCAGGCCGGGCGGGAGGCGACCGGGCGGCGCGACATCCGCTGCACCGTATCCATCGGCGGGTTCGTGCCGAAGCCGCACACGCCGTTCCAGTGGGCCGCCCAGTGCGACCATGAGGTCGTGGACGCGCGGCTGCGCAAGCTCGGGGCCGCGCTGCGCTCCGATCCCGGCTACGGCCGTGCGATCGGCTACCGCTACCACGACGGGCAGCCGTCGGTGGTCGAGGGCCTGCTGTCCCGGGGCGACCGCCGGGTCGGCCGGGTCATCCTCGCCGCGTGGCAGGACGGCGCGCGTTTCGACGGCTGGAGCGAGTACTTCTCGTTCGACCGCTGGGCGGCGTGCGCGGACAAGGCGCTGGATGGCGAGCCGGTCGACCTGGCCTGGTACACCACGCGCGAGCGGGACCGCGACGAGGTACTGCCCTGGGATCACCTCGACGCCGGGCTCGACCACGACTGGCTGTGGCAGGACTGGCAGGACGCGCTCAGCGGTGCGGCCGAGGTCGAGGACTGCCGGTGGACCCCCTGTTATGACTGCGGGGTCTGCCCCTCGATGGGAACCGAGATCCAGACGGGCCCGACCGGTGAGCGCCTGCCGGCCGGCACCCGGCTGCTTCCGGTGCTGAACGTGAGCTGACATGGCCGCGACCCGCACCCCGCCTGCGCCGAAGGGCCCGCCGCCGGCCCCCGCGGTGCAGCATCTGCTCGTCACCTACGCCAAGCGGGGCCGGATGCGGTTCGCCAGCCACCGCGACGTGGGCCGTGCCTTCGAGCGGGCGGTGCGCCAGGCCGGCGTGCCAATCGCCCGGTCGGCGGGGTTCAACCCGCACCCGAAGATCTCGTATGCGAGCGGGACCCAGACCGGTGTGGCGAGCGAGGCTGAGTACCTCACGCTGGCGCTGACCGTGGCGCAGGACCCGGCGCGGCTGGGGGCGGCACTGGACAGCGGCCTTCCGGACGGGATAGACGTTATCGAAGTCAGGGAGGATTCCGGCGGTGCGCTCAACGGCCGCCTGACGGCGTCGGAGTGGCTGATGGAGCTGCCGGGAATTTCGTCGGACGCTGCTACCGCGGCGGTCCGGCAGTTCCTGGCTGCCGCCGCCGCCCCGGTGGAGAGGCTGACCAGCAAGGGTGTCCGCCGCCTGGACGCCCGTGGCGTCGTGCTGACGATGGACGTCAGCCTGCGCGCCTTCACCGGATACTCAGGCGAATGTGCGATAATCCGAATGGTTGTTCGGCATTCGGAGCCTGCTGTGCGGCCCGAGGATGTACTGACCGCGCTGCGGCAGATCGCCGGCCTGGTGCCCGCCTCGGCGCCGGCCGTGACAAGGGTGGCCCAGGGCGTGGTCGGAGACGGCGGACTGGCCGGACCAGTGGGACAGCCAGTCGGACAGGCTGCTCTCTCGCCCACTGCAGAACACAAGGACGTGCCATGAGGGCGCCCGTGCGCCCCATGGGCTGCGGACCCCTGCTGCCCGGCAGCACGCTGGTCCGCTTTTCCGCGAGGCGGCCCAGCCGCTCTGCGGCTGCGCGGAATGCGGGGCTTTTCCCGCGGCCCCGCGCAGAACTGAGACAGGTAACGAACCTGGGTGCCGTAGCCGCCATCCTGGCCGGCTCCGCCCAGGGAAGAGGAAACGATGTGCTCCCGCGCGGCGCGCAGGACCCCTGGCGGGTCCGCGCGCCCGGGAGCTTGACGGGAGACTGCCCGGATGCTCGAGAACGAGCCGAACGACAGAGAAGTTAATGATGGGTCAGGTGGACCAGACCATGGCGCGGTAAGCGCCGGGACCGGCCGGGGCCGGGCAGCGAGCCGCCCGGCCGGACCGCCGGATCCAGTTGGTCCGGTGACGTCGCCTGCGTCGTCGGCACCGCCCGCGGAGCGCGCGGCGCCGCCTGCAGTGCCGCCCACGGTTTCCTTCCAGCCGCCGCAGGTCCTGTTCCAGCCCCCGCCGGTGGCGGTGAGCGCGCCCGGCCAGACCACCCAACCTGAGGCCCAGGCTCCGGCCCCGGACGCGGACGCCGGCAACGAGGGCAGCCGCCGCACCGGAACCCGGCGCCGCAGCAGCGGGGGCCGGGCCAGCAAGGCCGCCGCCGAAGGAACGCCGCCCGCAGACTCCGCCCCGCCCAGCAGCGGCGCCGCTTCCGGGGAGACCGGAGACTCCGGAGTCTCCGGGCCGGACGAGGCCGACGACGGGACCGAGGACGGCGCCCAAACGGAGACTCCAGGCCGCCGTCGGCGCCGGCGGGGCGGCCGGAGCCGCGCTCGCGGCCGGAGCGGCAACGGTGAGGACGCCGAGGGCGACGGCGACGCTGAGACGGACGGCGGTCCGGAGGGCCGGTCCGGCGGTGACGCGAGCGCGGGGGACGTAAAAGCGGGCGACGAGACCGCCGATGACGACACGGACGCCGACGACCGGGACGAGGCCGATGACGACGAGAACGGCGGTGCGCAGGGCCGGCGCCGCCGGCGCAAGCGCCGCCGCGGTTCCAGCGGTGACACCGAGCGCGGGGGCACCGAAGACGATCCGCCGGACACGGTGGTGCACGTCCGGGAGCCCCGGGCCGCCGCGAGCCGCCCCGCGGACGACGTTCGCACGATCAAGGGCTCGACCCGGCTGGAGGCCAAGCGGCAGCGGCGACGCGAAGGGCGCGAGTCCGGGCGCCGCCGGCCCCCGGTTGTCACCGAGGCTGAGTTCCTGGCCCGCCGCGAGGCTGTCGAGCGGACCATGGTCGTGCGCCAGCGCGGGGACCGTACCCAGATCGCCGTGCTGGAGGACGGCATCCTGGTCGAGCACTACGTGAATCGCGCGAGCCACCAGTCCTACGTCGGCAACGTCTACCTCGGCAAGGTGCAGAACGTGCTGCCGTCCATGGAGGCGGCGTTCGTCGACATCGGCAAGGGCCGCAACGCCGTGCTCTACGCCGGCGAGGTGAACTTCGACGCCAGCGGGCTCGAGGGCCACTCCAAGCGGATTGAATCGGCGCTGAAATCCGGCCAGTCCATCCTGGTCCAGGTGACCAAGGACCCGGTCGGCCACAAGGGCGCCCGGCTGACCAGCCAGGTGAGCCTGCCCGGTCGTTACCTGGTGTACGTGCCGGGTGCGTCGATGACCGGCATCAGCCGCAAACTGCCGGACACGGAGCGGACCCGCCTGAAGAAGATCCTCAAGAAGATCATGCCCGAGGACGCGGGCGTGATCGTCCGGACCGCCGCCGAGGGCGCGGCCGAGGAGGAGCTGGAGCGGGACGTCGCCCGGCTGGCCGCGCAGTGGGAGAACATCGAGCGCAAGGCCAAGACGGCCAGCGCGCCGGAGCTGCTCTACGGCGAGCCGGACCTGACCATCCGGGTCATCCGGGACGTGTTCAACGAGGACTTCAGCCAGCTCATCGTGGCCGGTGAGGATGGCTGGGCCGAGGTCGACGAGTACGTCAGCTACGTGGCCCCGCATCTGGCCGAGCGGCTCAGCCGCTGGGACGCCAGCGACGGCCGGGACGCGTTCGCTGAGTACCGCGTCGACGACCAGCTGGCCAAGGCGCTGGACCGCAAGGTGTGGCTGCCCAGCGGCGGCTCGCTGGTCATCGACCGCACCGAGGCGATGACCGTCATCGACGTGAACACCGGCAAGTTCACCGGCCAGGGTGGGAACCTCGAGGAGACGGTTACCCGCAACAACCTGGAGGCCGCCGAGGAGATCGTCCGGCAGCTGCGGCTGCGCGACGTGGGCGGCATCATCGTGATCGACTTCATCGACATGGTGCTGGAGAGCAACCGTGAGCTGGTGCTGCGCCGGCTGCTGGAATGCCTGGCCCGTGACCGGACCAAGCACCAGGTCGCCGAGGTCACCTCGCTGGGCTTGGTCCAGATGACCCGCAAGCGGGTCGGGGCGGGCCTGCTCGAGGCGTTCTCGGTGCCGTGCGAATGCTGTAACGGCCGCGGCGTGCACGTGTCGCTGGACCTGGCCGACCTCGCTCAGCCCGGCGAGCCCGTGCCGGGCCATAGCCGCGGCCGCAGCCACGACAGCAAGCCCAACGGCAATGGCAGCGGTAACGGCCGCAAGGGCCGCAACGGCGAGAGCCGCCGCCAGTCCGACGAGTCCAATGTCGCTAATGGCAGCGTGCCCCTCCCGTCGCCCGCCCCCCAGGAACCCGCCCCCCAGGAACCCGCCCCCCAGGAACCCGCCCCCCAGGAAGAGGTGACGGGCCCTTGACCGCCGTGAGTTCCTGCGCAGCCCGGAAGCTCTGGTAGCCTTTGGTGTCGGCGCATGGGACGTGCCCGTTACGGGGCCCCCGCAGCGCCAGTTGTAAGTTCAGGCGAGCCCGTCGTTGCGACACCGGTCCCCGGGGCAATTACCGGGTGACTCGCGAGGGCACGCACGAGGGAGAGAGAGTTCTCGGGTGTACGCGATTGTGCGCTGCGGCGGCCGGCAGGAAAAGGTGTCGGTAGATGACGTCCTGAACGTCGACAAGCTTCCCGGCGACGTCGGCTCCAGCATCACGCTGCCGGCGGTCCTGGTGGTCGACGACAATAACGTGATCAGTGACCCGGCCGAGGTCAGCGGGTACGAGATCACCGCGGAGATCGTCGGTGACGCTGCCGGGCCCAAGATCAACATGATCCATTACCGGAATAAGACCGGCTACCGGCGCCGTCTGGGCCACCGCCAGTGGTACACGCAGGTCCGGATCACCGGTATCGGCGCGCCGAATAAGGCGGACACTGCGAAGGCGAAGAGCTGAGATGGCACACAAGAAGGGCGCCTCATCCAGCCGTAACGGCCGCGACTCCAATGCTCAGCGGCTTGGCGTCAAGCGTTTCGGCGGCCAGCGCGTGAACGCAGGCGAAATCCTGGTCCGCCAGCGGGGCACGCACTTCCACCCCGGCATCGGCGTGGGCCGTGGCGGCGACGACACGCTGTTCGCGCTCACGGCCGGCACCGTATCGTTCGGCTCGCACCGCGGCCGCCGGGCCGTGAGCATCGTGCCGGAGTCAGAACAGCACACCACCGAGGGCTAGGCCCGCGGCACACTGACATGGCAGAGGCGGACCGGCTTCCCGGTCCGCCTCTGCCATGTCCGGCCGAAACGAGAAAACGCGAGAACGGGAAGGAGGCGACGTTGTGGCGGAGTTCGCCGATGAGGCGCTGCTGCGTGTGACCGGTGGTCACGGAGGTCACGGCTGCGCCTCCATCCGGCGTGAAAAGTTCAAGCCGCTCGGCGGCCCGGACGGCGGCAACGGTGGCCGGGGGGGCGACGTGATCCTCGAGGTCGACCCCGGCGTGGCCACGCTGCTCGACTTCCACCGCCGCCCGGTCCGCAAGGGCGGCAACGGCCGGTCCGGCGAGGGCTCCAACCGCAGCGGCGCCCAGGGCGCGGACCTGGTCGTCGGGATCCCCGACGGCACCGTGGTCAAGACGAGCGGCGGCGAGGTGCTGGTCGACCTCATCGGCGCCGGGACGAGGTTCGTCGCGGCGGCCGGGGGCAAGGGCGGCCTGGGCAACGCCGCGCTGGCCTCACCGCGGCGCAAGGCCCCGGGCTTCGCGCTCAAGGGCGAGCCGGGGGAGGAGCGCCAGCTCGTCCTGGAGCTGAAGAGCATCGCCGACGTCGGGCTGGTCGGCTTCCCCAGCGCGGGCAAGAGTTCGCTGGTCGCCGCCATGTCCGCCGCCCGCCCCAAGATCGCCGACTACCCTTTCACCACGTTGACCCCGAACCTGGGCGTCGCCGAGGCCGGGGACGTCCAGTTCGTCGTGGCGGACGTGCCGGGCCTGATCCCCGGGGCCAGCCAGGGCAAGGGCCTGGGGCTGGAGTTCCTGCGGCACATCGAGCGCTGCGCGGCCCTGGTGCACGTGATCGACTGTGCGACCGAAGAGCCCGGCCGGGACCCCATCACCGACCTCGATGTGATCGAGGCGGAGCTGGCCGCGTACCAGGATGCGACCGGCGCGGACCTGTCCAGCCGGCCCCGGCTGGTGGCGCTGAACAAGATCGACGTCCCCGCGGCCCGGGAGCTCGCCGAAATGGTCCGGGACACTCTCGCCGCCCGCGGCCTGGCGGTCTACGAGGTCTCCGCGGCCACCCGCGAGGGCCTGCGGGAGCTCGGCTTCGCTATGGCCGGGCTGGTCGCCGCGGCCCGCGCCGCCGCCCCGGAGCCACAGCCCACCCGCCGGGTCATCCGGCCTGCGCCGGTCGCCGGCCCCGACTTCGAGATCGTGCGTGTCCAGCCCGGAACATACCTGATCCGGGGCGAGAAGACGCGCCGCTGGGTGCTGCAGACCGACTTCAGCAACGACGAGGCCGTCGGCTTCCTCGCCGACCGGCTGGCCCGCTTGGGGGTCGAGGAGGCGCTGGGCGAGGCGGGCGCCGAGCCCGGCGACGAGATCCTCATCGGTGACCCGGACGACGCCGTAGTCTTCGACTGGGACCCAACCGTGCAGGCGTTTGGCGGCCGCGGCCCGCGCGGCACCGATCGCAGGCTGACCCCGTGACGCGGCCTGCGCGCGCCGACATCGCGGCGGCGCGCAGGATCGTGGTCAAGGTCGGGTCCTCCTCGCTGACGACGGCCGATGGCGGCATCGATGATGACCGCATCGTCGCGCTGGCCGATTCGCTGGCCGAACGGGCCCAGCGCGGAACCCACCTCGTGCTGGTGTCCTCCGGGGCGATCGCGGCCGGGATCGCCCCGCTGGGACTGTCCGCCCGGCCCCGGGACCTGGCCACCCAGCAGGCCGCCGCCAGCGTCGGGCAGGGGCTGCTCATCGCCCGCTACGCGGCGGCGTTCGCCCGGCACACGATGCGGACCGGCCAGGTGCTGCTGTCCGCGGACGACCTGATGCGCCGGGCGCACTATCGCAACGCGCAGCGCACCCTGGACCGGCTGCTCGACCTCGGCGTGCTGCCGATCGTCAACGAGAACGACACGGTGGCGACCGACGAGATCCGGTTCGGTGACAACGACCGGCTGGCCGCGCTGGTCGCGCACGTGACCCGGGCCGGGGCCCTCATCCTGCTGTCCGACGTGGACGGCCTCTACAACGAAGATCCCCGCCACAGCGGCGCCCGCCGCATCACCGAGGTCCGCGGCCCCGCCGACCTGGATGGCATCCGTATCGGCGGCAGCCACGGCGCCGGCCCGGGCACGGGAGGCATGACCACCAAGGTTGATTCGGCCCTGATCGCGACCGGCGCGGGTATCCCGACCGTGGTGGCCAGCGCCGCCGATGCGGCCGCGGCGCTGGCCGGTGAGCCGGCCGGCACCTACTTCGCGGCCACCGGCCGCCGGCCGCGCACCCGCCTGCTGTGGCTCGCCCATGCCGCTGCGGCCCGCGGCCAGCTCAAGCTGGACCAGGGCGCCGTCGAGGCCGTCGTGGCCCGGCGCGCGTCCCTGCTGCCCGCCGGGATCACCGGGGCGGAAGGCACCTTCGACGCCGGCGATCCCGTCGACCTGGTCGACGCGGATGGCCACGTCGTGGCCCGCGGCCTGGTCAACTACGACGCCAGCGAGATCCCCACGCTGATGGGCCGCTCCACCCGCTGGCTCGCCCGCGAGCGCGGCCACGAATACGAGCGCGAAGTGGTCCACCGCGACGACATGGTTATCCTCGCCCCCGGGCGCGGCCGGCCCGCCCCAGCCGCCCGCTGACCCAGCCCGGTCCGCGTTACCCCGGCTGGGCGCCGGTGTACCGGGCCCGGGCGACGCGGGTCTCGTCCCAGACCGGGTCACCGGAGACGTAGACCGTGCCGTCCGCGCCGAAGATGAGGAAGCTGTCGAAGGAACGCGCAAACCAGCGGTCGTGGGTGACGGCGAGGATCGTGCCCTGGAAGGCGAGCAGGCCTTCCTGCAGGGCCTCGGCGCTGGCCAGGTCGAGGTTGTCGGTCGGCTCGTCGAGCAGCAGCAGGGTTGCCCCGGCCAGTTCCAGCAGCAGGATCTGCAGCCGCGCCTGCTGCCCACCGGACAGCACGCCGAAGGGCTGCTCGGCGCAGTGCTGCAGCTCGTAGCGGGACAAGGCGGACATCGCCTCGCCCTGCCGCCGCGCGTGCTCGGTCATCACTATCTCGCAGGGGGTCCGGCCCTCGAACTCCGGCCGCGCGTGGGTCTGTGCGAACAGGCCCGGCACGACGCGGGCACCCAGCCGCGCCACGCCGGAGTAAGGAACTCTGCTCGCCGGATCGGGGCCGCCCGGGCCCGCGTCCTCGATCGCGCCGCCGCCTGCGTCTGTGGCGACCTGGGCCAGCAGGCGCAGAAAGTGTGACTTGCCGGAGCCGTTAGAGCCCAGGATCCCGACCCGGTCGCCGTACCAGATCTCCGTGCTGAACGGCTTCATGAGCCCGGTCAGTTCGAGGTTCTCGCAGATTACGGCGCGCTTGCCGGTCCGGCCGCCGCGCAGGCGCACGGTGACGTTCTGGTCCGGGGGAGGGGCCTCCGGCGGTCCGGCCTCCTCGAACATGCGCAGCCGGGTCTGCGCGGCCTGGTACCGCGAGGCCAGCGCATCGCTGTACATCGCCTGCTGGCGCAGGGTGAAGACGAGCTTGCGCAGCTTGGCGTGCTCCTCGTCCCAGCGGCGGCGCAGTTCCTCCAGCCGGCCGATCCGGTCCTGCCGGGCCTGGACGTAGCTGGCGAAATCGCCCCCGTGCACCCAGACGCGCCCATCCTCGACCGTGATGATGCGCTCGGCCGACCGGGCCAGCAGCTCACGGTCGTGTGAGATCAGCAGGACCGTCTTGGCGCTGGCGCGGAGCTGTTCCTCCAGCCAGAGCTTGCCCGGGACGTCCAGGTAGTTGTCGGGCTCGTCGAGCAGCAGCACCTCTGCGGGCCCCCGCAGCAGGGCCTCCAGTACCAGGCGCTTCTGCTCGCCCCCGGACAGCGTGCTCACCGGGCGGTGCTGGGCAGCGTCCAGCGACGTCCCGAGCGCGGCGCCGCAGCATACGTCCCACAGCACTTCGGCCTCGTAGCCGCCCGCGTCGCCCCATTCGGCCAGCGCGGTCGCGTACCGCAGCTGGGCTGGTTCGTCGTCGCGGTCCATCATGGCCCGCTCGGCCGAAGCCACCGCCTGACCGGCGGTGCGGAGCCGGTCCAGGGCCACCGACACCAGCAGCGACCAGACGTCCGAATCGTCGCGGATGCTGCCGATGAACTGGCGCATCACGCCCAGGCTGCCGCCGCGCGAGATCGTGCCACCCTGGGTGGGCAGGTCGCCCGCCAGCAGCCGCATCAGCGTGGTCTTCCCAGCGCCGTTCGGGCCGATCAGGGCCGCCTTCGCGGCGCTGCCCACCCGGAACGACACGTCATCCAGCAGCGTGCGCCCGTCCGGCAGGACGTAGCGGAGATGCCCGGCTTCGATGTGACCCACCCGGTGATCCTGTGATCACCAGTCGGCTTACCTAAGCGTCGCTGTCGCCGTTGCCATTGCCTCGGCCGCCGCCAGCCCCACCGAACCCGCCGCCGAACCGGCCGAACAGGCCCTCGCCCGCCCGCATGGCGTTCTCGGCGGCGCCACGGAACATTCCGACCAGCGGGTCATCGGTCCTGTTCCACGACTCCTGGTAGGACTTGGCCGCAGCCCGGATCTCCTCGCCGATCGTCGCGGTGGAGTCGGTGTCCCGGCGCGGATAGTCCCCGGCCAGGATCCGCTCGTACTCGCCGCTGTTGATCCACCGGTCGATCTCGGCGAAGCGCACCACCGCGAACGGGTGCGTGTTGCCCTGCAGCTGCAGGATCTTGAGCAGGCCGTCCCGCACGTCGGGCACCGCGTCGTAGTCGTGCGCCTGCTCCAGGAAGGCGTCCGAGTTCAGCTCCGACAGCCGGGCCCCGCCGGCCAGCTTCATCAGCATCCGGCGGGCGGCGTCCGGGTCCTGGCTGGCCAGCAGGCCCGCCCGGTCGCAGGACAGCTCGGACTTGCGGTACCACTCCTCCAGGCCCAGGATGATCCCGCGCAGGCCGATGTAGCCGATCGGCATCCAGGCGATCCGGGCGGCCAGGTTGATCAGGTGGAACAGCATCGTCCGGTACACGGCGTGCCCGGACAGCACGTGCCCGAGCTCGTGCCCGACGACGGTGCGGAGCTCCTCCGCGTCGAGCAGGTCAACCAGGCCGGTGTTGATCACGATGAACGGCTTGTCCGAGCCGAGCGTCATCGCGTTGGCGATGGGGTTCTGCGTGACGAAGACGTCAGGGAGCTCCGGCAGGTCCAGGATGTAAGCCCCGTCCCGGACCATGTCGTTGATCTGCGGGAACTGCCGCTCGGACACCCGCACCCCGCTGGCCAGGAACTGCAGCCGCAGCGAGCGCTCGTTGAAGAGTCCGGACAGCTTGCGCAGCAGGACATCGAAACCGGTGAGCTTGCGCATGGCCACGAGGGCGGAACGGTCAGCGGGGTGCTCGTACGCGCGGGAACTGATACCTGGCAGGCGTACACGCGCTCGATCCGGCACTGGAGTCATATCTCGTATGTTAGCGCCGTCTGGGAGAGCCGGCACCCGCCAGCTGAGCGTGGCTTATAGCATCCCGGTATGGACGCTGGCCGGGACAGTCGGCGCATTGGGGTGATGGGCGGCACGTTCGATCCGATCCATCATGGTCACCTCGTTGCCGCAAGCGAGGTCGGGCACATCTTCGAGCTCGACGAGGTCATCTTCGTGCCCACGGGGCAGCCCTGGCAGAAGGACGGGCGCGAGGTGTCGGCGCCCGAGGACCGGTACCTGATGACCGTGATCGCGACCGCGTCGAACCCGCGGTTCAGCGTCAGCCGGGTCGACATCGACCGGCCCGGCCCGACCTACACCATCGACACCCTGCGGGACCTGCGCGCGGCCGCCGCGCCGCAGGACGAGCTTTTCTTCATCACCGGCGCCGACGCGCTGGCCGCCATGCTGTCCTGGCATGACGTGGCCGAGCTGTTCGCGCTGGCCCACTTCGTGGGCTGTACCCGTCCAGGCCACCGGCTCGACCAGGCCGGCCTGCCGGAAGGCAAGGTCAGCCTGGTCGAAATCCCGGCCCTGGCCATCTCTTCCACCGAGTGCCGTCTCCGCGTCGCTGACGGTGAGCCGGTCTGGTATCTGGTCCCGGACGGCGTCGTCCAGTACATCGCCAAGCGCCACCTCTACCAGTCCGGCGCGGCTAGCACCCAGCCCGCTACGACCCCGGGGTGGAAGTGGCCGTGAGCGCGATGCCGGTCGGCTCGTAACCGTCGGCCGACTGCGCCACGTTGCCGGCGTTGGCGAAGTACAGCGTGCTGCCGTGCCGTGCGACGGCCTCGTCGGTGGAGGAGTAGTTGTCGTCGCCCGGGTCGTTCGGCACCGCCGTGTCGCCCACGTTGTACGTCTGGATGATGGCGCGGTTGGCCGTGTTGATCGCGCTGACGGCGGGGCTCGGCACACCGGGCGGAAGGCCGTAACGTGGCAGACTGGGTGTAGGTAGCCCAGTCCGACAAGCCCAGCCGAGGAGGGCGAACAGCACACGTGACCGCGACCCCCAGGGCCGTCGAGCTCATCGAGATCGCGGCGACGGCCGCGGCCGACAAGCTCGCGACCGACATCATCGCCTACGACGTGAGCGATCAGCTCGTCATCACCGACGCGTTCCTGCTGTGCTCCGCAGCCAACGACCGTCAGGTCCGGTCGGTCGTTGACGAGATCGAGCTGAGGCTGAGCCAGGCCGGAGCCAAGCCCATCCGCCGGGAGGGGGAGCGGGACGGCCGCTGGGTGCTGCTCGATTACGTCGATATCGTCGTTCACGTGCAGCACGCGGACGAGCGGGTCTACTACGCGCTGGAGCGCCTCTGGAAGGACTGCCCCGTCATCCGCCTGCCCGAGCCCGTCGCCGCGGGCAGCGCCCGCGAACCGGAGACTCTGGGCCCGCCGAACGGGGACGCCCGCTGAGCGCCCGGCCCGGGGCCACCCGGCTGGTGCTGTGGCGGCACGGGCAGACCGTTTGGAACTTCGAGGACCGCTTCCAGGGCCAGACGGACATCCCGCTCAACGAGACCGGGGTGAGCCAGGCCGAGCGGGCCGCCCGGCTGCTGGCCGCGCTGCAGCCCGACGCCATCTTCTGCTCCGACCTGGGCCGCGCGGCCGCGACCGCGGCGCCGCTGGCCCGGATCACCGGGCTGCCGGTCACCGTGGAGAAGGACCTGCGTGAGCGGCACGGCGGTGTCTGGGAGGGCCTGACCGGCCCGGAGATCCGTGCGCGTTACCCGGCCGAGTTCCAGACCTGGTCCCCGCCCGACGGGGAGACCACCGCCGTCGTCGCGGACCGGGTATGCAATGCGCTGACGCGGATCGCGGACAGCCTGCCCCCGGGGTCGCTGGCCGTGATCGTCAGCCACGGCGCGGCGATCCGGCTCGGCATGTCCAAGTTCCTGGGGCTGCCCGAGGATCTGTGGGACACCCTCGGCCCGCTGTCGAACTGTTCCTGGTCCATGCTCGGCCAGCGTCGCAGTCACTGGCGGCTGCTGGAGCACAACGCCGGCAACCTGCCCGAGCCGGTCCTGTCCGACGACCGCTGAGTTTCCCGGGGCTGGCCGGTACATACCGGTGAGCGTCCCGGGATAAGGGTCCCGGGGGCCGGTACCGGACCGGAGGACACCGTGCGAACCAGCGGAAGCGACCATTCGTCCAAACAGCACTGGGTGCTGGCCCTGACGTCGGTGGCGGCGCTGATGGTCGGGCTGGACATCTTGGTGGTGACGACCGCGCTGACCACCATCCGGCTGCACCTGGGCTCCTCGATCACCGAACTCGAATGGATCGTCAACGCCTACACGCTCAGCTTCGCCGTGCTGCTGATGACCGCCTCGGCGCTGGGCGACCGGTTCGGCCGCCGGCGGCTGTTCCTGCTCGGCCTGGGGCTGTTCACGGCGATGTCGGCGGTGTGCGCGCTGGCCCCGTCCATCGGCTGGCTGATCGTGGCCCGCGCGGTGCAGGGGGCCGGCTCGGCAATGATCATGCCGCAGGCCATGGCCCTGCTGTCCGGCGCGTACCCGCCGCACCGGCGGGCGAAGGCGCTGGGGATCTTCAGCGGCGTGGTCGGCCTGGCCATCCTGGGCGGCCCGATGATCGGCGGCGCGGTCGTGCAGGGCCTGGCCTGGCCGTGGATCTTCTGGCTGAACGTCCCGATCGGCCTGATCGTCATCCCGCTGGCCGCCCGGCGGATCGACGAGAGCCGGGGGAGCCAGGCCCGGCTGGACTATGGGGGCGTTGTGCTCATCACCGGGGCCGCGCTGGGCCTGGTCTGGGCGCTCGTCCGGGGCAAAGCGGCCGGCTGGGGGAGTCCCGAGATCACCGGCGCGCTGGCCGGCGGGGCGGTCCTGCTGGCCGGGTTCCTGGCCTGGGAACGCCGGGCCCAGGATCCGATGCTGCCCTTGCGGCTTTTCCGGTCCCGCGCCTTCACGGCGGGAAACGCGGCCGGGTTCGGCCTGTTCGCGTCGATCTTCGGCACCGCGTTCTTCCTGGCCCAGTTCCTGCAGACGACCTGGCACTACGGGCCGCTGGGGGCCGGCGTCCGGCTGATCCCGTGGACCGTCACCCTGTCCCTGGTCGCCCCGGTGGCCGGGGCCTGGGCGGGCCGGATCGGGGAGCGCCCGCTCATCGTGGGCGGCCTGGTCCTGCAGGCGGCCGGGTTCGCCGGCACCGCGCTGGCCGTCCGGGCCGGTCTCGGCTACCCTGCGCTGATCGGGCCGCTGGCGCTGGCCGGGTGCGGGGCGTCGATGGCCATGCCCGCCGCGCAGAGTTGCGTGCTGGGAGCGGTTCCGCCCGCCGACCTGGGCAAGGCCGCGGGCACCTTCAACACGCTGCGCCAGCTCGGCGGGACGTTCGGTATCGCGATCCTGGCCGCGGTATTCACTGGGACCGGGAACTACGCCTCCGCCCAGGCGTTCAGCCGCGGCTTCGTCGCCACCGCCTTCGTCGCGGCCGGCTTCTCGGTCGCGGGCGCGCTGGCCGGCTCGGCGATCCCCGCCCATGCCTCCGCCTCGAATCTGCCCGCCCCTCGCCACGAGCTCATTCGCCAGCCATGAACCTGGACCAGACCAGCCATGAACCTGGACCAGAAATGACAGAGACTCTAGACATGCAGCCGGAGGAGTTCGTGCGGCAGACGGATCCGTTCCGCCGCGAGCTGCTCGGGCACTGCTACCGCATGCTGGGCTCGGTGCACGACGCCGAAGACCTGGTCCAGGAGACGATGCTGCGCGCCTGGCGCTCCTACCCCGAGTTCGATCCGGGGCGCGCGTCGATGCGGACGTGGCTGCACCGCATCGCCACCAACGCCTGCCTGAACGCCCTGGACAGCCGCAGTCGGCGGCCGCTGCCCTCCGACCTGACCGGCCCCGGCGACCTGGCCGAGGCACCGCGGCGCCCGGTGGGCCGGCACGCGGAGATCGCCTGGCTGCAGCCATTTCCCGACGCTCTGCTCGGATCGGACGCCCTCGGCACCGACGCGGGCGGGACCGCCGACCCGGCGGCGGTCGTCGCGGCCCGGGACAGCATCCGGCTGGCGTTCGTGGCCGCCCTGCAGCACCTGCCGGCCCGGCAGCGGGCCGTACTGATCCTGCGCGACGTGCTGGCCTGGCGCGCCGCCGAGGTCGCCGATCTGCTGGAGATCACCGCCGCGGCGGTCAACAGCGCGCTGCAGCGCGCCCGGGCCCAGCTGCAGGAGGCCGCGCCCAGCCAGGAGCACCCCGCGCGCCCGGCGGACCGGGCTCAGCGGGAGATGGCCGACCGGTACGTGGCCGCGTTCGTGCAGGCCGACATCGACGCGCTCACCCGGCTGCTGGCCGACGAGGTGGTGCTGGAGATGCCGCCGTTCCTGATCTGGTTCCGCGGCCGGGACGGCGTCGCCGCTTTCCTCGCCGCCCGGGCCCTCGCCGCCCCCGACCGGTGGCGCGTCCTCCCGGTCGGGGCCAACGGGCAGCCCGCGGTCGGCGCTTACCTGCGCCAGCCGGACGGCCGCCATCACGCGCACTCGGTGCAGGTGTTCAGCGCGGGTGCCGCCGGGGTGACGTGGATCGCCGCGTTCGCCGAACCGGGCCTGTTCCCCACCTTCGGCCTGCCGCTGGTGTATCCCGGCTAAGCGGCCGGCAGGCAGCGGACGCCCTCGATGTCGCCGGACAGCACCGCGGACCCGGCCGAGTACGGGATCACGACCGTGCTGCCCCGCCGGATCAGCAGCGACGACCCGTCGTCGGTGGCCAGGTGGCCGCTGCCCGCGGTGACCACCAGCACGCTGTAGCTGTGCGACAGGTGCCGGCTGACCTGGGTGTCGACCCGCTCGGCGACGAAGAACGCGCCGGCTTCGTCGGGCAGCAGTGAGCCGATGCCGCTGTTCAGCGAGCGGCCGTGCAGCTCCTTCAGCCGGTCCGGCGGGCACGCGCGGCGGTCGATGCAGGCCAGCGCCTCGTCCAGCGGCAAGCCGAGCGTCGCCTCACCTTCGGGCAGCGAGAAGGTACTCCACTCCAGCATGATCGACAGGTCGGCGGGCTCCTGCAGCTCGACAACCAGGATGCCGGCGCTGATGGCGTGCGGGGTCCCGGCCGGGCACAGCACGGTGTCGCCGGCGCTCACCGGCACCCGGTTGGTCACGGCCAGCATCGCGTCGATGTCCTGGTCGCGAGCCCATCCGGCCAGCTCGACCGCTTCCACGTCGCGGCTGAAACCGAGGTACACTGCCGCGTCCGGCTCGGCCTCCAGCACCACCCACGCCTCGGTCTTGCCGTGCGGGCTGGCCAGGTGCTCGGCGGCGAAGCTGCGATCGGGGTGCACGTGGACCGGCAGCCGCTGTCCGGCGTCGAGCAGCTTGACCAGCAGGCCCGTGTCGCTGCCGTACTTGGCCACGTGCGCGGCGCCCAGCCACGCTGACGGGTCACTGGCCACCGCCTCCGCCAGCAGGGTTCCGTCCGGCAGCCGGGTCATCCCGTCGGTCTGCGAGCCGAACCGGGCCGTGACCGAGGCGATCCAGTCTTCGGGCCGGTCCTCGTGCCCGGTGGTTCCGCGCAGCCGGTCGATGCGGCCGTCACCGCGGTAGAACATGGCCGGCATGTTCGGCCCAAGCACGATCGGCTGCACGACTGACCTCCCGGGAATCACGACGCCCCCCGAAACCATAACCGGGGACGGGCCCTGGCGGCGAGAGCGGCCCGCGGGGGGTACACCTAGATACACCAGATTTCGGGGATTCAGGGTCACTGCGGTGACCGTGGGCCGTCGGCCAGACTGACGGCACGCGGTGACCGGCGAAGGAGATCCGTCATGAGCGACACAGCGATGATCCCGGACAGCCAGGCGCAGCGGGGCACCCCGGGCGCTATGAAGTGGGGTATCGGCGGGGGCATCATCGCCGGCAGCCGCGGGCTGACCTTGGCGGGGCTGATGCTGGCCGGGCTGTTCTTGCTGCTCGTCCCGCTGATGGCGGTCTTCCTCGCCGCGGTCGGCGCCGGTGTCGTGATCGTGGGCAACGGGGCGCCCAGGGATCACCGGATCGTGCTCGGCCTGGCCCTGCTGGCCGCCGGGCTGTTCGTCGTGCGGTTCCTCGTCCCCGCTGCGCTGCTGGCCAGCCGCCGGCTGGCCAACCTCACCCGGCGGCTGGCCGGGGAGTGGTCCGGGGTGGAGATCGCCGTGCCGTACCAGCCGCCGCCGAGCTCCAGCAGCGCGAAGCTCCCGTTCCGGTCCCGGCTGCTCTGGCTGGTCAGCGACCCGGCCACCTGGCGGGACCTGCTGTGGATGACGGTCAACGCGACCGCGGGCTGGGCCATCGCGCTGCTGCCCGCGGTCCTGGCCGGGATCGGGCTGATCGAGTTCATCTACCCCGCCACGCAGCCCAACATGGGCGCGCGACTCGGTAACAGCCGCGCCGCGCTGCTCGCCATCGGCATCGCCTTCGTGCTGGCCGGGGCGGCGTCGGCGCAGTGGCTGCTGCGGGCCTACTTTGGACTCGCCCGCTCGATGCTCGCGCCGACCGGCCAGGCCGAGCTGGCGCTGCGGGTGCACCACCTGGCCCAGACCCGGTCCGAAACGCTGGACAGCGGCGCGGCCGAGATCCGCCGGATCGAGCGGGATCTGCACGACGGGGCGCAGGCCCGCCTGGTGGCCATGGGCATGACGCTGGGCGCGGCCGAGGAGCTGATCGACTCGAACCCGGCTGCGGCCCGCGCGCTGCTGGCTGAGGCGCGCGAGGCGTCCGCCAGGGCCCTGGCCGAGCTGCGCGCCCTGGTCCGCGGCGTCCACCCGCCGGTGCTGGCCGACCGCGGCCTGGCCGACGCGGTGCGTGCGCTGGCCCTGGACAGCGGGCTGAACGTGGACGTGACGGCCGGCCTGCCCGGCCGCCCGCAAGCCCCGGTGGAGTCGGCAGCCTACTTCGCCGTCTCCGAACTGCTGGCCAACGTGTCCAAGCACGCGAACGCCCGGCAGACCTGGATCGACGTGCGGCACGAGCGCGGCATGCTGCGGGTGGACGTCACCGATGACGGGCACGGTGGCGCGGATCCCGGGCGGGGCAGCGGCCTGCACGGCATCGAGCGACGGCTGGCCGCCTTCGACGGGATACTGGCCCTGAACAGCCCGCCTGGCGGCCCGACCGTGGCGACGATGGAGATCCCGTGCGCGTTGTCATCGCCGAAGACCTCTTCCTACTGAGAGATGGCCTGACCCGGCTGCTGGAGGCGCACGGCCTGGAGGTCACCGCCGCCGTGGACAACGGCACGGACCTGCTGGCCGTGCTGACCGCAGGGCCGCCCGACGTGCCCGACGTGGCCGTGGTCGACGTCCGGCTGCCGCCGACGTTCACCGACGAGGGCCTCCGGGCCGCGCTGGCCGCCCGCCGCGCGGTGCCCGGCCTGCCGGTTCTGGTGCTTTCGCAGTACGTCGAGCAGTTGTACGCCCGCGAACTGCTGGCCTGCGGCGACGGCGGCATCGGTTACCTGCTCAAGGACCGGGTGTTCGACAGCGCCCAGTTCGTCGACGCGGTACGGCGGGTCGCCGCAGGCGGGACCGCGATGGATCCCGAGGTGATCGCCCGCTTGCTGGCCCGCAATTCCGGCGACGGCGCGATCTCCGGGCTCAGCCCGCGCGAGCGTGAGGTGCTCGCCCTGATGGCGGAGGGGCGCTCCAATGCCGCCATCGCCCAGCGGCTGTTCGTGACCGAGCGCGCTGTGGCCAAGCACACCGCGTCGATCTTCCTGAAGCTTGGCCTGCAGCCTTCGGACGACGACAATCGCCGCGTTCTCGCCGTCCTCGCCTTTCTGGGCCGTTGAGGGCATAACGGCCTTCGGCCGGCGGTTACGCCGAACCGGAAGGGAGATGTCATGCCGAAGGCAGTACGGTTCGACGAGTACGGCGGGCTCGACGTCCTGAAGGTCGCCGACGTGCCGCAGCCAGTTCCGGACGAAGGCCAGGTGCTGGTCCGGGTCAAGGCGGCAGGGATCAACCCGGGCGAGGCCAAGATCCGCGAGGGCTTGCTGCACGCCAGGTTCCCGGCCACGTTCCCGTCCGGCGAGGGCAGTGACCTGGCCGGGATCGTCGCCGCGACCGGTCCGGGCGTGACCGGATTCTCAGCCGGCGACGAAGTGATCGGCTTTACCAACAACCGGGCCAGTCACGCCCAGTACGTCCTGGCCGACGCGGAAAACCTGACCCCCAGGCCGGCCGGTGTGTCCTGGGCGGTGGCCGGTTCCCTGTTCGTGACCGGGGCCACGGCCTACGCTGCGGTGCGGGCGGTGGCGCTGACCGACGGTGACACGGTAGTCGTCTCGGGCGCGGCCGGCGGGGTCGGCTCGATCGCGGTCCAGCTGGCCAAGCGGGCCGGGGCCACGGTCATCGGGCTGGCCAGCGAGGCCAACCACGAGTGGCTCCGCAGTCACGGGGTGATCCCAGTGACCTACGGCGACGGGGTGGCCGACCGGATCCGGCAGGCCGCCGGCACCGTGGACGCGTTCGTCGACACGTTCGGCGGCGACTACGTGCAGATCGCGCTCGATCTCGGGATCGAGCCGTCCCGCATCGATACGATCGCCAACTTCGAGGCGGTCGAGAAGTACGGGGTCAAGGGCGACGGCAGTGCCGTGGGCGCCAGCGCCGGTGTGCTCGCCGTGCTCGCCTGGCTGGTCGCGGCGGGAGAGCTGGAGGTTCCCATCGCGGGCGCCTACCCGCTGGACCTGGTGCAGGACGCCTACCGCCAGCTCGAGCAGGGCCACCTCCGCGGGAAGGTCGTCCTGCTGCCCTGAGCTGCCCGCCCGATCTAACCCGCTCCGCCCTCAGCGGCCGGTTCCGCCGTCAGGGTCATCGCGGCGGACCGGAGCCGGCCGGCGAGGACCGGGCCCATCGCCGTCGCCGGCGTGAGCACCCCACCCCGCCGGGGCAGCCGGTCGGGGTCCAGGGCCAGGCACAGCGCGCTCTCGCCGAACATCACCGCGGTGGCCTGGTACCCGGGATCACCGCGCCCCGCGACCTCGGCCACGTAGTGCTGGCCAGCCGAGGTGCGGGCGTGGAGCCGCATGCGGAAGTAGCCATTGCGCCGGGTCTTCTCGCTCGGTCCCTCACCCGGATCGGGCAGTACCCGGCTTAGCAGCCGCCGGGACGGCCGGAAGGCCAGCCCGGCGGCCAGCGCGCCCAGCCCGGCCGTGAACGTGCTGGCCCGCACCGACCCGGCGGGCCCCGGGCCGAACCCCGTCACCTCCTGGTAGCGGAACCGGCGCCCGTAGGCCCAGTCCTGCAGGGCGTTGCTCCGCCGGACCACCCGGGTGTTGATGCTGGCCATGATGAACGGCCCGACCCAGCTGCCCACGCTGTCGTCGTAACGGACCCGGGTCAGGTCCCGTTCCCGGCCGAGCTGTGGTTCTGCGCTGCGATCCGGGCTGAGGGCGTACGGATCCGCCGCGATCCGGCGCCGCTGGGGGTTGGCGCGTACCTCGTCGACCTGGGCGATGACCGAAGCCAGCGTCCCCCCGCTGAATCCGCCCCGCAGCGCCGTCACGACCAGCGTCGTGTCTTCCAGGTCCCCGTCGCCCGCCGCGCTGACCGCCTCGTGCAGCGTCAGCACGCCCAGGTCGGACGGGATGGAGTCGAATCCGCAGCTGTGCACGATGCGGGCGCCGGTGCGCGCGGCGACGTCGTGGTAGCGGTTAATGCTCTCCCGCTCGAACAGCACCTCGCCGGACAGGTCGGCGTAGTCCGTGCCCGCGTCCGCGCATGCCGCCACCAGGGCCAGTCCTTGCGGCCAGTAGGGGCCCACGGTGGTGGCCACGACCCGCGCAGAGCGGGCCAACGCGGCCAGGGAGGCCGGGTCGGCTGAATCGGCAACCAGCAGCGGCCAGTCCTTGGCCGTGTCGCCCAGCCCGGCGCGGACCTTCTCCAGGCGCGCCGCGGACCGTCCGGCGAGCCCGATGCGGGTC
>Ga0302181_10000506_pt1 | contig 31700 bp, 23 predicted proteins | sample I_Palsa_E3_3_FD_198786 | JGI IMG/M metagenome (GOLD analysis project Ga0302181, IMG submission 198786) | Peat permafrost microbial communities from Stordalen Mire near Abisko, Sweden - I_Palsa_E3_3 | ecosystem: Environmental > Terrestrial > Soil > Palsa > Peat permafrost | place: Sweden...
GCCGCGGCGCCGGCGAGCACCGCGGCATCGACAACGCGGGCTGACCGGGGAGCGCCCAAGTGATTCGCCACCTTTTGATGGCCGGCCTGATGGCCGGCCTCCTCGCCACCGCCTCGCCGGCGCTCGGGCAGTCGCCGCCGTACGGGATCGCCGCTCCCTCTCCCTACACGGCCTCGCCCCCGACTCCCGGGGCGCTCGAGAGCGACGGCCAGGATGGTCGCTACCTGCTCGGCGGGACCTGGCTGCAGCGCGCCGACGCGAACAACACGGGGCTCGCCGCCGGCTACTGGCGGGACGTCGCCTCGACCGCCGGCTGGCGCGCCATCACGGTTCCGAACGCCTACAACGCCGGCGACTTCACGCAGGCCAGCATGAACGGCTCGGTGGAGTGGTACCGGCGCGACTTCACGCTCCCGCCGCACGCGTTCGCGAGCTACGTGCCCGGGTCCGCGCAGAGTTGGGTGATCGAGTTCGAGTCGGTCGACTACACCGCGACCGTATGGCTGAACGGGCACGAGCTCGGCAGCCACGACGGCGGCTACCTGCCGTTCGAGTTCCCGTTGACGGACCTGCGGAGCGGCACCAACCAGCTGATCGTGCGGGTCGACGATCAGCGCACGCCGGCCGACTTCCCGCCCGGTCCGGGCGGCGGTTGGTGGAACTTCGGCGGGATCCTCGACGCCGTCTACCTGCTCCCGGTCGCGAGGGCCGATCTGGACGCGGTCGCGATTCGCCCCACGCTCTCGTGCGCGTCGGGGTCCTCGCCCGCCCGGCATCCGGCCTCGCTCAAACGGGCCTCCCAGTCATCCGGCTGTAAAGCGAGCATCAGCGAGCGGGCGACCGTGCTCAACCTCAGCTCCAGCCCGCAGACGGTCTCCCTGCAGGGCCGCTACGGCGGCGTCGGGCTGAAGTTCGGCTCGACCACGATCGCCCCCGGCGGGTCCTGGACGCCGAGCGCGACCGCGGCGCTCGCCAACCCGCACCTGTGGGCGCCAGGCAGCCCGTACCTGTACCGCGCGACGGTCACGCTGTCCGACTCCAGGCGCCGGCGGCTCGGCGGCTACACATACCTGAGCGGCGTGCGCAGCGTCACGGTCAGCGGCGGCCGGCTCGAGCTCAACGGCCGGCTGGTCGACCTGCGCGGGGTCAACCTGCACGAACAGACGCTGAGCACCGGCGCCGCGCTCAGCGTCGCCCAGCAGGCGCAGCTGATCGACTGGGTCCGGGAGCTGGGGGCGACGATCATCCGGGCCCACTATCCGCTCGACCCCGAGCTCGAGGAGATGGCGGACCGGGACGGGATCCTGCTGTGGTCGGAGGTGCCGGTCTACCAGGCCGGCGACGCCTACCTCGAGGACCCGACGTGGCGCGCGCGCGCGCTGGCGCTGCTCGCCGACAACATCGACGCCAACCAGAACCACCCGTCGATCCTGCTGTGGAGCATCGGCAACGAGCTGCCGACGCCGCCGACGGCGGGCGAGACCGCCTACATCGCGGCCGCCGCGGCCGAGGCAAAGTCGATCGACCCGACCCGACCCGTCGGGATGGCGCTGTCGAACTGGCCAGGGGTCCCGTGCGAGGCGGCCTATGCGCCGCTCGACGTGCTCGGCTTCAACGAGTACTTCGGCTGGTTCGACGCGGGTGGGGGCACGACCGACGACCGCCTCGAGCTGTCTCCGTACCTCGACGGGCTGCGGGCGTGCTATCCGTCGCCGGCGATCATGGTCAGCGAGTTCGGCTTCGGGGCCGACCGCGCCGGGCCGCTCGAGGTGCGCGGGACCTACCTCTACCAGGAGAACGAGCTCCAGTTCACCCTCGGCGTGTTCGCGACCAAGTCGTGGCTGTCGGGCGCGATCTACTTCCCGATGCAGGATTTCGCCGCCTCCCCGGGCTATGACGGGAGCGATCCCCTCGGCAACCCGCCGTTCGTCGACAAGGGCGTGCTCGACCAGTACGGCAACGAGAAGCCGTCGTTCGCGCTGATGGCGCAGCTCTACGGGCAGGTCCAGCAGATCGCGCCTCCATAAGCGCCCCCGCCGGCCGGCCCGGGGCGGCCCGGGACGCCCTCCGCTCGTGGCGCTAGCCTCCGTATCCGTGAGCACCGAGGCCGCCCTGCGCCGTACGCCCCTGCACGACCGCCATCGCGCGGCGGGGGCAAAGCTCGTGCCGTTCGCGGGCTGGGAGATGCCGATCCAGTACGCCGGGATCCGCGAGGAGCACCTGGCCGTGCGCCGCGCCGCCGGCGTGTTCGACGTCTCGCACATGGGCCAGGTGACGACGCGCGGACCCGAGGCGCAGGCGCTGCTGCAGCGCCTCGTCTCCAACGACCTGCGCCGGCTCCCGGAGGGCGGCGCCCAGTACAGCGTGCTGTGCAACGAGTCCGGTGGCGTGCTCGACGACCTGTATACCTACCGCCTCGCCGAGTGCGAGTTCCTGACCGTCACCAACGCCTCCAACCACGCGCGGGACTTCGACTGGTTCTGCGCGCACGCCGCCGACTTCGACGCCGACGTGTCCGATGTGGCCGACGAGCTCGCGATGCTCGCCGTCCAGGGCCCGCTGGCGCGCCCGCTCGTCCGCTCGCTGAGCGACGGCCCGCTGCCACCACGGTTCCACCTGGTCGAGCGCAGCGTCGCCGGCGCGTCGGCGCTCGTCTGCGGGACCGGCTACACCGGCGAGGACGGCGTCGAGCTGCTGCTCGACCCGGGCGATGCTGGAACCGTTTGGGATGCCCTGCTCGTGGGGGGCGCCCAGCCTGCCGGGCTGGGCGCTCGCGACACCCTGCGCCTGGAGGCCTGCTACCACCTCTACGGCAACGACCTGAGCGAGGACCGCGATCCGATCGGCGCCGGGCTCGGCTGGTGCTGTAAGGAGCAGATGGGCTTCATCGGGTCCGAGCACGTGGCGGCGGCGCGCGCTGCGGGACCCGCCGAGCGGCTCGTGCCGTTCGTGATCGAGGGGCCCGGGATCGCGCGGCAGGGGAACCCCGTGATCGGTGGGGGGATCGTCACCAGCGGCTCGTTCTCACCGTGCCTGGGGCGCGGCATCGGGATGGCGTACGTTTCCGCCGACCGCGCCGCGCCGGACACGCCGCTACAGATCGACGTGCGCGGGAGCGTGCGCGAGGCGCGCGTCGCGCGCAAGCCCCTGTTCGAGAAAGGATGATCGTGGCCGAAGCCAGCTATCCCGAGGATCTGAGGTACCACGCAGACCACGACTGGGCGCGGATCGATCCCGCCCAGCCCGACGAGGCGACGTTCGGGATCACGTGGTATGCGCAGGACACGCTCGGCGAGGTCGTGTTCTTCGAGGCGCCCACGGTGGGCAGCACGGTCAGCAAGGACGAGCCGTACACAGAGGTCGAGTCGGTCAAGGCGGTGTCGGACGTGATCGCGCCGCTGTCGGGCGAGATCCTCGCCGTCAACGAGGCGCTCGCCGCCTCGCCCGAGACGATCAATGAGGATCCGTACGGCGACGGCTGGCTGGTCCGGGTGAAGCTGACGGACCCGAGCGAGGCCGACGGGCTGATGGACGCGGCCGCGTACGAGGAAACCCTTCCGGCCGGATGACGAACGCGGAGAGGATCGGGTGAGCACCTACACGTCCGTCACCGACGCCGATCTGGAGCGGATGCTCGCAACGATCGGCGTGGGCACCGTCGAGGACCTGTTCGCGGAGATCCCGGCGGCGCTACGGCTCGGGCGGCCGCTGGCGCTCGACGACGGGCTGTCAGAGCAGGAGGTGTACGCGGAGCTGCGGGCACTCGCAGCGCGCAACGCCTCGACCGAGGACGAGATCTGCTTCCTCGGAGCGGGGATGTACGACAGCTACGTGCCGGCGCTGGTCGACGCGATCATCATGCGCTCCGAGTTCCTGACGCCGTACACGCCGTATCAGCCCGAGATCTCGCAGGGAGGGCTGCAGGCGATGTTCGAGTACCAGACGGCGATCTCGGAGCTGACCGGGCTGCCGATCTCGAACGCGTCGGTCTACGAGCTGTCGAGCGCCGTCGCGGGCGCCGGCTATGTCGCCAAGCACGCGGGCTCGGGCCGGCGCTTCGTCGTCTCCCGCGGAGTGCACCCACACGCGATCGAGACGCTCCGCACGCTCGCCCACGGCTACGGGATGGACGTCGAGCTGGCGCCGCTGATCGACGGGCGAACGGAGCTGCCGGCGCTCGACGACGACGTCTCGGCGGTGATCGTCTCCCAACCGAACTTCCTCGGCGCGGTCGAGCGGCTCGACTCCCTCTCAGAGCAGGCACACGAGGCCGGCGCGCTGGCGATCTGCACGTGCGATCCGATCTCGCTCGGGCTGCTCAAGAGCCCGGGCGAGCAGGGCGTCGACATCGCCGTCGGTGAGGGACAGACGCTCGGCAACCGGCTCGACTACGGCGGTCCGTCGTTCGGCTTCTTCGCCGTCACCGAGGCGCTCGTGCGGCGGCTGCCGGGCCGGATCGCCGGCGCGACCCGCGACGTCGACGGCAGGCGCGGGTTCGTGCTCACGCTGCAGACGCGCGAGCAGCACATCCGCCGCGAGAAGGCGACCTCGAACATCTGCACAGCGCAGGCGCTGAACGCGCTTGCGGGGATCATCTACCTGAGCTGGCTCGGCCGGCGCGGGATCGTCGAGCTCGCTGAGCTGCTGGCGCAGCGGACGGCCTACGCGCGCGAGCGCCTGACCGCGCTGCCCGGCGTCGAGGCGTTGCACGAGCAGCCGGTCGTGCGCGAGTTCGCGGTGCGACTCGGGGCGCCGGTCGAGCGCGTGATCGCACGCTGCCGGGAGCGTGGGATCCATCCCGGATACGCGCTCGAGCGGACCGACCCGGAGCTCGCCGGTGGCCTGCTGGTGGCGATCACCGAGCAGCGGACGCGCGCGCAGATCGACGCGCTCGCCGACGTGCTGGGCGAGGCGGTCGCGGCCGAGCGGGCGGCGTCGGCCGCGGGAGTGGCCTCATGAGCGCGATCGAGCGCGAGCGGTGGTTCACGCAGGCCGCCGACGACGAGCTGACGATCTTCGAGCGCTCCCAGGCCGGCCGGCGCGCGTTCGTTGCGCCGGCGTCCGGGGTGCCGGAGCGGCCGCTCGACGAGCTGTTGGCGCCCGAGCTGCGGCGCGCCGAGGGCCCGCGCCTGCCGGAGGTCTCAGAGCCCGAGATCGTGCGTCACTACAACCGCCTGTCGAAGCGCAACTTCGATCTGGACACCGGCTTCTATCCGCTCGGCTCGTGCACGATGAAGCACAACCCGAAGCTGCACGAGCGGGTCGCGGCGCTGCCGGGCAACGCGCGCTTGCACCCGCTGCAGGAGGAGGTTGGGGCGCAGGGCGCGCTCGAGCTGATGTGGCGCCTGCAACGGGCGCTCGGCGAGATCGCCGGGCTGCCGCACGTCTCACTGCAGCCGAGCGCCGGCTCCCACGGAGAGCTCGCGGGCGTGCTGCTGACGCGCGCCTACCACGAGGACCGCGGCGAGCAGCGGACCCAGGTGCTGACGCCGGACACCGCCCACGGGACGAACCCCGCGACCGTCACGATGGCCGGCTACGAGGTCGTCAAGGTCGGGACCGATGCGCACGGCAACGTCGATCTCGACGACCTGCGCGCGAAGGCGACCGAACAGGTCGCCTGCCTGATGCTGACCAACCCCTCGACGCTCGGGCTGTTCGAGCCCGGGATCGCCGAGATCGAGCGGATCGTCCACGGCGTCGGCGCGACCCTCTACTACGACGGCGCCAACCTGAACGCGATCATGGGGATCACGCGGCCGGGCGACATGGGCTTCGACATCGTGCACTTCAACCTGCACAAGTCGTTCACGCAGCCGCACGGCGGCGGTGGGCCGGGCGCCGGCCCCGTCGCGGTCGCTGACCACATCGAGCCGTACCTGCCTCGCCCCCAGGTGGTGCGCCGACCTTGCGCCCACCACGCGGGCAACGGCACCGCCGCCGACACCTACCACCTCGACTACGACCGCCCCAAGTCGATCGGGCGGCTGCGCGGCTTCCAGGGCAACTACGGGGTGTTCGTGCGCGCCTACGCGTACATCCGCTCGCTCGGCGCAGCCGGTCTGCGCGAGGCTTCGGAGGTGGCGGTGCTGAACGCCAACTACCTGCTGGCGAGGCTGCGCGAGGAGGGCGTACTCGAGTACCTGCCCGCCGCCTACGACCGCCTCGCGATGCACGAGTTCGTCCTGTCGGGGGCGCCGATGAAGCGCGAGCTCCAGATCAAGACGCTCGACCTGGCCAAGCGCCTGCTCGACCACGGCGTGCACCCGCCGACGGTCTACTTCCCGCTGATCGTCGACGAGGCGCTGCTGGTCGAGCCGACCGAGACCGAGACGCGCGAGACGCTCGACCGCTTTGCGCTGACGCTCGCGGCGGTGCTGCGCGAGGCGCGGTCTGACCCCGAGATCGCCAGGCACGCCCCGTACACGACGCCTGTGCGCCGGCTCGATGAGGCCCGCGCCGCCCGGGCCCCGGTCCTCCGCCAGCCCCTCTAGGAAGCGTCCCAGGGGTGGCCCTAAGGCTGTGAATGAGCGGGCGATCGATATCCCCGCGCGGGCCGCACTGATCGCCGCGCGCGCCGATGACGAGCTCGAGCAGCTGGTCGCGATCTCCTCGCCGTCCGGCGACGTGCCCGGCGCCGAGGCGGCGCTGTCGCTGTGCGCGTCCTGGCTGCCGGCGGAGGCCATCGTCGAGCGGGTTCCGTGTTCGACGCCCGACTCGGCGGACGATCTGGTCGCGCGGGTGCGAGGTACGGGTAGCAGGCGGGTGCTGCTGCTCGGTCACGTCGACACGGTCGTCAGCCACGCCGCCCACGTCCCGCCACGCCGCGTGGGCGACCGCCTGTATGGCCCGGGCACGGTCGACATGAAGGGAGGCGTCGTGCTCGCGGTGGAGCTCGCACGGGCGCTCGCGGACCATCCCTCCCTGTTCGCCGAGCTCGGGGTGCTGCTCGTGACCGACGAGGAGTGGCGCACGGTCCAGTTCCAGCACGTCGACCGGTTCGCGGGCTGGGACGCGTGCCTGTGCTTCGAAGCGGGCGAGCTGACCGACGACGGCGTCTGGGGTGTGGTCGTCAGGCGCAAGGGCGCGGGCGCGCTGCGGGTGCGGGCGAGCGGCCGGGCGGCCCATTCCGGCAGCGCTCCCCACCTCGGCGTCAACGCGCTGCTCGCACTGTGTGGCGCGGCGATCGCGGTCGCCGGGACCGCCGATCCCGACGGACCCGAGCAGCTGACGGTGACGCCGACGATGATGCACGCCGGGGAGGCGCTGAACGTCGTGCCGGCATCGGGCGAGCTGCTGTTCGACCTGCGCTCGCGGGACGTCACCGCTTTCGCGCGCGTCCGCGACGCGGTCCCCGCCAGCCTCGGAGGCGCCTCGCTGGAAGCCACGCTCGAGCGCGTGTGGCCGGCGATGGACTCCGAGGCGGCGACGATTCCGCTGCTGGCGGCGGCGGGCGCCCGCGTCGGGCGCCCGATCCTCGCGCGCGCTCGCGGCGGCGCGAGCGACGCGAGCCACTTCGCGCCCACGATCCCGCTGACCGTCGATGGGCTCGGCCCGCGCGGCGGCGGCGCCCACACGCCCGGTGAGTTCGTCTCGCTGTCCTCGCTGGTCGAGCGAGCCGAGCTCGCGCTGGCGCTGGCGCTGGCGGCGCTCGAGGATTAAACCGAAGCGACGCCGGTGGCTGGGTGGCCACCGGCGCCGGGTGTCTCGGGGCTCGGGTCAGTCCTTCTCAGGAACGCCCGCGCGCGTTGATGCTCAGGAAGTCCCGAGGACCTTCATTGCGGCCTTTGCGAGCCCTTCCCTGTTCAACTCGAACGGGAGGTAGAACCTGGCGGCGGCCTTCGCCGCGGCATTCGTGCCGGTCGCGATCTCCTGCTCCGTCAGCGTGATGAACGTAAGGTGGCCGGAGGCCTCATCGGACGCGAACGCCGTTGCGAACGCCCTGCCGCTCAGGCCCTCGAGCGTGGTCAGCATCCCCTGCTGGGTCGCCGACGGCGTCGTCGGAATCGTGATCCCGAGCCGCGTGGCACACCTGGTGGATTCGGCAAGCAGCTTCGTGTGCTGGTAGATCATCGCGTTACCGAGGGCAACCACGGAAGGGAGGCTGCTCTTCTGCAGTGCGAGCTTGCCCGCCTGGACCTGGGCGAGTTCACCCTGGATCGAGGCCTGGACCCAACTCGCGTCGATCGATGCGACGGGTGTCTTCGGGGCGGCGACAGCGGAGCTGGGCCCCACGAGCGCGACAGGCGCGGCAACGGCCAGCGCGCAAATCATTGGTGCAATCATCTTTTTCATGGGTGTGCGACTCCCTTGTGTTGGGCTGCGCGGTGGCGCAGCGATTGACGCTTCAAATCTGTTCTTCCCCCTATCAAACCCTCCCCAACCACCGAAGTTGTGGTCGCCGCAAGAAAAACCTCGGAGCCCGCAGTGGGTGGTTCATCTGGCTGCAAATCACGTTCTTACGGGATTCTGGTGAGCCCATGTCATGCTGTCGGCTGCGATGAGCCAGTCCTTGACGACCAAGCCTGTCGCCCCCGAGCGCCCCGCCGGGGCACGGGGGCCAGGCGCGACGGAGCGCCCTGGCAGGACGCAGCTGGAGGGCCTCGGCCTGCTCGCCGGGATCGTCGCGCTGATGTGGCTGGTCGAAGTGATCAACACGCTCGACAACAACGGCCTCGACCGCGACGGGCTGTACGCGCGCAACCTCGACCGCTTCTGGGGGATCCTCACCTCGCCGTTCATCCACGCGAGCTTCCAGCACCTGACCGACAACACGATCCCGTTCGTGTTCCTCGGCGCGATCATCGCCTGGCGCGGCGCCGTGCGGCTGGCGATCGTCACGGGCTTCGTGATCGTGATCGGCGGTCTCGGGACGTGGCTGATCTCGCCAGGCGGGGCGCCGACGATCGGTGCCAGCGGCGTCGTCTTCGGGTACGCGACGTATCTGCTGGCGCGGGGATTCTTCGATCGCAGCGCCTGGGAGCTGATCGTCGGCGTGATCGTCGGCGTGATCTGGGGCGGGGTGCTGATCGCGAGCCTCGTCCCGCACCACGACGTCTCGTGGGAGGCGCACGTGTGCGGCGGCATCGCCGGCGTGATCGTCGCCTGGCGCCTGTCGGCGAGCGATCAGCACCGCCGCCAGCTTCGCCGTTCGGCGGCGCCGCCGGCACCGCCGGCGCCGGCTGCCATCTGAGCGGCCGGTCCGCCAACGGTGCACTCGTGAAACGGTGCACTAGGCTCCGGGATCCCATGCGGATCTTCTCCGGCATCCAGCCGACGGGTCGCAAGCACCTCGGCAACTACATCGGCGCGATCATCCAGTACGTGGCGGGCCAGGATCGCGGGGAAGGGATCTACTGCGTCGTCGACCTGCACGCGCTGACCGCCCCGTGGGAGCCGGCCGGGTTGCGCGAGTCGGTGTACGACACGGTGGCGACGCTGCTTGCCGCTGGACTCGATCCGGCGCGCTGCATCATCTTCCGCCAGAGCGATGTGCATGAACACACCGAGCTCACCTGGATGCTCTCGAGCCTGACCGAGCTGGGGCGCTTGCAGCGGATGCACCAGTTCCGCGACAAATCGCTTGCGCAGCGCGAGCTCGTGCCGTCCGCGCTGCTGTTCTACCCGGTCTTGATGGCCGCCGACGTGCTCGCCTACCGCGCCGACGAGGTGCCCGTCGGAGAGGACCAGCGCGAGCACCTGGAGCTGATGCGCGACGTGGCGCGGCGGTTCAACGCGCGCTTCGGCGGGGGCATGCTCGTGGTGCCCGAGGCCCGGATCCCCGACGTGGGCGCGCGGATCATGGACCTGCAGGCGCCCGACAGGAAGATGTCGACGACCGGGGGCACCGAGCAGGGGACCGTGTACGTGCTCGACGAGCCGGCGGCGATCGTCAAGAAGTTCAGGTCGGCGGTGACCGACTCCGGCAGCGGGATCGTCCGGGGTCCCGGCAAGGACGGGATCGCGAACCTGCTCGAGATCATGGCCGTGGTCCGGGGGACGACGATCGACGCGCTCGAGCGCGAGTTCGACGGCGACGGCTACGGGACGTTCAAGCAGGCGGTCGCGGAGGCTGTCGTCGCCTACCTGACGCCGGTGCGCGAGCGCTACAACGAGCTGCGCGCCGACGAGGCCGGGCTCGAACGCGCGCTGGCTGCGGGCGCGGAGGAGGCGCGCGCGATCGCGTCGGGTACCCTCGCTGACGTGCGTGCCGCGATGGGTGTTGGACCGGTCCGGCCCGCCCGGTAGCCTGCGCAACTGGTGGCGACGACTCAGCACCGGAAGCTGCGGCTGGTCGACCTCGAGCTCGACCTCGAGGTGTTCACGGGTCCGTTCGACCTGCTGCTCACGCTGATCCTGCGCGAGGAGGTCGACCTGCTCGAGGTCAACCTGGCGGACGTGGTGATCTCCTACATCGACTATCTCGCGTCCGAGCCGGATCTCGCGTCGGAGCCGGATGGCTCGCGCGAGCGGCTCGACCTCGAGGCGGCGACCGAGTTCCTCGTGCTGATCGCCTCGCTGCTGGAGCTGAAGTCGAGGTTGATGTTGCCTGGCGAGGAGATCGACGAGCCCCTGCTGGATCCGGGCGAGGCCGCGATCGAGCTGCTTGCGCGGCTACTGGACGCCCACCGCTACCGGGGAGTCGCCGACCACCTGCGCGCGCTGCTGTGCGATCAGGAGGGCTTCAGGTTCCGCTCGGCGCCGCTCCCCCCGAGCCTGCGCCGCGCCGCGCTCCCGGCCGCCACCGCCGTGTACGACCCATCCCGCCTCGCCCGCGCGATCGGCGAGCTGCTGGCGGCACCGCCCGAGGTCGACATCAGACACCTGTCTGTCGCGAAGGTGTCCGTCGCCGAGCGGCTCGCGCATCTGCGGGGTCTGCTGCGCCGCGGGGCATTCAGCTTCGACGACGCGGTCACCGGTGCCGATCGCGTGACGGTCGCGGTGACCGTGTTCGCTCTCCTCGAGCTCTACAAGCAGGGCGAGTTGACCTGGAGCCAGGAGGAGTGCTTCGGCGAGATCAGGGTCGAGCCGCGGCTACGGGTCCTGGCCCCGGACAGGGCGGCCGCGGCATGAGCCTCGGCGTCGAGCTCGAGCTCGAGCTTGAGCTTGCGCGCACGCTCGAGGCGCTGCTGTTCCTGTCGGCCGAACCGGTCGGCGTCGAGGCGCTCGCCGACGCCTGCGAAGCCGAGCCCGAGGCGATCCTTGATGCGCTCGTCGCGATGCGCGACGCGTTCGAGGCCGACCGGCGCGGCCTCGTGCTGCGGGAACTGGCCGGCGGCTGGGCCCTGTCCTCGCACCCCGACGCCGAGCCGGCGGCGCGTCGCCTGCTGGCGCGCCCGCGGACCCCGCAGCTGACGGCCGCGCAGGCCGAGACGCTGGCGATCATCGCCTACCTGCAACCGGTGTCGCGCCCCGAGATCGCGCGGATCCGCGGCGTCGGTGCCGAATCGGCGGCGACCTCGCTGCTGGAGCGCGGCCTCATCGAGGAGGCCGGTCGGTCGCAGTTCGGAGCCGTCCTTTACCGCACGACCGACTTGTTTCTCGCGCTGTTCGGGCTGCGGTCGCTCGAGGACCTGCCCGAGCTGAGCGCGTTCGACCCGTCCCCCGAGCTCGAGGAGGAGCTGCGCGAGCGCCTGCTGCGTGCGGGCGAGCTGCGGGCCGGAACCAGTCCCGCCGATACCTGAGTCCGCGTGCGGGCTCGCTTCTCAACCGTCCTCGCGGCGGCGCTGGCGACAGTGGCCTCCGTCCTCGTCGGGACCGGGGTGGCGCAGGCCCAGCCGGTGGTCAACCCGAACAAGGTCTCGGTCGTGGAGACCGTGCCGGGCACGAGCACGTTGCTCGCTCCTCAGCCATCGATCACCTTCACGCCCGGCACGCCGGCGTACGGGCTGCCGGTGATCGCGATCGACGAGGCGATCAAGGAGCAGGTGGTACAGGGCTTCGGCGGCTCGATGACCGACAGCTCCGCCTGGCTGATCGAGCACTGGCTGACCCCGACCGCACGCGCGCAGCTGCTGTCGGACCTGTTCGGTCCGTCGGGAATCCGCCTCGACTTCCTGCGGATCCCGATCGGCGCCTCTGACTACACCGCCACCGAGACCCCGTACACGTACGACGATCTCCCGCCCGGGCAGACCGACCCAACCCTCCAGCAGTTCTCGATCAAGCACGATCAGGCCTACATCCTGCCCGCGCTCAGGCAGGCGCTGCAGACCAACCCACACATCGACATGCTGGCGAGTCCGTGGACCGCGCCGGCCTGGATGAAGCGCAACGACTCGCTCAGCAACGTCCAGAACACCGGGACGCTGCGCGGCGAGTTCTACAGCACGTGGGCGCGGTACATCGTCAAGTTCCTCCAAGCCTACGAGGCCGCCGGCGTGCCGATCAGCGCGGTCACCGCGCAGAACGAGCCGGGCAACCCGACCCCCTACCCGGGCATGAACATGTCGGCCGACAGCCTCGGGACCTTCACGGTCAGGGACCTGAGCCCGGCGCTTCGCGCCGCCGGCCTGAAGACCCAGATCTACGGCCTCGACCTCGGTTGGGGTTCTGCGTCGCTCGCCTATCAGCTGACCGCGGGGGAGATGCCCGAGCTCGGCGGGGTCGCGTGGCACTGCTACTACGGCTCCCCGGACGTGATGGAGACGCTGCACACAGAGTTGCCGTCGGTGACGCAGATCGTCGATGAATGCTCGCCGGGGATCACGCCGATCTCGACCTCGGAGGTCGTGATCTCATCACTGCGCAACTGGGCCAGCACGGTGGCGCTGTGGAACCTCGCGCTCGACCGGCTTGGCGGCCCCGTTGAGCAGCCGAACAAGGGCTGCCCCGGCTGCTACGGCCTCGCCACGATCGTGCCCACAAACACCAACATCCCGGCCGACGACCAGGTGTGGCTGTCCACCGCCTATTACGAGCTCGGTCAGGCGAGTACCGCGATCGAGCCCGGCGCGCGCGTGGTCGGCTCCACCAACTTCGTCAATTACGACTACCTGAAGCCCGGGGTCAACTTCGTCAGCCCGAGCGTCGACGACGTCGCCGTCGTCAACCCGGACGGGACTCGGGCGCTGATGGCATTCAACAATGGCACCGCCAGCGCGAGCTTCGCGGTCCAGTGGAATAGCGAGTACTTCGACTACACGCTACCTCCCCGTGCGACGGTGACGTTCGTCTGGGACCACTAGTGTCGACGGTGCGGGCGCCGGAGTGATCCAAACGAGTGATCTGAACGAAAACACGACAAGTCCGTTCATCGATCACCGATTGGAGCAATTGAATGACCGACGTGAATCACGCGGTGAGCCGCGGAGCGTTCCTCCGCAATGCCGCAAAGGGCGGGATTGTTCTCGCCGGAACCAGTGGGGTGCTCGCCAGCGTTGGTGGTGTGTTCGCGCAGTCGGCGTCGGCGGCCGTCACCTCCAGCGACATCACGACGCTGCAGGCGGCCTACACCGCTGAGAGCCTGGCGGTGTATGTGTACGGCGCGATCATCAAGAACTTCATGAGCTTCAAGCATCCGAAGCTGATGAACATCGATTACTTCCAGGCGGCGCTGGCGAACGAGCAGGATCACAAGGCGCTTTTGGCTGGGGCGCTCGGGTCGAAGACCCCGACGGGTTTGACGTTCAAGATCCCGGCCTCCTCGCTGGCGAGCGGCGAGGCGCTGCTGAACACCGGCGTTGCGCTCGAGACCGCGTTCGTCGAGGCATATCTCGGCGCGGCGGCGACGTTCAGCTCATCGAGTCTGAGGGAGCTTGCCGGGAAGATCGCGGCCAACGAGGCCACGCACTTCAGCTTCTTCGACGCCGCGGCCGGTGGCCACGGCGTGCTGCCGTCGGTGCCGGGCACGGCGACGATTCCCGCGACGGTCGCGAAGCTGAAGCCGTTCCTCGGCTGAGGGTAAGGGTCAACTGATGAGGCGTATCCCCACCGCGACCGCGATCGCTGCGATCGTGTCAGCGAGCACAGTGATTGGCGTCGCCACCGCCGGCACGGCGAGTGCCACTCCGACGGCGACCGCGGCGCGGTCGGCGACGCTCAGCGTCGTCAAGACGAGCGTCGGCAAGATCCTGGTCGACGACCAAGGCCTGACGCTGTACATGTTCACGCACGACAAGCGCAACACCGACACGTGCGCCGCGATCTCGGGCTGCACGGCTGTCTGGCCGCCCTATCTGATCAGCGGCAAGCCGACCGCCGGCTCGGGTGTCAAGGCCTCGCTGCTCGGCACGATCAAGCACGGCAAGCGTGAGCAGGTCACCTATGACGGCCATGCGCTCTACGAGTACGCGCAGAACGACGATCCCGGTGCGACCGGTTACATCGGAACCCTGGAGTTCGGCGGCACCTGGGACGGGGTCAGCCCGGCCGGCACGGCGGTGAACTAGTCAGTATGGTCTGACTAGTGCCGCTTCGCCGCGGGCTCCGGATCCCGCCAGGTGGTGCGTCCGGCGATTTCGGCTTGCGGCTCGGGCGCGGTCTGCCGGAGGTAGCGGACTGTCCTGTTGCGCCCTTGGTCCTTGGCGGCGTAGAGGGCTTGGTCGGCATGCTCGTAGAGGTCACCGTCACCGGCGTCAGCGAGTTCGCAGATGCCAGCCGAAAGAGCGATCCTCCCGGCCGTGGGGAATGGAGTGAGGCTGATCGCGTGGCGGGCGCGCTCGGCGGCGGTGTAGGCGTCGTCTCCGTCAGCGTCGGGGAGGATCCACGCGAATTCCTCGCCGCCGATGCGGGCGAGATGCTCGCCGTCGCGCGTCAGGGCTTGGAGGCGCTCGGCCGCAGCACGGAGCACGTCGTCGCCGACGGGGTGACCGTAGCGGTCGTTGACGTCCTTGAAGTGATCGAGGTCGAGGATCGCGATGCTGAGCGGCCGGCCGTGGCGTGACGCACGGGCGATCTCGTCCTTCAGTCGCTCGCGAAACACGCGCTGGTTCAGCAGCCCGGTGAGCGGGTCGCGGGTCGCGAGGCGCTGCAACTTGGCCTCGTGACGGGTCTGGGCGGTGATATCGCGGATTGTGCTCACGTACCCGGTCCGCCCGTCGTGATCGAATTTCGCAGGGACCGTCGTGACGGACACCTCGATCCGCGTGCCGTCGCTGCGTCGGTAGGTCGTTTCGAGCTCGCGCGGGCCGGATCCGGTGCTGAGCGCGGCTCGGTACTGGTTGATTTCCTCGAGTGCCTCGGGCGCCCAGAACGGGTACGGCACCTTTGCGCCGATGAGGTCGTCGCGGTCAAAGCCGGTCAGGTCAGACAGGGCAGAGTTCACGTCCAGGATCTCGCCGTCGCTGGTCAGCATGAACCCGTCGCGGGTCGATCCGATGATCGTTTGTGCGTAGTCGCGCTGTCGTTGCGCTTCCTGCTCGGCCTGCTCGAGGTCAGCGAGTGCCTGCTCGCGTTGTCGTTGCGCGAGCTTCCGGTCGCTGACGTCCAGCGAGAAGGTCCCGAAGCCGATCACCTCCTCGTCGGCGCCGAGCACCGGGTAGCGGACGATGTGGTAGTAGCGCTCTGTCCCGTCGGACCGAGCAAGGCCCAACTCACGCACGATCGGCTCGCGCGACGCGCGCATGGCCGTATCCTCGGACTCCATCCGCGCGCCCGCCTCAGGGCCGAGGATCTCATCCGTCAGCTGCCCCACAATCTCTTCGGCGGTCCGCTCAAACGCCGCGGCCGACGCCCGGTTGACGTAGACGTAACGCCCATCGAGACCACGCAGAGTCATTCCAACCGGAACGTGATCGAACACGGCCTGCAGCCGCGCCTGCGCCTCTCGCAGCTCACGCTCGTCGGCCTTGCGCTGCGAGATGTCCTTGATCTGCGACACAAAGCAGCGCGGCCGTCCAGCCGCGTCGCGCGCGAGCGAAACCGACAGCTGCACCCAGACCGCATCACCCGAGGCGGAGATGTACCGCTTCTCGGCCTGGTAGACCCGGGTCTTCCCGGCAAGCAGCCGGCGGAGGTGCTCGAGATCGGTGTCCAAGTCCTCGGGGTGTGTGATGTCTTGGAAGCTTCGCGCGAGCAGCTCCGCCTCCGAGTAGCCCGTGATCTCACACAGCATGCTGTTGACCTTCAGCCAGCGCCCATCAAGCGAAACGAGCGCAATCCCGATCGGCGCGGCCGCGAACGCCGTCTCGAACAGGTCACGGGCCTCCTGGGCGATCCGCAGTTCCGTGATGTCCTGATCTGCGCCGAACAACGAACGGACCCGGCCGTCGCCCTCGGCACTTCCAACACCGTGGCCGCCGAGCACGCGCACCAGCCGCTCCTGCGAGAGATCCCGGTCCCAGGAGCCAACATGCGTTACCACGAGCCCATCAACCCGTCGGGATGGGGATCAATCGCGAGTCGGGCGACATCGTCTGCGAGACGCAAGACACTTGGTCACGGCCGCCCGATTTGGCTTCGTAGAGGGCGTGGTCAGCAGCCAGCAGCGCCACTCGGGCCTCGCGCCCCAGCGGCGCGACGCCGATGCTCACGGTGACCGACAGGGCGGCCGTCGCGGCGACCGCTCGGCGAATACGCTCCCCGACTTCCCGGGCGGGCGCGAGACCGGCGACGGGGAGGATCGCCGCGAACTCGTCGCCCCCGATCCGTGCCGCGAAATCTTGTGGACGGATCGAATCAGCGATCGCCTCGCCGACCAGACGGAGCGTGCGGTCGCCCGCGTCGTGACCGTGCTTGTCGTTGACCTGCTTGAAGTTATCGACGTCGATCATCAACAACACGCCCGGCTTCGCGTCTATTTGGGTCTGCAGATAGATCTGGTCGTCAAACGCCCGGCGATTGGGTAATCCGGTCACCGAATCCCGTAACGCGAGATCGCGAAACACTCGAGCCTGCCTCACATACTCGCGGGCAAGATCGGAGGACTCGGCCACTACTTCGACAAGCCGCTCGGCCACGGGGTCGCTGCCCTCGGGCTCGCGGGCCTCGGGCTCGTGGGCTGGTGACGCAGAGCGGGCGCGCTTTGGTATCAGGGTCGGCACCATCACCGAGCGCGGCTGAGGCGGCCCGTCGAGCAGGCGCTGCACGGTCTGTACAACCTCGAGGCTGCTGGGCACGAAGGGATAGCCAGCGTCCCGCAAGCCGAGTGGAACAGCCCGGCCACCCAGCATGATCCGCGGCTCCGGGCTCACCTCGTGGATCGCCTGGATCGCTTCCGCCAGATGACCGACTTCGGTGGCAATGCCAAAGCCGAGCCCGATCACGGCGGGTTGATGCTCCGCCACGAATCCTCGTAGGGCGTCAAGCGGGACATCAGCACCGAGAAACAGAACGTCGAAGCCCGCGCCCTCAAGCACGTCGGCGACCATTCGCAAGCCCAGAATGTGGCGCTGGCCCTCGACGGCGGCCAGCAGCACAAGCTCTCGCGAGCGCGCCCGCTTGACGCTCAGGGCATCAAACAGCCGAATCAGAACCCCATAGCTGATCGCGGTCGCCAGATGCTCGTCGGCGACGCTGATCGAGTTGGACTCCCATAGCTCACCGATGTGCTCCATCGCCGGCTCGATCACCAGCGCATGAATCGCGGCGGGCGCCACGCCCGCCAGCAGCGCCTCGTCCATGACCTGCTCTGCCTTGGCGCTGCTGCCCGCCCGTAGCGCCCGGCCGAACTTGGGGGCGAGCGCCGCGACGGCCTCGTCAGACGCCCGCCGTCCGAGCCCAGGGCGGCCGTTCGATGCGGCGCGCCAGCCGGCAGGAGGAGTTCGAGCACGTTGTCGCGGGTCCGGCGGCGCGCTTTGAAAGACTTCGACTGAGGCGACGAGGCCGTCGCGCAGCCGCCACACCCAGAGCACATCGCGAGTCTTCGTCTCGGCTCCAGAGTTCGTCTCTGCGCGACCGAACACGATGACCGATCCATCCGCCGGCCTGAATGCGGTCGGCGTCAGCTTCAGGCTCTTCCAGACATCGGCAATGTCGCGGATGTACGCGCGAACGCCCTCGTGCCCGCGATACGGCGCCTCGCGTCCGGTCAGCTCGGAGGTCTCTTGGTGGGGGCGCAGCACGACGTCCGGATGACACCATTCGAGCAGCTCGTCGATGTCGCGCCGCTCGAGCGCGTCGAACGCGCTGTGGACGATGCTCACGGCATCTGAACGCTGCGTGTCGCGATCTGCTGGTGATGCGGACGGGGTAGCGGTGTGGGTTGCCCCCGGGATCGGCTCGGGACGCCCGAACAGGTAGCCCTGTCCGAGATGCACGCCCAGCTCGCGCAGGCGCACGAGCGTAGCTTCGTCCTCGATCCCCTCGGCGATCGTCGTCTGCTCGAACTCCCGTGCGATGCCGACGATCCCGCGCACGAGACGCTCGTCGGTCTCGCTGCGCGTCAGATCGCGGACGAACTCGATGTCGATCTTCAAAAGCCGCGCCGGAATCCGCTTGAGATAGCTGAGGCTGGCGAACCCCGTCCCGAAGTCATCCAGCGCCAGCTGACATCCCAGAGCTTTCAGGTGCACGGCGAACCTCTGGCCGGCGTCCAGCTGGGTCATCATCGCGGTCTCGGTCACCTCGAGGACCAGCAGAGCGGGATCGGCCCCCGTCTCCTCGATCGCGGACTCGAGCTCGCGCAGGATGTCGGGGTCATCGATCGAGACGGCCGAGAGGTTGAACTCGGTCGGCTCGCCCTGCGCAGCCAGCTCGACGGCTTGGCGCAGAACCCAGCGATCGATCTCGGAGATCAGCCCGTAGCGCTCCGCGATCGGGAGGAAGTCCCCGGGGGCGATGATCGATCCGTCTTCGCCGCGCATGCGCAGGAGCAGCTCGTGCTGAACCGTCTCGCCCGTCCGCAGGTCGACGATCGGCTGCCGGTAGAGAACGAGCCGATGATCGTCGATCGCGTCGCGGATCCGCCCCAACCAGACCCCGTCGTCGGTACTCCGCTCAATGCGCGCCTCACGGTCCTTGCGCTCGGTGATATCGACGATCTGAGAGAAGAACGCCTCCATCGACCCATCCGCGTTGTGCACCGGCGAGACGTGCAGCGTGGCCCACACCGCGCCGCCGTCCGGGAGCAGGTAGCGCTTCTCAGCCTCGAAGCTCGAAACCGTCCGATCGAGCATCGCCTGCCGTCCACTGTCATCAGCCGCTCGGTCATCGGGGTGAGTCAGCCCGTCGATTGTGTCCCCGATCAGCTCCTCACGCGAGCGATGAAGCAGCCGGCACATCGCATCGTTGACCCGGACGTAACGAGCACCCGTTGGGTCCGTCAGGCCCATGCCGATCGGAGCGCCATCAAATCCATGACGAAACAGTGACACCGCGGCGAGCCGCTCACGTTCCGCTTCTCGCGCATCAGTCACGTCCACCATCGCGCCCCGGAGAAACGCCGCACGCCCGTCCGTCGCCGCGACCGTCTCACCGTGAACGGCGACGGTGCTCGCCGCTGTCCCGGCACGCGGGATCCTGAACTCGCAACTCGCCGAGCCCACGCGCAAGCACTCGGCAATCGCCTCGGCGACGATCGCGCGATCGTCGCCATGAACCAGCCTCAGAAAGCCCGGAAGATCCAGAGCGTCGTCGACCGAAAGTCGCAACAGGCGCGCAAGACCGTTCGAATACGTGATCACGCCCGTCTCCGGGACCAGTTCCCAACTGCCAACGCCGACCAGGCGCTCAGACTCACGCAGACGCCCCTCACTGCGCGACAACTCCTCGACCACTCGCAGGCGGCCGGTGATGTCCTGCATCACCGCCACGACCGATGAGATCGCAGCGCCGTCGACGCGAAGCGGCGTGATCTGCACCGAAAACATGCTGCTTGCGCTTTGCGACCTGTACTCAAACGACTGCGGCACGCCCTCCAGCGCGGCGCGATAGCGCGGCTCGAGTTCAGCCAATGCATCCGCCGGCAGAAGCTCACGCAAATGCCGTCCGGGCCAATCCGCGGCGGCGAAGCCAAGCCGATCGAAGGCCACCCCCTCCGCGTGCACGATCCGCAGGTCCCGATCGACGATGATCACCGCCGCCGTCGGCACCAACTTCGAGACCAGAGTGCCGGCATCAGACGGGCCACGGGGGGCGATGATCATCGCGGCTCGCCGCAGCGACACCGGCGAAGCCGGCAAGCGATTTCATCTCTCACATCGGGACTATCGACAAGAAGTCCTGACAACACGACAACTCGCCCACTCAGCCCTGCAGCGGTGCAGCTAGGCCGTGTGGGCGGTTCGATGGTTGAGCACGGCGGCGATGTCGTCGGAGCTGACTGGTCGCGCGAGCAGGAAACCCTGCGCGCGTTCGCACGCAAGTGAGCGAAGGGCGTCGAGTTGAGCTTCGGTCTCGACCCCTTCGGCCGTCACGGTGCAGCCCAGGGCTCTGCCCATGCCGATCACGGCTTCGACAATGCCGCGGCTGGTTGGATCGTTGGGCAGGTCGGCGACGAAGCTGCGGTCGATCTTGATTCCATGGATGGGATGCTGCTTGAGCCAAGCGAGCGACGAATAGCCGGTACCGAAGTCGTCGAGCACGATCCGGACGCCCAGCGAATCGAGCTCGACCAGCGTTCGGGCGCTTGTTGCATCGGGCCGCATCAGTGCTGTCTCGGTGACCTCGAGTGTGAGTAGCTCGGCGGGGAACTCGGCGTGTCTGAGGGTTTGGTGGACGGACTGTCCAAAGCCCGGTTTCGCGAGTTGGTGCGCGGACACGTTGACGGCGAGCTCCAGCGGGCGCCCGATCTGGTTGGTGATGCGGGCCAGGGTCTCGCAGCTCTCGCGCAGGACCCATGCTCCGAGGGGCAGGATCGCGCCGGTGCTCTCCGCAATCGGAATGAATTCGGCGGGTGAGACCTCGCCCAAGCCCTGGCAGCTCCACCGAAGCAGTGCTTCGACTGCGACCGCCTCCGAGCTGGCAAGCTCGTAGACCGGCTGGAAGACGAGGCTCATTTCGTTGCGCGACGCAGCATCACGCAGCCCGCGCGCCAGCGACACGCGTCGTCCGGTGCCGACGGGTTGGCTGGCCCCATAGAGCCTGCAACGGTCGCGTCCGGCGCGCTTTGCCGAGTACATCGCGTCGTCGGCGTGACGGATTGCCTGGGCCACGTCCGCGTCTTCGTCGCAGATGACCGCGATGCCGATGCTCGCCGTCACAACGGTCGATTGGGTGCCGGAAAGCGGCTTGGAAATCGCGTCCAGCAGGCGGAAGCCGAGCTCGGATGCCTGATCCTGATCGGTGATCGCCTCTGCGATCACCACGAACTCGTCGCCGCCGAAGCGACCCACGAAATCGCCGGGGCGCACCGCTGCGGACAGTCGCTCGCCGATCTCCCGGATGATCGCGTCGGCGCGATCGTGACCGAGCGTGTCGTTCAGCGTCTTCAACCCGTCGAGGTCGACAAACAGCACCGCGACCTTGGTCGCCGGCCGGACACGCTCGAGCGCATCGTCGAGGTGCTCGAAGATGGCTCGGCGGTTCGAAAGGCCGGTGAGTCCATCATGGCGCGCATCATGAATCAGCCTCTCCATCGTGCGATGGCGCTCGATCGCGATGCCGGCCAAACGAGCGCCATCTCCCATCAGCGTGAGGTGCTCGGGCAGCGGTAGGCGGGCTCGCGGCCCGTACAGCGCGAACGTGCCCAAGACGTCGCCGTTGGCTGCTTTGATCGGCATCGACCAGCAGTGCCGCAGGCCGGTACCGACCACGAAATCGCGGATCGGCGCCCATTTCGGATCTTCGGCGATGTCTTCAGTGATCGTCAGATCACCGGACCAGGCCGCCGATCCGCACGTTCCGACGTTCGGCCCGATCACCACGCCCTCGATCGCGGCCAACCACTCCGGTGGAAGCGACGGCCCGGCGCCCGGATGAAGCGTGCTCGACTCTCGATCGAGCAGGACGACGCACGCGATCACCGAGGGTTCGTAGCGCTCGATGCCCTCGACGAGTTCACCGAGCACGTCGCCAAGAGGAGCGTCGCGGGCGATCAAGTCGTGCAACCGGTTATGGGACGCAACCAGCCCGCGCACCCGCGCGGTCTCCTGGCGGGCCAGGTCCAGCTGCGCCTCGGTCGATACCCGGGACGCCACTTGTGCGACCGCCGAGCCCGACGGCGGGGACGAAGCCGAATCTCGCACCAATCGCTCCTGCATACGCATGTCATCGGTCGGCGGCGAGCGAATCACAATACGTAGTTCCCCGGTCTGCCGGGACAGCTTCCTGGTGGCCGCAGCTGGTGGCGGGCAGGATTCGGATGCGATCAGGGTTCGTTGCTGGGACGCCCGCGCTTGCCGGCGGCGCGGACGGCGCCCGCACCATGCCCGTCGACGCTCATGACCTAAGGCTATAACCGAGACGGCCGAGATCACGATCCACGCTGGTCGGCCTGATCAGGGCTGACGCCTGCCGTGATGATCGGCCCAACACGCCGGCGAAGGACCGCGTAGGCGATCGCGCCGCCGGTCAGCGGCACGAGCAGCCCGATCGCCTGGTGGAGCAGGACTGCGGCGATCGCCTGGTTGTGGGCCACGCCGTAGAGGATCAGCATCCCGGCGATGCCGCCGATCGTCCCGATGCTGGCCGGCAGGGGAATCGATCCGCCCAGGGCACCGATGATGTACGCCATGATCACGATCGCGAACCCTGGGACCGGGTGGGCATGGATCGCGAGGAAGGCAGTCCACAGGACGAGCACGTCGAATCCGAGGTAGGCCAGCACGCCGAGCACGCTCGTCCAGTTGCCGCGGCTGAACAGCAGCCGCTTCGTGTCGTCCACGGCGTTCGCGAGTGTGGTGAGCGCCCTCGCGATCTTGGGATGCTTGGCCCCGACGCGTTCGGCATAGCTGCTGGCGCGACGGGCCAGCAGCAGCGCGGCCGCGACTCCGGTCGCCGCGACCGCTGCCGGCAGCGCTGTCAGCAGGAGACGCGGCTCGCCGGCCAAGATCCTGGTCGCGAGCCCGACACCGAAGACGATCAGCGCCAGTGCGTCGACGGCTGTGTTGAGAAAGCTGAGGTTGAACTCGCGCTCGGCGATCAGCTTGGTCGGCACGCCAAACCTGTGCAGGATCAGAGCTCCGACTCCCATGCCTCCCCACGCCCCGCCGGGGAGCAGGAGTCCACCTGCGAGCTGTGCCCAAGCGACATCGTCGTCGGTGCGCCGTCCGTTGCCGTCACGATCGAGCAGTTTCTGCGGGTCGACGATCGCGCCCCAGGCGACGACGAACCCGAGCTCCGACAGCACCTCGAGAGCGATCGCCCCGAGCGCCCATTCCCAGGACACGTGCTCCAGGCTGCGCAATGCCTGCTTCAGCGTCGGGATCAGCTTCAGCACCACGTAGGCGGCGACGAGATACCCAACCAGCTTGAGCGCTGACTTCTGCAGATGGAGCTTGACGTCGCTCAGCGCACGCCGCGCGTGGTGCCCCTGTGCGACCCCGTCCAGCGTCGCCGGCAGCGAACCCTCCACAATCACGTGCCTTGGATGGGAACGCCCGTGCTCGCGTTGCTCGGGTCGAGCAGTTCGAGCGCCAGCGCGGACCAGGCGAACTCCTCGGCGCCCATGCCGCGACCGTGGTGCGGGTCGTAGAACTCGCGCAGCCCATCCCGCGCCACCGTTTCGGTGGTCGCGCGGGCGAGCGTGGCCGCCTGCTGCTCGTAGCCGAGGCGCACCAACCCACGCCACAAAAGCCACGAGCTGTTGACCCATGTTGGCCCCCGCCAGTAGCGCCGCAAGCCGTCAAAGTGCTCGCGCAGCGAGAACGACGGCTCATCGAGCGAAACCGAGGGTGGGGCGACCGCCGTCCAAAAACGACCCTCGTCCAGCAGGTACCTGACGAGACGGTGACCGATCTCCTCCGGGAGGTCGGGCAGCGCCAGTGGGGCCAGCGCCGTCCAAGTGAGCGGGATCCGCTCCTTGAGCGCCGGCTCCACCGCCGGCAGGAACAGGCCGCTCGGTTCGTCATAGCACCGGGCGATCAGCGCCGGCGTGATCGACGGCTGCCCGAGCGCCAGTCGCGAGAGCCCATGGATCACATTCGTCAGCACCTCGCAGACGACCGGGCCGCCATCGGCGCGGACCGCATCGATCCGAAACCCGCGGTCGCGATTACGCTGCACCAGCTTGACGAAGCCGGGCAAGCCCTGCGCCTGGTCGCGCCAGATCGGGTCAAACTGCGGCGAGGCATCCAAACCGGACTCGTCCGGTTGCAGGATCCACACCAGCCCGTCGCCCTCGAGGTCGCGCTCGTTGCTGACCGCGGCGTGGTGGGCGACGATCCGCGGCTCGAGCGCAGGGTCGCCGACCGCTACCCGCCACGCGAACGCCAGCGCCGGCGGCTGAATCGTGGCCGTCATCATGTCGTCTTGATGGATCACGTTGTAAAACAGCCTCCGCGGGCCGCTGACCGGATGCTCCCAAAAGATCGTGTGACCAATGAACCCATCGGGCCGCGCCGCGGCGAGCAGCGTCTCGAGCTCGGCCCGTGAGCGCGCCGGGTCAAAATGCCGCCACGCGATCGCCGCGAAACACGAGTCCCAATACCACTGCCAGCGATAGCGCCCCGGGCTCGGACGCGTGTACGCGAACGGCACGCCATCGCGCTCACCCACGATCCAGCTCCCCTCGAGCGTCTCGCGGCAGCGCTGCTCGAGCGGGGTCACGCGGCGCAGCTTCGCAAACCGAGCAGCGCGCTGTCCAGAGCCTCCGAACGGAAGAGGACCCCGGCCGTTGGTCGGGCTAACGTTTGCGGCTGTCGATGGTGTCCCACGAGCAGATCCGGACGTTGGCACTGGCGTTACCAGAAACGGCCGAGCACGACCATCACGGCCGGCCGTCGTTCCGTGTCGCCGGCCGGATCTTTGTGGGACGAGCGTCATATGAATGTGATGCTGTGCGAGCCGGGAATCCACACCGCGGTCACCACCCACCCGGCCGCCTGTGAAGAGTTTTGGTGGGGCAAGCGGCTTGCCGCCGTGCTCCTCGACCTCGCAGTCGCCGACCTGGCGCTGGCTGGCGAGCTCCTGGACGACGCCTGGGAACAGAAGGCCCCCAGCCGGCTGGGTGCGGGCGCTCTCGCCGCCGTCCCCTCAACCGATCTGGGGGTCGGCGTCGGATTGGAGGTCATTCATCGATTCGGCCTGCTTCGCCGCCAGCTGGCCGCACGCGGCGTCGATGTCGCGCCCGCGCGTGAGCCGGACGGTCGCACCGATCCCGTGGCGCTCGAGCTCCGAGCGGAAGGCGTCGATCGCCTTGGCGGTCGAGCCCTGAAAGTCGTTGCCGGCACCGGTCGGGTTGTACGGGATCAGGTTGACCTTGAACATCTTCGCTTCGAGCAGGCGCGCGAGCCCGCGCGCCTGCGCAAACGAGTCGTTGACGCCGGCGAGCATCACGTACTCGACGAACACCATCCGCCGCTTGCGCTCGTAGAACGCGCGGCAGGCGGCGAGCACCGCGTCGAGCGGGTAGCGGTCGTTGACCGGCATCAGCTGCGAGCGCAGCGCGTCGTCAGCGGCGTGCAGCGATACCGCCAGGCGCAGCGGCATCGAGTCCTGCGCCATGCGCGCGATCCCCGGGATCCAGCCGACGGTCGAGATCGCCGTGCGCCGGTGGGTGATGCCCAGGTCGGGCAGCCGCGCGCACGCCGCCAGGACGCCGTCGAGGTTCATCATCGGCTCGCCCATGCCCATGAACACGGCGTGGTCGACCTGTTGCGAGCGCCGGAAGTGCAGCGCCTGGTCGAGGATCTCCCAGGCGGTCAGGTTGCGGCCGAAGCGCATCGCTCCGGTCGCACAGAACTTGCACGTCAGCGGGCAGCCGGACTGCGAGGAGAGGCACAGCGAGTGCCGGCGATCTCGGTAGCGCATCGAGACGGCCTCAAGGACCCTTCCATCGGCGGTGCGCATCAACGCCTTGACGGTTCCGTCACGGGAGCGCGCCTCGTGCTCGAGGGTCAGGGTCGAGAACGGCACGCGGGACTGAAGCGCCTCGCGCACGCCGCGCGGCAGGTCGGTCATCTCGACATATGACGCCGCACCGCGCGCGGCCCACTTCCACACCTGCGCGGTGCGGTAGGCGGGCTCGCCCAGATCGGAGAGCGTCCCAGCGACCAGATCGAGGTCCATGGGGACTATGGTGGCAGCACCGTGAGACTCGCCAAGTTCCTCGCCGGAGCCGGTGTCGCCTCGCGCCGTGCGGCCGAGGAGATCGTGCGCTCCGGGCGCGTCGCGGTCGCAGGTGAGACGGTGCTCGACCCGGCCCGCGACGTGCAGGACGGCGACCGCGTCACGTTCGACGGCCAACCGGTGCAGGAGGCCGAGCGAAGGGTCGTCTACGCGGTCAACAAGCCCGCCGGTGTCGTCTGCACCGTCAGCGACCCTCAGGGCCGTCCAACGGTCGTCGGCCTCGTCGGCAGCCCGCTGCGGCTCTACCCCGTCGGCCGGCTCGACGCCGACACGACCGGTCTGATCCTGCTGACGAACGACGGCGAGCTCGCCTACCGGCTGACGCACCCGAGCTTCGAGGTCGACCGCACCTACCGGGCGGTCGTCGCCCGGCCGCCGGTTCGCGAGGCGGCGCTCCGCGCGCTTCGATCCGGGGTCGAGCTCGACGATGGCCGGACCGCCCCGGCGCGCGTCGCCAGGCTCACGCCGGACACGCTCGAGCTGACGATCCACGAGGGGCGAAAGCGCCAGGTGCGGCGGATGTGCGAGCACGTCGGGCACCCGGTGCTCCGGCTCGAGCGGATCAGGTTCGGGCCACTGACGCTCGGTTCGCTCCCGCTCGGGAGCGCGCGCCGCCTCAGCGAACGCGAGGTGAGCCTGCTCAGGAACGCTGGAACAGGAGCTCGTCGTTCGGCAGCGTCGTCGTCACGAGCGCGCGGGCGACCTCCGTCGGGGTCACGGTCCGCGGGCGGTCGCTGACGAGGAGCATGATCGTGAATTGCTCCACGTGGCGCAGCCACGCCGTGTGGAAGCCGCGGATCCGGTAGCGCTGCTGCATCTGCGATGGGATCAGGTTGCACGCCGCGCCCCACCAGCACAGCGGTTGCTGCGGTGAGCTGATCGAGATCACGTAGATGTCGCTGACACGGTGCGCGGCGGGGGCGCGCAGGAAGTGCAGGTTCGGGATGTACAGCGACAGCGGCAGCAGCGTGCGGTAGTGCTGGACGAGGATCAAGCGATCCGCTCCCGGCGCCGGACCCGGTCCCAGCTCCGTCGCGACGGGACGCCAGTTGGGCCGCTGCAGGTTGTAGTTGGCCTGCACGCCGATCGCTGCGGTGAGCCCGATCGCGCACAGGCCGCCGCCCAGCGCGGGACCGATGAAGCGGCTCGCGCCCCCGCGCGAGTAGGACCGACCCGTCGACTGGAGCACGCCACGGGTCCCCACCCAGCCGCGCGCCCGTTCGCTACCGAGCGTCGAGGCCAGACCCCCGGATAGCGCGATCGTCGCCGGGAGCCACAGTCCGACGATGTTGCGCGTGATCAGGGCGTCGCTGCCGGCGGCTACGAACGCGAGGCTCAGCAGGAAGCCGGTGATCGCAAGCCCGCCGGCGAGCAGCGCTCCTCGGCGCTCGTCGCCGCGCGCCCGCGTCACCAGCAGCACCAGGCCGACAAGCACGAGCGCGAACCCGACGAACTTCAGCGGCTTGCGTAGCGGCGACCCCGTGCCGAGCAGGAACTGCGGCACGATCTGGGCGAGGCGCAGGTTGAGCGGGGCGTGCGCGATCCACGAGTCGTGGCCGGTCGAGTTCTGCGACAGCGCGAGCGGGATCAGCGCGAGGCCGCACAGCGCAGCGAGGCCGACGCCGACCCTCACGGCACGCTCGCGCCGGTACTCCCACAGCAGCCAGGCCGCCTCCGGCGCGACCGTGACGACGGCGTAGTAGTGGGTCGCGAGCGCGAGCGCGCAGGCGATCACCCAGGCGGCGATCGCAAGCGGCGACGGTTCGCGCACGGCGTACGCGAACGCCAGCAGCGCCAGCGCGGTGAACAGCACCAGCAGCTCGTAGGAGCGAGCCTCCTGTGAGTACCAGATCAGCAGCGGGTTGAACGCGGTCAATGCCGCGGCGAGGACCGCTGCCCGGTCTGAGACGAGCTCTCGCGCAGCGGCCCACGCGACCGGGATCGTGAGCACGCCGCAGACCGCCGACAGCGAGCGTAATCCGGCCTCGCCGTCGCCGAAGATGCGCGACCAGACCCACGCGACGCAGTAGTACAGCGGCGGCGTCGACTCGGTCTGCGGAATCAGCCCGATCATCTTGCCCGGGGAGAACTTGACCAGCAGAGCGGTGTTGGCCTCGTCGAACCAGAAGCCCTGGTGGCCGAGGCCGTAGAAGCGGAGAATCGCCCCGGCGACCGTCAGCGCGAGCAGTGTGCGGGTGCTCCTCACGCGGCGGAGGATGGCACGCCGGCCGGGCGTTCGGGAGGCGCCGAACCCGCGAATTGTGTAGGTTCGGCCGCTAACGCATTCGCAATGGCCCGTTTAGGCGAATCTAGAGAGATGCGGGAATGATCGGACGGTCCATGCTCCACGACGAACCCGGAACCGACGGCTCGGTCGCGCTGCCGGCTGCCGGCTCGTTGCCCGCGCGTGGCGCCCGCCTGCGAGCGCTGCTTCCCGCTGCGTGGGAGGACATCGGCGCTGAGGTCCGGGCGCGCGTGCCCGTGCAGGTCAGCGCCCGCGCCGGCCACATCGCGCTCTCCTCGATTGCGCTGGGTGCGTTCGTCGTCGTCGCGTTCGCCGCAGCGGGCACCTCGATCCTGGTTCCGCGCGCCAGCGCCACGTACCCCGGCTGGGAGGCGGGTCCGCTGGCGATCGTGTTCGGGCACCTGGCGCTGCCGCGGCACGCGGCGCGACTCGCATACACGGCCCTGCTGTTCGGGATGACATTCGCATATGCGACCGCGCTGCTGTCGGCGCGGTCGCTGCACATGCGCACGATCTGGCTGTTCGCGGCCGGCGTTCCGCTGATCATGCTCCTCGGGCCGCCGCTGCAGCTCAACGACGTCTGGAACTACCTCGGATACGCGCGGCTCGGGGCGCTGCACCACCTCGACCCGTACCTGTTCCAGATGAAGGCTGAGTCCAACGACCCGATCTTCACGTTCACGAGCTGGCGCAACTACTCGAGTCCGTACGGGCCGCTGTTCACCGCCCTCACCTACCCGCTGGCGTTCCTGCCGATCTCGATCGCCTACTGGATCGTCAAGGTCGGGATCGTCGCGGCCGCCCTGGCGCTGATCTGGGTCGTCGCCTGGTGCGCGCGGCTGCTCGGGCGCGACCCGCGGCTGCCGGTGCTGTTCCTCACCGCGAACCCCGTGTACGTGTTCTACGCGGTCGGAGGGTTCCACAACGACTTCCTGATGGTGCTGCCCGCGACGGCGGCGCTCGGCCTGTTGCTCGCCCGGCGCGATCGGCTGGCCGGCGCGGCGCTGATGCTCGCCGTCGCGGTGAAGCCGACGGCGATCGTGCTGCTGCCGTTCCTGCTGATGGCCGCGCGCCCCCCGGACCGGCGCTTGCGCGTGCTCGCCGGCTGCGTGCTCGCGGGCGTTCCGCTCCTGGCGATGAGCCTCGCGCTGTTCGGGACGGCGATCCCGAACATCGCGCAACAGAGCCACTTCATCACCGGCTTCAGCATCCCGAATGTGACCGGGATCCTGATCGGGATCGGGGGCAGCACGACCGACCTCTCGCGGGTCGCGAACGTCGGCGTCGTGCTGGTGATCCTGTGGGGCCTGCGGCGGCGCGACTGGATCGAGAGCGCGGGCTGGGCGACCGTCGCGCTGATCGCGAGCGTCAGCTGGCTGATGCCGTGGTACGTCGTCTGGGCGTTGCCACTGGCGGCGCTCACCCGCAGCCGGGCGCTGCGGCGCACGGTGCTGGTGCTGACCGTCTATCTGGTGCTCAGCTTCGCGCCCGCGGTCTCGCCGTTCCTCGCCTCCCTGGGGATCCGGCCGCTCGGCTCGCCCGCTGACCAGGCCGTGCTCGTCTACCAGGCGCGGCTCCAGAGCTGAGGGGTCCCTGACTCCGGCGCAGCAACAGTTCGGGAGCCGAGCTTCGACTCGGCTGTGTTAAGTTTGAGATTAATGCGTCGCACCGTAGAGGCGACGCCGTCGATGCGGGGCGTCGGCGTAGTACCACAACACAGCGCTGAGATCCCCGCGGGCGAGACGGATTCCGTGATCGGGACGATGCTCCGGCCGCCGCTGCAACGGCTCGAGTGGCTGTTGCTGGCTGCGTTCGCGGCGACCTCGGTGTGGGTGGTCGCGCTCGATCTCTGGCAGGTCGTCGTCCACGGCCGGGTGTGGACGGGCACCGATGGCGTGTACATCACCGACCAGATGCAGTACCTGAGCTGGATCGTCTCCGCCTCGCACTCGGGGCTGGTCGCGAACCTGTTCGTCGTGCGCTCATCGCAGCCGGTCTACCTGCAGCCGGCGATCCTCCTCTCCGGGTTGGTGACCGCGGCCGGCGTGCCACCGACGGTCGCCCTCTTGATCTGGAAGCCGGTGGCGGTCGGCGCCTTCTTCTTCGCCACACGCGCGTATCTCGTCCGCGCGCTGCACCAGCCGGGCGTGACGGCTCGCGTCGTCGCGCTCGCGCTGACCCTGTTCTACGGGTGCCTGGCACCCGTCTACGGCCAGGTCGGCGTCGTCGGCGATCTGTTCCCCGGGTTCCTGTCGTGGGGCTATCCGTTCGCGCTGCTGGCGGTGGCGGCCGCCGCCTGCGGGCTGCTCGGCTACGACCGCGCCCGCGCCGAGGGGAGGGTCAGCTTCGCTCCGGGCCTGCTGGGGGCCCTAGCGGGGTCGCTGCACCCCTGGCAGGGGGAGCTGTTCGTGTTGATCATCGTCGGCGCCGAGCTGGTCGGTGGCGATATCCGCTTGCGCGACCTGCGGCCCGGGCGCCTGCGCTCGCCGCGAGTGCGTCTGTGGTCGCTGACGATCGCCCTTGCCGCGGTGCCGCTGATCTACTACTACGCGCTCGGCAAGCTGAGCATCGACTGGCAGCTCGGGCAGCAGGCGAGCAAGCACGGGGGCCTGGTCGTCCCGATCGCGGTCGCGCTCGCGCCGCTCGCGCTCGTCGCGCTGCTCGGACTGCGGGGATCCGCCGGCGGTTTCCTCGGCCTGGCGACGCGGGTCTGGCCGCTTGCGGCGCTGGTCATCTACGTCCAGGGGCTTACCTCGGCGGGCGCGACGCCGCTGCACGCCTGGGACGGCGTCACGCTGCCACTCGCCGTGCTGGCGGTGAACGGCTACGCGCGCCTGCGCGCCGAGCCTCGCTGGGGGCAGCTGCTGGCGCGCCTGCGGCTGGGCTCCTGGCACAGGCGGCGCTGGGTCCTGCTGGCGCTGATCGCGCTGTTCACCCTCCCAGCCACATTCGAGGAGATGCGCGAGGCGCTCGTCGAAGTGCAGCCCTCCGCCGGCAACGCCAACTTCATCCAGCCAGGCGAGAAGCGCGCGCTCGCCTACCTGAAGAAGAACCGCGATCGCGGCGCGGTGATCTCGAGCCCCTACCTCGGGATGACGGTGCCCGGCTACACCGGCCGCCATACCTACGACGGCGACTGCATCTGGTCCGAGCCTCACTGCTACGGGCGCGACACGACCACCGAGGCGCTGCTGGCGGGGCAGCTCAACGCTGCCACGGCCCGGCAGCTGATCAGCGGCTCGGGCGCGCGATTCGTGCTCCTCGCCTGCGGTTCGGCGACCGGCACGGTCGAGTCCGAGCTGGCGCCCCTGACCTCGTCGGTCACCCGCTTCGGGTGTGCGTCGGTGAT
>Ga0302181_10000509_pt1 | contig 31598 bp, 27 predicted proteins | sample I_Palsa_E3_3_FD_198786 | JGI IMG/M metagenome (GOLD analysis project Ga0302181, IMG submission 198786) | Peat permafrost microbial communities from Stordalen Mire near Abisko, Sweden - I_Palsa_E3_3 | ecosystem: Environmental > Terrestrial > Soil > Palsa > Peat permafrost | place: Sweden...
AATCGCTCTGCCAGCCAAGGCCCATTGCGGTCAGTAACCCGCCCAGTCAACACCTCAGTTCCGGTGACGACGATCCCCGCCCGCGGCGTCATGTGCAGGTGGGCAGTTCGCCGGTCTTCAACCGTTGCCTCCCGGCCTTCGTGATCGAGTACCCGATCGCTTCGCTCGACGGCGGCACAGTCCTTGGGGTTCCGTCGACAAACATCGTCACTGAGCTGTTCCCCAAGGTGATCGTGAAGTGCTTTGCATGGAAGGTCCGCGTGCTCGTGCCCGGCTGTAGTTCCAGCCCGGGGATCAGCTTGCTCCCCGTATCGTTGTCGATCAGGCACACGTATACGGCAGCGCTCGGTCGCAATGACAGTGCGACCACTCGCGTCGTAGTGCTCGTGGGATGGGCGGCGGCATGGCCGGCTCCTCTCCCGTGGTGCGTGCCGGCGTGCTTGTCGTGGGTCCGCGCGGTGGTCGTGCCGGTCGTGGTGTTCGACGGGCTACCGCCCTCGCTTAGCAGGCCGATTACCAACAGCACGATCACCACCCCGACGACCCCCACGAGCGCCATGTACCCGCGCGAGGGCCGCGCGGGCACGCGTCCTCTCATGGGGCTGCTGCTCGGGGTCGAGACGATCGGCTCCAGCGCCGCCTCGCTCGGACGTTCGTAGTTCAGGCGGTATTCCTCGACGAGCGCCTTCGCGTCGAGCCCCAGCGCCTGTGCGTATGTGCGCAGGAAGCTGCGCACGAACGTCGGCCCCGGCAGCAGGTCCCACTCTTCGTTCTCCAGCGCGCGCAGGTACTTAGCCCTGATCTTCGTCTGCGCCTCGATCTCGGATACATCAATGCGCGCGCTCATTCGCGCGGTTCGCAGCGTGGCTCCGATCTCTGCCATGTACGTGAGAAGGCTAGTCGCTAATGGCTGGGGCCGGCTGGGTGGGCGGGGATTCCAACGCGGCCAGGATGCGCGGCAGGTCGGCCTCGGTGATCAGCACCTGGCGGGGCTTGGAGCCCTCGTAGCCGGAGATCACGCCGCGGCGCTCGAGCATGTCGATCACGCGGCCCGCGCGCGTGTATCCCAATCTCAGCCGCCGTTGCAGCATCGAGGTCGAGGCCGTCTGCATCTCCGCCACGAGCGTAATCGCGTCGCGCAGGATCGGGTCCTCGTCGGGGTCGAGCTCGTCGCCGCTCGACTCCACCTCGACCGGCTCGACCTCCTCGAGCAGCTCCTCGCGCAGCTCCGGCTCGCCCTGCTTGCGCCACAGATCAGTCAGCTTCGCGATCTGCGCCTCGTCGATATACGCCCCCTGGATCCTTTGCAGCCTGGACGTCCCGACCGGGCTGAACAGCATGTCCCCCTGCCCCAGCAGCGACTCCGCGCCGTTCTGGTCGAGGATCACCCTGGAATCGGTCTGACTCGAGACCGCGAAGGCGATCCTGGACGGCACGTTCGCCTTGATCATGCCCGTGATCACGTCCACCCTTGGGCTCTGCGTCGCCAGCACCAGGTGAATCCCCACCGCTCTGGCCTTCTGCGCGAGGCGGATGATCGAGTCCTCCACGTCGGCCGGCGCGACCATCATCAGGTCGGCGAGCTCGTCGATCACGCACAGGATGTACGGCAGCGGCGCTTCGCTGCGCCGTGCGCGCGCCTTGTTCAATTCGATCAGGCTCCTGGTTCTGGCCATCGACATGATCCCGTAGCGCTGCTCCATCTCCCTGACGAGGTTCTGCAAGGCGTTCGCAGCCATCCGCGGGCTCGTAATCACGGGTGTCAGCAGATGTGGGATCGACTCGTAGTGGTTCAGCTCGACCTGCTTCGGGTCCACGAGCACGAGGCGCACCTCGTGTGGGGTTGCCCTCAAGAGGACGCTCGAGAGCATCGCGTTGATCGCCCCCGACTTGCCCGCGCCGGTCGTTCCGGCCACCAGCAGGTGCGGCATCTTCGCGAGATCCGCCCCGATCGCCTTGCCCGCAACATCCTTGCCCAGCCATACCGTCAGCGGCGACCAGTCCTTCGGCGGCCGCTGGAACACATCCCCCAGCTTCACGATCCTGCGGTGGGCGTTCGGAACCTCGACCCCGACCGCCTGCTTGCCCGGGATCGGCGCCAGGATGCGGATGTCCGTCGCCGCCAGCGCATACGCCAGATCGTCCTTCAGCTGGGCCACCTTGCCGACCTTTGTCCCCGGCGCCAGCCGCAGCTCGTAGCGTGTGATGTGCGGCCCCGCGACCGTCCCGATCACCTTCGCCTGCACGCCGAAGTGACCCAGCGCCTCGGTCAGGCTCGTCGCCGTACGCTCCTGCCCGGCGGTATCCGGCCTTGTCTGGTCGGCCGTCGAGCGCGCCAGCAGCTTCTCGGCCGGCGGCAGCTCCCATACGAAGTCCGGGTCGTCGGTGATCGCCCCCCTCAGCCTGCCCTGCGGGGTCAGCTGCTCTGGATCGGTCACGGCGACTCCGGGGATCGGAGCCTCCGGGTCGACCTCCTCAACCTCGTCCTCGTCATTGATCTCATCGACGGCTTCATCCACTGGGTCGTCCACGGGGTCGGATGCCCACGCCGGTGGCTCGTCCAGGGGCGGGGCCTCCACATGGGTCGCCCGCACGATCAGCTCCTCCGGCTCGGGCTCGGGAGGATGCAGCGACTCAGGCTGCCCGAACGGCGCCGGCGCCTCCGTGGCGGCGCCTCGCGGCCGGTGGGCTTTCAGCATTCGCGTCGTATCGACCACACCGCTGCCCGTCGCCCTGATCGCGCTCGCCAGTGAGGCTCCCGTCAGCAGGATCACGCCGACCAGGAACAAGAACACGACGAGTATGTCCACGCCGACGCTCTGCACCAACCGGTGCGAACCTTGATATAGCGCCTCGCCCGCGACGCCGCCATGCGCCTGCAGGAAGGCCGAGGTCCACGACGCGCCCTTCTCCTCGGTCGCCGGAGAGCTCACGCCGAGCGTTCCGGCGGCCAGTGCCAGCACGATCGAAGCCGAGAGGCAGATCGCCCCCGTCCGCAGCGGACTCAGCGCCGGCCACACCGGGCGCAGCAGCATTGCCGCGCCTGCGCCGATCAGCGCGATCGGTGCCAGTACCCGCGCTTTACCGACCGCCCAGCCAAGCCCTACCGCGAGCCCATGGCCCGCATGCCCGCCGTTCCAGTGTCCCCACAACACAAAGCCCATGAAGATCCCGGCTGCCACCAGAGCCAGCCCGATCACGTCGCGTTGGCGCTGATCCAATTCCGGTAGTCGTGGCAGGCCACGAGGTAGCGTCAGACCAAGACCCCCGAAGCCACGACGCCCTCCGCGGCTGCCGCGGCGGCGACGGGGCCTTGATCTTCCCCGTGTTCCGCGAGTGGACGTACGGGTTCGCTGAGCCGCGGTCTTACGAGCAGTTGATTTCCGCGCGGGGGCGCGCTTGCGAGTATTCGCCATCCCGCGCAACTTCGACATCGCACGGCCTGCACCTGCTCGGCACGACACTTTGCAAGCCTTACTCTTGCTTTACTCCCCACCGGTTACATAAAGACCCAGCTCATGAATGATTTCTCCCGCGCACCCCGTGTCTTGGTCGTCGAGGACGACGAGGACATCGCACAGGCACTCCAGCGCTCGCTGCGGATGGAGGGCTACGAGGTGCGCGCCGCCGCCGACGGCGCCGACGCGCTGGAGCACGGGCGCTCGTTCGCGCCCGACCTCGTGATCCTCGACCTCGGCCTGCCCGGGCTCGACGGCCTGGAGGTCGCCCGTTCGCTGCGCGCCGATGACGACGTGCCGATCCTGATTCTGACCGCGCGTGACGCTCTCGAGTCCCGCGTCGAGGGCCTCGACGCGGGCGCTGATGACTACCTTGTCAAGCCGTTCGAGCGCCAGGAGCTGCTGGCGCGGATGCGTGCGCTTTTGCGCCGGCGCCCGCCGCGTGGCTCGGCCCCCCTGCGCGTCGGCGATCTGCTACTCAACGCCGACACCCATGAGGTCACACGCGGCGAGCGCACCGTTGAGCTCACGCAGCGCGAGTTCGAGCTGCTCGAGTACCTGATGCGCAACGAGCGGATCGTGATCTCCCGCCAACGCCTGCTCGACGAGGTGTGGGGCTATGACCCCTTTTCTACGACCAACACGATCGAGGTGTTCGTCTCAAACGTCCGCCGCAAGCTCGAGGCCGACGGCGAGCCGCGGCTACTGCACACGATCCGCGGGGCGGGATACGTCCTGCGCGCCTAGATCGCGTGGTCGCTCGTGAGCCCGGCGCGTAACCCGTTGGGTGCCCCCCGCCGCGTCGTCGAGAGCCTGACAGCGACGTTTGACCGGCTGCCGATCCGCGTGCGCCTAGCCGGCGTCTCGGCGCTGCTCACATTCGTGATCCTGTGCGGCTTCGCGGTCGCCGTGGGCTCGCTTACGGTGCGTCGCATCCGTTCGGACTTCAACCGCGAGGTGGCCGACACCGCCCAGCAGCTGCCGTCCCATCTGAGCATCAGGCTCAACCCCACGACCTTCCAGATCGTCGGCATCGAACCGCCGCTCGAGGATCTCGTCTCGAGCGAGCACACGGAAGCGATCAGGATCGTCACACTCGGCGGCACCGTGATTGCGGAGACGGGCAAAGCGCCGACCCTCGGCGGCGCCTTGATCCAGCCGCGGATAGTCAACGGCTACCGCGTGCTCAGCCACCTCGCCACGGTCAGATTCGAAGGCACGGGCGAGCCGGTCGGCCAGGTGTACGTCCAGTACGGCCGCAGCGTCTCGGAGACCGAGGCGACCGTCACGCGGGTCGAGCTGCTGCTGTTACTCGGGGTGCTGATCGGGACCGGAATGGCACTGCTCGCGGGCATGATGATCGCGCGCCGCGCGATGGCGCCGATCGCACGGTTGACCACCACCGCGGAGGAGATCGCCCGCACCCGCGACCCCTCCCGCGTGATGCCCCAGTCCGAGGCCGACGACGAGGTCTCGGAGCTTGCGCGCACCCTGCAGGGCATGCTCCGCGAGCTGGACGCCGCGCGCGGGGAGACCGAGGCGATGCTCGTGCGCCAGCGCCGCTTCGTCGCCGATGCCTCGCACGAGCTGCGTACTCCGCTGACAAGCGTGCTCGTGAACCTCGAGCTGCTGGCCGAATCGCTGGATGGCGATCAGGGCGAGGCGGCGCGCTCGGCCCTGCGCTCCTCCCGGCGCATGCGCCGGTTGGTCGCTGATCTGCTGCTACTCGCGCGCACCGATGTTGGTCGCGTGGTCGCGCACGAGCCGTGCGCCCTGGACCAAATCGTCGTCGAGGCGGCTTCCGAGCTCGGCCCCGTCAGCGCCGCCCACGAGATCTCGCTAGACGTCGAGCGGGCGGGACCGGTCATCGTCGAGGGCTCCCGCGACGAACTGCACCGCCTCACGATCAACCTGCTGGAGAACGCGCTGCGCCACACCCCCGCCGGCACCGAGGTCCGCGTATCGACGAGCGTCGATGAGAGCGGCCAGGCGCTACTCGTCGTCGAAGACGACGGCCCAGGCGTACCCGAGGACCTGCGCGAGACCCTCTTCGAGCGCTTCGTCCGCGGCGCCGGCGACCGCGGCGGCTCCTTCGGCCTGGGCCTGGCGATCGTCCGCGCCGTGGCCGAGACCCACGGCGGCTCGGTCTCGATCGAGCCCACTGGCCAGCGCGATGGCGCCCCCTACGGCGCGCGCTTCGTGGTCAGGCTGCCGGCGGCGGAGAGCCTCAAACCTCAACGACGACCGGCAGCACCATCGGCCGCCGCTTGAGGCGGTCGTAGACCAGCTTCGCCAGATCGTCGTGCAGGACCTCTTGGAGCAGGTCCACCTCACGGATCTGATCCTTCGCCGCCCGCTTCAGTGAGGCGTCGATGGTCGCCTTGATCTCCTCTGAGAGCTCGTCGGCTTGATCGAGGAACGGCACGCCCCTGAAGATCACCTCCGGGTCGACGACCGAGCGCCCGTCCTGCTCGGAGATCGTCACGACGACGATGAAGATCCCATCGGCTGAGAGCATCCGGCGGTCGCGCAGTGCCACGTCGGCCATGTCGCCGATCTCGACGCCGTCGACGAAGATCATTCCCGCGTGCTCGCGCTTGCCAAAGCGCGCGCCGCGCTCGTCGATCTCCAGGGGCAGCCCGTTCTCGCCCTGGAAGATGTCCTCCGGCGCCACGCCCACCGCTTCGGCGAGCTGCGCATGCAGGCGCAGCCGCTTGAAGTCGCCGTGGAACGGCATCACGTAGCGCGGCTTTGTGAGGTTCAGCATCAGCTTCACCTCCTCGGCGTATCCGTGCCCGGAGGCGTGCACGGGGGCGTCACTGGTGGTGATCACGTCGCAGCCAATGTGGTAGAGCCGGTCGATCGTCTCGTTCACCGCACGCTCGTTCCCGGGTATCGGGGTGGCACTGAACACGACCGTGTCGCCTTGGCGCAACTCCACCTGGCGGTGGTCGCGATAGGCCATCCGGCGCAGCGCCGACAGGGGCTCGCCCTGGGAGCCGGTCGAGATGATCACGATCCGCTCGTCGGGGAAATCCTCGATCTCACGCGGCCCCAGGAGCATCCCGTCGGGAACCTCGATGTGCCCGAGCGAGCGGCCGATTTTCACGTTCTTGCGCATTGAGCGGCCGACCAGCACGACCTTGCGGTCGAGCGCCGCGGCGGCGTCCACGACCTGCTGCACGCGGTGGATGTTCGACGCGAAGCTCGTCACAACGATCCGCCCCTCACAACGAGCGAACACCTCCTCCAGGTGCGGCCCCACCCCGGACTCCGACGGCGAGAAGCCCGGGCGGTCGACGTTCGTGGAGTCGCCGCACAGCAGCAGCACTCCTTCCCTACCCAGCTCTGCCAAGCGCGAGATATCCGCGGGCGCGCCGTCGACAGGCGTCTGGTCGAACTTGTAGTCGCCCGTCACCAGCACCGTTCCCAGCTCGGTGCCGAGCGCGACCGCGCTCGCGTCGGGGATCGAGTGCGTCATGTGCACCATCTCCATCTCAAACGGCCCCAGCTCGAACGCCTCGCCCGGGGCGACCTCATTCAGCGAGACATTGCGCAGCTTGTGCTCGTCGAGCTTGGAGCGCGCCATCGCAATCGTCAGCGCACCGCCGTACACGGGTGGTAGAGATCCCTCTCGCTCGAGCTCGCGCAGCACCCACGGCAGCGCGCCGAGATGGTCCTCGTGGCCATGGGTGATCACGATCGCCTCAATGTCCTTCGCGCGCTCGCGCAGGTAGGAGAAGTCGGGCAGCACGAGGTCGATGCCGACCATCTCCGGAGTCGGGAAGCGTAGCCCGACGTCGACGACGACGATCCGGCCGTCCTGCTCGACCACCGTCATGTTCTTGCCGATCTCCCCCAAGCCGCCGAGGGGCAGGACGCGCAGCTTCGAGCTCACGCGTGTACGCCTGAATGTGCGCTGGTGAGCAGGCCGTGGCGCTCCAGCATCGCGCGCACCACCGCTGTCTCCTGCTCGGTGGCCTCCACGATCGGCAGACGAACGCCGCCCACGTCGTGGCCCAGGAGGTTCAGCGCGGCCTTCGTGCACGTTGGGCTCGCCGTGAGGAACAGCGTCTGATAGACGTCCTGCAACGATGCGTCGATCGCCTGACGATTTTCAGGCTCGTCCACCATGCGTCGCTGCTCGGGACCGACGATGTGGCTGGCAACGAGGATCCCCCCGGCGCCGCCCATGTCCAGCGTGCGCGCGAATGTGACGTCGTCGCCGGTGTAGAGGTCGAGACCGTCGAGCAGCCGCAGTTCTGAGGGGTTGGACTGCTTGACGCCCGCGATGCCATCGATTTGTCCGAGCTCTTCGAGCAGATCGTTGGGCATGTTCGTCCCGGTTCTGGCCGGGATGTTGTACAGCAGGATCGGCCTGTCGGTGGCCTTGGCGATCGCTTCGTAATGACGCTTGAGACCGAGGGGGCTGGGCCTGTTGTAGTACGGAGTCACGCTCAAAAGTGCGTCCGCGCCCAGCTCCGTTGCGCGTTCGGTCAGATGCACGGCGTGCCGCGTGTCGTTCGTGCCCACGCCCGCGAGGATCGTCGTGCCCGCGGGACGCTCTTTCACGGCCAGCTCGATCAGCCCGAGATGCTCCTCGTCGGTCAGCGTCGAGGCCTCACCGGTCGTACCGGCCACGACGAACCCATCCGAGCCGTTCTCGGCGAGGTGGGCCATCAGTGCGACGAACGACTCCTCGTTCACCCTGCCCTCCGCGTCGAAGGGGGTGACGATCGCCGTCAGAATCGTGCCCAGGTCACTCATTGGCATGAGTATCTCACGCTCGCGCTTGCCATTCTCCCCGCACCTTTGCGCTCGTGCGCATCGTTCACCAGCGCCATTGCTCAGAACAGCAGCTGCTCGAGGCCGACGACCGGTGACTGCTCCAGGCTGCCCACACGGCGAATCGCGAGCAGAACGCCGGGCATGAACGACTCGCGTCCGATCGTGTCGTGGCGGATCGTCAGCGTCTGACCGACATCGCCGAAGATCACCTCCTGGTTGGCGACCATGCCAGGCAACCGCACCGAGTGGATCGGCGGCTCAGTCCCACCGGTGACCTCGGCGATCAGCTGGGCGGTGCGTTTCGCGGTGCCACTGGGAGCATCGAGCTTCTGGTCGTGATGAAACTCGATGATCTCGGCCTTCGCCATGTGCCTGGCCGCCTCGACGGCGAAGCGCATCATCAGCACCGCCCCGATCGCGAAGTTTGGCGCGATCAGCACGTTCGCGTCAGGCTTGCCATCCGCCGGCCGCGCCTGGCGCAGCGGTGCCGGATCGAACCCGGTCGTACCGACCACGACGTGCACACCGGCGCGCACGCAGCTGAGCGCATTGCCCAATGCTGTGTCGGGCCTTGTGAAGTCGACGACGACCTCGGGTGGATGAGCTCCCGTCAAAAGATCCTCGAGCGTGGTTGCAAGCAACGGGTCGGCGCGCCCGACGAGCTCCATGTCCTCGGCGCCCTCCACGGCCGCGCAGACCGCCTCCCCCATGCGCCCAGCCGCACCGGCGACCGCCACCGCGATCATGCCGCCACTCCCTCCAGCGGCGTGAGCGCCTGAAGGAACGCCTGCTCCTCGGGACCGACGCAGGCAACCGACAGACGCTTCGCCACGAACAGCTCGCCCGCGAGCTCCTCTAGCGCGGCGATGTCCACCGCGTCGATCCGCTCGATCACCTCATCCACCGAGAGGATCGGCAGCCCGTTCAACACTGAGATCCCCAGGCGACTCATGCGAGCTCCCGTGGACTCCAGTGAGAGCACCATCCGCCCCTTCAGGTTCTCGCGCGAACGGTCCAGCTCCTCCACGCTCGCGGGATCTTCGACAAACCGCTCCAGCTCCGTCGCGATCGTGGCCAGTGCCTCAGACAGGTTCTCCGGCCGCGTGCCGACATATAGCCCAACCTCGCCGGTGTGGGCGTAGAGGCTCGAGAAGCAGAACACCGAGTAGGCCAGTCCCCTGCGCTCGCGCACCTCCTGAAAGAGTCGTGAGGAGGACGTCCCGCCAAGCACGCCTTCGAGCACCCTCAATGCAAAGCGGCGCTCATCCTCGCGCGCCAACCCAGGTCCACCCAGACAGAAGTGGTACTGCTCGGTGTCCTTCGCAAAGAAGCGCACGCGCCGCTCGAAGTCGGGCTCGTCTGGTGCCGGCGGTGGCGGGTGCGCTCCGGCACGCTCGCTTCCGGCCGCGATCGCCAGCTCCACGAGCCTGTCGTGATCGACAGACCCCGCCGCGCCGATCACGACGTTCTCGGGCACGTAGCGCTCGGCGTGAAAAGCCCGTAGTTGCTCGCTGTCAACCGCGCGCACGACCTCCGCCCGCCCGATCACGGCGCGTCCGAGCGGGTGCTTGCCGAAGACCGCCTCGCCGAGCAGGTCGAAGACCTTCTCCTGGGGATCGTCCTCGTACATCGCGATCTCCTCCAGCACGACCTCCCGCTCGGCCTCCAGCTCTCGCAGGCGTGAACGCCAGAGCATGTCACTCATCACATCGAACGCGCGCTCCAGGTGGCGGTCGAGCACGCGCGTGTAGAGAGTCGTCGTCTCTCTGTCAGTGCCCGCGTTGATCTCCGCGCCCATCGCGTCGAAAATCTGGTCGATCTCCTCCGATCCGAAGCGCTCGGTGCCGCGGAACAGCATGTGCTCCAGCAGGTGCGAGATCCCCGCCTCGCTGTCCTGCTCGGCCGCGGAGCCGGTGCCGATCCAGAAGCCGAGCGCCACCGAACGCACGCTCGGCACGCGCTCGGTCACCACTCGCACGCCCGAGTCGAGCGTGGTAATGCGGTGCTCTGCCTCATGGTCCTGCTGGGGACTTGCGGGCGCGCCAGGAGATGATCCGGCCGGCGCGCCCGACTGGCTTACCGACACGTCAGGAACGGTCGCTACCGCCATGACGCGGCCGGCCCGAGCCACGCTCGCCGTCGCGGCTGCGACCACGGTCACGATTACCGTTTCGTCCCCCACCATCACGCGGAGGCCGTCCGCCGCCGCCGCCACCGCCACCACCGGTACCGACGCCGGCCAGCTCCTGCGCCGACTTGCCCGCAACATCCGGGTCCTCGGCCAGACGCAGGCCGATGCGACCGCGCTCACGGTCCACCTCGACCACGCGCACGTTGATCTCATCGCCCTTGTTCAGCACGTCCTCGACGCTCTCCACGCGCTCACCGGGCGAGACGTTGGAGATGTGCAGCAGGCCGTCGGTGCCCTTCGCGAGCTCGACAAACGCGCCGAACGTCGTGGTCTTGACGACCTTGCCGAGGTACTCGTCGCCGACCTCGACCTCCTTCATCATCATCCTGATCCGCTCGAGCAGCCCGTCGCCAAGCTCGCCGTTGGCGGAGTAGATCAGCACCTGGCCGTCGTCGTTGACATCGATCTGGGACTCAAACTCCTCCGCGAGGCCCCTGATCGTTTCGCCGCCCTTGCCGATCAGCAGACCGATCTGCGACGGATCGATCTGAATCGTCTGGATCCGCGGGGCGAACTGACTGAGCTCCGCACGCGGCCCCTGGATCGTCTCGTCCATCTTTCCGAGGATGAACGTGCGGGCCTCTTTGGCCTGCGCGAGCGCATCACGCAGGATGTCGAAGGTGACGCCCGTGATCTTGATGTCCATCTGCAGCGCGGTGATGCCGCGCTCGGTGCCCGCCACCTTGAAGTCCATGTCTCCCAGGTGATCCTCGACACCGGCGATGTCGGTCAGGACGATGTAGTCATCGCCCTCCTTGATCAACCCCATCGCGATTCCGGCGACCGGGCGCTTGATCGGCACGCCGGCATCCATCAGCGACAGCGAGGAGCCGCAGACCGAGGCCATCGAGGAGGAGCCGTTTGACTCGAGGATGTCGGAGACCACGCGGATCGAGTAGGGGAACTCCTCGATCGAGGGCACCATCGGCGCAAGCGCCCGCTCGGCGAGCGCGCCGTGGCCGATATCGCGGCGCTTGACGCCACCCATGCGGCCTGCTTCCCCGACCGAGAACGGCGGGAAGTTGTAGTGGTGCCAGTAGTACTTTTTCGTCTCCAGGCCGAGCGTGTCGAGGCGCATCTCCTCCTTGAGCGTGCCCATCGCGACGACGCTGAGCGCCTGGGTCTGTCCACGCGTGAACAGCGCCGAGCCGTGTGTGCGCGGCGTGACGCCGACCTCGATCGTGATGTCGCGGATCTCGTTCTCACCACGGCCGTCCGGGCGCTTCTTGTGGATGGCGATGCGCTCGCGGATGATCGACTTCTCGAGCTTGTCGAAGGCCATCTGCACCGCGGCGCGCCTCTCCTTGGCTGTCACGAGCTGCTCCTCTGAGGCACCCTCGGGCGCCGCCGGGGCGTGCTGCTCGAGGATCTGAGCCTCGACGGCCTTGGTGGCGTCCTGGCGGTCGAGCTTGTCCTGCACCTGGGTCGCGTCTTCGAGCGCCGCGCCGTGCGAGGCGCGGATCGCGTCGAGCACCGCGGAGTCGACGGCGATCGTCTCGAAGACTTTCTTCTCCTTGCCGACCTTGTCGGCCAGTTCGCGCTGCAGCGCGCAGATCTTCTTGATCTCCGCGTGGGCGATGTCGAGCGCATCGAGGATCTCAGCCTCGGGGATCTCGTTGGCGCCCGCCTCGACCATCAGGATCGCCTCCTCGGTGCCGGCAACGATCAGGTCGAGGTCGGAGGGGTTCTCGCCGTCTGGCAGCAGGTCCGCCTCTTGCGGGTTGACGACGAAGTTGCCGTCGATCTTGCCGATCCGCACGGCGCCGACGGGTGTCGGCAGCGGGATGTCGGAGATCATCAGCGCCGTGGAGGCGCCGTTCATCGCGAGGATGTCGTACGGATGGACGTGGTCGATCGACAGTGGGATCGCTACCAGCTGGGTGTCGTAGCGCCATTCCTTGGGGAACAGCGGGCGAATCGGCCGGTCGATCATGCGCGCGGTCAGCGTGCCCTTCTCGCCGGGGCGGCCCTCACGCTTGAAGAACGAACCGGGGATTTTGCCGGAGGCGTACATGCGCTCCTCGACATCCACCGTCAAGGGGAGGAAGTCAACGTCGCGCAGGCTGCCCGCGACCGCGGTGCACAGCACCATCGTGTCGCCCTGACGGACGACCACGGCACCGGATGCCTGCTTGGCCATCCTGCCGGTCTCAAAGGAAATCTCGCTGCCGGCAATCTCCACGGAAACCCGTGTAACGGCTACATCACTACTCATATTTTTTACTGCCTTCCTGTTCCGCCCGTCGGTCGGCGGTCCGTTTTCTTTTTCTCGTATCCGAACGGACGGAGCTTAGCGGACGGCCGGCGGCGGACGAAGGCTGCGCTTCAAGCGGCGAGGACGTCGCCAAAGGCGATGCCGACGCCCTCGCGCAGGAGCTCGACGCTTGGCAACTCGCCCGGCATCGGCGCCTGATAGCTCCAGCGCACGATCCCCTCGGCGTCGATCGCGACGAGTGCTCGCTCGGGGAAACCGCCTTCGTGGCGCACCCCGAACGCCTCGCAGGCAGCGCCCTTGGGCTCGAAGTCCGACAGCTGCTCGATGCTCACGCCAAGTTTCTCTCGGAACGCAATCTGTGACCAGCTCGAGTCGCAGGAGACGCCGCAGCACTTCGTCACGCCCCGCTCGAGCAGCTCACCCAGCGCGGCGTCGTAGAGTTGCAGCTGGTCGGTGCAGACCGGGCTGAACGCGAACGGGTAGAAGACCAGGACGGTCCGCTCGCCCTTCAGATCCTTCTCCGTAACGCTGCCACCGTCTTCGGTGGCGAGCTTGAAGGCCGGTACCTCAGTGCCTGGCTCGAGGACGCTCATCGCCTACGCAACGGCTCTACTTACGTAGGCCGAGCTCTTTGATCAACGCTCGATACCCCTCGAGATCCCTACGCTGCAGATAGTCCAAGAACCGGCGACGGCGGCCGACCAACATCAGCAAACCGCGGCGCGAGTGGTGATCTTTGGACTGCTCGCGCAGATGCTCGGTCAGGTGATTGATGCGCTCGGTCAGCAGCGCGACCTGGACCTTCGTGGAGCCCATGTCGTTCTCATTGGCGCCGAACTTCCCGGCGATCTCACGCTTGCGCTCAGTTGTTATCGCGGCCATATTCGGGCACGGTAGCAGACAGCCCACGGCCTCAATCAGACGACCCGAGACCTCAACCGGTCTGTCAACCCCTCCGTGCGATCTCCCGCGTGTGTTGCACGTCGCTGTGCATCTGCTCGATCAGCGCCTCCGCCGTCTCGAAGCGACGCTCGCCGCGCAGGCGCGCGAGGAAGTCGAGGCGCAGCTCCCGCCCGTACAGATCGCCGTCGAAATCGAGGACATATGCCTCGATCAGCTCGCCGCGACCGGTCTGGAACGTCGGGCGCACGCCGATGCTCACCGCCGCCGGAGCACCGTCGGCGAGACATGCATAGACGCCATGACCGGGACAGGCGAGCGCCTCCTCGGGAACGAGGTTGGCGGTCGGAAAGCCGAGCTCGCGGCCACGCTCGTCCCCATGGACCACCTCGCCGCGCAGCTGGTACGGAGCGCCCAGGAGTGCCGCCGCCTCGGCGACCTCGCCGGCGAGCAGGAGGCCTCGGATATGGCTGGAGGAGACGATCTCTCCGTCCACCTCGAGCAGCGGGTGCACAACGGTGTCAAAGCGCTTATCCGCGGCGAGCAACCGCGGGTCGCCCTGCGCCTTATGGCCGAAGCGGAAGTTCTCGCCGATCGCCACTCGCTTGGCCCCGAGGGCGCCCACGAGCACGTCTCCCACGAACTCATCGGCGGTCTTTGACGCGAACTCCGCGTCGAATCCGATCACGATCAGCTCCTGCACGCCCAGCGCCTCGATCAGCTCGGCCTTTCGCTCTAATGGTGTCAGCAACTTCGGGGTGTGCTGTGGAGCGACGACCGAGACCGGGTGGGGATCGAAGGTGAGCACGCTGTCGGAGCCCTCGATCACCTTCCTGTGGCCGAGGTGCACGCCGTCGAAGGTACCCACCGCGACGCTACGCCCACCGCTTCGCCGCTCGACATCTTCCAGACGCGTGATCTTCACTGAGGCAAGCCTATTTGGGCAGCCTCGCCAGCGCTTGGTCGAGCGCGATCAGCGGAGGATCGCGCCACGGCTCTCCCCGCCGCGGCGGGGAGACAGCGTCAGCAACCTCGAACGGTCCGATCGCCGTGCGCCTCAGTTCCAGGCAGTAGGCGTCGCCGAGATCGGCGATCAGCGAACGCACGTAGGTGCCCGCTGAGCATTCGATCTCATAGCCCGCCCGTTCCAGCGCCGGCTCGCCCGTGGACGGTCCCGCGGCACGGGGGTCCGATGGTTTGGGCCGCGCGGAGCGGGTGGGGTGGGCGGGGTCCTCACTTCTTCGCCAGAGCTGCTCGAAGCGGTAGACGCTGACGATCCGCTCGGGCAACTCGAACTCCTCGCCGCGCCGGGCGCGCTTGTAAGCACGCTCGCCGCCGACCTTCACGGCCGAGTACTGCGGCGGGCGCTGTCTGATCTCGCCCGTCGGCAGCTGCGGCGGATCGGGCGGCAGTCGCCCGGTTGCGGTGAGGAGGCCCTCCGTATCGCCCGTGCTCGATACCGCGCCCAGCTGGGCGACGGTCGCATAGCGCTTTGGCAGCTCCATCATCTGGCGCTGGGCTTTCGTCGCCCTGCCGACCAACACGATCAACAGACCGGTCGCGAACGGGTCGAGCGTGCCCGCGTGCCCGGTCTTCACCCCGTCCAGTGCGCGCCGCACCGCCGCGACCACGTCGTGCGAGGTGATCCCCGCCGGCTTGTCGATCAGCAGAATGCCGTCCATCGGCGCGCCCGCGGAGCTCAGGCGAGCGTCGCGGTCGCGTGGCCGTCCGGGGTGGCGTGCAGCTGCACCGCGAGTTCGCTGCGCAGAAATGCAATCAGCTCGTCGAGCTCGAGCGTGGTCGAGAACCCCGCCGCGCGCCGGTGTCCCCCGCCTCCCTGCGCGCGCGCAATCATCGACACGTCGACATCGTCGTCGGTGGCCCGCAACGAGACTTTGTGCTGACCCTTGCGCTCACCGCTTGACAGCTCGCGTATCAGTGCCGCCAGCTTCGTGCCCTGCACGGCCCGCAGATGGTCGATGATGCCCTCCGAGTAGCTCTCCTCGGCGCCGGCCTTGGCGAAGTCTTCGGCGCTCAACGCCGACAGCGTCAGCTCACCGGAGTCAAAGCGCCGCATCTGGCCAAGCCCCAGCGCGAGCAGCGCAAGCTTGCCCTCCGGCGTCTCCTCGAACAGCCTCCTGTACACGGCCTGCACATCAACGCCCGCCTCGATCAGATCGGCCGCCATCTCGTGTGCGCGCGGACCGGTGTTCTCGTACATGAAGCGCCCTGTATCTGTGATCAGCCCGACATATAGCGCCTGCGCCACCGCCGGCGTCGGTGCCACCCCCAAACCGCGCATCAGATCCCAGACGATCTCCGCCGTGCACGAGGCGTCGGGCACAACATAATCAAGCGTGCCGAAGCGAGTGTTGTCGTGATGATGGTCGATGTTCAGCAGGTGCTTGCCGTCGTGCAGCACGCTCGCCGAGTTGCGGTCGATGTTGCCGCAGTCCAGGAACACCACGGTGCGCTCAGCGATGTCCGTCGGGGGCGTCTGGATCAGGCCCTCCAGCGCGAAGAATCGATACTCCAAGGGCAGCGGCAGGTCCTCGGACGCGATGAACATCACCGAGTCTTTGCCGAGTGCGCTCAGCAGACCCTGCATTCCCACCAGCGAGCCCAGCGCATCGCCGTCGGGGCGCTCGTGTGCGGCGAGCACGAAGCGGGAGTCCTCGCGAATCCGCTCGAGTACACGCTCGCGCGTCACCTCTGTGCTCTCGGACTCACTCATCCCTGTCCACCGATCTCCTCGATCAACTCGTCGATGCGCATCGCGCGGTCGGTCGTACCGTCGTAGTGCAGCTCGAGCGTCGGTGTGCGCTTCAGGTGCAGTTCTGCGGCCACCTTGCCCTGCAGGAAGCCGTGCGCGCTGCGCAGCCCGGCCATCGTGGTCTCGCGCTGCTCGTCGGTGGATGGCAGGCCGTCGTCGCCGAGCACGCTCACGTACACGCGAGCATGGCGCAGATCGGCGCTTGTTCTGACATCGGTCACGGTCACAAATCCCACACGAGGGTCCTTCAACTCTCCTGCCACCGCATCGCCCACCACTTGGCGAATCGCCTCATCGACGCGGCGCATACGTCCCGAACTCATCCTACCGGGACCCGTTCAGCTGAGCTCGCGCTCCACTTGGCGCGTCTCGTATGTCTCCAGGAGGTCACCCTCGCGCAGGTCTTGGAAGTTCGTCAGCAGGATGCCGCACTCAAAGCCGGCCGCCACCTCGTGCACATCCTCGTTGAAGCGTCGTAGGCTCGAGATCGTCGTGTCATAGATCACTGTGCCCTCGCGCACCACCCGTACCTTCGCGCCACGAGTGATCTTGCCCTCGCTCACGTGCGACCCCGCGATCGTCCCGATCTTCGAAGCGCGGAACAGCTGGCGCACCTCGGCCTGGCCCAGCGCGCTCTCCACCTCGGCGGGCTCGAGCATTCCCTGCATCGCGGCGCGCAGCTCTTCGATCGCCTTGTAGATCACCGAGTAGGAACGGATCTCGACTCCCTCACGATCGGCCACCTGGCGAGCATCGCCAACCGGACGCACGTTGAATGCCAGGATCACCCCGTTGGAGGCAGCGGCGAGCATCGCATCGGACTCATTGATTCCACCGACGCCGCGATGGATGATGTTGACCTTGACCTCGCCTTGGGGAAGCTTTGCGATCTCGTCCTCGATCGCCTCGAGCGAGCCCGCGACGTCGGCCTTGACGACCAGGCTGAGCTCCTTGACCTGTCCCTCCTGAGCAAGCTTGAAAACGTCCTCCAAGGACATCTTCCGACCCGAGCGCCGCGCCAGCGCCTCGGTCTTGAGTCGGTTTGCGCGCTCACCGGCAAGCTGCCGCGCGCGACGCTCGTTATCGACCACGCGCACGAGTTCTCCCGCCTCCGGCACGCCATCGAAACCGAGCACCTCCACCGGCTGGCCCGGCGTCGCTCCCTTCACACGCGCACCGATGAAGTCATGCATCGCGCGGACCCGTCCGAAGTGCGCGCCGGCGACGAGCGCGTCGCCCACGCGCAACGTCCCGCGCTGGATCAGGACGCTGACCACGGGACCCCGGCCGGGGTCGAGCTTTGACTCGATGACGGTACCCGAGGCCTCAGTGTCGCTGTTGGCCTTCAGCTCCTCCAGGTCGGTCACCACCTGGATCGTGTCGAGCAGGGAATCCAAGCCCTCGCGAGTCTTCGCGCTGACGTCCACGAACTCGATCTCGCCTCCCCACTCCGCGGGCTGCAACCCGTGCTGGGTCATCTCTGTGCGCACGCGCTCAGGCTGGGCACCCTCCTTGTCGATCTTGTTCACCGCGACCACGATCGGCACTTCCGCGGCGCGGGCGTGATCGATCGCCTCCTCCGTCTGGGGCTTGACGCCGTCATCGGCCGCGACCACGATCACCACCACGTCGGTCACGCGTGCGCCACGGGCGCGCATCGCGGTGAACGCCTCGTGGCCCGGCGTGTCCAGGAAGGTGACCACCTTGCCGCCATGGTGGACCTGGTAGGCGCCAATGTGCTGGGTAATACCACCCGCCTCGCCGGCAGCCACCTCGGTCTCGCGGATCGCGTCCAGCAGCGAGGTCTTCCCGTGATCGACGTGCCCCATGATCGTGACCACCGGGGGACGCTCGACCATGTCCTCCTCGATGTCCTGGAAGACCGGCTCGACCTCGACGTCGTCGGCGGCGTGGACGATCTCGATCTTCTTGTCGAACTCGTCGGCCAGCACTCCGATCGCGTCGTCGGAAAGCGTCTGCGTGAGCGTTGCCATCTCACCGAGCGTCATCAGCTTCTTGATCACCTCCGGCACCGGAACACCGAGATACTCGGCGACATCCTTCACCGTAGATCCAGAGTTGACGCGGATCTCATCTGTTGCCTCCATCGCGGCAGCGTCGATCGGGGCGATCGTGTCGTCATAGGTGCCGCGCCGCCGGCGCCCACGGCGCGGACGGCGCTGGGGTTGATTGGCCGGACCTCCCTGCTGACGACGGGATGCCTGTGAGTCGATCACGACGCGCCGCCGGCCGCCCGGCCCGACGCCGCCGGGTGTCCGCTCGCCGGTGCGCGAGTCACGCGTCGGACGCACGCGCTCACCGGCGGCCCCCCCAGCAGCTTGCGGCTCGGCAGCGGAGCTTGCTTCTGAGAGGCCGGCCTGAGCGACCGCAGCTCCGTTGGAGGGGGCGGCCGTTGGAGTGTCAACGGGGCCTTGACCGGCAGGCGAAGCGGAGGCTCGAGCAGCGGCCGGCGCAGATGACTTACCCGAGCCGGCGGGCGCGGTCGCCTTGGCCGCCTCAGCGATGGCAGGCGGCGCAACGGTCGCGGTTGAACCCTTTAGCTTGGCCGCCGCGGGCGCGCCATTGCCGGCGGTGCCGTTGGAACCCAGAGCCTGCAGGGCAACCGTCTCATCGATCGAGGATGCCGCAGCCTTGGCCTCCACACCGGCTGCCTTCAGTTTTTCCAGCAACTCCTTGCTGGATAGACCCTGCTCCTTTGCGATCTCGTGCACACGCTTCTTGGTCATCGACTTATCGATTCTAGGAGCTTGGGGTCGATCTTCACCGCGCAACGCAATGCTCGGGCGAGACCGCCGCGTCGTGTGGCGAGGGCAACACAGTCGACGGAAGGCCTGTCGGGTGCAGTGACGCGGCAGAGATAAGCTCCACGCCCGGGCATCGTGCCGGCTCGGTCGAGCACCGCCCGCCTGAGGAGACCATCGCCCTCGCAGGCCGATCTCTGAGTGCTCACGGCCAGACGCAGCAGCTCGGACTTCGGCGCGAGGAGCCCGCACCCAACGCAACGGCGCTGGGGCGCGTGCGGCCCTATGGCGTCTGCTCCTCGATGGCCTCTTGTGCCGCCGATACCTCTGTCGGTTGCTGCTCAGAGGTAGTCGAGCCTCCCTCATCGAGAGGCGTGCCGGCGCTCTCTTGCGCCGTCGGTGCCGGGGTTGTCTCGGCCGGGGCGTCGAACGTCGCGGGCTCGCTCTCTCCGGGAGCGGTCTCATGCTCCTCCAATGGCGTCTCGACCGGCTCCAGGGACTCATCGCCGCCCGCGGCTGGGGCCAGGTCGGAGATCTGGTCGCCCTCGATGTTCGCGAGTGCCTGATGGGTCTCCAGGCCGCAGTAGCGTGAACCGGGCAGCGAGGCGTTCGGGCAGCGCCGTCCGTTGGAGAGGATCGCGGCGCAGCGTCCCTGGACCTCCTCCTCCTCATAGCCGTGCTCGGCCTCCTCGGCGGCGAACTCGCTCTCCGAGCGGATATCCACGCGCCAGCCGGTCAGTCGCGCCGCCAGTCGCGCGTTCTGGCCCTCGCGGCCGATCGCCAGCGAGAGCTGGTCGTCGGGCACGATCACGGTCGCCTGCTTGGCCTCGTCGTCGACGAGCACCTCGCGCACTCGCGCGGGAGAAAGTGCCTTGGCGACGAACCTGGCGGGCTCGTCGTTGAAGGGGATGATGTCGATCTTCTCGCCTCGCAGCTCGCTCACGACCATGCGCACGCGTGAGCCGCGCGGACCAACGCAGGCTCCGACCGGATCGACGCCGTCGGTGTTGGAGACGACGGCGATCTTTGAGCGGTAGCCGGGCTCGCGGGCGACGTTTGCGATTTCCACGAGGCCATCCGCGATCTCCGGAACCTCGAGCTCGAACAGCTTCTTGATCAGCTCCGGGTCACGCCGGGAGACGATGATCGAAGGACCCTTCGTCGACGGGGAGACCTCCTTGATCACAGCCTTGATCCGCTGAGAGTGGTCGTAGCGCTCACCCTCCACCTGCTCGGACTTGGGCAGCAGCGCCTCCACACGTTCGCGCAGCTGCACAAGCGTGTAGCGCGAGTCGGACTGCTGCACGATGCCGGTTATCAGCTCGCCCACGCGGTCGCGGTACTCCTCGAACATCATGTCCCGCTCGGCCTCGCGGATACGCTGCAGGATCACCTGCTTGGCGGTCTGCGCGGCGATCCGGCCAAAGTCGTCGGGGGTGACGTCCTGTTCGTCGATCTGGTCGCGATATTCCTCGAACTTCTTCGGGTCGATCTCCGGTTCCTCAGGCTCGCGCATCTCGCCCGTCTCGGGGTCGACCGTCGTTTCCTCATCGATCGTCTCGACGATCAGGTGCGCCTCCAGGCGCTCGGGGATGATCAGTTCGATCACGCGGAAATCGGCCGTCTCGCGATCCATCTCAACGCGGGCGTACTTGGCCGAGCCGGGCTGCTTCTTGTAGGCCGACAGCAGGGCGTCCTCGAGCGCGATCATCAGCTTCTCCGGCTCGATCCCCTTCTCGCGCGCCAGCGCGTGCATGGCTTCCAGGATTTCGCGTGACATGGCTACTCCTCGACGAGGTTCGAACGACGGATCTCCGAGTAGGGAATCGCGATGATGCCCTCCTCGGCGGCCAATGTGATCTCATCCTCGGAGGCCCCGACCAGCTCGCCGGTAAAGCTGCTCGTGGGTCTCGTGCCGGCCGATCGCTCCTCGGCGGCGTGGCCGACCGGACGTGGATGGCGGGTCCGTACTCGCGCGCGCCGCCCGACGAATCGACGGAAGTGTGCGGGCTTACTCAGCGGACGCTCGCTCCCCGGCGAGGAAACCTCCAACGAGTAGCGCTCGCGCTCCTCGCTCAGCAGCGCGGTGACACGCTCGCACAGTGCGAGCGTGACGCCCTCTGGATGATCGATGAACACGCGCAGGCAGCGCCCACCGAGCACCTCGGCGAGCAGCACCTCGACATCGGGCTCGCTCTGGGCGAGACGCCTTTCGATATCTGTCTGTAGCGGGGTCATCAACTCACTCCTTACGCAAAAAAAGCGGGCGGGCGCCCACTCTCGGTACAACTAACGACATCTGCTGGCCGATCTCCGATCGGCGGCACGAAAGCTCTTGATCGAGCATAGCATCGGGGAGGCGCCCGATAACCCTGACCGGCTTGCGTCGGGCGCAGTCATGCCCCGCCGCGCAAACGCTCGACGGCATCGAGGATCGCCTCCGCGACCTCCGTCTTGGAGGCACGTGGCACGTACTGGACGGTCTCCTGTCGCCTGGCGTCCACGGTGAGGATCGCAACCTCGTTCACCTCCACGTCGAAGCCGATGTCCTCGCGCGAGATGTCGTTCACGACGACCGCGTCGAGTCCCTTCTCGGTCAGCTTCTTGCGGGCGTAGTCGACCGCGCGCTCGCCGTGCTCGGCGGCGAAGCCGACCAGCGTCTGACCGTCGCGCCGTTGCTCCGCCAGAGCGGCGAGCACGTCGACGGTGGGCTCGAGCTCCAGCTCCAAGCTCGTGCGGCCCGACTTCTTGATCTTCCCCTCCGCCGGCTTACGTGGTCTGAAGTCGGCGACCGCCGCCGTCATCAGCAGCAAATCGCACGCCGGGAACTCTCGCTCAGAGGCCTCCTGCAATTCGGCGGCGGTGCCCAGGTCATGACAGACAACGCCCGGCGGGCGCGGCAGCGCGACGTTCGCAGCCAGCAACGTCACCTCGGCGCCCCGGGCGTGCGCGGCCTGCGCCAGCGCGAAGCCCATCCGCCCGGAGGAGCTGTTACCGATGAACCGCACGCTGTCGATCGGCTCGCGCGTGCCCCCAGCGGTGACGAGCACCTTCAGTTCGCGCCAGCCAGCGCTCGCAGTCCCACCGATCAGAGATCGACCGGCGTGCTTGCCCGCCGCCGCACCGAGCACCGTCTCGCAGATCTCCAGCAGCCGCGCCGGCTCCGCCAGGCGCCCCACCCCCTCCTCGCCTTTCGAAGCCAGCCGCCCGATGCCCGGCTCGACGATCTCCACGCCGCGCTCGCGCAGGATCTGCAGGTTGGCTCGGGTGGCCTCGTTCTCATACATATGGTTGTTCATCGCGGGGGCCACGATCACAGGGCAGACAGCAGCCAGCGCGCAGCTGCTCAGCAGGTTGTCGGCCAAGCCGTGGGCGAGCTTCGCGAGCGTGTTGGCGGACGCCGGAGCGATCAGAAAGAGATCGGCGTTGGCAACCAGCGCCAGATGACTCAGCGGCTCGTGCGCCGGTGGCTCCTGTCCGGGGAAGGCCCCACGCGCAGGGTCGCGCTCGAACTCGCTGCTCAGCACCGGCGCCCCCGTCAGCGCCTGGAAGGAAGTGGCGCCGACGAACCGCTGGCTCATGGACGTCTGCACAACGCGTACTGAATGCCCGGCCGCCGTGGCGAGGCGTATGAACTCGAGCGACTTGTAGGCGGCAATGCCGCCACTCACGCCGAGCAGGATTCGGGACATGGCTTAGGTTCTAGAGGGTGCGAGAAGAAGTGGCAACCCGTGAGCGAGACCCTGCGACAGTCGTCTTTCGTGATCTCTGCCAGCAGCCGTCAGATGGCCGCAGGGCAAGCGATGCAAGGACGCAGGGAGCGTGGCGTGCTGTGCACGCGAGCGACCGAGGACGCAGCAGCGCGCCGCCATGCGGTCATCTGTAGTGGTACTTGATCTTTCCCGCTGCTACCTCCTCGAGGGCGATCGTGAGGTAGTTCTTGGAGATCGTTTCGACCATCGGCGGCGGGAACTCATCGAAGGTGCCCTCACCGAGGTTGTGGTAGTAGCTGTTGATCTGGCGCGCGCGCTTGGCGGCGACGAGCACGCTCGCGTAATTGGAGTCGACGTTGTCGAGCAGACGATCGATGCGGGGAGAGATCACGTTTGCGTTGCCTTTCCTGGTTGATCTTCCAGTGTAGTGCCTCGCACCTCGAGTTCATCAGCAACGACCGCCGTAAGCTGCTCCAGCGCGTCTTGCAGCCGGTCATTGACGACCACGTGAGCGAACTCCGGCTGTGCTTTCAGCTCCTGCGCCGCGACCTGTAGCCGCCGCTCCACCCCCTCTGGATCGTCGGTGCCTCGCCCGATCAGCCGCGTGCGCAACTCGTGAAGCGAGGGTGGCGCGATAAAGACCTGGACCGCATCGGGCACCGATTCGCGCACCTGGCGTGCACCCTGGACCTCGATCTCCAGCACCACCGGCTTGCCCGCGCGCACGCGTTCCTCCAGCTCCGAGCGCAGCGTTCCGTAGCTGCGACCGGCGTAGTCGGCGTGCTCGACGAACTCTCCGTCCAGCACCTTGCGGTCGAACTCCTCGCGCGTGAGGAAGTGATAGTCGACGCCATCGCGCTCCCCCGGCCTCGGTCCGCGCGTGGTCGCGGAGACCGACAGCTCCAGTTCTCCCAGCCGCTCCATCAGCCCCCTGATCAGAGTCCCCTTGCCGACGCCCGAAGGCCCTGTGATTACGAACACCCGCGCCACTACTGGGACCCTAATGCGAGGAGCGGGGGAACCGAGTTTTCAGCGGCGCAGCAGCGATACCAACTCGCTGCGTTGGCGCTCTGAGAGACCGCCGATCGTCTTGCTCGGGGAGATGCGACAGAGGACGAGGATCTTGTTCACCTTCACCCGGCCGTACTTGGGCACAGCCAGCAGCATGTCGAACACCTTCGCGGTCTCGACGTACTCCGGTGGGTTCTGAAGCAGCGCCTGGATCGACAGGCGGCCTGATTTCAGATCGCGCTTGAGCTGCGCTCTGCGCGTGCGGATCTGGTTGGCCCTCGCGAGCGCGTCCATCCGCTGATTCAGCGACCGCTCGGGGGCTGCCGCGGGCGTCAAGGAGGTCTTCTCGCTCGCCATCTCGGTCGCCATCGCCATGGGCGGCGAGTCTACACACCGGCGGCAGTCGATCAAGGAAAAGCGACCAATTCAGCTGTACCTCAACTTGAGCTATAGGCATGTCGAGGCTGATGGACGGTCGCGCCGCTGCTTTGCAGGGATTTTTAGCGCCTCTCATCCTGGCCGATCAGCCAGCCACAACCTCCAGCCACACCGATGCCTTGTCAAACCCTGATCTCCACCGACCTCAAGCCGGGCCGAATGTGGGCGAGGCTGGGCCGGGATCCAATTCCCGCGCGATCCTCGCCCCGGCCACGGGATCGCGGAAGCTCTCGGTGCCAACCGCCACGAGCCGCGCCCCGACGTCGAGCAGGTCACGAGCATGCTCCGCGCAGCTCACCCCGCCCATCCCGATCACGGGGATCCCCACGCGCTCGGCGACCGCGGCCACCTGCGCAAGCGCGACCGCGCGGATCGCGGGACCCGACAGGCCGCCGGTACCTCCGCCCAACCACGGCCGACGCAAGCGGGGCGCGGACGGAGCGCCCGGGGATAGTGGCGTGAGCGCCAGCGCCCGCAGCGTGTTGATCAGCGACACGGCATCCGCGCCGCCGGCCTGCGCCGCCTGTGCGCAGGCGGCCACATCCGCCGCGTTCGGCGTCAACTTCACGATCAGCGGCTTGCCGGTGCGCGCGCGCACCGCTCGCAGCACCTCCTCCAGCTGCTGGGGATCGGCGCCGATATCCAGCCCGGTCTTCACATTCGGGCAGGACACATTGAGCTCGATCGCAGCGATCTCCGAGCACGTGTCACAGGCCTCCAGGAGCTCAGCGATCTCCGCCGCGGTCGAGCCCATCACATTTGTGATCAACGGAACCGGCAGGGTTGCCAGCTCGGGCAGGTCCTCCGCCAGATAACCCGCCAAGCCCTTGTTCGGCAGCCCGATCGAGTTGACAAGCCCGCCCGGCGCCTCCCACAGCCGTGGTGGCGGATTGCCGGGACGGGGCTGCAACGTGATCGTCTTCGAGACATAAGCCGAGAACGGGAACTCGGCGTCCAGCGCCGCCCCGAAGGCTCGACGCGCCGCGAGCGCATCGAACGTGCCGGAGCCATTGATCACGGGGTGCGCCAGCGTGAGCCCACAGAACTCGACGCTCATACCGGGGCACCAGCGTGAGCCTCGACCTGGTCCAGCTCAGCCGCGTCGATCACCGGGCCATCGACACAGACCCGCAGATAACCGCCGCCACGCCGTGGCACGACGCACCCGTAACACGCGCCGAATCCGCAAGCCATGCCCGCCTCCAGCGCGAGCTGTGCGGGTATCCCCTGTGTCGCGCAGATAGATCTGACGGCCTCCAGCATCGGCGACGGTCCGCACGAATACACGGTGGTGTGCGCATCCTGCTCCAGCTCTTGGGCGAGCAGATCCGTCACAAGGCCGTGGTGGCCGACCGCGCCATCGTCAGTGGCAACACGGGCGCCTCGCAGGAGCGTCGCGCCCTGCGCCCTGGGGCCATCGCGAAAGCCGAGCAGCACCGTTACCGCAGGCACTGTCGCTGCGGGTGTCGAGTCGGTCGGCGCACGATCGAGGCCGGTCTCGCGCTCCAGCTCGTCCTGCAAGATCGCGAGCGGCGCGATGCCCACACCGCCTCCAACCAACAGCGCCCGCCGGCCGTCCCGCGGCGCCGTGAAGCCCTGCCCCAACGGGCCAAGCGCCCACACATCTTCTCCCGCGCGCAGCTCGCACAGTCGCTGCGTGCCAGGCCCCACGTCCTCCAGCAGATAGTGGGCCTCTCCGTCTTGCCAGCGGGCGATCGAGAATGCGCGCGGGAGATACGGCCGCTCGTCCTTCCCTCCGCCCCAGTGCTCCGCCGTCGCCAGCATGGCGAACTGGCCCGGGGCGGGATTTGATCCCTCAGGGTCGGTGACGCGCAGCACGCGGTAGGCGCCCAGCTCATCCATGCCCGCAACCCTCAGCAGCCTGCGAGCGAAGAGAGCGGTCATGGGTCTCCTGCGGAGGGCGCGGTCATCGGTCTCCGTGCAGCTCCTGCAGGCACAGCACCTCCGGGTCCCCGTCACGCCGCGCGCCGGCGATCGCACGCGCGGCGCTCACCCCGGCCGACAAGGTCGTCAGACAGGGGATGCCGTGCATCACCGCGGCGCGTCTGATCTCCCAGCCGTCGGTCCGCGCGCCAACGCCCGTCGGCGTGTTCACGACAAGATCGACATCCCCGCGCTCGATCCAATCCAGCACGTGCGGGGAGCCCTCGCCGAGCTTGTTCAGCCGCTCCACCGGCACACCCATCCGTGCGATCGCCTCCGCTGTGCCACGCGTCGCGACGATCCGAAAGCCGCTGTCATGCAGGATCTGGGCGACAGCGAACGCGCCCGCCTTGTCGGAGTCCGTGACCGTGATGAAGGCCGTGCCCTGTAGTGGCAACGGCACGCCGGCGGCGGCCTGCGCCTTGGCAAACGCGGTCGGAAAGTCGCGCGCGATCCCCATCACCTCACCGGTCGAGCGCATCTCCGGGCCGAGCACCGCGTCTGAGCCCTCGAAGCGGTCGAAGGGCAGGACCGCCTCCTTGACCGAGACATGGTCGCCATATCCCAGTCCCTCTCTACCCGCAGGGAGACCCAAGTCCGCAATCCGCTCGCCCAGCATGATCCGGCAGGCCATCTTCGCCAGCGGCACACCGACCGCCTTGGAGACGAACGGCACCGTGCGCGACGCCCGCGGATTGGCCTCGATCACAAACAGCTGCCCCGCGTACACCGCGTACTGAACGTTCATCAGCCCGACCACCCCGATCGCCAGCGCGATCTCACGGGTGGCGCCCCTGATCTGCTCGAGCATCTCCTCGCCGAGCGAGTGTGGCGGTAGCACGCACGCGCTATCGCCCGAGTGCACGCCGGCCTCCTCGACGTGCTGCATGATCCCGCCGATCCAGACGGTCTCGCCGTCGCACAGCGCGTCGACGTCGACCTCGATCGCGTTCTCCAAGAAGCGGTCGAGGAAGATGCTCGGAGAGGATCGGGGAGAGGAATCGCCGGCGGAAGAAGAATCGGTGGCGGGAGCCGGATCCGGGGGCGGCTCGCGGCCGAGATAGTCGAGCAGGCCCTCCCGCGAGTAGACGATCTCCATCGCCCGACCCCCGAGGACGTAGGAGGGGCGCACGAGCAGCGGGAAGCCGACCTCCTCGGTCTTCGCCAAGGCCTCATCCACCGAGCTGGCCGTCGCGTACGGAGGCGCCTGGTAGCCGAGCTCTGTCAGCAGCGCGCCGAAGCGCCCGCGGTCCTCAGCCAGGTCGATCGCATCCACGCTCGTGCCCAGCAGCAACACGCCCTCTTTCACCAACCCGGCAGCGAGCTTCAGCGGAGTCTGCCCGCCGAACTGCACGATCACGCCGGTCGGTTTCTCGGCCTGCACCACCGCGAGCACGTCTTCCAAGGTCAAAGGCTCGAAGTACAGCCGGTCAGAGGTGTCGTAGTCGGTCGAGACCGTCTCCGGGTTGCAGTTGATCATCACCGCATCGCGGCCAGACTCGCGCACGGTCATCGCAGCGTGCACACAGCAGTAGTCGAACTCGATTCCCTGCCCGATCCGGTTCGGCCCCGAGCCGAGGATCACGACCGACTCGCGCTCGGAGCGGTTCACCTCGTCGGGTGAGTGGGCCGCGGCTCTATCCCAACCGGAGTAGTAGTAGGGGGTGCGCGCAGGGAACTCAGCCGCGCAAGTGTCGACAGAGCGGAACGACCGCTCGCCCGCAAACGGCGCTCGCGGATCGAGCGCCAGCGCCTGCAGCTCGTGCAAGAACCAGAGATCGATCGAGGTGGCTTGCTGGATTTCCTGAATAGTCGTCGTGCCTCGTCCGAGCAACTCGAGGATCGCCTCGTAGCGCTCGGCCCCCGGTGTCTGCAGGCCCTCGAGCAGGCTCTGATCGGAGATCTCTCCCAAGGATGGCGGCTTGTCCAGCTCGCGCGAGCGCAGCGCCTTGCCAAAGGCCTGTCCGAACGTACGGCCGATCGCCATCGCCTCACCCACCGACTTCATGTGCGTCGTCAACGTCTGGTCGGTGCCGGGGAACTTCTCGAACGCGAACCGCGGCCACTTGACGACGACGTAGTCGATCGTCGGCTCGAAGCACGCCGGGGTGACTCCGGTGATGTCGTTATCGATCTCATCCAACCGGTAGCCAACCGCCAGGCGGGCGGCGATCTTCGCGATCGGGAAGCCCGTCGCCTTTGACGCCAACGCGGAAGAGCGAGATACACGCGGGTTCATCTCGATCACGAGGATCTCCTCGGTCTGCGGGTTGACCGCGAACTGCACATTCGAGCCGCCCGTCTCCACCCCGACCGCCCTGATCACCGCGATCGCCTGGTCGCGCAGGCGCTGGTAGAGGCTGTCGGTCAACGTCTGCTGGGGCGCGACCGTGACCGAGTCGCCCGTGTGCACACCCATCGGGTCGACGTTCTCGATCGAGCAGACGATCACCACGTTGTCGGCGCCGTCGCGCATGACCTCCAGCTCGAACTCGCCCCAGCCGATCACGGACTGGTCGAGCAGCACCTGACCGATCGGCGAGGCCTCGATCCCGCGCGCCGCGAGCGCTCGCAGTTCATCCTCGCTGCGCGCGATCCCTCCGCCGCGGCCGCCGAGCGTGAAGGCCGGGCGCACAATGCACGGCAGGCCCAGCTCTCCGAGCGCCGCCTCGGCCTGGGCGACGGTCGTAGCGATCGCGCTCTTCGGCATCCGCAACCCCGCGCGTGCCATCGCGTCCCCGAACAGCTCACGGTCCTCGGCGCAGGCGATCGCCTCGTAGTTAGCGCCGATCAGCTCCACCCCATAGCGCTCCAGCGTCCCGTCCGCGTGCAGCGCCGTGGCCAGATTCAGGGCCGTCTGCCCACCAAGCGTAGGCAACAGCGCGTCGGGGCGCTCGCGCTCGATCACCTGCGCCACCGGCCCGGGCAGCAGCGGCTCGATGTACGTCGCGTCGGCGAACTCCGGGTCGGTCATGATCGTCGCCGGGTTCGAGTTCACCAGCACGACCTCGTAGGACTCCTCGCGCAGCACCTTGCACGCTTGCACTCCGGAGTAGTCGAACTCCGCGGCCTGCCCGATCACGATCGGACCCGAGCCCAAGATCAAGATCTTCTGGATATCGCTACGCCGCGGCAATGCGCTCCAGGAAACGATCGAATAGATACAGGCTGTCATGCGGCCCCGGCCCCGCCTCGGGGTGGTATTGCACCGCCCCACCTGGAACGTCGAGCAGCTCGAAGCCCTCGACGGTGCGGTCGTAGAGGTTCACGTGCGAGAGCTGAGCCGCGCCGAAGTCCGTGTGCCAGCGCACCGGACGCGAGCCGTCGATCGTGCGCGATCCGCTCGGCCCGAGCACCGCGAAGCCGTGGTTCTGCGAGGTGATCTCCACGCGCCCCGTCTGTAGATCCTTGACCGGGTGGTTCGCGCCGCGATGGCCGAAGGGCAGCTTGAATGTCTGCAGGCCCAAGGCTCGACACAGCAGCTGGTGGCCGAGGCAGATCCCCCACACGGGCCGGTGGCCCACCAGCTGACGTACGGTGTCCACCACATAGTCCAAGGCGGCGGGGTCGCCGGGGCCATTGGCGAGGAGAACCGCGTCGGGGTCTTCTGCGAGCAGATCGGCGGTCGTGGTCGTGCACGGGTACAACGTCACACACGCGCCTCGGGCTACGAGCTCGCGCACCATTGACCCCTTGATCCCCGTGTCGATCACAGCGATCTTCGGCCCGTCGCCTGAGCCGTGGCTAGTGACCTCGCTCGGGGTCACAACGCGGGCCAGATCCTGTCCGGCCATCGACGGCTCGGCCTCGATCAGATCCTTTGCTTCGTGCTCGGAGATCTCGATCGGGAACACCCCCCCCTTCATCGACCCCGCCTCGCGGATGTGCTTCACCAGCGCGCGCGTATCCACGCCGCTGATCGCCGGCACGCCGCAATCCTCGAGCCAATCCAGCCAGCCGCGCTCCGCGCTCGGCGCGTCCTCGGAGTTGCACGCCTCGCGCATGATCGCCGCACGGCCCCACGCGCGCTCGGACTCCATCGCCTGCGCGCTCGCCCCGTAGTTGCCGATGTGGGGATAGGTGAACGCGATCAGCTGACCCGCGAACGACGGGTCGGTCATCGACTCCTGGTAGCCGGCCATGCCAGTCGTGAACACAACCTCACCGACCGCATGGCGGCCGGGATCAGACGCCCCGCAGGCCTCGCCGTCAAAGCGCGTGCCGTCCTGGAGCAGCACGTAAGCGGTACTCATCGCGCGCCTGAGAGGGCCGTGAGTCGAGTCAGGCAAGGACGCAGTGAGCGAAGTGTGCTTCGCACACGAGCGATCGAGGACGCAGCATGACGAAGGCTCACGGTCATCTCAGAGAATCAGCTTCTGGACGGCCTTGAACTCCGGTGTGCCGGCGCGCTCGAGCAGCTCGAATAGCGCCGCCTCGACCGTCGTCACGACGGCGCCTGCGCGCTCCAGCCGCTCCAGGCCGCGCTCGTAGTCGATCCCGTGCCGCGAGCCAACAGCGTCGGCCGGGACCTGTACCTCGATCCCACGTCCCAGCAGATCGAGCACCGTCTGGCTCACGCATACGTGCGTCTCGATCCCGCACACGAGCGCCTGGTCTCTGCCCGCGAGGTCGAAGCCCTCGGCACGCGCGGCCGAGAACACGCTCTTCTCGATCGGCCTCTCCCCCTCCAGGCCAACCTCGGGCACCGTGTGGCCAAGACCCTTCGGGTACTGCTCGCTGACCACGCGCGGCAGGTCGAGTATCCGCGCCGCCCGCACGAGCTTTGCGCACGCTTGCGCGACGCCTGCGAAGGACTCATACGGCCTGAATCCCTCCTGCACGTCGACCACCACCAGCGCGGTCCTTTCGCGATCGAGCAGACACATCAGGCGGCCACCACCGAGAACGCCCGCTCCCTGTAGACAACCGCGCCGGCCGCCACCGTCAACAGCACGCGGCCCCGCAGACGCCGCCCCGCGAAGCAGCAGTTCTCCGAGCGGCTCTCCCAGCCGTGCTCGCCCGCGAGGAACTCCCCGTCGAGGTCTACCAGCGTCAGGTTGGCCGGCTCGCCGTTTTCGATCGTGTGGGTCGGCAGCTCAAACAGGGCGGACCCGGCCGTCATGCGCTCGACGAGCAGCCCCAACTCGAGCACACCCGGCAGCACCAACTCCGTGTACAGCGCCGCGAACGCGGTCTCCAGGCCCGTGGTGCCCATCGGCGCCTGCTCGAACGGCACCTCCTTCTCCTCGCGCGCGTGCGGGGCGTGATCGGTGGCGATACAGTCGATCGTCCCGTCGCGCAACCCCTCCACGAGCGCCTTGCGATCGTCCTCGGTGGCCAGCGGCGGGTTCATCTTCATGCGCGTGTCCATCCCGCGCACGTCCTCCTCTGTAAGCAGCAGATGG
>Ga0302181_10000513_pt1 | contig 31467 bp, 33 predicted proteins | sample I_Palsa_E3_3_FD_198786 | JGI IMG/M metagenome (GOLD analysis project Ga0302181, IMG submission 198786) | Peat permafrost microbial communities from Stordalen Mire near Abisko, Sweden - I_Palsa_E3_3 | ecosystem: Environmental > Terrestrial > Soil > Palsa > Peat permafrost | place: Sweden...
GGTCGTCAGGGGACAGTGCCGCATTGGCCCCCGGGTCGGAGAGCATGGTGTGCTCGCCCTTGTGCGTGATCATGACGACGCACGTCCCGGTCGGCCGCTCCGGATCCATGACCAGCCGGGCGTCGACACCGTATCCCATCAGTTCCATGTCGCGGTTCCGGCCCGCGATGTCCGCCCCGCGCCGGCCGACAAATGCGACGTCGGTGCCGTCCACGGCCAGCCAGGCCGCAATGTTCGCGCCCGACCCGCCGCCGTGCATGGACACCGTCGCGGCGGTGTCGCTGCCCCGGGCCAGAGGGTACAGGGCGTGGGCGACGGCGTCCGTCATAAGGTCCCCGACGACAACCACCCGCGTCATGACGTTCTCACCTCGTCCCGGAAGCACCCGGCCACTCTGCCTCCGATATTCCTGTCCATTGTGGGGCAGCGGGCAAGAACATAATGCATCTCAGCGACCGCCTGACGGGCTTCTGCCCCGCTGGTGGTGTACCCCAAACCCATCTGTTCTTAAAGGTACTTGCGGCCGCCTATAACGTGCCAGCGCAGCCGACGCGGGGACGCCCGTATCGTTATCGCAGCGCAAGTGGCGCCCGGTCACCCGCGAGGCAGCATCCCATCCCCGATGGTCATCGCCTGACCGGCTACGACCAGCACGAACTCGTCGGATTCGGCGGCCAGGATCTGGTTCAGCCGCCCCAGTTCGTCTCGGAACATCCGGCCTGCCCGGGTCTCCGGTACCACACTGAGGCCCGTTTCGTCACTCACGGCGACGATGTACGCGGTGGTCTGCCGCCATGCGGTCACCAGGTCCGCCATCCGCTTCCCGAGCTGGGTGGCCGACGCTGTGCCGCCGTCCCAGGCGCCGCACTCGTCCATCGTGGCTGTCAGCCAGGTGGTGATGCTGTCCACCAGCACGGCGCCGTCCGCTTGCCGGAGGATCTCGGCCAGGTCCGGGCTCTCGACCGTCCGCCACCACGCCGGGCGGCGCGCGCGGTGCGCCTCGATGCGCGCGGCCCATTCCGGGTCGGCGGTGCGGCGGTGGCCGGTCGCCACGTAGGTCACCTCGGGCTCGGCGGCGACCCGCATTTCCGCTTCGGCGGATTTGCCCGATCGGGCCCCGCCCAGGACGAGCGTCCGGCACGGAAGCTGCCGCAGTTCCGCCCCGGGCACGGCGGGCGCCGGGGTGATCAGCGTCTCCCCGTCCCGCATCAACCTGGCCCGCCAGATCCGGCACCGTCGGCTCAGCTCCCGCTCGGACGTCACCCGATGATCGGCGAACAGCGCGCCGGCCAGCGTCTCCTGGGTCACCGCGCCCTGGGCGCGCAGGCGGCCGAGCTGCTCCGGGTGGCCGGGCAGATCGAGCAGGGCGATGTCGTAGTGAGCTTCCGGTGGCACCGTCACCGCACTCCCGGTCCCGGCGCCCGCGAGCAGCCGCGCCCCGTCCGGAGCCGTCACATCCCATCCACCGCGGAGCCGTCGCACCCGGTATCCGGCGAGCTCCCGGTCCGAGCCGGCGTCCCATTCCGGCGGGAGCCCACCGGGGCCGTCCGGCCCGCCGGGCTCATCGGGCCCTGCGCCGGCCAGCACGGTCAGCTGCGGGCCCGCCAGCTGGAGGAGCCCGTCGACCACCACGCGGCCCGGGGCGCGCCCGGAGCTGTTCGCCCCCGCCCGCAGGCAGGACGCGCAGCGGCATCCGGGCTGCGGCCAGCCGCGCGGACCGCCGCTCCCATGGACCTGGACATACATCCGTCTCTCCTGCACGCGGGCAACGTTTGCCGAGTGGCAAATGTAGCCCGCTCGTGTTTGAATAGAATTATCTGTTCATGCCTGGCGTGCCCAGCTGGGCTGCCTGATTTCCCGCCTCTCCTGCTCGCCCGATATGGCGGAGGCCACCGTGCTCATTGAAGATCTTGCCCGGGATGCCGCCGATCTGCTGAGCGTCGGCAATTCGGGCCAGATGAGGTCGCTGAACCGGCTGGCGGAGCTGGCCGTACGTGAGGTGGCCGGGTGCTGCGGGGCCACGGCGATGCTCTGGCGCGACCAGGAGCTGACCGGTCTGACCTCGACCCATCCGGATCTGGCTGAGCTGGCTGAGTACCAGATCAGGGCAGGTCACGGGCCGGCTCTCCAGGCCATGCGCGAGGGCCGGCCGGTGGGTATCCGGGACACCCTGCGCGACACCCGGTGGCCCGATTACATGAGTGAGGCGCTCTGCCGGGGCGTGCGATCCCTGGTGGCCCTGGTGCACGAATTCCCCCCGCAGACCGTCGTGCTCGTGGTGGTCAGCGTGCGGCCCAACGCCATCGACAGCGAGCAGATCCCGTTCGCCGAGACGCTGGCCGCGTTCGGCGGCGCGGTTCTGGCCAACGCATCGGCGTACGGTGACGCGCAGCGCGAGGCCGTCCAGCTGAGGAACGCGGTGGAGAGCCGGGCCGTGGTGGATCAGGCCAAGGGTATCCTGATGCATGCCCTCGGCTGCTCCGCGTCCGACGCCCTGGAACGCATGCGGCGGGTGTCGCAGACCCAGCACGTGAAGGTCACCGACGTGGCCCGGCAGGTCGTTGAGGGTCACGGGGCTGTCCCGCGCAGTTAGCGTCCGCGGGTTGCGGCCGGCCGATCTGCCCCGCGGGGTCGGCCCGCACCGGTCACGACGATAGATCCTGCAATTTCCGGGCACGACTTTCCTGTACGCAAGCCCCGCTGCCTGATGCGGAGCCGGCCGGAGCGGAAGGACTGACTTGTCGTCATCAGCGCCGAAGACCCCTGATATCGCCGCGCGATTCGAGGACGAGGCCCTTCCTTACCTGGACCAGCTCTACCCGGTAGCCGTCCGGATGACCCGGGGCCGGGAGGACGCCGAAGACCTGGTCCAGGAGACCATGACCAAGGCGTGGGCCGCCTTCCGCAACTTTGAGCAGGGCACGAACCTGCGGGCCTGGCTGTACCGAATCATGACCAACACCTTCATCAGCAGTTACCGACGCCGGGACCGGATGCCACTGCTGCTCCAGGACGGCGTGGTCGACCGCATGGCCGTGCCCGCCTGGCCCGCGGGCCCGCCGGCGACTGGGGCACGCTCCGCGGAGGCCGAAGCGCTGGACCGGATGCCCGACGAGGCGGTCCGGCAGGCCCTGCGGGAACTCCCGGACGACTTCCGTACGGTCGTGTACCTGGCCGATGTAGAGGGTTACACCTACCACGAGACCGCCGCGCTGATGGGCACGCCGATCGGCACCGTCATGTCCCGGCTGCACCGCGCCCGCCGCGCCCTGCGGACCAAGCTGTCCAGCGAGGCCGAGGCCGCCTGACCGGCCGCCCGATGACCGCCGCCCGGCCGACCTGCCGGGGCCGCTCTCCCGGGCCGGACCGCCACGAACGTAGCCGGTAAGTAACCGGCCGGGTACCCAGGGGGCGGGTACCCAGGGGGCGGGCACCCGGCCGGAGCTGAACTGACGAGCGGGCCCGCCTGGCTCAGGCAGGCCCGGTCCGTCAGGCTGCGGGCTGATCGATCTCCTCGATCTCGTCGATCTCCTCGGCGGCCACGACGCCGACGGCGGGTCGCCGCGCGTGCTCGTAGACCGCCACGGTCTCACGGGCCACCCGCTCCCAGGAGTACCGGGCCTGAGCCCGGTCGGCGGCGGCGATGCCGAACCCTTCCAGCAGCATCGGGCTGGCCAGCAGGCGCCGGATCCGGCGGGCGAGCTGGGCGGGGTGCCCGGGCGGCACCAGCACGCCGGTCGTTCCGTCGACCACGGTGTCCAGGTGGCCGCCGAGCGCCGAGGCGATCACTGGCGTGCCGCAGGCCATGGCCTCCAGGCACGCCATGCCGAACGGCTCGTACCAGGACATGTCGATCATCAGGTCGGCCGAGCGGAGCAGGGCCGGCATGTCATCCTGGCTGACCTGGCCGGCGAACTTGACCCGGTCCGAGATGCCGAGGCTGCCGGCCAGCCGGGCCAGGTCACAGCACGTCTCGTCCTTGCGCAGCATCGGCCGCGCCGGGCCGCCGACGATCAGCAGCTCCGCGTCGGGGATGTCGGCCAGCGCGCGCACGGCCGTCTCCAGGCCGTCCCGGCGCAGGTGGGTGGCCACCGCGATCAGCCGCGGCCGCTCAGAGCGCGGCGCGAGGGGGCCTTCGGCGCTGAACCGGACGGGGTCCACGCCGAACGGCACCACGCTGACCGCGGTCCGCGGGACGCCCAGGCCGGTGAGGTCGGACACCTCGTCGGTGCTGGTCGCGATCACCGCGTCCGCGCTGCAGGCCACGGCCCGCTCGAGCCGGCTCCGGGCCCCCGTCTCGGTCTCGGGGCCAGCCCCGCCAGGCCGGGTCGCGCCGTCCTGCCCGATGTGATGGCGGCGCTCGGCGGCGCGCAGCGAGTGGAACGTCTGCACGACCGGGAAGCTCCGGTCACGGGTACCGGCCAGCGCGGCCAGGCCGCCGGTCCAGCCGATCGCGTGCACGACGTCCGGCTGGTCCCGATGCCAGGCGTCGGCCAGGCCGAGCGCGAACGTCCGGATGTGGGGCAGCAGGGCCTCGTCGGCCAGCACTTCGGCCGGGCCGGCCGTGATGTACTCGACCCGCACTCCGCCGGGCAGCTTGTCCTCGTCAGGCAGGTCCGCCGCGTCCTTGCGGGCGTAGATGGTCACGTCATGGTTCTGGCTGGCCAGGGTCTCGGCCAGCACGGCTACGCGAGTCTCCTGGGTGGCCGGCTCGCTGCCCACCGGGTGGGCGAGGGTAGAGGCTTCTTCGGCGACTAGGGCGATCTTCATGGCAACGGCTCCTCGCGGCAATGACTCTGAGCTACGTCCGCAGTCACAGCGACTCGCAGGGACGTGCATAACCACGAGATGCAAGGGGAGAAGAAGCAATCGGGCGGTGCCGACGCCTGGCCCCTGCACTCGCACCGGGTGCGAGTGCGCCGGACAGCGCGTGCGTGCCTGCGTCGTAGGCACCGCTAGGAACAGCATATCCAATCTTGTCGCGCGGCAAACAACTGACGTCCCGCAAACCGCTAGAGGCAAAGGTCCCGGATCGGACATCCCAAGGTCAGCAGCCTGTGGCCGCCGGTGATCCGGGCACAAAAAAAATCGCGGCCGGAGTATCTGCCGGGCCGGCTCTCGCCGCTGGTCACCGAGGACATGATCAGCGCACCGTGCGGCCCGGACCCCAGCGATCATGTCCGCGGCATCACGGCCTACACCGACGCTGGGCTCGACGAGGTGTACATCCAGCAGGTAGGCGGCTCCGCGGAGGGTTTCTCCGAGTTCTACGCTGGGCAGGTGCTGCCCAGGCTGCGCGGCCGCTGACGCTCAGCCCGGAGCGGGACACCACAGCCAGCCGGCTGCCCGAGGGCCAGCGCTACGACAGCACCCCGGAGCTGCTAGCGGCCCTGGGCCTGGCCCATGTCGAGGAGGAGCCCGGCACCTGAGCGCCGGAACGTTCTTAACTGAACGAGAGCTGGTGCGGGTCCCCGGTCCCCTCCGGGCCGGGACCCGCACTCAGTTCGCCGGTCCTCGGCTCTGCCGCGGATAGTCCCTGGGGTCCGGCTGGGTGGAGGAGCCTGGTGGCTGTGCAGGCCACTGGCCCGGGCCCCACTGGCCCTGCTGGTATTGGTCCGGCCGGTACTGGTCCGGCGGGTACGGCGCGTTGTACCCGGGCCCGCCGGCCGGGGGCAGCTGCCGCCGCCGCATGGAGCGGGCCCCGACCCCGTTGAGCAGGACGCCGATCGCGAACCCGATGACCAGGTCCACCACCGCGGTGGCGATCTTCTGCGACCGCGGCGCGGACGTGCTGAACGGGAACAGCACCATGAGCAGCGTGACCAGGCCGACGATCCAGGAGAAGAACGACAGCGGGCGCGGTGTGGCGGCGAGCAGCAGGTGGAGCAGCCCGGTCGCCAGCAGCGCCGCCGCCGCGGCCAGCAGCACCACGTCGGTGGTGTGCGCGTCGCCGTACGCCCCGGCCCGGGACGGGGACAGCAGGGCAATGTTGAACAGCCACCGGCACACCACCACGCCCACCAGCGCGACGAGCGCCGCGACCACCGCGGTGGCCACCCCGCCCGCCCAGAGCTGGCGCGCGTCGACGGCCGGACGAGTCCGGGGCGCGCCCTCGTCGGGCATGATCGGCCTTGTCATCTGACACCTGCCTCGCTCATGAGCCACGCGGCCTGATGTGCGTAACGCCGTCCAGGGCCACACGTCACATGCCGGTCAATGGCTGCCCGGTCAACTGACCGGGAAGCACCTCAGTATGCTGCTTTGCCAGCGGGAAGGCCGGCCTTTACCGCCGTTTCCCAGGGCCTGGCTCAGCAGTTGTTTATTTTGTTATCTCGCGCTCATGGCGGTACCCGGTCTGGGTGCCGGCAAACGATGCGGCTCTGCGGTGAGCGCCGCCCGATGACATCAGGGAGGAAGCAGTGAGCAAGGTACGCGAGGTCATGACGCTGGAGCCGATCGTGCTGCAGCGAAGCCAGTCTATTGCTGACGCGGCCCAGGCCATGCGGGATCACGCCGTGGGCTCGGTCCTCGTCGTGGACGGCGACAAACTGTGCGGCCTGGTCACCGACCGCGACATCGTGGTCCGCGCAGTGGCCGAGGCAGCGCCGCCCGACTCACCGGTGGGCAACGTGTGCAGCCCGGACCTGGTCGCGGTGGAAGCCGAAGACGACACCGCGGAGGCGGCCCGGGTGATGCAGGCCAACGCCGTGCGGCGGCTCCCGGTCATGGACGGGGGCCGGATCGTCGGTATGGTGTCGATCGGGGACTTGGCCGTTGAGCAGGACGAGAACTCCGCGCTGGGCGACATCAGCGCGGCCCGCCCTAACCATTGAGCTATGCGTCACCGAGGCTGCCGTGGCGGATCGCCGCCGGGGCAGCCTGCTGCGCTGTGCTCGGCTGCGGGCAGGCCGGATCGCTGGCCCGGCGGCCCGGCACCGGTCACACTGGCAGAAGGCCGCCGGCTCCGTGGCGGCCGTACCGGTTACGGCCCTGAGGGAAGGACGACGGCATGAAGGATGGCCCGGCGCGCGCCCGGCCATCCGCGCGCAGGCGCAGCGAGGCGACCAGGAGCAGCGCGGATACGCCCCGGCCGGATGAGGCCCAGCCGGGAGGTTTCGAGCCATCCGAGTCCGACCTGGCCGAGCTCGCGGCCCGGCGCGACGCCCTGCAGCAAGCCGTCGGCCTGCCGGGAGCTCGGCTCAAGCCGATTCTCGACGCGGTTTTCGCGGAGCTGGACGGAGCCATCGACGCGCTCACCCAGCGGCAGACGGCATCCGCTGCCCGCCGGGCCGAGGCCCGCTCCGAGCCAGCCCGGGCCGAGCGGGCAATGCTACGCGCCGTCTTCGCCGAAGCGCCCGTGCCACTGTTCCTGCTCGAGCGGGACGGCACCGTCCGCCGGGTCAACAACCGGGCCAGTGACATCATCGGCTCCCGGCCCGCTTACGCCGCGGGCAAGCCGTTCACGCTGTTCGTGGACCTACCGTCACGCGCCGCGGTGCAGACCTTCCTGGCCGCGGCGGTCCGGACCGGGCGCGCCCGGCAGACCGAGTGCGGCCTGCTCGCCGCGCACGGCGTCGTGGTCGTCCAGCTGACCGTCGAGCCGATCAGCCTGCCCGAAGATTCCGGCGTCCTGCTGGTCGCGGCGAGCTACGAGACCGCGCCGGCGGCCGCTGCGGCCCAGCCTCCCGCCCCCCGCGCTCCCGCCGGCCAGCTACCTGCTACGCCGGCGGCCCGGCCCGGTCCTCCCCGCGGGGTGAAGCCGGCCCCGCCGCGTGCGGTAAGCCCGGCTCCGCTCCAGGCCGGCGGGGCCCATGAGCCCGCAGTCGTCCAGGCCGTGCAGACCATGGCGCGCCGGATGGATCTGCTGACCGCGGTGACCCGGCTGCTGCTGGAGAACAGCACGTTCAGCGAGTCGCTGACCCTGCAGCGCTGCGCGCGGCTGCTGGCCCGGGAGTTCGCCTCGTGGGTCATCGTGGACGTGCTCCGCGGCCGCCGCCTGCGCCGCCAGTTCGCGGTCGGGCCGTCCGGTGAGGAGAACGAATCGATCGCGCGGGCCGCCCGCGGCGCCGATCCCGAGCCCGATTCCCTGCCGTGGCAGGTGCACGAGAGCGGTAAGTCACTGCTGCAGGCCCGCTCCGAAGACACCGGGATGCTGGGCACCGCCCCCGACGGCGTGCCGTTGCTGCTCAAGCTGGGCGCGACCTCCGTGCTGAGCGTGCCGATCGCGGATTCCGAGCGCGGCTACGGCGTCATCACGCTGTGCCGGCGCGCGGGCGAGGGGCCCTTCCAGATCGCGGACCTGGCCCTGGCCGAAGAGCTGGGGACCCAGCTGGCGGTGGCGCTCCGGGTGGACCGGCTGTTCCGGCGGCGTTCGGAGGTGGCCGAGGCCCTGCAGGCCAGCCTGCTGCCCCGGGTGCTGCCCGACGTGCCCGGGATCGAGCTGGCCGCCGCCTACATGGGCGCCACCGAGGGGCTGGACGTCGGCGGCGACTTCTACGACGTCTACCGAATTCCGGGCGGCTGGGGCCTGGCCATCGGGGACGTCACCGGCAAGGGCGAGGAGGCCGCCGCCCTCACCGCCGCCGCCCGGTACGCGATCCGGGTCATCGCGCACTGGGAACCGGATCCGGTCAAGGTGCTGACCCAGGCCAACGACGTTCTGCTCGCCGAGCAGTCCGGCGGCCGGTTCGTCACCGCCAAGGCCGCGCACATGGCCTGGCACGGTAGCACCCTGCACGTTTCGCTGGGGACGGCTGGTCACCCGGGCCCGGCCGTCATCCGGGCCGACGGCCGGGTCGAGTTGCTGGGCGGCGGGGGACTGCCGCTCGGCCTGTTCCCCGCCGCCCAGCCTGGCCTGGACGAGGTCGACCTGGGCCAGGGCGACCTGCTGTTCTTCTATACCGACGGGCTGACCGAGACCCGCAGCCCTGACCTGGAGTACTTCGAGGACCGGCTGCCGGACGAGCTGGTCAAGCTGGCCGGCCGGTCCGCCGCCGAGGTCGTCGCCGGGGTACAGGCCCGCGCGGAGGCGTTCTCGGCCGGGGAGATGCGCGACGACCTGACCGTGCTGGCGCTGCGGGTCACCGAGCCGGCCGGGGAGAGCTGACCAGCCAAAGAGCTGAGCCGCGAGAGAGCTGAGCATCCAGAGAGCTGACCAGCCAAAGAGCTGACCAGGCAAATGGGCCGGGCACCAGGGATGATCCTGATGCCGGCCCGTGCCGCGCTGGGCTGCGCCGTGCCTGTTCTGGCCTGACCGGCGGTGCTGCCCGGCCTACGCGGGCGGCTCCTCGTAGACGTCCTCGATCACCTCGGTGTCGCCGGGCACCGGCTGCCTCGGCTCCGGGGGGAGGTCGTCGTAGCGGTCCGCGCCATCGATGCTGGCCCGCTCGGTCGCCATCTCCTCCTCCGGGGTCCGGGCCGGCTCCTGCCAGCGGGCCACCTCGGGGTCCGGCTCCAGGCTCGGCCGGTCCGGGATGTCGCGCTGGGCGTTCGCCGTTCCCGGGTTCCGCAGCACGTAGGGCGGATACGACTTCTCCTCCACCCGGGTGGTCCCGCCGCGCCGGGTACGGCGCACGACGACGCGCCGTCCCAGCCACTGGTAACCGCGCCGGGGGGTCACCAGGCCGATGATGCCGATGACCATGACCACGAAGCCCGCCACGTGCAGGTTGAACACGGATGTATTTGCTGTTACGGCAAAGGTGAAAATAGCCCCGACGGCGATCCAGAACAGGCATATGCCGCTCTTCATGGGTTTCCCTTCCTGGACAATGCGCTGGCCGCACCCGCGCTTTCATGCTGGGCCGCCGCTAGGTGTACCCAAGATGCCGGAAGAGTACCGAATTGCCGGGCAGACTTGCCGGGCTGGCGCGCGGTCCTGGTCGCGGCGCCGCCCATTTTGTTTCCGTAGCCCGCGGGCGGCCACGTCTCAGCCCATGTCAGCCAGGTCTTCGTCCCCGGTTTCGTCCCGGCCCAGCAGCCGGTCCCGCAGGTAGCCGAGCGCCCGCGCCAGCAGCCGCGACACGTGCATCTGGGAGATGCCCAGCCGCTCGCCGATTTCGGCCTGGGTCAGGTTGCCGTAGAACCGCATTGTCAGAATGCGCTGCTCACGGATCGGCAGTTCTTTCCAGTGCGCGCTGACCGCTTCCATGTCGAGCGCCTGCTCCACATTGTGATCGTCTTCGCCGAGCAGGTCAGCCAGCTGAACGGGGCCATCGTTATCGAAGACCGGTGCGTCCAGGGAATAGGTGTGGAACACCATGTCCGCGCGCCGTGCCTCCTGCAGGTCGTTCTCGGTGACCCCGAGGTGAACGGCCAGTTCCCGGTCCGCCGGAGCGCGGCCGAGCTTGTGTGTGAGTTCCTCGGTGGCTTTCCGCACCTCCAGGAGGAGTTCCTGCGCGGACCGGCGCACGTGAACCTGCCACCGCTTGTCCCTGAAGTGCCGCTTGATCTCGCCGCTGACACAGGGCTGGGCGTAGGCGGACAGACTGAAGCCGATGTCGGGATTGAAGTTATTGATGGCCTTGAGCAGGCCCACGTATCCCACCTGCATGAGCTCTTCGACCGATTCGGGGCTGCCGCGGTACTGCCGCACGCAGGACCGCACGAGCTTCTGGTAGCGGCCGATCAGCGTCTCACAGGCACTTGCGCGCAGGTCGTCGTCACGCGGGAGCGTACGCACCAGCCGGAGCAAGTCGTGATCGTCGAGATTACTGAGTTCCTCGCGTTGCCCGGTCGGCGTCTGTGCGGCAAGAGCCATCGCCATAAGGTCTCCACATCCTGGAAAAGTGCTGGTCAGCCTGGTCGTGCCCGCTCAGGGGAGAATAAACATCCGCGCGCGCAGATTGGCCGGCGGACTGTGGGACGTGCCCACACCGCCGCCGGCGGAAGGCTGGCGTGCCCAGCCCGGTGCCGGACTCATACCCTGCGCTGCGGCCCCAAACGTGACCTCGGCGTGACCCGGTGTCGCGGCGGTCCACAACCCTTATCGTGGCGGCCTTCTTTCCGGCTTTTCCGCACGATTGCGGGAAAGCCGGCCCGGTCGGCCGCGCAGGCCACGCCGATCAGGAGGACCGGTCAGGTGAGTGCGGGCACGTGGCGGGTAGGGCGTGGGTATGGCCAACAACGAGGAACCGGAACCGGAAGAAATGGGCACGTGGGTGAACCAGCGGCAGGACGAACCGCTGCCGGCCAGCCACGACGACGACCACGGCCAGTCCGCCGTTGTCCGCAACGAGCAACACGCCGAGACGCACGCAGCGGGGCAGCCGGGGCAGCCGCCCGAGCAGTCGTCACCCGGTATTCAGCCCGCCCAGCCGTCCGAGCACGCCCCCAGTGACACCGGCCCGGGCAAGGCCGTGCGGGACATGATGCCGGGCGGTCCCGACCCGCAGGGCGACGTGCCGGATGCGCCCGCGGTGCAGGTGGCCACGGTCGAGGGGGTGCACGGCGGGTACGTTACGACCGAGGGCGCCGTAGCCGAGAGCCAGACCGACGAGGACGCCCGGGACGAGGAGAACGACGCGAGGCCGACCGGCCCGGTGCGCCTGGTCAGCAATGCGGTGCCGGGCAAGCCCGACGGGGAAGTGGACACCCGGCCTTAGCGGACGGCCAGCTCCCCAGCCTTAGGCTGGGGCCAGTCATTCGGTTCCGGGCCGGGCGGGAAAGGCGGGCTGAGATGGCGAAGACGGGGCAGCCGGCGCCGGAGAGGCGGGGCCAGCAGCCGGAATGGCTGGAGCCGGAGCTGGCCACCCTCACCAAGGACCGGTTCTCCGACTCCGGGTGGCTGTTCGAGCGCAAGCTGGACGGCGAGCGCTGCCTCGCGTTCCGCACCGGCTCACGCGTCCGGCTGATGACCCGCAACCAGAAGGAGGTCGCGCACAACTACCCGGAGATCGCCCGGGCGCTGCGCGATCAGGGTCACGATGACTTCATCGTGGACGGCGAGATCGTCGCCTTCCACGGGGCCGAGACCAGCTTCGAGCTGCTTCAGTCGCGTATCCACGTCACCCACCCCGACGCCGCGCTGCTGCGCCGGGTGCCCGTCTTCTACTACATCTTCGACGTCCTTTACGCCGATGACCGGGACGTGCGGGAGCTGCCGCTGCGGGAGCGGAAGGACGTACTCGCCGGCCTGCTTGATTTCCAGGACCCGCTGCGGTTCACCGAGCACCGGGACACCGATGGTGAGGCCTACTACGCCGAAGCCTGCCGCGCCGGCTGGGAAGGCCTGATCGCCAAGCGCGCCGATGCGCCTTACCGGGCGGGCCGCAGCCGGGACTGGCTGAAGTTCAAGTGCGAAACGAACCAGGAGCTCGTCATCGGCGGCTTCACCGACCCGCAGCGATCGCGGATCGCCTTCGGGGCTCTGCTGCTCGGCTACTACGACTCGGCGGGCCAGCTCGTCTACGCCGGCAAGGTGGGGACCGGGTTCGACACCAAGACGCTGCGCAGCCTGCACGGTGAGCTCACCGCCATCGAGCAGGACAAGCCGCCCTTCGAGCTCGGGGACCTGCCCCGGTCCGGGGTGCATTGGGTGAAGCCGGAGATGGTCGCCCAGATCGGTTTCTCGGAGTGGACCCGGGACGGGCAGCTGCGGCACCCCCGGTTCCAGGGCCTGCGACGCGACAAGGCGGCCACCGAGGTCGTCCGGGAGGTACCGACGTGAGCGGCATCGACGTGCGGTCTGGGCAGGTGCGCATCTCCGGAGTCACCGTCAAGCTGAGCAACACCGGCAAGGTGCTGTTCCCCGACGACGGCATCACCAAGGGCGAGCTTATCGAGTACTACGGCAGCGTCGCCGACTACATGCTGCCCTACCTGCGGGATCACCCGATCGCCATGGCCCGCTTCCCGGACGGCATCAGCAAGCAGCGGATCTTCCAGAAGAACCCCGCGGGCTACTACCCCGAGTGGGTGACCAGCGTTGAGGTGAAGAAGCAAGGCGGTACGCTCCGCCACGTCGTCTGCGACAAGGCGGCCACCCTGCTGTACCTGGCCAACCAGGCGTGCATCGAGTTCCACGTGTTCCTCAGCCGGGTCGACAGCCTGGAGTGCCCCGATCAGGTCGTGGTCGATTTCGACCCAGCGAGCGCGGACGATTTCCCCAGCGCCCGCCGGTGTGCCCGCTGGCTGCGGGACCTGCTCGAAAGCGAGCTGAACCTGACCTGCTACGTGAAGACGACCGGCGGCAAGGGCCTGCACGTGCACCTGCCGCTGAACCGCCGGGAGGATTTCGAGGAAGCCCGCGGGTTCGCCCGGGACGCCGCCAACGTCCTCGCCGCCCGGCACCCCGACGTGGTCACCACCGAGCAGCGCAAGGACGCCCGGGGCGGCCGTGTCTACGCGGACATCATGCGGGACAGCTACGCGCAGACCGTGGTGGCGCCCTACTCGGTCCGCGGCCGCCCCGGCGCCCACGTGGCCACGCCGTTGCACTGGGCGGAGGTCGAGGATCCGGGCCTTTCCCCGGCCCGGTTCACCCTGCGCAACGTCGGCGACCGGCTCTCCGGCACCGATGACCCCTGGGCCGGCATGTTCCGCCACCGCTACGACGTAGCCGCCGCCCGCCGCCGCCTCGCCGGCCTGACCGCCACCTGACCCACCCCGTCCCCCGGGCCCGCTCCGCCCGGCTACGCCCCGCTACGCCCACGGGCGAATACGCCAGCGCTTGCCCCCCTTACCCGGGTGATGGCGCCATCACGCACCCTCTTACCTGGGTGATGGCGCCATCACGCACCCTCTTACCTGGGTGATGGCGCCATCACCGCCTTCGCTCTCTCGCCGGACGCGCCCGCGCCTGGGCCGATGAGCGACTTAATTGGGGTTATCTGCGCCTCCGGGGCACCACTTGCCCCTACCGTGGTGTGCGGGGAGAGCCAATCCGGGTCACGGGACGCGGGAGCTGGGCCCGGCCCGCCGCGCCGCGGCACAGCGGGCCTGGCGACGGCGGTCGCAAACGGCGGGCCAACCGGTGCGGTTTCGCCGCGGGCGGCCCGCAGACGGCGGGACACGGCAGGCACATCGTGGCCGGAGATGACCAAGGCCGGAACGGAGGGTGGCGGTGGCGCGCAGGCCCTTTGCCCGGGCGCGGCGGCGTCAGCTCTCGGCCTGGGCGCGGCGGCACAGGCTGTTCATCCGGATCCAGCAGCATCAGCCCCTCGTCCGGCCGCAACGCTCCGGCTCTTTCGTCTGGGCCCGGCGGGGCGTCCTGGCGGCGACCCTGCTGGCAGTGGCGCTCGTCCCGTACCCGGTGGCCGGCTCGGCGGCCTTTCCGTCGGCCGGCGCCTGCCGTGGGCCGTGCCAGCGCTCTGGTCCGGCGGGCAGGCTGGTCTGGGCCAGCGCACTGCCTGGCCAGTGGACCGCCAGTTCCGGACTGTCGGGTACGGTCCCGGTACACGGGCAGGCGTACGCGGCCGTCGCCGACGGAGTAGCGGCGGTGGGGGTCGGGACCAAGCTGCGGGCTTACAACGCCCGGACCGGCGAGACGCTCTGGAACGTCGGCCTGCCGGGCTTCCCGGCGGATGCGTCGATCGTCTCGGTCCGGGTCTGGCCCGGCATCATCACCGCTGGCGTCGCGTACGGGCCGGCCGCCGCCGCCCGCGCCGAGGTGGTGTTCGACAGTTCCACCGGGCACCAGATCCGCTGGTACAACGCGGCCCCGTTCGGTGGGGCCGTCGCCGGCTCGCTGCGGACCACTGTGATCGTCGGCGCCTCCGCCGTCACCGCGTACGACAACCAGACGGGCGCCGTGCGGTGGACCAGGCCGACAGGCCCGGCGGCGCAGGCCTGGCAGGCCGACGGGGCCGACCTGTACGTGACGGAGGCGGCGGACGGCTACCTGGGGCCGGCGCCGGTGACCGCACTGCGCCGCATCGACCTGAGCGACGGGCTGGAGACCATCGTCCGGCCCTCGGCGGCCGCCTTCCCCGGCTCACTCGCCGGGGCCGTCGACGAGGTGGTGCTGTTCTCGCAAGCGTCCGGGGTGACCGCGTACGACGGGCTGACCGGCCTGCGGCTGTGGTCTCTGCCGGGATCGGTCCCCGAGGGCACCGATCCCGGCCAGCAGCGCTTCTACGTCACCGAGGGCACCACGCTGGTCGGCGTGGACCCGTTGACCGGCCGTATCACCGCCCGCGCCTCCGGATCGGCGGTGGCGGGCTCGGCGGGCATGTTCGCCGTCTGGAATGGAGTCGCGCTGGGTCTCGATCAGGGACCGAACGGGGAGGCCTGGGGGTACGACGTGGGCCTCCAGCGGGTCATCTGGGCATCGCCCGCGCTGCCCTGGCCGCACTATTTCGTCGACCTCAGCGGCATCGGCGGCAGCGCAGACCCGGCTGGCGCCACGGTTGTCGTGGCCGGCTGCGCGAAGCTGGCGCGCGCATCACCGCCCATCCCGGGCGCATCCGGCGCGGCCGGTTCTTCCGCACCTGGGTCCAGTCAATCGGCCTCGCCGGCCACCGGGTCCGCCGGGACATCCTCGGCCGGTCCGGCCTCGTCGGCCAGCCCGAGTACCACGGCGGCGCCGCCCGGCCGGCTGTGCCAGAGCCCGCAGCTCATCGCCATCGACCGCTGAGCGCCGGCGAATTTCCTGCGCGGGGATGGATGCGCCCGGCCTGGGTACGCCCCTGATCACGATGAGTTCAGTGAAAAAGACGATCAAGATCGTCGATCGTTACCAGCAGCGTTACCCGTGGCTGGCCTTCCCCGTCGCGGTGTGGAAGAAGTTCAACGACGACCAGGCCGGCAACCTCGCCGCCCTGGTGGCCTACTACGCGTTCGCGTCGCTCTTCCCGCTGCTGCTGGTCCTGTTCACGGTGATGGACATTGTGCTGCGCGACCATCCCGCGCTGAAGGCGAACCTGGAAAACGCCGCGGTGAAGAACTACGGCAGCCTCGGCTCGGATCTCACTAGTCAACTCGGCTCGTTCCACGAGACCGGCCCGGCGCTGGTCATCGGTATCCTGCTGACCTTCTTCGGCGCCCGAGGCGTCGCCAACGCCATGCAGAACGCGCTCAATTCCGCCTGGGAGGTGCCGAAGGCGGAGCGGCCCGGGTTCCCCTGGTCGTATCTGCGCAGCTTCGCGCTGATCCTCGTCGTCGGCCTGGGAGAGATTGCCACCTCGGTGCTGTCCGGCTTCATCAGCGGGGGCAATATCCTGCCCGGGTTTGCGATCACCATCCTGGCCGCGACCGTTTCGCTGATCTTCAACATCGGCCTGTTCTGGCTCGCGTTCCGGCTGGCGGCCGCGAAGGCCGTCACCTGGCGTGAGCTGCGGCTGGGCGCCATCCTCGGCGGCATCGTCTGGCAGATCCTGCAGCTCATCGGCGGCTACTACATCGGGCACCAGCTCGCGCACAGCCGGTCCCTGTACGGCGCCACGTTCAGTATCGTGCTGGGCCTGCTGGCCTGGCTGTACCTGCAGGCCGAGGCCACCGTGTACGTCGCGGAAGCCAACGTCGTCTGGGTCCGCAGGCTGTGGCCGCGCAGCCTCGCCCCGCCGCCGCGCACCGAGGAAGATGTCCGGGCCTATCAGCTATACGCTAAAGCTGAGGCGCGAAAGGCGGACGAAACGGTCAGCGTGAGCGTTCCCGGCCCTCACGACGAGGAGAAGGCGCCGGAGAAGCCAGCAGGTTCAGCCGCGACGGCGGGGTCCGAACCGGAGAAGACCGCTGTTTCCGTGCACCAGGCCCGGGGAGAGGACCCTCATGACTCAGGTGACGACCGGTGAGAGCCAGCCAGCTGCCGTCCCCCACGTGATCGTGATCGGCGCCGGATTTGCAGGCCTGAACGCAGTGAAAGCCCTCGGCCAGGGCAAATTCCGCGTCAGCCTGATCGACCGCAACCTCTACAGCACGTTTCAGCCGCTGCTGTACCAGGTCGCGACCGGGGGCCTGAACCCCGGCGACGTCTCCTACGCGATCGGCGGCTACACCCGGAAGCACGGCGCCCGGTACTGCCGCGGCACGGTTACGTCCATCGATACCGCGGCCCGGCACATCACCCTGGACGACGACCGCAGCATGGCCTACGACTACCTGATCCTGGCCACTGGCGTGTCAGCGTCCCACTTCGGTATCAAGGGTGCCGACAAGTACACGTATGGCCTCTACACCCGGCGTGACGCGGTAACCCTGCGTGACCGGTTCTTCGCTGACGTCGAGGGCCTGAGCGAGGGATCCGCCGACTCCGAGCTGGCCATCACGATGGTCGGCGGCGGCGCCACCGGCGTCGAGCTGGCCGGTACGATCGCCGAGCTGCGCGACACGATGCTGCGCGAGACGTTCCCGGACGTCAACTCCTCCCGCATTCACGTCCGGATCGTCGAGATGCAGTCCGACCTGCTGGGCCCGTTCGACAAGAAACTCCGCGATTACACCCGGGACCAGATGATCAAGCGCGGGGTGGATGTGCAACTGGATACGGCCATCGCCGAGGTTGGCCCCGACCGGGTGATCCTGAAGGACGGCCGGCATCTGCACAGCGACATCACCGTATGGACCGCAGGGGTGGCGGCGCCCCCTGAGGCCAAGCAGTGGGGGCTGCCGCAGGGGCACGCGGGCCGCATCGAGACCGGACCCGACCTGAGGGTCAAGGGACAGGACCGGATCTTCGCCGTGGGCGACATCGGCCTGGTGACGGACAACCCGACGCCGCAGCTGTCGCAGCCCGCGATCCAGATGGGCCGCTTCGCGGCCGAGCAGATCAAGCGCATCGAAGCCGGGCAGCCCACCGAGACGTTCCACTACCACGACAAGGGCCAGGCGGCCACGATCGGCCGGAAGTCAGCGGTCATCGAGCTGGCCCACGGCCCGGACCTCACCGGCACGCTCGCCTGGCTCGGTTGGCTGGGCCTGCACTTCTTCTACCTGATCGGCGGCCGGAACCGGGTCTCCGCGATCATCAACCTGGCGTGGCGCTATGTGAGCTGGGGCCACGGCGGGACCGTCATTGTCGGCGACGAGCCCAGCTTGGCGGCCCAGCCTGAGCCCGCGGCGTACCGCCCTGGCGCGGAGCGGGGGAGCCCGTCCCGCGTCATCTCGAATCGCGCTGGCGGCCTCCCGCAGCCAGGTGGCGAGCCCGGAGCCGCGACCGCCCAGCCAGCCGGTCAGCCAGCCGTGCAGCCAGCCGGTCAGCCGAGCGCCGGCAGCCTGCCGCAGCACGGCAACCAGGCCGCCGGGGCCCAGGCCGGGCCATCGGCCACGTCCTGAACGACCCCCCCGGCTGACCGCGCGCCACCCGGGGGCCTCGACTAACGCCAGGACAACGACCCCCCGCTCACCGCGCGCCACCGGGGGGCCTCGACTAACGCCAAGACACCGCAGGTGCGAGCGCATCCAGTTCCGTTTTGGTCCCCGGAAGTGGTACAAGGTAGGCGTGGATCAGCTTCGGGTGTCGGTCTCGGGCGGAGACGCCTACACGGTGGTCGCGCTCGCCGGTGAGTCGGACGTCTACACCTATGACCAGCTGCGCAGTGCCCTGGAGGCGGAAGCCACCAAGGGTGTCCCGCTGCTCATCGTGGACCTGTCCGCGCTGGAGTTCACGGACTCCACGGGTGTGCAGGTGCTGCTGGACATCCGGGTCATGATGAACGATCGCGGCGGGAAGCTGGCGCTCGCGGGCCCGCAGAACACCGTCGCCCGGGTGCTCAACCTCGTTGGTGCCGACCAGCTCATCCCCGTCTATCCCAGCGTCGAAGAAGCAGTCGGCACACCGCTCACGTTACGTCGGCACTTCACTCACTTAGCGTCAGAAAGCCGCTCACGTAGCGTCGGAACACCGTTCACATTTCACAGCCGGCCCCTCACCGGGCAGCGGTGAAGGGCCGGCGCCCGAGGCGTTACCGGCCGCCCGCGCGGCCGAGCTTGATGTCCTTGACGAACGACTGCCACTCAGCCGGGGCGAATACCAGCTTCGGTCCGCCGGCGTTGTCCTTGCTGTCTCGCACAGCCACCCGCTGAATACCAAGCGAAGCCACCTCGATGCACTCCCCGTGATTGCACCGGGAGCTCTTCCGCCATGGAGCGCTGAGCAATTCCATGGCGGACGGATCGATAGAACGCATCTTTCTTGACACCTACCCTATCCCCAGAGTTCGTTTTCTTGGAAAGACACTTCTGCTGGCTGTTTGCAATTCTCTGCGGCCCCACCGATTGCTCTTGAAAGAGAGCAGTCGCTGACATTTCTAAGTGCAGGGCGAAGGACAGGACGGACCGAAGATTCGCCCGGCCGCGCCCAGCGCAGAAGATATGCAGGGCAACCGTAGCACTGGCCGCGTGGCGGCTCACGAAGAATTGCTAATGCAACGCGCCCATGGCGCAATCGGGCCGGGCTGCGGGGCCTGGCTGACTGGAAGCCGCTGGCCCAGCGTCTTGGTACACCGCCGTGTCCCCGCTGCTACCGAAGTGAGTCTTATAGCTTGGTAAATACCGAATCTGCAGCATCTCGCCCGCTAGCGCCGCGTTAGGATTTCGGCTTGCTCGAAGATCTGGTTTGCGCACGTTGTGGGCAATTTTGATCGGCCGTCAGTTTGCCGCTCAGGGCGCGTCCGCGGGTCAGGCTCTGCGCCGGCGCTAGTCCCACTTCGCTTTCGCTTGCACGATTCTTGCTCTCGATTGGTGGGCGTCAAGAGATGATTCACCCAGCCGGGCGAAGCCGATCTTATACTGAAACGTGTCTCGCTCCGCTTCAATGTAAACGCTGTCGGTGAAATGCTCGATGTATGCGATGTCGTGATAGCCGATGTCGTGAGCCTGGCCGAATTGAAGCAGGACAAATGCGCCCGCGAGCACCGGGTGATAAGCGTCCAACGGAAGAATGCGCAGGCTCAGGTTTGTCATTTCTGATACTTCCAGCAGCCGTTTGAGCTGGAGGCTCATCACCGTATTATCGCCGATACGCCTGAGCAGCGCGGATTCGTCGAGTACCACGGTCAGCTCGAACGGAGGATCCCGTTTCAGGATTTGCTGGCGGACCACCCGGACTTCGACCATCCGCTCAATCTCGCCGGGCGGGACGGTTGAGCTCGTCGTGCGGATTACCTCGCGGGCATAGTCCTCAGTTTGCAGCAGGCCGGAGACGACTTCGGGCGCCCAGTGGGAGGATGACGTGGCTTCGGCCTCGAGTCCGATGAACGCGGCGTGGAAACCGGGCAGTGCATCGGAGTAGGCCTTCCACCACCCCTTGCGGTTGGCCTCCTGCGCCAGCGCGGCGAGCTCGTCGGCCTCCGGTCCGTCGACACCGTAGAGCAGCAGAAGTTTCTTGATCTCTGCAGGGCGGGGCGTCGTGTGCGCGTTCTCGATCCGCGAGACCTTCGAGGTCGACCAGTGCATGCGCTCGGCGATGAATTCACCGGTGACGTCGGCGCGTTCTCTCAGCCGCCGCAACTCCGCGGCTAGCCGCTTGCGACGGACGATGGGACTCGCGGGCTCAGGCACCGGCGTCACGCTCCAGAGAAAGCCATAAGGCTTGGTGTTCCCCTGATCCCACAATGATAATCCTGGCGGACCTGCTATAGATAGGTCCACAAAAGGATTTATAAGAATATCTGATGCAGCTCCCAATGGAACTTGCACCAAAGTACTGTACGCCCACACTGAGGGCACGGGGAGTTCAACCTGGGGGTGGCGGAAGCCATGCAAGCGTCCCGGTTCACCGCGGCATCCTCGCCGAAGACATCGAGGAGTCCACCTCGGCCCTGCGCACCTGAAGGAGAGCCTCAGCCGCGGGCCCGGCCCGCTGGTTCTCGCTGTTTCCGACCTCATCTACTGGTCCATCGTGAGTCGCGACTACGAAGGCATTTCCCGGGAGTCGTACCATCCTGTGCTGCCTGTCATGGTCGCCGGGCGCCGGCCCCGGGGCTAGCTGCACAATCCTGCTCCCATGGCCATCGAGCGGTCGATGCCGTCCGGCCCGGGACAGCTCGGCGCCGCCTGAGCCACCCTGAGCCCGCTAAAGGCGCCAGCCGCAGAGTCCGGGCCGCCGCATGACATCCGTCATGGCCGACCGTGGATGACAGACAGATGTCACCGGCGGCAGTTAGGCCTAGCGTTGGAAACATGACGACGACGACCATTGTTTCCATCGCTGCGGGGGTGGCGATCGCTGCCCTGCTCGTGGTCCGGCAAATGCGGTCCCAGCCGGTGAACGGTAATATGCGCCTGCCCCTGATCATCGGGATCATCGGCCTCATCGAGGTCACGAGCTACCTGCACAAAGTCCACGGCCGTGTCGGCGGCACCGCCATCGCCGCGCTGATCGGCAGCTTCATCCTCGCCGCCGGGCTCGGCGCGGCGCGGGCCGCGACCGTGCACCTGTGGGTGCAGGACGGCCAGGCCTGGCGGAAGGGCAACTGGCTGACCGGCGCGCTGTGGGTCGTCAGCCTGGCGGCGCACTTCGGCTTGGACTACCTGATCGACCCGCACTCCCCGGACGGCGGCATCGCCGGGGCGTCCCTCCTGCTCTACCTCGCGGTCACCTTCACCGTGCAGCGGGTCATCATGCAGGCCCGGGCCGGGCGGATCCCGGTGACCATTCCCTCGGCTCAGTCCGTCACCCAGGGCCCGGCTCAGCCGTGGCCCGGCCCGTGAGCATGCTCAATTCCATGACCAGGCACAATTGACGATCACGGGCGTGCGGAACGGGTACATGCCAGGAAACCCCCGGGGGTGCGCACCGTTCGCAGGGAGGTCTGATGGCGCGCGTGATCTGGACCGGTGCACTGGCTTTCGGGCTGGTCAATATTCCGGTCGGCCTGTACTCGGCGACCGAGGACAGGACCGTGCACTTCAACCAGTTCCAGAAGGGGACCAGCGACCGCATCCGGTACAAGCGGGTGAACGAGCGGACGGGAGAAGAGGTCAACTACCGGGACATCGTCAAAGGCCGCGAGGTCGACGACGACACCTACGTGCTGCTCACCGACGAGGAACTGGAGTCCGTTGAGCCGGGCCGCACCCGCACCATCGACATCACCGACTTCGTGGACCTGGCCGAGGTCGACCCGATCTACTTTCAGCGGACCTACTACCTGGCGCCGCGGGGCGACGGCGCGGACCGTTCCTACGCCCTGCTGCACCAGGCCATGGCGGAGACGAACCGGGCCGGGATCGCCACCCTCGTCATGCGCAGCAAGGAGTACCTGGTCGCGGTGCGGCCCCAGGAGGAGATCCTGGCCCTGGAGACGATGTACTTCGCCGACGAGATCCGTGATCCCATCGAGGGCACCGGGTACGAGCCGTCCGGCCAGCCGGCCAAGCCCCGGGAGCTCGCCGTCGCGCGGCAACTGATCGAGTCGATGACCACCGACTGGGACCCGGCGAGATATGAGGACACCTACCGCGAGCGGGTCGAGCAACTGATCGAGAGCAAGCGGAACGGCGAGGAGATCGAGACCGCGGCGCCGGCCCCCCGGGCGTCGAAGGTGGTTGACCTGACCGAGACGCTGCGCCGCAGCGTGGAGGAGGCGCGTGGCCGCCGTACCGGTGGCCGATCCGGCGCCCCGGCCGGGGCGGCCGCCCAGGGATCCAAAGCCTCCGGGGCCGCGGAGGGATCGAAAGCCCCCAGGGCAACGGGCCGGAGCGGCCCGCAGGGGGAGGACCTGTCCGCGATGACCAAGGCCCAGCTGGCGGCGCTGGCCGCCGAGTTGGGCATTCCGGGCCGGTCGAAGCTGACCCGTGACGAGCTGGAAACCGCGGTCCGCCAGGCCCGCCATCCGCGCCCGAAGGCCGTCTCGTGATGAGCCGACTGCTGGCGGGGCGGCCGGGCCGGGGCGTAGCGTCCTGGTCATGACTGTAAAACTCGTGGTCCTGTACACCCAGCCGGATGACCCGGACGTGTTCGAGCGCCACTACGCCGAGACGCACATGCCGATGGTGCACCGCGTTCCCGGGCTCGAGCGCGCGGAGGCGGGGCGCTTCATCGCTGAGGCTGACGGCGGCGACTCGACGTTCTACCGCCTCGCCGAGCTCTACTTCCCGGACCGGGCCGCGCTGGATGCGGCCCTCGCGACCAAGGAGGCGCAGGCCGCGGCGGCGGACTACGAGAAGATAGCCCCGCCCGGCTCCCGCATGCTGGTCCAGGAGCTCGACTAAATTCCGCCAAGGCGGACCGGCGCTGCTTTCCGCACATCTGCGGCAGACCCACGCCGGTCATCCGGGCTGGGCCAGGCTGTCGACCAGATCCGGCGTCAGGCCCGGCAGCGACGGCAGGACGGCGCGGGCCAGCGCCAGCGCGTCCGGGTCGGGCGGGTAACGCGGGTGCGGGACGGCCACCACCTGCAGGCCGGCCGCCGCGGCCGAGCGCAGCCCGTTGCCCGAATCCTCTACCGCGACGCTCCGTTCCGGCGCCACGCCGAGCCGCTGGGCGGCGGTGAGGTAGACGTCCGGTGCGGGCTTGCCGTGCGCGACCTCCTCGGTGGACACCGTGGCGGCGAACAGCGACCGGATCGACGCGGCTGTCAGCACCGTCTCGATCAGCACCGGGGGAGAGGAGCTGGCCAGCGCGAGAGGCCAGCGCTTCGCCATCCGGCGCACGGCGTCCGTCGCGCCCGGCATAAGCGGAAGCTCCCGTGCGTACTGCTCGGCCATCTGGTGAATGACCCGCGCCGCAACGTCGTCCGGCGGCAGCCCGACGCCGAGGTCCTGGCTCAGGTAGCGCGCCCATTCCTGGGTGCTCATGCCCATCAGCCGCCGCTGCGCGTCCGCGGCCCAGTGGCCGCCGTGGGCGGCAACCAGGCCACGGCGTACCTCCTCCCACACCGGCTCGGAGTCGATGAGCACGCCATCCAGGTCGAACACCACGGCCTCGATCACCCGTCCACTCTTCCATGCGGCCGGCCCGTCCCGTCTCCCGGTCCACCCGGCGCGGTACCGTTTCGGCTGCGATGTCGAACGTGGGAGGAGCCAAGTGCCTGAGTTGAATTTCGCTGAGATGACCCTGAGCCCGCTCATGCAGGCCCTGGGCCTGGTGATCGACGGCTACTTCGGCGGCGAGAGCGGCGGCTGCACCCAGGTCCGGGGGCATATCGACGCGGGCCCGGAACATCACCAGCCGGCCGGTATTGTGCACGGCGCGCTGTATTCGGGCGCGATCGAGACCGCCGCCAGCGTCGGGGGGTTCCTCGCGGTCCAGGACCGCGGCCAGTACGTGGTCGGCGTGGACAACTTCTGCGATTTCCTCCGCCCGCACAAGCAGGGGCGCCTTGAGGTCGACGCCCGTGCGGCCAGCCAGGGCCGGACGCTCCAGCTGTGGGACGTCGACATCACCGACGCCGAGGGCCGGCTGGTGGCGAAGGGGCGGGTCCGGCTGGCCAACCGCGACCAGCCCCACCAGAACGAGACCGGAGCCAGCTGATGCTGGACGGCCATCCCCTCATCGACGTCCACCTGCATCCGGCCAAGCGGTCCACGGTCAAGCTGGCCTGGGAGGAGTGGGCCCGCGACTTCGGCGCCGGGCAACAGGTCATCCAGCTCTACGACGCCGACGGCACGGTCAGCCCGGCCCGGTTCGACGCCTACCTCGCCGCCGACGGGGTCGACATCGCGCTGGTCCTGCCCGAGTACAGCCCCCGCGTCACCGGGATCCAGGCGATCGAGGACATGCTGCCGCTGGCTGCGCACAACCCGGACCGGGTCAAGGTCGCGGCCAACATCAACCCGAACATCCACTACCCCGTCGACGAGGAACTGCAGCGCCAGCTCGGCCTCGGGGCGATCGCACTCAAGATCCACCCGGTGCACGCGCGCATGCCCGCCAACGACCGGGCGCTGTACCCGGCGTACGAGATCTGCCAGAGCACGGGGATCCCGGTCATTGTGCACTGTGGTACGAGCACGTTCCCGGGCGCGTCCAACACGTTCGCCGACCCGGTGGTCCTGGATGACCTGCTGCGCGACTTCCGCCGGCTCAACCTCGTGCTCGCGCACGGCGGGCGTGGCTGGTGGTACGACGCGGCCGCCTTCATGGCCCTGTCCAGCGAGCGGGTCTGGATCGAGCTGTCCGGCCTGCCGCCCTCGCGGCTACGCGAGTACTACGCCCAGCACAGCTGGGCCCGGCTGACCCGCCGGATGATCTTCGCGACCGACTGGCCCGGGGTGCCCGGCATCGCGGCGAACGCCCGGGCGGTTGCGGCGCTCTGCCCCGACGCGGAGACCCGCGGCCTCGTACTGGCTGGCAACGCCGCCCGCGTCTACAACCTCAAGCTGCCGGACGCGTAGGCCGCTGCCGCCCAGCCCCGCGGGGCGGCGCAGCCTGGCTCATTTAGTCGCCGGGCCGGACGATCAGGCAGTTGCTCGTCGCCTGCGCGAACAGCTTGCCCTCGGCGTTCACCAGCCGAGCCCGGGCCAGCGCGGTCCGGGTCCCGATGTAGTCGACCGTGCCCTCGCACAGCAGCCGCCCTGTCCCGGACGTGATCGGCCGGATGAACCGGGTGTCCAGGTCGATCGAGGTGTAGTAGGCCCCGCCGGGCAGCATCGTATGCACGGCGCAGCCACACGCGGAGTCACAGATGGTGGCGTAGACGCCGCCGTGCACGGAGCCGATGGGGTTGTAGTGGTATTCGGCCGGGGTAACCGCGAAGACCGCCTTGCCCCGCTCGAACGACACCGCGCTGATACCGAGCGTGGCCATGATGGGCGGGGCCGGAAGCCGCCCGGACATAATTTCCCGGAAAAATGACAGACCATCGAGCGTACGCGCGGCTTCCGCCGCGATCGCGGGATCATCCCACGTGTAACTGCGCTGCCGCGCGTCCACAGTGGCCCCGTTCTGGCTGGCTGCCGCGCCGGCGGCTAGGTAAGCCGGTCCCGGCCAGCTCTTGTTCCCTGACGGCCCCGAATTCACGTGACTGTTCCTCCTGACCAATAGGCAGCGGGACGTAGATGGTGACGGACGACCCGGCGCGCTGCGACCAGGCCGCAGGGAACCGGCTGATGATCAGGGCCAGCATGTCGCGGTTCTCGGCCAGCACATCCAGCATGAGGGTGACCGCGCCGCGGGCCTGCGCCCGGGTGGCCAGGGAGCGGAGCAGCGCGGTCCCGACACCGTGACGCTGCCACCCGTCGGCGACCACCACGCCGATCTCCGTGACGGCGGTCCCGTACGGGCTCCGGGTGTCGCTGGCCATGGCGTGCCCGATGATCAGGCCGTCCGCCACGGCCACCAGGGCGTCGGGGGGCTCACCCCCGGGCAGCTCCAGCCCGCTCATCCGGCGGACCATCGCTGCGGTGAGTTTCGGCACGCCCGCAAAGAAGCGGAGGTACCGGGTCCGCAGCGACAGCCCGGCCACGAAACGCCGCAGCGCCTCACCGTCGGAGCCGCATGCGGGCCGGATCGTAATGCTCAGCTGGGTTCCATTCACAGACTCAGCATGGCCCCAAATTGCTGAGTCTGTCAACTGGACTTAGCATGCGACTATGACTGAGCCCTGGACGCTGGACTACAACACGGCGAACTGCACGATCGGCGCGGCGATCGGCATCATCGGCGAGAAGTGGACGTTCCTGGTGCTCCGTGAGGCGTTCACCGGCGTCCGGCGGTTCGCGGACATGCAGCGGCGGACCCAGGCGCCCCGGCAGATCCTCAGTGACCGGCTCTCCCGCCTCGTGCACGAGGGACTACTGCGGCGAGAGCCTTACCAGGAGGCGGGCCAGCGCAGCCGCCACGAGTACCGCCTGACCGCCAAGGGCCGGGACCTCTACCTGGTCATGACCGCACTGTTGGACTGGGGCGACCGGTACGCGGCCGGCCCGGAAGGTCCTTCGCTGGCTCTCACCCACCGGGGCTGCGGCGAGCCGGTCCACGCGCAGCTGGCCTGCTCGGCCGGGCACACCCTCGATTCCCCGCGTGAGGTCACCGCGCTCCCCGGTCCCGGCGCCCGCCGTATCGCCTTACGGCCGGGCCCGGCCGGGCTGAGCCTCAGCCGACCCGCAGCATGCTGCTCAGTCGGCCGGCCACCGCGCCGGTCTTCGCACCGGTCTTGGCCGACGCCGTTGCGGTCCTGGCGGCCACCTTGGCCGTTTTGGCCTGGGCCTTGGCGCTCTTGCCGACCAGTTTCGCGTCGTGCTTGGCGGAGTCGACCGCGTGCCGGCCACGCCAGGCCAGCGATGGGTTCCCGGCCGTGTCGCCCGCGGCGATCAGCAGGCCGCCCAGGATGGAAAGGTTCTTCAGGAAGTGGATGCGCTGCTGCATGCGCTCCTGCTTGTCGTCGGTCTCCCAGAACCGGTGCCCGGCGTAGGTCGTGGGTACCAGGTCCACCGCGATGGCGAGGGCCGACAGCCTCGGGAAGCGGCCGATGGCCAGCAGCGAGCCCGCGACGACCTGTACCGCGCCGCTGAGCCGGACCGACGTCTCGACGTCGTCCGGTATCAAGGACACCCGTTCGGCGAGCGGCCGGACCACCGGTTCCGCAGCCGCCACCTTCCGGTCCGGGTGCAGTACGGTGTCCAGCCCCTGCACGATGAAGATCGAGGCCAGCATGGGACGCGCGACAGCTCTCAGTACAGCCATGATCGCCGGATGCCCCGTCGCGGGGGTTCTAACCCTCCGGCGGCGTGCCATTCAGCGCGTACCGCCAGCCCGGCCGCGGGTCCGGGGCTACGCGTCCGGCGGATCTAGGCGGTCTGGCGGCGGCCGGGTTCGGCCGCCCGGGAACGGGGCAGTTTACTGGAGGTGAAAGCCATCCAGCGGGAGACCCACGCGGGTTTGATCGTACCGGGATGGCGTCACCGTGAGGAATAGGGACAAACTAGGCCGATGAACATCGAGGTAACGCGCATCCTCGGCGACGGCAGCATCCGGCGTGCCCGGGTCGAGCCCGAGGAGCGCCCCGACGCCGCCCGCTGGCGGGAACTGCTCAGCCGGGCCAATCTGAATCTGCCGCCGCCCTACCGCCCGGATCCGGGACGGCCGGTCTACCAGGTCAGCGACGGAGAGCACTCTATTCAGGTCGCTGAGCGGGGCCTGGTGGGCCCGCTGCGGGATCTGGTCGCCGCCGTGCTCGCCGAGGGCGGCGACGGGGACTGAGCCAGCTCACCGGCGCAGGCCGGCGAACGGGCCGGGGGCGGCCCGGTCAGACACAGACCAGGTGAAGTCGGGGGACCGGGGGAACACGGGGACGGCACCGGGGTGCACGGCCGGAGGATAGCCGGGTTAGAGGACGGCCGGATTAACAGCAGCCGATCGTGGCTTTAGGCTGCGCGCGTCCCGGTTGAGACCGAATTCTGTCCGGACAGGATCGGATAACCGGAACCCCTGTACCCGGTTACGGCACCACCCGGCCGCCGTCAGCGGCTACGGCACCACCTGCGTCTTGAGGCCCGCGCCGGCCGCGAAACGGTCAATGGCCAGGGCACGCCGGTCTCATCGACGCCTGGAATAAGAACGGCGGCGGGATGATCCGTGCGCGGCGCTGGTGCGAGGCGCACCAGCGTGACCTCGTGAACGCCGCCGCCTGACCGGCCGGGCGAGTACCGGCGGTCAGCGGGGCTGCCGGTTGCGCCGCTTACCCAGCCGCATTCCGCCGAAGACCAGGTTGGCCAGGAACAGTACGATCCCGATGATCAGCAGCCAGAACAGCCCCTTGAGCACGATGCCCAGGATGCCCAGGGCGATCGCGATGATGATCACAAACAGAAACAGCGCCATGGTTGTGTCCTTCCCCGCTGGGCCGCGCCATCGCGTCTTGCCGGCCGACGGTCCTGCGGGCCTGTGGCCCAGTGAGCCACCTGGCCCAGCTATCGCCGGGCCAGCAGGCGCTCCGTCTCGCCCGCATCATATGGCAGCTCATAGTGCCTGAATACCGCGGGTTCGTCGATCGCCATCAGCTCCCCGTCGGTGTCGATCGACGGGGCATCCCGGACCAGTTTCTTGTCGAAGGCGACCTTGAGATAGTTCGGGCCGACCTTGGCCCCGGCCAGCGGCACGAACACCAGCCGTGACCGGGACAGCATCCCGATCTTCACGGTCGCGAACGCGTACTCGTCCGTCCGGGTGTCGACGTAGAGGGCCTCGAGTTCGCCGATCTTTCCCCCCGAATCGTCGACCACATGGTGGCCCCGCCACTCCCGAATATCATCGGCTTCAAACACCGGTGGGTGCCTCCGTCCGGTCCGCAATCGTGGGCGGCTAGCCCGGGGAGACTAGCCCACGTGACATTATGCTCGCTGTCCTGCCGTTTCGCCGTGATCGGCACGGTGGCGGGCCAGCCCGCCCCGGCCGCGCGCGGCGCCCGGTCAGCTGACCCGAGCGGAAGGTGGTCCGTGCATGTGCCGACTGTTCGGCTTGCACGCCGGTAAGCCGGTGGACGCGGAATTCTGGCTGCTGGAGGCGCCGGACAGCCTGGCGGCACAGAGCCACCGCAATCCCGACGGCGCGGGAATCGGGACCTTCGGCCCGGACGGCCGGCCCGAGGTGTCCAAGCAGCCCATCGCGGCCTGGCAGGACACTGATTTCGCCCGCGCCGCGCGCCATCTGCGCGGCACGACGTTCGTCGCGCACGTCCGGTACGCCAGCACCGGCGCGCACACCATGGCCAATACCCATCCGTTCCTGCAGGACGGTCGGCTGCTCGCGCACAACGGTGTCGTTCAGGGCCTGTCCGAGCTGGACCGGCGGCTCGCCGAGCTGGGCACGGCGGACCTGGTATACGGTGCGACCGACAGTGAGCGCGTGTTCGCCCTCATCACCGGGGAGACCCGACGGCACGGCGGCGACCTGCATCGCGGCATCGTCGAGGCGATCGGCTGGATCGCCGGGGAGCTTCCGGTCTTTGCCCTCAATCTGGTGCTGACCACCGCGACGGACCTGTGGGCGCTGCGCTATCCGGAAACGCACGAGCTCTACGTGCTGGACCGCCCGGCGGGCGGCAGCAGCGGCAGCGGTGCCCTGGAGGCACACACCGCCCGGATCAGCGCCCGCTCCCCTCATCTGGCGGCCCAGCCCTCGGTGGTCATCGCCAGCGAGAAGATCGACGACGACCCCGCCTGGCGGCTGCTGGACACGGGCGAGCTGCTGCACATCGGCCCCAGCCTGCGCATCAGCAGCAGCACACCCTTCCCGCCGGAGCCCCGGCACCCGCTACGGGAATCCGACCTGGACCCGGCCGCCGCGGCCTCCCAGCATCCGTCCTGACGGGGCCACCTGCCTGCCCAGCCCACGGGGGCTCACGGCAGCAGCTCCAGCTCGCTGGAGATCAGGCGGGCCTCGATGTGGCGGGATGAGCTGGCCGACTGGGGGATGCCAACCTTGATGTAGCCCCAGGTGACCTGCTGGCTGACGAGGTAGCGGGCCGCTCCCGGCAGCCGGATGGTCGCCTGCGCGGACTTCAGCGTGAGCCTGATCTGCCGCGCCGGCCCCGTGAACGAGGCGCTCAGATGGGTCGACGTGATCGTGGCGTCGAGCGAGGGGGAGCGCAGCCCCGTCGCGCTGATGTCGGCACTGGTGGCCGTGACGCGCAGCGCTGAGTCCAGTCCGGACACGGTCACGTGACCGGACGGCTGGTCCAGGACGACCGATGTGTGCGCGGGCACGGTGAGCCGGTAGTTCTCGGTGCAGGGGCTCCGCCTGGCGCAACGGGCCGTCAGGTGCAGGACGTTCCCGGCGGTGCGGGCGGTTTCGGTCGCCGCCGCGGCGTGGCTGTGCCAGTCGAGCTGCCCGGTCAGCTGGACCTGCGAGCCGGACGAGCCGACGAGGGTCAGCTGGCCAGGCACGCCCTGGAAGTCCACCGTGGCGACCGGGCCGGCTGCCACGGAGACCGCCCGGGTCGGCCCGTTGCTGCCGGCGCTCGCGGCGCCGCCCTGCGTTACCGCCAGGGCCACGATCAGGACCGCGACCACGGCCACTATCGCGACGATGACCGCTGTTGAGCGGTGGGCTGACCACCATGAGCTTCTGGCCGGTCCGGGATCGCCGGCCGCTGCGCTGGAAGCCATGCGCCCATACTGCCCGCCCCTACCCTATTGATGCATTTGGGTAATCAAAATGTGTCCTTACCGGAGTTCATCGATTAGTGACCGAATTACCGGGGAAAAGCTGCCGCTCGACCTGGGTGACAAGCCCCTTCCTCCACGAATGAGAAGCACAGGAGCGTAACGGCCGGACCGACATGACTAAATGACATTATCGGCATAGGGCGGGAAATGCCAGCTATACATCTTGGTACGTAATATCGCCGCGCTCGGTGGCAAACATCAGCCACAGGGTAACCGCGCTCAGCACGAGGCCGGTTACCACCTGCAGGTCAGCGAACTGAGCCGGGAGATCCCGCCCGAAGGCCGGCACCGCGCCACAACCTTCCCTGGCGCTATTGGGGCCTTCCCTGGCGGTGCCGGGGGCTTCCCCGACGGTGCCAGGGGGCTTCCCCAGCGCGCAAACTCTGGGAAGACTAGGGGGAGCCGCGCAGACTAGCTGAGGGAGGACCCAGTGAGTGATCACTCATCGCCGTTTCCGCCGGAGCCCAGTTCAGAAGTGCG
>Ga0302181_10000515_pt1 | contig 31420 bp, 27 predicted proteins | sample I_Palsa_E3_3_FD_198786 | JGI IMG/M metagenome (GOLD analysis project Ga0302181, IMG submission 198786) | Peat permafrost microbial communities from Stordalen Mire near Abisko, Sweden - I_Palsa_E3_3 | ecosystem: Environmental > Terrestrial > Soil > Palsa > Peat permafrost | place: Sweden...
CAGTCGGCGAGCATGACGGCGATGTCGTTGCCCGAAGGGATGAGCAGGCCCTCGAGAGCCTCAACCTCTGTGAGGGTCTCCCCGCTCGTCACCTGGACCACCGACTGTTGGGTCAGCAGTCCGGCCTGATAGGCGGCGACGGTCGCCGCGTCCACCGGAATGTCCGGCCCCGTGGCGCCGGTCACGAGCGGGTGGTCTTTGAGGACGACGTAGGCCGTCATCACCTTGGTGATGCTGGCGATGGGAGCCGGACGGTTGCTGCCGGAGTGACCGAGACTTCCCACGCCCTCCATCGCCAGCGCTGCGGAGCCCGCCGTCGGCCACGGCAGTGAGGGAGGGGATCCGGCCAGGCGCACCACATCGGGCATGGTCGTCCGGAAGCTCGCCGCGGGGGCTGGGCGGGACAACTGCAGTCCGACGCCGACCCCGATCGCCACGACCAGCAGGGCAATCGCCGATCCGAACAGGTAGCGCCGCCGGCGTCCGGTGGGTGGGCGAGCGGCGTGCTCCGGACCAGTCCTCGACGAGCGGCTGCTGGTCATCCGGCCTCACAGTAGCGACTGCGTCCCCCCGGGACGGGGCGCGGGCCGCCGGTTGACCGCCCCCCGGTTTGATGTCAACCTACCTGGCACGAATAGTGTGGCAGGGAACGGGGCGTGAGCGTGGGTAGTTCGAGCGAGGTCTACTACGACCCCTACGACGTGACGATCCACGACGACCCCTACCCGACGTTCCGGCGGCTGCGGGAGGAGGCGCCGCTGTACTACAACGAGCGCTACGACTTCTATGCGTTGACCCGATTTCACGATGTCGAGCGGGGCTTCGTCGACTATGAGACGTACAGCTCGGCCCGCGGCGGGGTCCTCGAGGCGATAAAGGCGGACTTCCATGCGCCGAGGGGCGTGTTCATCATGGAGGATCCCCCCATGCACACCGCCCACCGCGGCGTGCTCTCACGTGTCTTTACGCCGCGGAAGATGAACGCCCTCGAGCCGCAGATCCGGCAGTACTGCGCCGAGGTCCTCGACCCGCTCGTGGGTGGCGACCGCTTCGACTTCGTCGCCGACCTCGGCGCCAAGATGCCCATGCGGGTGATCGGCATGCTGCTCGGGATCCCCGAGGAGGATCAGGAGGCGATCCGTCTTCGCGCCGATACGAGGCTGCGCCGGGAGCCGGGCAAGCCCATCCGCTACGCCCAACGACAGTTCACCGATGACGAATTCTTCGGAGAGTACATCGACTGGCGGTCTGAACACCCCTCGGACGACCTGATGACCGAGCTCATTGAAGCGGAGTTCGAAGACGAGACCGCCACGGTTCGTCGCCTCACGCGAGAGGAGATCCTCACCTTCGTGAACGTCTTGGCCTCAGCGGGCAACGAGACCACGAACCGATTGATCGGCTGGACGGGCAAGGTCCTCGGTGACCACCCGGACCAGCGCCGGGAGCTGGTGGAGAAACGGGCCCTGATCCCAAATGCCATTGAGGAGATCCTGCGCTTCGAGCCGCCCTCCATCAACGGGTGCCGATCGGTCACCCGGGACATCGAGCTCTACGGCCAGACGGTGCCGGCCGGCAGCGCCGTCATGCTCATCCGGGGAGCGGCGAACCGCGACCACCGCGCCTTCCCGCCCGACGGCGACGTGTTCGACATCCACCGGGCGGTGGGCCACCACCTCACGTTCGGCTACGGCATCCATTTCTGCCTGGGCGCCGCCTTGGCCCGGCTGGAGGGACGGGTCGCCCTCGATGAGGTCCTGAACCGGTTCCCGGACTGGGATGTCGACGTGGCGGGAGCGGAGCTCGATTCCTCCGTGGTCCGGGGCTGGAAGGCGCTCCCGGTGTGCACGCCTTGAACCAGAGAGGCTCGTGCCACCGGGCGACCGCTGACGCCGTCGAACTGACGCCGTCGAACGTGGCCGGGTCGACCCCGGCCGGCACGCCTTCTTCGTGGTCGGGCTGCCCGGATTTGAACCGGGGACCTCTGCGTCCCGAACGCAGCGCGCTAACCAAGCTGCGCCACAGCCCGTCCGCCCCCGGAGGGAGCAGGCCTGCAACCTTACCCTTCCTCTTCGGGGGACCCTTCGGCGGGGGGGCCGCTCGCGGGGGTGGGGCTGAGCGACGTGGCCACGACCTGGGCCACCCGGCGCTTGTCCATCTCCACGACGCGCAGTTCCCAGTCGCCCACCTGGACCCGCTCGCCCTCCGTGGGGATGTGCCCGAAGCGCTCGAACAGCAGGCCGCCGAGCGTCACGTACTCGCCGTCGGGGAGGTCCATGCCCAGTCGTTCGCGCACCTCGTCGACGTTGGTCTGCCCGTCGATGAGCCAGCGGGTGCCATCCACGCGGACGATCATCGGCTCCTCCACCTCGTCGAACTCATCGTGGAGATCCCCCACCAACGGTTCGAGGAGATCCTTGACGGTGAGGATCCCGGCCACCCCGCCGTACTCGTCGACCACCACGGCGACGGCACGGCGGTGCTTGCGCATGTCGGCCAGGGCCTCGAGCACGCCGAGGGACTCGGGCACGAGATGCGGCTGGCGCACCTTGCGCGAGATCTCGAGCGGGCTGGGATCGGTGGCGTCACGGGCCAGGGGTCCCTCCTTGCCGGTTCGGAAGATGTCGTTGACGAAGAGGATGCCGATCAGGTCGTCGAGATCGTTGTGGACGACCGGGAAACAGCTGTGCCCCGAGATCCGCACCGCCCGGGCGATGTCGTCCGCGTTGACCGGGATGGTGAGGAAGGTGACGTCGACCCGGGGGGTCATGACCTCGCGCACGTCCATATCCCTCAGGTCCCCCAGTGCGTCGATGATGATGCGCTCCTGCTCGGAGGCCTCGCCGTCCAGGGTCGAACGTGCGGCGTCCTCCCGCCGTTCGTCCTGAACCCCGCGCTGCCAGGGGAGCCGGCGGCGGCGGGGCAGTTGGGGTGGAGGTTGCGTCTCGCGACGGGTCGACACGGGCGCCGGATCAGCTCTCCGGTTCGCTACCCGCCTGGAGCTGGGGTCCGGCGCCCACCAGCACGGGCACGGGGATGTACGAGTCGTCGAAGTAGGTCCCGTCGTCGAGGATGACCTTGACGGCTCTTCGCAGGCGAAGGGGATCGAGCGGCTTGACCAGCCAGCCCTCTGCGCCCGAGCGCCGGGCCAGGAAGATGTCGGGCCGGCGGTCGAGCAACATCAGGACCGCCACGTGGTCCAGCGCGTCGTAGGACTCCTGCAGGCGGAGCTCGAGGCATACGGCCATCCCGCCCATGTTGCCCATCTGCATGTCGACGATCACCAGATCGGGGGCTTCCTGCGCCACGAAGGACAACACCTCGGGGCCCGAGGTCACGGCGTGGACGGCCACCTCGGGGCCACTGATGACCGCCTCCACCTCGCGGCGCAGGGTCGGCGCGTCACTCGCGACCAGAATGGTCTGCACGGCGGCGAGACTATCGGACGGCGGCCGGGATGCGGTAGCCCGACCGGGTGGACGGGCGATCCCCTCAGGAGAACAGGAAGTCGGCGGCGCGGCGGAGGCCACCGAGGTCGTGCACGTCCTGGCCGAAGAGCGGGACCCGTCCCAGCGCGGCGGGCGCCACCTGTGCCATCAGTGCCGCGTAGGAGCCCTCCTCCCGCTCGGCCGCCTCGTTCAGCGCCGCCAGATTGGCTTCGAGATCGGCCAACTGAGCGGCGGCGGACGATGGGTCGGCGTGGGTCCCGCCGAATCGGGGGTTGATGCGGTTGACCACCAGCGCCGCGGGTGCCAGGCCGCGCTCGGCCAGCCGCTCGGCGAAGTAGCCGGCCTCGGTCACGGCGTCCGGTCGGGGCGAGGTCACCAGCACATAGGCGGTGGAGGGATCGGCCAGGAGCTGGCGTACCGCGGCGGCCCGCACCCGGAAGCCCTCCTCCATGCCTTCGAAGTCCTGGAAGAATGTGACGGCATCTTGGACGATCTCGGCGCCGGCCACCTTGGACACGGTGCGCAGCACCGCCTGGGTGGCCATGCCGACGGCGCGTAGCGACACCCGGGTGGGCATGAGAAGGGCCCGGAAGATCCGGTTCTCGAGAAACCGGGTGAGCCGGCGGGGGGCGTCGAGCAGGTCGAGGGCGTTGCGGGTCGGCGGCGTGTCGACGACCACGACGTCGAAGGCTTCCGACTCGACTAACTCGTGGAGCTTCTCCATGGCCATGTACTCCTGGGTGCCCGAGAGGGCACCGGCCAGATTCTGGTAGAGCCGGTTGGTCAGGATCCCCTCGGCCTGCTCGGTCGAGTGGGCGTACGTGTGGATCAAGTCGTCGAACGTCCCCTTGGTGTCCAACATGAGCGCGTGCAGGTGGCCGGGCCAGTCGCCGTCGATCTCGACCGGGGTGTTGGGCAGCGACTGCACCCCGAGCGAGTCAGCCAGGCGGCGGGCCGGATCGACCGTGACGACGCAGGCCCGCCGGCCGGCCAACGCCGCCGCCAGCGCGAAGGTGGCGGACACCGTGGTCTTGCCCACGCCTCCGGCCCCGCAACAGACGATCACGGAGCGCTCGGCCACCAGCGCCGCCAGGGGGTTCACGAGGCCGGGACCTCGGGCACGAGCGCGTCGATGGCCCGGGCCAGGGCTGTCGCCAGCGCGTCGGTCTCGGGCGGGCCGATGGTCTCGGCATCCAGCATCGGGATGTGGAGCTGGGGTAGGGGCAGGTCCCGTTCCAGGCGGTCGATCTGGGCGGCCGAGACGGCGTGCCGTTCCAGGCGGAAGAGACGGGCCTGCTCGAGCGCGGCGAGGTGCTCCGGATCGACGTCCAGGCCCGCGGCGGCCTCCTGGGCCGAGCGCTCGAGACCTACCGGTTCGGGGTCGGTGGCGTTGACGATCACCGGGCCCAACTGCACGCCGGCCTTGTCCTCCAAGGTGAAGGCGGACTCTATGGTCTCGCTCACCGGCATCTCCTCGGGGACGGTGACGAGGATCACCCGGCAGCGGGAGGAGTCGCCTAGGAGCTCGACCACCTCGTTGGCCTGGGTGCGCAGCGGGCCCCCGCGGGCCGCACTCACCAGCCCGCTGGCCGAGGTGAGGAAGGTGATGGCGTGACCGGTAGCCGGCGCATCGACCACGATCAGGTCGGCCACGCCGTCGCGTTCGAGCTGCTTGACCTTGCCCAGCACGAGCACGTCGCGGATGCCGGGTATGGCGGTGGCCACTACGTCGACGACGCCCGAGGAGACCAACCGTTTGGAAAGGCGGCGCAGGCCGTGGTCCTCGAGGTACTCCACCAGAGCGTCGTCGGGCGTGATCCGCCGGGCTCGGACGCTGCCCTGGTCGGGCCCCGGTGCCTGCAGCTCCACCTCGTCGTAGCCCAGGTCCTGGCCCATGCCGAACGCACCGGTGATACCGGACTTGCCCTCCAGTTCGACGATGAGGACGGAACGTCCGCCCCGGGAGGCCATGCGGGCCAGGGCCGAGGCCATCGTTGTCTTGCCGACCCCTCCCTTGCCGGCCACGATCAGAACGCGGCTTTGCGCGCAGAAAGTTCCCACGTCCATGTGGCGCCGAGCGTAGCGGGGGTGTGGAACACGGGGGCGAGCAGCTGAAAAACCTGCTCAGAGGCCTTGATGCCCGTAGCAACGGGGCGATAAGTTGACCTGCGTTGGGTACGGAGTGCCCACGTTTGGGGGTTACATGCGACAAGCACTTGATGCATGGCAGGTAAAAGCAGCCTGTCGGGGGCCGCAGGCGACGGCGTTCTTTCCGCCGTCCCATGCCGAGCGGAAGGAAGAGAAAGCCGCTCGTGAGCTCAGGGCCAAAGAGATCTGTCGGCAGTGTCACGTGCAGGGCGAATGCCTCGAATACGCCATCCGGATCCGCGAGCCGCATGGCATATGGGGTGGTCTGAACGAGGTCGAGCGCAAGATGGTCCTCGACCGCCGGGCCAGCTGACGGCGCCGGCCGCGGCCCCGCACGACCCGAACCGGTCGGGGATGGCCGGCTAGCCGGGGGTCAGCCGGCCCGAGGGATCTGCATCTTGGCGTCGGCGGCCAGGACGCCACGGGCGTGGCAGACGGCGCCGGGGCGCTGGCCCGTCGTGGTGCAGATGGCCGCGGTGATCTCGTTGGCCGACGCCAGAACCGCTTGCGCCACCGGGCTGGTGGGGAAGGCCAGGTCCGCGGCGACCTGGGACTGGGTCAGCCCGTCGAGCACCGAGGGGGAGAAGCTCGACCCGACCAGCACGTAGCGGTTGGCGATGTCGAGCATGGGGAACGTCTTTGCCGAAGGGTCGTAGGCGGCGACAGCCTCCGCCTGCTGTGAGGTGAGCGTCTGCAGCGCCGTGTAGCTGTTCCCCGAGGGGTTCAGCGCGCTGTAGCGCTCGACGGCCTCCAGGTCCAGCCAGTCGCTCTTGTAGGCGGCATGCCAGAAGGTGAAGGTGGCGGTGTCGGAGAACGCCACGCTCGGGCTGGACTGCATCAGCCCGAGCTGCCCGAACGAGCCGAAGCGAGAGAGGGCGACCACGAGCGGCCACCGCTCCGCCGCCGCATAGGGCGCGAACTCGGCACCGTAGAAGAAGACGACCGGGCGCGCGTCCCCGTTGCCTCCGTCCCCGTCGGCGGACCACACCGCCGTCTTGCGGGTGGGCTCCGGCGCGCTGATCGGGGCGTCGGGGGAGGTCGTCCCCACGGCGGCCGAGGTGGCGGCGGGAACCTGGCTGAGGGTGGTGAGCATCGACCCCGGCGCCGGGGTGATCGTCTCGACGTCGGAGGTGCCGCTCGGTCCGTCGATGTTGCGGACCACGATGAGCACACCCACGAGGATGGTGGCCAGGATGACGAGTCCCAATGCGACGTAGCGGCGGGGAATGGTGCGCGCGGCGGGTAGCTCCGCATGCTCGGGCTCATCGAGGCTCATGGGAGGCATCAGCGTAGACGAGGGGTTCGGCGCGTTTGGGGGCGCTCCCGCCCTGTGACGGTAGCCTCGTGCAGGTGGTTCCCGACTCGCTCTCGCCACCCCGGCCGGTCCTGGTACGTCCGGCCGCCACGGTGATGGTGGTCCGCGACGCGGTGGCACCCGAAGGTGATGGTGACGCCCTCGAGGTGCTCATGGTGCGGCGCAACCTGCAGTCCGACTTCGTCGGCGGGGCCTACGTCTTTCCGGGTGGCGCCGTCGATCCGCACGACGCCGGGCCCGAAGCCGAAGCTGTCTGTCAGGGCAGGTCCGACCCGGAGGCCAGCGCCCTGCTGGGACTGGCGTCGGGAGGGTTGGCCTACTGGGTCGCCGCGCTGCGCGAGACCTTCGAAGAGGCGGGCCTGTTGCTGGCCGAGCGTCCGGGGGGGCCCCTCCTCCTGGGCGGCGAACGGCACGAGGAGGCCCGTCTGGCGGCCGGTCGGGCCGCGGTCAACGCCGGCACTCTCCGCTTCCTCGACCTCTGCCGGGACGAGCGCCTGCGCCTCACGGTGGGTGATGTGCACTACTTCGCCCACTGGATCACGCCGGCGGGCGCCACTCGGCGCTACGACACCCGGTTCTTCGTCGCTGCCGCGCCCAGCGGGCAGGAGGCGGCCCATGACGCCGGCGAGACCATCGCCGACACCTGGATCACGCCGCGTCGCGCCCTCGAGGGCCACCGCCGGGGCGCCTTCGACCTGATCTTTCCGACCGTCCGAAACCTGCAGGCCATCAGCCGGTTCACCACCAGTGCCGAGTTGCTGGAGGCGGCCCGGGCGGCGGCACGCACCGTCCCGGCCATCGAACCACGGTTGGTGGTCGACGGGACCGGGGTGAGGATCATGCTGCCCGGCGACGAGGGCTATGACGACGAGGGCCAGGAAGAGGTGGGGAACGAGCGGGCCACGGAAACGGGGATCGACTTCAACGACGCCATACGGGCGGTGTCGTTGGCCGCCAATCAGGACGGGGGTGCAGCGGGTGGAGGAGCGGTCGCCCCGAGGGGTGCCCCTTGATCCAGCCGGTGCCGGACTTCGGGATCGGGCCCGCACCGGCTCCCGGCGAGGTGGTACCGCTGGCGCCGGCGCTCGCACGCCTCACCGCCCCCAACCCCGGGCTGATGACCGGACCGGGCACCAACAGCTACCTCGTCGGCACGGACGAGCTGGCCGTGATCGACCCCGGTCCGGACGACGACGGTCACCGGGCCGCGTTGCAGGCCGCAGCCGAGGCGCGGGGCACCCTGCGCCACATCTTGGTCACGCACTCCCACCGCGACCATGCGCCGGGTGCAGCCGCGCTGGCCGCCGCGAGCGGTGCCCGGGTGGTCGGCTTCGGCTCGGACGACTTCGCCCCTGACCTACGTGTCGCGGGCGGCTGGACGCTGTCCCTGCGCGGCGCCGACGGCCCGGTGACCCTGGAGGCGGTGCACACACCGGGGCACGCTTCGGACCACCTGTGCTGGCTGCTGCGAGAGGGCCGGACACTCTTGACGGGTGACCACGTGATGCACGGCTCCACCGTGGTGATCCGCCCGCCCGACGGCGACCTGGGGGCGTACCTGGCCAGCCTGGCCCGGGTGCGCGACCTCGACCCGCCGCCCGCCACGCTGGCCCCCGGGCACGGCCGGCTGATGGACCACGTCACCGCCGTGCTGGACTCGTTGATCGCCCACCGCCTGGCGCGTCATGCGGCGGTGGCCGACGCCCTGCGGGCCGCGGTCGCCGGCACCGCCGACGACCTCTTGGGCCAGGTCTACGCCGACGTGACCGAAGCCCAGCTCCCTGTCGCCCGTTTCTCCTTGTGGGCCCATCTGCGCCACCTGGGGAGCGAGGGCCGGGCCGAGCCGATCGGCGCGCCGCCCGGCGGGGACACGATCGAGACGACGTGGCGTTGGGTGCCGGGCACGCCCGACCCTTCCCCGAACCGCTAGCGCCCGCCGATTCGGGGCCGTTGTCCGTGGTGTGGCACGCTGGGGGAGATGGGAGGCAACCAGCGCAGCCGGAGCTCACGGGGCCTCCGCCGCCTCGGGTGACCGGGCCGACGCCGTGGGAGGGGCACCCCGCCCTGCTGCCACCCGACCCGGACCTCGAGCCGCTGCACCAGCGCGACTACGTGGTGCGGGCGTGGAAGCGCTCCGACGACTCCATGCTGATCCGCGGGGCGGTCATGGACATCAAGCCGGGGCAGCCGTTCACCGAGCGCATCATCGCGGCCGGCGGCGATGATGACGGGCGCCCCCTGTTGGTGCACCACATGGTGGTCGACCTGGTGGTCCGCTACCCGGACCTCACCATCACCGACGCCGCCGTGGTGTTCGAAGCGTTCCCCAATGCAGGGTGCCCGGGCATCACCACCCACTACCGGGAGCTGATCGGCCTGTCCATCGCCAGGGGCTTCACCCACCAGGTCCGCGAGCGCTTCGGCGGGCCGCGCGGCTGCACCCACACGACCGCTCTGCTGCAGGCGATGGGACCGGTGGCGGTGCAGGCCGTGTTCGGGATGCGTGGGTCCTTGCCCACGGGCGACGGTCCGGTGGACCGCTCCGCCGGACCTGATCAGCCGTCGTTCATGCGGGACACCTGCCACGTATGGGCCGCGGACGGCGAGCGTTGGCAGGCACTCGCCATGGGCGCCAGCCACCCGCAGCCGCTGGCGATGCAGCAGCGGGTCCGCGACAGCGGCCTGGACCCGGCCCGGCTGAATCTGGCTGAGTAACCCTCGGACGCCTCAACCCTCGGACGCGGCATCGCCGCTGGCCACGGCGGCCTTCACCCGCGCCATGAGGTGTGCCGAGCAGGACGACGTCTCGAGCAGCGGCGCAACCTCCTCCGCCACGGCGCGGGCCAGCTCGGCGAAGAGATCGGCGAGGTGACCGTCGCCGAGAGCGACGGGCCGGCCCGCGTCGCCGGCGGCGGCCAGATCGGGGTGGAGGGGTATGGAGCCGACGAGCGGGACGCCGAGCCCGTGCGCCAGACGGGTCCCCCCGCCTGAGCCGAAGAGGGCGTACGTGGTGCCGTGCTCGCAGGTGAAGTCGCTCATGTTCTCGATGACCCCGGCGACCCGCAGGTAGCCCTTCCGGGCCATGTCGGCGGCGCGGGCCGCCACCTTCTGCGCCGCCAGGGGCGGAGTGGTGACCACCAGCATCTCGGTCCGGGGGAGCAGGCGGGCCAGACCCATCTGCACGTCGCCCGTCCCGGGTGGAAGGTCGATGAGGAGATAGTCCAGATCGCCCCAGTGTGCGTCCTGGAGGAACTGCTGGACCGCCCGGTTCAGGATCAGGCCGCGCCACATGATGGCCTGTTCCTCGTCGGCCAGAAAGCCCATGGAGAGCACGCGCACGAGTCCGGAGCCGACGGTCTTCTCCAAGGGGACCATCTTCCCCTTGCGGGCCTCGACGTCCCCCTCCATGCCCAGGAGCCGGGGGACGGAGAAGCCCCAGATGTCGGCGTCGAGTATGCCGACGGTCAGTCCCCGCCGGGCCAGCGCCACGGCCAGGTTGACGGTGATCGACGACTTGCCCACCCCACCCTTGCCCGAGGCGATGGCCAGCACCCGGGTGGTGGCGGGGACCGATGTCTCCGGAGCGTCCTCGCGCGCCTTCCAGCGGGCCCGCGCCATCACCGCCGCCCGCTCGGCGGCGTCCATGGTGGCGATACGGATCTCCAGCGCGGCGACCCAGTCCAGCGACTCGACCAGGCCCCGTACGTCCTTCTCGATCTGCGTGCGCAGCGGGCAGGCGGCCACGGTCAGCGCCACGTCGACCGTCACCCGGTCACCGTCCACGGTGATGGTCCGCACCATGCCCAGGTCGACGATGTTCTCGCCGAGCTCGGGATCGATCACGGCGCGCAGGCTCCGGCGCACCTCGTCTTCACGGTCGGGTGCGCCGGGAGGGGAGCTGGTGGGCGACCCGGAACTCATACGGACATTGTACCTGTGTGCAGGCGATTTCCGTTCTTAGGGGCTCGGCGGGGTCGGCGCGCCTCATGCCCGGGCCGGCCCCCGGAGGGCCGCCGCCCGGCCGAATTGGGCGGGTGAACAGGGGCCCCGTGCACCCCCCGGTCGAAGGCACTCGGGGGCAAGGCGCCGCGTGTGGACATGTCTGGCCGGTACACCGGTAACATGGTCCTGGCCCGGGGCAAGCGCCGCCGGGGCGGCCAGCGCCGAAGTGGCGCGCGACAAGGAGGCTTTTGTGACCACCATGACGACGTCGGTCAGCATCGGCAAGAAGCCAGCTCCGGTCACCCTGAGCGACATCGCCATCGCAAAAGTGGCGGAGCTGCTGGCCCAGGAGGAAGGGGACGCGCTCGCCCTCCGGGTAGCTGTAAAGCCCGGCGGATGCTCGGGCTACAGCTACGAGATGTTCTTCGACGCCGAAATGATGGCCGACGATGTGGTGCGCGAGTTCGGGACGGTGAAGGTGGTCGTCGACGCGGCCAGCGCCGAGCTGCTCGTGGGTTCCACCCTCGACTACAGCGACGGGTTGCAGGGAGCCGGGTTCCACATCTCGAACCCCAACGCCACCCGCACCTGTGGCTGCGGTTCCTCCTTCAGCTGAGCGAGACCTCCACGGCTTCGGCCGTCACCTTTTCCCTCAACGGCGCGGCGGTCGCCGTCGTGGACGAGCAGGGGACATCCCTACTGGACGCGCTGCGCGAGCAGTTGCAGTGCCACTCGGTCAAAGACGGGTGCAGCCCCCAGGGACAGTGCGGGTGCTGCACGGTCTGGATCGACGGCGCGGCCCGCGTGGCGTGCGTCACGGCGTTGCGGCGGGTGGCGGGACGCTCCGTGACGACCGTAGAGGGCCTGCCCCTCTCGCTCAGGGCCCGTTGGGTGGACGCCTTCGCCGCCAGCGGGGCCAGCCAGTGCGGTTTCTGCACCCCGGGCATCGTGTTGCGCCTGGCGGCCCTCGAGGGGGGGAGCGCAGCGCCCACCCGCCAGGCGGTCGAGTCGGCCCTGCTGGCGCACCTCTGCCGCTGCACCGGGTGGCAGTCGATCGTTGAGGCCGGGTGTGCCGCCCTCGGGATCGGCGACCCCGGCCCGGCCACGCCCTCCCGCCAGCCTCCGTCGCCCTCCGCGCCGGTGGACCGGCTGTTGTCGTCGTGGCGGGCCCAGATTGAGGGACCGCTGTACCAGTCCTCCGGCCCCGACGTGATCCTGGGCGGGGGTGGATTTGCCGACGACACGGCCCCTCGGTCGTCACTGGTCCAGCTGGGGGCGGCGGGCGGACCGCCGGCGCCCAGCCTTGCCGCGGCACGGGGGGCGGCGGGGAAGGTCCAGGGACGCAACAGCACCGTGCCGCTGTCCCACCCCGTAGCCGTTCCCGATGGGGTGTGGGCGCTGACCCTGCAGACGACATGGGTGGAGCCGGCCTACCTCGAGCCGGACGCCAGCTGGTGTCGCCCCGGGGGCGAGCCGGCGTCGCCCCTGGCCAACGGGGGCGCCTTCGGGGGCAAGCGCCGCAGCCCCGTCCCAACCCGTGCCCGGTCCCTGGCCGACGAATGGCAGAGTCCGGTCCGGGTGCTCTGGTGCCGTGAGGACGTCGTCCGCCACGGACCGAAGCGGCCGCCGCTCGCCCTGGGTTTGCGGCCGGACGGTTCGGGTGTGGTGCGGATAGGGCGCACGCCGGGCTCGCCCGATCTGGGCGACCTGCGGGCGCGGGTGCTGGCGGTGGCGCCCGGTCTGGTCCTCGAGGAGGTCGAGGTGGCCGGGCCTCCGGTGGGACCGGACCTCCGGGGGGTCGGGTGGGTCGAGGTGCTCGCCGCGCAGCACGCCCTGCGCGCCCGCCAGGCGCGGCGCGGTGTCGGGGGCGATGCGGATGCCGGCGATGCCGGCGATGCCGGCGATGCGGGCGAGGCAGGCGCGGCCAGGGTCGAGGTGGCCGTGCCGGACGGGGGCCGCGCCGCCGTCAGTCTGCGTACCCGGGGTGGGCCCTACGGCCGGGGCGCCGTCCTCGCCGAGGTCTGGGCGGGAGAGCTGCTCGACGAGGTGACGTTGCGCTCCTACGTCCTGGGTGCGGTGCACCAGGCCCTCGGGCTGGTGTGGGCGGAGGGCATCGCGGTGGACGGCGACGGGGCCCCGCTCGATCTGACCATCCGTTCCTTCGGCATCCTGGCCGCCCGCGATATGCCCCAGGTCGACGTCGTCCTGCACCAAGAAGACCGCTGGCCGGTCAACGGCTCCGACGCCGTCTTTGCCGCCACCGTGGCCGCGGCGTGGATCGCCGAGGGCACCCCACCCCGCTGGCCGACGCGCCGGGCCGCCGGTCGACGTGGACGGGCCGCGGCCGCATCGGGTGCCGGTGAGGAGACCGGATGAACCCACCCATCGGCCCGTACTCCCCCGCTCGCCGGGCGGGGGACTGGGTGATCACCTCGGGTCAGATCGGCCTGTCCGCCGACGGCGGCGGCCCGCCGGCGCTCGTCGACGGGGGCACGCTGCCGCAGCTGCGCCAGGCGCTCGCCAACCTCGCCACCGTGCTGGAGAGCGAGGGCGCCACCTTGCGTGACGTCGTCAAGACCACCTTGTACCTTCTCGACATGGGTGAGTTCGCCGCGGTCAACGAGGTATGGGTCGAGGTCTTCCCCGAGAACCGGCCGACGCGATCGGCGGTCGCCGTCACCGCCCTCCCCGCCGGCGCCCGGGTCGAGGTGGAGGCCTGGGCGTACGTCCCCGAGCACCCGTGACGCCCGGCGCCAACACCGTCGTGGCGGGGTGGCGCCCGCCTACCTAGGAGCCGCCGCCGCCCGAACGCTGGGCCAGCCCCGGATGCCAGGCCACCTGGCCGAAGCGGTACCCCACCGAGCGCACCGTCTGAATGAGGTGGGCGTGCTCCTCGCCCAGCTTGGCCCGGAGACGCCTGATGTGGACGTCGACGGTGCGGGCTCCCCCGTAGTACTCATAGCCCCACACCCGGCTGAGCAACGTCTCGCGGGTGAACACCTTGGCCGGATGGCCGGCCAGGAAGCGGAGCAGCTCGTACTCCATGTAGGTCAGGTCGAGCACCCGGCCCGACACGGCGGCTTGATATGTCTCGAGATTGAGCATGAGTGGCCCGTACTCGATCAGGTCGGGTCGCATGCTCTGCCCGTTGCGCCAGAAGAGGTGTTGGAGCCGCGCCGTCAACTCGTCGGGGCGGGCCGGTAGGACGCAGAAGTCGTCGAAGAGGTCGTCGCGCAAGAGGAGCTCGCCCACCTGCTCGGAACGGATGACGAGGAGAAGCGGGCTGAGGGGCACCTCGCGCAGTCGGAGGTGCCGGCAGAAGGCCACGGCGGGACCCATGTCCGAACCAGCGACGACCACGGCGCCCGACCACGTCTCCCCGGTCCCGTCGTTGCCGCTGTCGGCCACGGCCTCCGGTCCGCTCACGGCACGGTGGCCGAGGCCGGCGCTCTGCAGCGCCAGCGTCACCTCCGCGGGCAGCTCCAGGGGGAAACAGAGAAGGGCGTCCATCAATTTCGGGTCAAAGCAGGGGCAGGTAGCGGTCGAGCTCGAACTGGGTCACCTGGGACTGGTAGGCGTCCCACTCTTCTCTCTTGTTGCGGATGAACCACTCGAAGACGTGGTCACCGAGGGTGTCGGCCAGCAGCTCGGACCGCTCCATCTCGTTGACGGCGTCGTGCAGGCTCGGAGGGAGTGACTCGATCCCCTTCACCGCCAGCTCCCGGTTGGAGAGGGCGAAGAGGTTGGCATCGGCCTCCTGGGGGAGCGGATAGCCCTCGGTGATGCCGCGCAGCCCGGCGGCCAGAATGACCGAGAAGGCGAGGTAGGGATTGCACGCGCTGTCCGGTGCCCGGTACTCCAAGCGGGTCGATTCGGGCTTGCCCCGCTTGACCACGGGCACGCGCACCAGGGCGGACCGGTTGTTGCGGGCCCAGCTCACGTGGACCGGAGCCTCGTAGCCGCCGATGAGCCGCTTGTAGGAGTTCACCCACTGGTTGGTGACGGCGGTGATCTCACGGGCGTGCTGGAGCAAGCCGGCGATGAAGTGCCGCGCCACCTCGGAGAGGCCGTACTCGTCGCTCTCGTCGACGAAGGCGTTACGCTCCCCCTCCCACAGCGAGATGTGCGTGTGCATGCCCGAGCCCTGCACGCCGCGGAGCGGCTTGGGCATGAAGCTGGCGAAGACCCCGGCGCGCCGGGCGATCTCCTTGACCACCATCCGCGTGGTCATCACCGTGTCCGCCATGGTCAACGCATCGGTGTAGCGCAGATCGATCTCGTGCTGGCTGCGTGCGTCCTCGTGCTGCGTGTGCTCGACCGGGATGCCCATCTCCTCGAGCATGAGCACCGAGCGCCGGCGCAGATCGCTGGTCACGTCGGTCACGCTGAGATCGAAGTACGACCCCGAGTCGAGGGCCTGCGGGCCGTGTTCGGGATCGGCGTCGGCGAAGTAGAAGTACTCCAGTTCGGGGGCGGCGAAGAACGTGTACCCCGCCGTGCGGGCCCGCTCGAGGGTACGGCGCAGCGTGTGTCGCGGATCACCGCTGAACGGGGTGCCGTCGAGCTGCGCGATGTCGCAGAAGACGCGGGCCACCGACGAGTCGTCGTCGTGCCAGGGCAGCAGCTGGAAGGTCTTGGGATCGGGCCGGGCCAAGACGTCGGACTCCTGGACCCGGCTGAACCCGTCGATGGCCGAGCCGTCGAAGGTCATCCCCTCGTCGAGGGCGTCGGCCAGCTCGGTCGAGGTGATGTTGAACCCCTTGGGGGTCCCGAGGACGTCGGTGAACCACAGCTGGACGAAGCGGATACTGCGCTCCTCCACGGTCCGCAGCACGTAGTCGCGTTGGCTCTGCATCCCCCAAGCTTCGCAGGTGCTGGACCACCGGTGCCCATCCGGACGCCGGCCGGTACCCTGAGACGGTGGGGGCAGGGGGCGCCGGGCACGGTGAGCGGCTCGAGGTTCCGGTCGGCCAGGCCCGTCTGTCCGTGGTGCGGCGGGGCACCGGTGCCGGCCCTCACGTGGTCTTTCTCCACTCCGGCATCTCAGATCTCCGGAGCTGGGACGGTGTGATGGAGCTGCTGGGCTCCGAGATGGACGTGGCGGCGTACGACCGACGCGGCTTCGGCACGACGTCGTACCGGGCCGAGGCCCACGACCAGGTGGAGGACCTGGTGGCCGTGGTCGACGCGTTGAGCCTGGACCGGGCCGTGCTGGTCGGCAACTCGCGCGGCGGGCTGATCGCCCTCGATGCGGCGCTGACCCATCCCGACCGGGTCTCGGCCCTGGTCCTGGTGGCCCCCGCCGTCTCGGGCGCACCGGAGGTCGAAGGGTCGATGATCGATCCCGTCGAGGCCGCCATCTGGGACACGCTCGTCGCGGCGGAGGCGGCCGGTGCCCTCGACGCCCTCAATCTCGGGGAGATCCGACTCTGGCTCGACGGGCCGCACGGCCCCGAGGGACGGGTGGAGGGGGTGCTCCGGGACCTCGCCCTCGACATGAACCGGATCGCCCTGCACGCCGACAGTCCCGGTCACGAGCCGCGGACGATCGATGCCTGGTCCCGCCTGGGGGAGCTGCGTTGCCCGGTCCTGGTCGTCTCCGGCGACCTCGATCTTCTCCATATCCAAGCGCGCGCCCGGTGGCTGGCGTCGCACATCCCCGGCGCGCAGCTCCGGGTGATGGAGGGTGCCGCCCATCTCCCCGCGTTCGAGCAGCCCGGTGCCTTCGTCGCCCAGCTGCGCCAATTCCTGCGTCGGGTGGTGGCGTGAGCCGATCCCGGCCCGGGCCGACGCCCACATTCACGGGGCAATTCGCGCCATTAGGCTGATCGCATGTCGCACCTGCGCCTGGCCGCCGCGCAGCTCAACACGGTCGTGGGGGACCTGGCGGGCAACGTGGACCGCATCCTGGGTGCGCTGGCGGCCGCCGAGGCGGCGGACGCGGACATCTGCGTGGTGCCAGAGCTGGCCATCCCCGGCTACCCGCCCGAGGACCTCCTCCTCAAAACGACCTTCGTGGCCGACAACGTCGCCGCCCTCGAGAAGGTGGCCGCGGCCACCGGGCCGTGCGCCATCGTGGTGGGTTACGTGGGGGCCACCCCCGACGGCCAGGGACTGTCCAATGCGGCGGCGGTCTGCGCCGGCGGCCGCGTGGTGGGGATCTACCGCAAGCGCTTCCTGCCCAACTACGGCGTCTTCGACGAGCAGCGCTGGTTCGTCCCGAGCACCGACACCCCGACCCTCTTCGGCGTGGCGGGGGCGTGGGTGGGGGTCTCGGTGTGCGAGGACGTGTGGTTTCCCGACGGCCCCGTGGCCGAGCAGGGGCGTGCCGGCGCCGACGTGGTGGTCAACCTCAACGCCTCGCCCTACCACCGGGGCCGTCGAGGTGAGCGGCTGACCATGCTGCGCCGGCGGGTGGACGAGGCCGGGTGCGCCATCGCCTACGTCAACCAGGTCGGCGGGCAGGACGAGCTGGTCTTCGACGGCGACTCGCTCATCGTGGCGGCCGACGGCACGCTCCTGGCCTGTGGGGCGCAGTTCGGCCCCGATCTGGTCGTGGTGGAGATTCCGGTGGGGGGCGGGGTGGGGGGCGGGGTGTCGGCTCGAACCGGGGCGCCGACTCTTCCCCGCGTGGTGGCCACCGAGCCCCGCGCCACCGCCCGGCCCCCCCTCGCTCCGGTGGCACTCCGCCCGCCGCTTTCCGACGAGGCGGAGGTCTACGCCGCACTCGTGCTCGGGACCCGTGACTATCTGGGCAAGAACGGGTTCCGCGAGGTGGTGATCGGGCTGTCGGGCGGGATCGACTCGTCGCTGGTGGCCACGATCGCCGTCGATGCGCTCGGGGCCTCCCGCGTCCACGGGATCTCCATGCCCTCGCGCTACTCGAGCGAAGGGTCCCGTCACGACGCCGGTGTCCTGGCCTCGCGCCTCGGCATCGACCTTAGGGTGGTGCCCATTGAGGAGGCGCACGTGGCCTTCACCGCCATGCTCACCGGGGTGCTCGGGAGCGAGCCCTCGGGACTGACCGACGAGAACCTCCAGTCCCGGCTGCGCGGCGTGCTGCTGATGGGTCTGTCCAATGCCAAGGGATGGATCGTGCTGACCACGGGCAACAAGAGCGAGATGGCCACCGGGTACTCCACGCTGTACGGCGATTCGGCTGGCGGGTTCGCCGTGATCAAGGACGTGCCCAAGACGCTGGTCTACGACCTCTGCCGCTTTTGCAACGCCCAGGCCGTGCTCGAGGGAGGAGAAGGACCCATACCCGACAGCGTCCTCGACAAGCCGCCCTCGGCCGAGCTGCGCCCCGACCAACGCGACGACCAGTCGCTGCCGCCCTACGAGGAGCTCGACCCGGTGCTCGAGGGCTACGTGGAAGGCGACCGGACCGCGGCCGACCTCGTGGCGGACGGGTTTGACCCGGCCGTGGTCGACCAGGTCGTCCGGCTGGTGGACGGCGCCGAGTACAAGCGGCGGCAGATGCCCCCGGGCGTGCGCATCTCGGCCAAGGCCTTCGGCAAGGACCGCCGCATGCCGATCACCAACCGGTACCGGCCACCGGTGCCCGGCGAGGCTTCCCGTGGGTGAGACGTCGCTCGCCGCCCGCCCGCCCGGCCCCATCTTCCGGACCATCGGCGACCTGGCCGAGCGTTGCGGGAGCTACTGCTGGCTGGAGAACCGGCTCTTCGAGCTCACCGGGAGCTGGGCCAGTGCCCCGGCGAGCGGCGACCCCGAGCTCCGGGTCTTCTTCGCCGAGATGTCGGTCCGGCACGCCTTCCTGGCCGCCCAGTGGGCCGACCGCCTTCCGGTCCGGGCGGACGTCGACCCCGCCGCGCTCGTCGTCCCTCCCACCGATCGGGCCGTCGAGGCGCTCGATCTCCTGCAGGCCGAGCCCGATCTCCGGGCGCGTCTGCGCGGCCTGGTCGAGCAGCTCCTCCCGAGCCTTCTCGGTGCCTATGCGGGCCACCGGGCGGACGCCTCCCCGGTGGCCGAGGCTCCGGTGCGGGCCGTCCTGGAACTGGCCGGCCACGGGGTGGAGCAGGAGATCCGGCGGGGGCGGGACCTTGTGCGGCGGACCACCGGTTCTGCCGGCGAGGAGCGCTTGACGGCCGCCCTGGCGGCCCGCCTCCACCCCCTCGTGGGGGGTGCCACCGGCCTCTTCCCTGGTGCTCGGGCATCTTGACACGCCCACTATGATGTTTCTGCAGCCCTTGTGCGCCGGAAACGACGCAGCGCAGGCTGCACATTGAGAGTGAGCGCCGGGCAATCCCGTGTTGCTGCGGCCCACGGTGAGGGAAGGTTCGGCACATCTTGGCCAAGGAACGTATTGAGCGAGACGACGAGGACCTCGTACGTCTCTATCTGACCGACATCGGCCAGTATCCGCTACTCACAAAGGACGATGAGGTCCGCCTCGCCCAGGCCATCGAGGCCGGTCGGGAGTCCGAGGCGGCCGTCGCCCGGGCGCCCAAGGGGCTCAGCACGGCCAAGAAGCGCGAGATGCGACGGGCGGTGATGGAAGGTGAGCAGGCCCAGCAGACCTTCGTCCAGTCCAACCTCCGTCTGGTGGTCTCCATCGCCAAGAAGTACCAGGCCTCGGGGCTGCCTCTGCTCGACCTCATTCAAGAGGGCAACCTCGGGTTGATGCACGCCGTCGAGAAGTTCGACTGGCGCAAGGGCTTCAAGTTCTCGACCTACGCCACCTGGTGGATCCGCCAGGCCATCACCCGTGGCATCGCCAACACGGGGCGCACGATCCGGCTGCCGGTGCACGCCGGCGACACCCTGGCCCGGGTGCAAAAGGCGCAGGCGCGTCTGGAGCTCAAGCTCGGCCGCCCCGCCACGCTGGCCGAGTTGGGGATCGAGGTCGAGATGCCCGAGGACAAGCTGGTGGAGGCGCTCCGCTTCCGGGCCGAGCCGCTCTCCCTCTCCGAGCCCCTGCGCGAGGACGGCGACGCCGAGCTCGGCGACGTGGTCGAGGACCGTTCGGCCGAGTCGCCCTTCGAAGTCGCCGCCGTCTCGTTGCTGCCCGACGAGATCGGCCGCCTCCTCTCCCCACTCGACGAGCGCGAGCGCGAGATCCTGCGCCTGCGCTTCGGACTCGACCGGGGTGAGCCCCGGACGCTCGAGGAGGTGGGTGAGCACTTCAACCTCACCCGGGAGCGCATTCGTCAGATAGAGGCCCGCGCCATGTCGAAGCTGCGCCACCCCTCCTCGGACACGGGCGCCCGCGATCTCCTTACGGTCTGAGTCGACCGCCGCGGGCGGATAGGCTCACTGCTCATGAAGAAGCTTCTACTGCTCCTGTTGGTCGTCGGACTCGGTGTGGTCGCGGCGCGACGCCTGCGCGACGCCTGACGCTCACCCGCTGATCCGGTCCGCCTGATCCCGGAGTGCCCGGGAACCTCAGGGACGCCTCATGCGGCCGCGCGCCCTCCCGACGAGTGGCGGCCCCGCATGCCGCGCCGCCAGAGGATGAGGGCGGCGCCCGCCATGGCGAGGCTCGTCGTCACCACCGGCGTGGTGCGCCCGACCCGGTCGCGTAGGCGGACGGGCTTGGTGAAGCGCTTCGTCTCCCACCCCCGCTCTCGGGCCACCTTGGCCAAGGCGCGATCGGCGTTCACCGCCACCGGCCGGCCGACGGCCTCGAGCATGGGGAGATCGGTCATCGAGTCCGAGTAGGCACTGCTCGACGCCAGGTCGATCCCCGTGCGCGCCGCCAGCTCCCGGATGGCGATCGCCTTCTCCGGCCCGTAGGCGTAGAAGGCCATGCGCCCCGTGTAGCGGCCCTCCTCGTCGATCTCGCCGCGTGAGCAGATGGCACCGTCGACACCCAGCATGTCGGTGAGGGGAAGGACGATCTCCTCGGGCGACGCCGAGACCAGGTAGACCCGGTGGCCGGCCGCCCGGTGCAGCTCCATGAGCTCGAGGGCCTCGGCGTACATGATGGGCTCAATCGTCGCCAGCAGTGTCTCGCGCACGATCTGGCGCACCTGGTCCCGGTCCCAGCCCTTGGTCATGGCCAGCATCGACTCTCGGACCCGTACCAGCCGCTCCTCGTCGGCCCCGAAGTAGAGATAGATGAGTTGGGAGAAGGCGGCGCGGGCCACCACCCGGCGGTTGATGAGCCCTCCCCGCATGAAGGGGCGGCCGAAGGCGGCGATGGAGGCGCGGTCTATCACCGTCTTGTCGAGGTCGAAGAACGCCGCTTCCATGCCACCCATGCTAAAGCGGTCCAGGTCAGACGCGTCGTCGCCCGTGACCGTTCGCCAAACGGTGCGCGACGGGGAGGGGCGCGCCCCTGGCCCACCGGGGATGGATCGGTCAGTCCCGGATGAAGAGGGTGTGCACGGCGTCCTCAGTGTCCGCCGTGGAGAGCACCAGCACCTCGTCGCCCGACAGGAGGACGGTGTCACCCCGGGGCACGATCAGGCGGCCTTCACGGACCACGGCGACCACCACCCCGTCGCGGGGAAAGGCGAGGTCGGCGATGGCCATGCCGTTGGCCGGCGAGTCCTCGGCCAAGGTGATCTCCACCAGGTGGGCGGCGCCCCCCTCGAACTGCAAGAGCCGCACCAAGGCCCCCACCGACACGGCCTCTTCGACCAGCGCGGTGAGCAGCTGGGGAGTGCTGACCGAGACGTCGACCCCCCAGCTCTCGTTGAACAGCCACTGGTTCTTGGGGTGGTTCACCCGGGCCACCACGCGGGGCACCGCGAACTCCTGCTTGGCCAGCAGGGAGATCACCAGGTTGTCCTCGTCGTCCCCGGTGGCCGCCACCACCACGTCGACCGTGGCCAGCCCGGCCGCGTCGAGCGACGACACCTCGCAGGCGTCGGCGGCGATCCAGGTGACACCGAGCGTCGGCCGCAGGCGCTCCACCAGTTCGGGATCCTGCTCGAGGACCAGGACCTCATGGCCGTTGGCGAACAGGTCGGCGGCGATGGCCGTGCCGACGCTGCCGCCCCCGGCGATGGCCACCCTCACGCGGTCACATCCGAGCCCAGCACCGCATCGAGGCCCCGCCGGGCGTCGTGCATGACGGCCAAGTGGAGCACGTCGCCTTCCTGGCCCACCAGCTGGCGGGCGTCGAGCCGGGGCACACCGGCCCGGGTCACCGCGACCAGGGTCAGCTGGCCGGGCACCTCGAGGTCCGCCAGCGGCCGCCCGGCCCAGGCGTCGGGCAGCGAGCGGTCGAGCAGCGTGAGCTGGCCGGAGGCGTCGGACCAGTCGTCGGCGTCGACGTCGGGGAGGAGGCGCCGCCGGACCTGATCGATGGTCCACGTCACGGTGGCCACGGTCGGGATGCCCAGGCGCTGGTAGATCTCGGCCCGGCGCGGATCGTAAATCCGGGCCACCACGTTGGGGATGAGGTAGGTCTCGCGGGCGATGCGTACCGTCAAGATGTTGGTGTTGTCACCGCTGGTGACCGCGGCCAGGGCGTCGGCTCCGATGGCCCCGGCCCGCTCCAGGTCGTCCCGGTCGAACCCCGATCCGACGATGCGTGGGCCGTCCCAGTCCTTGAGTCTCCGAAAGGCGCGGGCGTTCCTGTCCATGATGGCCACGGAGTGACCCTCGGCGGTCAGGGAGACGGCCAGCCCGGAACCGACCCGGCCACACCCGACGACGATCACGTGCACGCCACAGCACAACACGTGACGCCGGCCTGTGCAAAGGGGCGCCCGTCCGAGGACGCACCGCGACGAGGTGGGAGTTCCCCGCCGTTTGCTCGTACTGTGTGCGGGTGCCCAACCCAGGCCCCACTCCTCCGGCTTTCATCCGAGGCGCCACGGCGGACAGCATCCCCGAGCGGCGCCGCTACCGGTTGAAGAACAAGCTGCTCGGGCCGCCGCTGGTCACCGAGCAGCTCGGCGACGAGCGTCTCGGTCGCCCGACGGCCCTCGGGGTGCTGGCACCGGACTGCATCTCCTCCTCGGCCTACGGCACCGAGGAGATGCTGACCCAGCTGGTCCCCGCGATCGGGCTGGGCGCCTTCATCCTCGTCGTCCCCATCACCCTGGCCATCCTCGGGGTCCTGTTCTTCGTGACCCTCTCGTACCTCGACGTGATCCAGTACTACACCAAGGCCGGCGGGGCGTACGTGGTGGCGCGGGACAACTTCGGGCCCAAGATCGCCCAGATCGCCGCCGTGGCGCTGCTGATCGACTACACCGTGACCGTCGCCGTCCAGACCTCGGCGGGGACGGCCGCGCTGACCAGCGCCGTGCCGAGCCTGGCCAACACCTTCGACACGGTGGCGATCACCGTCGGGGTGATCTTGGTGCTCCTCTACGGCAACCTGCGCGGCATCCGTGAGGCCGGGAAGTTCTTCGCCTTCCCCATGTATTTCTACGTGTTCTCCCTGGGCATCGTCGTGATCGCCGGGTACATCAAACAGGCCTTCGGAGATCTCCACTACATTCCCCTCCCGCCCCAGAACGAGATCTTCGGGGGCGGTCTCGGCACCCCGGGCCAGGGCTGGTTGATGGGGCTGGCCTTCATCACCCTGCTGCGCTCCTTCGCCAATGGCGGCTCATCGCTCACCGGCCTTGAGGCCATCTCCAACGGGGTGGGCAGCTTCCGCCGACCCGAGTCGGTGCACGCCCGCCAGACCCTGGTGGTCATGAGCTCGGTGCTGGCCTTCCTGGTGCTGGGGACCACGCTCCTGGCCCGCTGGACCCACGCCGTTCCCTACGCCAAGGGCTCGCCCACCGTCGTGTCCCAGGAGGTCCAGGCAGTCTTCGGCCGGGGCGCCATCTACTTCATCGTGCAGCTGGCCACCATGCTCATCCTCTACACGGGCGGCAACACCAGCTTCAACGGCTTCCCCTTCCTGGCCAACTTCGTCGCCGAGGACCACTTCCTTCCCCGGCAGCTGACCAGACGGGGGCACCGCCTCGCCTTCTCCAACGGGATCCTGGTCCTCGCTGCCGTCTCGGTCGCCCTGGTGCTGGCCTACCGGGCCCAGGTCGACGGCCTGGTGGCGCTCTACGCCATCGGCGTGTTCACCGGCTTCACCATGGCCGGTGCGGGGATGGTGAAGCATCACACCACGGAGAAAGGGGCGCACTGGCAGCGCAGCGTGGTGGTCAACGGGTTCTCGGCCTTCCTGTCGGCGTTGGTCGTGCTGATCTTCGTGGTGGCCAAGTTCAAGGAGGGGGCGTGGCTGATCGTCGTCGTGGGCCCCCTGCTCTACGTGGGTCTCATCCGCCTGCACCGCCAGTACCGGCGAGAGGAGGAGCTGCTCGAGTCCGGCGCCGTCGAGGCGTCCGAGGCGCCCATCCTGCGCCGCCACGTGGTGGTCGTCCTGGTCGACCGGCTCGATATGGCCACCGCCCGAGCCCTGCAGTACGCCCGCACCCTGACGCCGGACGACCTGCGCGCCGTCCACTTCGACATCGACTCGGCCGAGGCCCGCGCCCTCGAGGAGGAGTGGGGGCGGGTCGGCCTGGCCCGGCTCCCGCTCGACATCATTGAGTGCCCCGACCGCCGGCTCGGCCGGGCCGCCATTGAGCTGGTGGCCGACGCCACCCTGGACGGCGACACCGAGTGCACCGTCCTGCTGCCCCGGCGCGGCTACGCCCGCGTGTGGCAGCGCTTCCTGCACGACCGCACCGCCGACAAGATCGCTGCCGTCCTCTCCCAGGTCCCGCACGTCAGCGCCACCATCATCCCCTACAACCTGCCCGGACGCTACGGGGAGAGGGCACGCCGCTACGGGCAGTCGGTGCAGCGGGAACGGCGCACCGAGGCTCGGCCATCGGCCGCCGGCGGTGACGCCGCGACCACCGAGGCGGCGGGCCGCACCCCCGGCGACCGGGCACCCGTTCGCCGGGAGGGCCAGCGCAAGGCCACCGCCATGTCCCTGGCCGACGACGCGTTGGCCCGCCGGGCCGGGGTGGTCACCTACATCGCCGACGCCGTCCCCCGCCAGCGGGTCAAGGTGGCGGGGCGGGTCAGGTCGGTGCGCGTGCAGCCCCGGGCGGGGACCTCGAACCTCGAGTGCGTGCTGAACGACGGCACCGGCGGCCTGCTCCTGGTCTTCCAGGGACGCCCGAAGATCGCCGGGATAGAGCCGGGGGCGCGCCTGGTGGCCGAGGGGATGGTCGGGGCATGGGGCCGGCGGCCGGCCATGCTTAACCCCTCCTTCGAGCTGGTGTCGGGGGCGGCCCAGGACGCCTCCGGGGATTGACGCCCTACGTCGAAGCTTGCTCGCCCACCCCACAGTCGCTAACGTGCCCCCGGCCCGTCGTCGGGCGCACACGGGGCCGCGCGCCTCCGACCAGGGGGTACAAGATGGACCACCTTCCCGGGTGCGACAGTCGGCGCCCCCCGGTGGCGCATACGGCTCGCCGGAAACGCCACGCCGGAAGTAGACGGACCGAAGAAGAAAGGGCACTCCAGGAATGATCAACCTCCTCGCTGCGGGCAACGGTGGGTACCAGGCCTTCCACCTCGGTGGAAACGACAAGACCTGGCTCTACATCTGCCTGGCGGCCGGTGTCGTCGGCATCGCGGCCGGCCTCCTGCTGGCCCGGAACGTACTGGCGGCCGACACCGGCACTCCCAAAATGCGAGAGATCGCTCTGGCCGTCCAGGAGGGCGCCGAAGCGTTCCTCAGGCGTCAGTTCCGCACCATCGCCATCATCGTGGTGCCCCTGGCCATCCTCATCTTCTTCACCGCCACCAAGGTGGTGAAGCCTGACGGGGACATCGCCCTCAGCTTCGCCCAGGACGGCCTCTACCGTGTGATCTGCTTCCTCTTCGGGGCGGCCTTCTCCGGATTGACCGGCTTCATCGGCATGAGCATCGCCGTGCGGGGCAACGTGCGCACCGCCGCCGCGGCGTCCCAGGGGGGTGGCATGGCCGGCGCCCTGCGCGTCGCCTTCCGCACTGGTGCGGTGACCGGCATGCTCTGCGTCGGGCTGGGCCTGGTCGGTGCCACTGCGATCGTGCTGATCTTCCAGAACTCGGCCACGGCCGTCCTCATCGGCTTCGCCTTCGGTGCCTCGCTACTGGCGCTCTTCATGAGGGTCGGCGGCGGCATCTTCACCAAGGCGGCCGACGTCGGCGCCGACCTGGTGGGCAAGGTCGAGGCCGGCATCCCCGAGGACGACCCCCGCAATGCGGCCACCATCGCCGACAACGTGGGCGACAACGTGGGCGACTGCGCCGGCATGGCGGCCGACCTCTTCGAGTCCTACGAGATCACCATCATCGCCGCCTTGATCCTGGGCTACTCGGCCTTCAGGACCATCGGCCACAACCCGACGCCGGCCGTGCTGTTCCCCCTCATCGTCCCCGCCATCGGTATCTTCGCCTCGGTGATCGGTGTCCTGGTGGTCAAGGCCCGTGTCAAGGACCGCAACGCCCTGTCCCCCATCAACCGGGGCTTCTGGCTGGCGGCGGCCCTGACGGTCGTCGGCGCCTTCTTCGTGGCCCAGTACTACGTGCACGACCTCAAGGTGTTCTGGGCTGTGCTGACGGGGGTCGTGCTGGCCCTGGTGGCCAGTCAGATCACGGAGCAGTTCACCTCCACCGAGCGCGGGCCGGTCAAGGAGATCGCCGCCTCGACCCGGACCGGTCCGGCCACCGCCGTGCTGTCCGGTATCTCCATCGGCCTGGAGTCCTCGGTGTGGGCCATCATCGCCATCGCCATCGCACTGGGCGTGGCCATCGGCCTGGGCGACGGCAACATCGAGCTGACCTTCTACCTGGTCGCCCTCATCGGCATCGGCCTTTTGGCCACCGCCGGCATGGTGGTCTCCGAGGACAGCTTCGGCCCGGTCTCGGACAACGCGGCCGGGATCGCCGAAATGTCCGGCGAGTTCACCGGGGAGGCCGAGCGGATCATGGTCAGCCTCGACGCCGTAGGTAACACCACCAAGGCCATCACCAAAGGTGTGGCCATCGGATCGGCTGTCATCGCCTCGGTGGCCCTCTTCGCCTCCTTCATCGAGACCATCGGCGAGCAGATACCGAGCCTGCACGCCACGGGGGAGAAACTCTTCTCGGCGATCCAGATCAACGTGGCCAACCCCACCACGTTCATCGGGCTGCTCATCGGTGGCTCCATCGCCTTCCTCTTCTCATCGCTGGCCATCCGGGCCGTCGGGCGTTCGGCCGGCACCGTCGTGCTCGAGGTGCGGCGCCAGTTCCGTGAACACCCCGGGATCATGGACTACTCGGAGAAACCCGAGTACGGCCGGGTCATCTCCATCTGCACCGCGGCGGCCCAGCGCGAGTTGGCCACCCCGGCCCTTTTGGCCATCCTGACCCCGGTCATCGTCGGTTTCGGCATCAACTATCTCGCCCTCGGTGCGTTCTTGGCCGGGGCCATCCTGACCGGGCAGCTGATGGCGAACACGCTGTCCAACTCCGGTGGGGCCTGGGACAACGCCAAGAAGTACATTGAGGACGGCAACGAGGGCGGCAAGGGCTCCGAGGCCCACAAGGCGGCGGTGATCGGTGACACGGTGGGCGACCCTTTCAAGGACACGGCCGGCCCGGCCCTCAACCCGATGATCAAGGTGATGAACCTGGTCTCGCTGCTGATCCTGCCGGCCGTGATCTCCCTGCGCCACCACAACGGCGAGCGCTACGCCATCGCCGCCGTCGCCCTGGTGATCCTGCTGGGCGCGCTGGCCTTCTCCAAGCGCGACACCGAGCCCATGGACGCCGACGCCGCCCCCGCAGTCGAAGCGCCGGCCATCGTGGCCGTGGCCTCGGGCGACTGACCTGGTCGCCGCCCTCCACCCGCCCGTGCGCCGGCGTGCCGGTGGCATCCCGGCCTTGACAGGCGGGTGGCGGGCCTTCAACCTTGCTGGACCATGCGAACCTTGCGATGCGACGAGCCGATGACCGGGCGTAGCCATGGGTAAGGCGCTGGTCATCGTGGAGTCGCCGGCCAAGGCGCGCACCATCGGCGGGCTGCTCGGGCCCGACTTCATCGTGGAGTCCTCCATCGGCCACGTCCGCGACCTTCCCCGGGGGGCAGACGAGGTGCCGGCGGCCTACAAGGGGGAGGGATGGGCCCGTCTGGGGGTCGATGTGGACAACGGCTTCAAGCCGCTCTACGTGGTCTCGGGCTCGAAGAAGTCCGTGGTGGCCAACCTCAAACGGTTGCTCAAGGGCGCAGACGAGCTCTATCTCGCCACCGACGAGGACCGCGAGGGCGAGTCGATCGCCTGGCACCTCTTCGAGGTGCTCTCGCCCACCGTCCCCGTCAAGCGCATGGTCTTCCACGAGATCACGCCCGAGGCCATCGCCCGGGCGGTCGAGGACTGGCGCGACCTGGACCGCCGTCTGGTCGATGCCCAGGAGGCCCGGCGGATCCTGGACCGGCTGTACGGCTATGAGGTCTCACCGGTGCTCTGGCGCAAGGTCATGCCGCGGCTCTCGGCCGGCCGGGTGCAGAGTGTGGCCACCCGCATGGTCGTCGAGCGGGAACGGGCCCGCATGCGGTTCCACTCCGCCACCTGGTGGGGGGTGGACGGAACGTTCACCCATGTCGAGGCTCCGGCGCCCTTCGGCGCCGCCCTCGTCGCACTGGGCGGCACCCCGGTCGCCGCCGGCAAGGACTTCAACGACGACGGGGTCTTGACGAGCAAGGGGCCGGTGCGCGTGCTGGCCGAGGAGGAGGCCACGTCGGTCGCCGGGGCGCTCGCCGGCCAGTCCTTCACGGTCAGCTCGGTCACCGAGCGGCCGTTCCGCCGTTCGCCCGCCGCTCCCTTCATGACCTCGACGTTGCAGCAGGAAGCCGGGCGCAAGCTGCGCTTCAGCGCCCAGCGGGCCATGCAGGTGGCCCAGCGCCTCTATGAACAGGGCTACATCACCTACATGCGCACCGACTCCACCACCCTGTCGGACCAGGCGCTCACTGCGGCCCGGGCCCAGGCTCGCGAAATGTACGGCGACGCCTACGTGCCCGACGCGCCGCGGCGCTACGAGCGCAAGGTCAAGAACGCCCAGGAGGCGCACGAGGCGATCCGCCCGGCCGGCGAGACGTTCCGCACCCCCGAGCAGGCGGGACGTGCGCTGTCGGGTGACGAGCTCCACCTGTACGAGCTGATCTGGAAGCGCACGGTGGCCTCCCAGATGAACGATGCCACCGGTACCAGCGCGCAGGTGCGCCTGGTGTGCCCCGTCCCCGACGGCGTGGCGGCCGGTGAGGAGGCGGAGTTCTCGGCCAGCGGACGGGTTATCGCCTTCCCCGGATTTCTGCGGGCCTACGTCGAGGGCCAGGACGATCCCGACGCGGAGCTGGCCGACCGGGAGGTCGTGCTGCCCGCGCTGTCGGTGGGCGACGTGGTGGAGGGGAGCGCCTTCGAGCCCGGATCGCACTCCACCCAGCCTCCCGCCCGCTATACGGAGGCGTCGTTGGTCAAGGCCATGGAAGAGCTCGGCGTGGGGCGGCCCTCGACCTACGCCAGCGTCATCGCCACCATTTTGGACAGGGGCTACGTGTGGAAGAAGGGCACGGCGCTGGTGCCCAGCTTCACCGCCTTCGCCGTGGTCGGGCTGCTCGAGCGCTACTTCGGCGAACTGGTCGACTACGGCTTCACGGCCAGCATGGAGGACGACCTCGACGAGATCGCCTCGGGTCGCGAGGAGGCCCTGCCCTGGCTGTCACGTTTCTACTTCGGGTCCGGAGCGACCTCGTCCGGCACGCCGGTCCCGCTGGACGGCGGCCTGAGCGGTGACGGCGCGTCCCTGGGACTCAAGGCCAGCGTGGCCGCGCACCTGGGCGACATCGACGCCCGGGAAATCAACTCCATCCTCATCGGGGAGGGGAACGACGGGACCCCCATTGTCGTGCGCGTCGGGCGCTACGGCCCGTACCTCCAGCGGGGCGACGACCGCGCCTCGCTGCCCGAGGACATGTGTCCCGACGAGCTCACGGTGGCCCGCTCCGAAGAGCTTCTGGCGGCGCCGACCAACGACCGGGTGCTGGGCACCGACCCGGCGACCGGGCTCGACATCTCGGTCAAGGCGGGCCGCTTCGGGCCCTACGTCCAGCTGGGCGAGGCCGGCGAGGGTGCCGCCAGACCGCGCACCTCGTCGCTCTTCTCCACCATGGACCCGGCCACCCTCACCTTCGCCCAGGCGCTCGAGCTGCTGCAGATCCCCCGCACCGTGGGAGCCGACCCAGTGAGCGGCGAGGAGGTGGTGGCCTACAACGGGAAGTTCGGCCCGTACCTCAAGAAGGGGACCGACACCCGCAGCCTGGCCAGCGAGGACCAGATCCTCACCGTCACCCTCCCCGAGGCCCAGGCTCTCTTCGCGCAGCCCAAGCAGCGCCGTGGCCGTACGGCGGCGGCGCCCCTGCGCGAACTGGGGCCCGATCCGGCCACAGAGCTCCCGGTGGTGGTCAAGGAGGGTCGTTTCGGGCCCTATGTGACCGACGGGTCGACCAACGCATCGCTGCGCAAGGGCGACGCCATCGACTCCATCACCATCGAGAGGGCGGGCGAGCTCCTGTCCGAACGCCGGGCGGCGGGGCCCTCCACGCGCAAGAAGGCAGCCAAGAGGACCACCGGGGCCAAGAAGGCCGCCAAGAAGACGTCCGGGACCAAGAAGGCGGCGGCGACGAAGAAGGCGGCCAAGAAGACGGCCAAGAAGACGGCTGGGGCCACGAAGGCCGCGGCCGAGAAGGCCGAACCCGCCCAACCGTTCTGACATGCCCGGCCCGGGCCGCTTGCTCGCCTTGGAGGGGATCGACGGCTGCGGCAAGTCGACCCAGGCTCGCGCCCTGGCTGCCGCGCTGGGAGCACGCCTCACCCACGAGCCCGGTGCGACCGCCCTCGGGGCGGCGCTGCGGCAGCTCCTCCTGGCCCCCGAGTCGCCGCCGCTCTCGCTGCGGGCCGAGGCGCTGCTGATGGCGGCCGACCGGGCCGAGCACATCGCCTCGATCGTGGCGCCCGCGTTGGCGGCGGGTGAATGGGTGGTGAGCGACCGCTTCAGCGGATCGACGCTGGCGTATCAAGGCTACGGGCGAGGACTCCCCACGGGTGCGTTGCAGCAGGTGGTGGAGTGGGCCACCGGCGGGTTGGCCGCCGACCTGAACATCCTCGTCGACGTGCCGGTGGTCGTGGCGCAGGAGAGGTTGGCCGCGACGGCCCCCGACCGTCTGGAGCGCCTGGGTCCCGCCTTTGCGGAGCGGGTGCGCCACGGCTTTCTCACCCTGGCGGCGGACGACCCGGAACACTGGGTGGTGGTGGACGGCACCTCGGACCGGTTGGCGCTCACGGCCCATATCGTGGCCCTGGTGCACGAGCGAGTGGGCGAGCCGGGCGGGCGGGGTGGGTTGAACGGGCCGGGCGCGTCGGGCCGGTGACCGGGATGGCCCCGCCGGGGCTCTTCGACGACGTCGTAGGCCAGGAGCCGGCGGTGGCCGCCCTGCGGGCCGCGGCGGTCCACCCGGTGCACGCCTACCTCTTCCGCGGCGCGGCGGGGAACGGTGGGCTGGCGGCCGCGCACGGTTTCGCCGCCGCCCTCCTGTGTCCCGAGGGCGGGTGCGGTCGGTGCCCGACCTGTCAACGGGCGCTATCGGGAAGCGATCCCGATC
>Ga0302181_10000517_pt1 | contig 31392 bp, 23 predicted proteins | sample I_Palsa_E3_3_FD_198786 | JGI IMG/M metagenome (GOLD analysis project Ga0302181, IMG submission 198786) | Peat permafrost microbial communities from Stordalen Mire near Abisko, Sweden - I_Palsa_E3_3 | ecosystem: Environmental > Terrestrial > Soil > Palsa > Peat permafrost | place: Sweden...
GTATTCCATGGCGTCGTCCGATCAACAACTTCGGCGATCTATTGGGACCCGTGATAGTTCGCGCGATGTTGAAGCGGGAAGGATTGGGCGCTCAGCCGAAAATGTCTGCGCGGCTTCTCAGTGTCGGATCAGTTCTTCACTTCGCGCGGGACGGAGATGTTGTATGGGGATCCGGCGTAAATGGCGCGGTGGCCATCGAAAGCCACACGGCCCGGATCCTGGACGTTCGAGCTGTGCGAGGCCCCCGAACTCGTAGCTTCCTCATGAATCGCGGCATAATTGTGCCGGAGGTATATGGTGACCCGGCCCTTCTCCTCCCGTTGCTAATGCCCGAACTATTGAGCGTCCCGAAGAGATACGCGGTAACGGTGGTTCCGAATTTTAATGACCTACGGCAGAATCCGGCATGGCGTCTGTCCCCTAAGGTGCTAAATCCGAGCTCAGGGCTGGCGCATTGCCTTCAACGCATCGCTGCCAGTGAGTTCGTAGTCGGATCATCCTTGCACGGGATCATCGTTGCGGAAGCCCTCGGGATACCAGCTCGTCTGGTGAAGTCCGCGGCGGAGTCGGATCTAAAGTATGCCGACTACTACGAGGCGACTGGGCGCGCTGACTACTCTGCTGCGCAGACGGTGCGCGAAGCCACCGCAGCTGGCGGGGAGAGATCTCCCGTCTTCTCGCCGGACGGGCTGATGGCAGCTTTTCCTGTCGACCTGTGGCAGCCTGTACAACGGCCAAGCCTGCGTTAAGAGCACGGGCGGGGCGGATCCGTCCCGCCCGGGCTGCCCCGGTGGGCGCCGAAGATCCGGGGCGTGCCGGTCGGTCGGTGTGGCACCACGAGGCACCCCGTCGTAGTGGCCGTGGTCAACCACCCGTTTGCCTGCGATAACTACGTTGCGTGAGACATGATGTACGCATGGGGATCAGGGGGGCACCGCGCCGTCTCGCGCAGCGGAGTCGTCGGGTCGTTCGCCCGATCAGCGCCTTCGAGAACTGGCGGGACTTTCGTCACGCGGCCACCGTCCACGACGACGCCGAGACGATCCTGACCACCAGGACCGGCTTCAAGATCGCCGTCCGGCATAACAAGTGGGACACCGAGATCGTCAGCGAGCAGCTGTTCGACCGGTCCTACCTTCGTCACTTCCAGCCCGGCGTTGCGCCTGTCGTGGTCGACGTGGGCGGGTATATCGGTGACTTCGGTCTGCTGTGCGCCCACGAGTGGCCGGGAAGCCGCGTCATCATCTACGAGCCCACGGCCGAGAACTACGAGATGCTGGCCAAGAACCTCGATCTGAACCCGATGCTCGCGCAGCGGGTGACGCTCGTCCACAAGGGCGTCTCGGATCGACCGACCGTGACGGCGAACGTGCAGGTCGAAGGGCGCGAGGTCCACGTAAGCAGCAGTGGGTGGTACGCGGACGAGGCGTCCGAGCAGCGCGAGTTCCCGTGCGACAGCCTGCCCGCGATACTCGACGTCCACCGGCTCGACCGCATCGACCTGCTCAAGGTCGACTGCGAGGGCGGGGAGTACGACATTTTTTCCGACGTGCCCGCCGGCGTGTATAGCCGGATCGGCCAGGTCGTCATGGAGTGGCACCGGGTGCCCGATTGGGAAGCCAAGCTCGGCAAGCTCCGCGAGGCACTATCGGATGCCGGCTTCCACCTCGAACAACGCGCCCAGATTCTCTACGCGTTCCGGTAGCCAACAAAGACCCCCTAATGGTTAGGCGGCTTTCCTCCCTTGTGCCCACGGCCTGGCTACCTGGTTGATGGTCCGTTCTACCTGCTCTTGCTGGTACAGCGGTCCATCAACCATGCTCGGCCAGGCGGCTCCAAGGTGGCCAACGGGATTATCAATGCGCACCTCGTCTGGCGATTGCATCCGAGTAGGCGCCGATGGTCTCGGCGGCCAGTCGTTTGTAATTTATTACATCGAGATCCAGCGTCTCAGGCCGAGGAGTCGCGGCCGCTACCAGTGCGGTACGTAGAGCATCCTCTGGCGTGCCATCGCAGAGCCATACCCATTCACCGCCGAATACATCACGCAAATTTTGGTTTGCTGGAGTGGCATTCAGTACGGCCGGCCTACTGAGGGAGAGCGCCAAGTGGGCGACGCCCGAGTTTAGCGCGCTCCGGGCCATATAGGGCATGAGAACAACATCCGCTGTCGCGAAGATGGTCGGCACTTCGTCGCCATGGATGAAGCGAAGCAGCAAGTGAACATCCGTGGAGTCACCGGCCTCCTGCTCGATGGCTTCCGCGATTTCCGAACCCATCGGGCGGCCTGCTATCACGAGCTGCGGTCGGGGCTCAGACAACTGCCGCCAGGCCCGTATTATACCGGGCAGATTTTTATACGGGCGTATCAGCCCAAAACAGAGGAGGACAGGTCGATCATCAAGCTTTAGCTCTTGGCGGAGGGTCGCGGCCTGTGGCTGAGCCGTGTAGTAGTCGCGGTAATGACCATGTGGCACTACTACCGTTGATACTCGCGCCAGTCGGGGATGCCGTTCAACAAGCAGTGATGTCGCCCCTTCGCTAAAGGAAATCAGGAGGTCGACCTGGGAAATAAAGAGCCTATTGTAGGCTCGCCAGAGCCGAGGGCGAGAAAGCTCGTGAGGCTCTAGATCGTGCCCCGTCCATACGAGAACCGCACCACGGCGGCGGGCGAGCCAAAGCAGACCCAAGATGGCTACGACATCGAGCGGCGCAAGCCACGGGCGTTTCCAGCGAACAAACCATTCGGGAAAATGAATATGTATCACGTCAGGTCGGCTCAGAAGATCTTTCTTCTTGTGGTACGAGCCGATCTTAACGCCGTGCCTCATTACTTCGCTGAAGAGCAACAGTAGACAAGGATTGTCCGTCAGCTTATCCGGTCCGGGGTTCATCAGCACCTTAAGGATTTTCTCCTGAGAGCGCTTTCTAACAACACGGTTCTTGCGATCCACCTACACGCCCCTTCAAGCCTTGACTACGTACGGCTGGGTAGTCAAACATTTGAGTCTGGTCGACGACGCTGCTATAAGACGACGCTGCTATAAACGGCTAAGTACCTCATCGGACTGGTTCGAGGCTTGTTGTGGCAGGCCGATTACAGAGGCAAACGAGTTGGCGCGGCGCTCCCAGGTATGCCTGGCGGCGAATGCTATGCACTGACTGGCTCTGGTGGGGTCCTTTGTCGCGACGCCGGGGAAGCCGCTGCCCGCCGTAGAGGGACTGTTGCTCCCCGCGATCCGGTGAATGGCATTGACAAAGGCAGCGCTGTTGCTGGCCAGCAGCATGATACGGTCGGCCCATCGGGCCTGTTCTCCACGAGTGAGGTCAGCGCGCAACCACTGGGCCGCCGGAATGTCCGTACTGACCACTGGGACGCCCGCGCCAAGATACTCGAGCGTCTTCAGTGGAAATGATGCCCGGTTGAAAGGTGTATCCCGATACGGTGTAATCCCGATATCGATAGCCGCCAGATACGACGGAACCGCCTCAGCTGGGACCGGGCCCGCATAATGGACGTGCGATCTGTTGATCAATTCTTTGAACCGTTGTTGCTGTTCCCACCGCGGATCCAGCGGGCCGACGATCAAGAGCGAAAGTCCGGCGTCGGCGATTGCATTCAGGACCGACAGGTCGATCCGATCCGTTAGCTGCCCTATGAGACCTACAACCGGCTGAGGCAGATCCTTCAACTCGGGCAGAGCGGCCCGCTCGCCGACCTTGATCGGCCAGCAGCCGTTAGGGATAACAACGGGGTTGGCGCCGAAGCCTGCCCACCGCTCTGCTAGCCGTGGCGAAACCGCCGCCACCACATCCGCCCGGCCCACAGCTCGTATTTCCTGCCGTCGCTGGTACTGCGCAGATAGGCCCATGAGCTCGGCTCCGGCCACGTAGTCGTCGGTACCATAGAAAACATTTACCACGTTACCGCCCCAGTAACCGAGGAGGTCACGAGGATAGGTTGCCACGACGGCAAACGGTTGGATGCCGAGTCGGCGCAAAGCCCACCTCGTCTGCAGCCGCACAAGTGCGGCCGTCGTCACGCGCACACCAGGCCGGCTCAACCCCGGCATGGCCTTTGGCGTGAGGCGGGTGACTTGGCGATTTACGACAGAGATTTCCGGTCTGAGCGAATAACGAGTCGCGCTGCGCCGCAACGCCGCCGTAACTGGTGAGACTGGCGGATCGACCCACAGAATACGGGTATGGGACGCCATTGCCGTCGCCATGTGCCGGTCGGTACCACGGATACCATCCCATGACACGGCCGCCATCCAGACCAAATAATGATTCTCTTCGGTCAACGGATCTCCTGGTCGGCGATGCTCTCTGCGATCGAGTTGACGGGCACCGACGAATTACCTGTTGTCCTGGACACGGTCCCTGCGGTCCAGCTGACGCGGCACGCCAGCCACGGGGACCGCGCCGGCCACCGGGACCGCGGCGGTCACGGGGACCGCGGCGGCCAGGGGGACTGCGGGCCTGGCCACGGACGGCTGCGCGGCCGGGCGGGCGGGCGCCGTGGCGGAGGCCGGACGGCTGCTCTCATCGCGCAGCCAGGTCTGGTAGTCGCCACGGACGAGGGCGCGGCTGGCCCTGAGCCGAGCGAACAGGGCCACCGACAGGAAGTACCCGACCTGCAGCAGCAGGCCTGGCCGACGCCGGACGATGGCGGTCAGGTCGGAGATCCGCGTCCGGTCACCCGAGCTATCCAGACCCTCCGCGCGTTCGATCTGCACGCCCCCGGTCACGCAGCGGGCTCTACGGGACAGCAGGCCGGCGAACGTCCTCGGCGGGTAAATGACGACCTGAGCGCCGGGCACGAGCGCCGTCTCGTGCGGTTTGAACATCAGCGATGCGGCAAGATCGTCGGACTGAAGCGGCGGCAGGCCGGCCAGTCGCGCGTGCCCGGCCTCGTTCACGGCGATGACTCCCCGGCCCCACAGCCCGCGCTGGGCCCCCGGCAGCAGCGTCCAGACGTCGTAGTACCAGCGCACCTGCCACGGCCGTCCGGTCATGACCAGTTCTCGGCGCGGCGCGGCGGCCAGCACTCCCGGCTGGCCCAGCGCCGCCACCAGGGCCCGGACGTCGTCTACCCGCAACTCGACATCTGCATCGACATAAATGCGCGGAAAGCCTGTGGCAGCCCGGTCTCCAGCGGTCAGTGCCTCATGCTTGGAGGCGACGGGAAGGGTCACGATTTGGACGGCCGACCCGAAAGAGGCCGCCACCTCGGCGGTGTCATCTGTGCAGCCATTGGCAACGACTATTATGTCCATCTCGCCCGGGTCGGCGCCGTTTATTAGCTTTTCGAGGAGGCGCCGGATTACTGGGCCCTCATTATGTGCGGGAATCACGACTGTTGTCACTCAATGGATTATGCACGACGACAGCGGCCGGGGCCAGCAATTAGTAATGCGGGAGGAGATTTATTTCCGCGACCACAGAGAACATAGTCCGGAATATGCAGACGTTTACCGGGATATTCGGGCAGGCCCATCCCACTCTATTATGCGAAATCCGTCTGCATTTGGCATATTTGGCTATCCGGCACGAAATGCTGCCTTCACAAGGGAATGCCCTGATTGCTGCCGGTACGCGAGCCGCCCGCGACCGCCGTCCGCGATCATCATCGAGCTACCGCCAGCCTCCACGCCCTAGCTCCCCGGCCGGGCCCGAGTCCAGGTCGCCGGGCCGCATGTCGGTGGCCGGCTGCCGGCCCAGCGGTGCCGCATGGTTACCCCGGTGCGGGAACCTCCGTTTGACGACGTAGTCGAAGATGGGCAGCGGTCCCGTCGCGTCCCCGTAGGCAGGCCATGGCGGCAGTAGGTCCCGCGTCAGCGCCGGTGGGTAGGTCTCATCGGACCGGCGTTCGGCCAAGCCGCCTGTCTGGGGCCTGGGCGCTGGCCGATCCTGGGCGATAGTGCCGCCGGATGCATGCAGGGGACCGGTCCCGGCGTTCATAGCGGCTGAGGAGACCAGGGTGCCGCTCGCGACGGCCGGGACCTTCGGGGCGGCCGTCTCAGCGCGACTCTGCCGCAGCCGGGTGAGCGCGGCCCGCATCCGGAAGACCAGCAGGCCGACGATGGCCAGCCCCACCATGCCGCTGACCGCGAGCGCGGCCAGGTCGTTCGGCAACACCCGCGCCGCGCCGACCGCGGCAAGGCCCGCTACCGCGGCACCGGCCAGCGGAAGCCACAGGTGAGAGCCCAGCACGCGCCGCGGGATGCCCGCCCGCCTCAGCTCTTGCAGATACCACGGCAGGATCACGCAGCCGGCGACCGCGGTCTCGCCCACGGCGACGCCGAGGATTCCGTCGAGGCGGGCGCCAACGATGAGTGCGGGGAGCAGCGCCAGCAGCCAGCCAAGCTGAACGGTGAACACGACGCGCGTCCTGGCCAGCACCACGAAGTAGGAATAGGCCAGCTGGAAGAAGATCGTCAGCGCGGCGAGCAGGGACAGATACAGCAGGACCCGCGAGGCGGGCAGCCAGCGCGCGCCGTAGGCGAACCGGATCAGCGGCGTGGCCGACCCGCCGATCACTAGGCATATGGGCAGCGCCACGGCGCAGAGCAGCGCCGACGACGACAAGAAGGCCGCGCGCATGGCGTCATGATCATGCTGAAGGCGCGCGAACGCGGCAGGCGCGACATTGCGGACCGGTAGCGAGAACATGGCGACGGGCCAGGTGGCGAGGTTCAGCGCGAGCACGTAGAAGCCAAGGGCGGTGGCGCCGAGCATGCGGCCCACCACGAGCTGGTCCACGTTGGTGACGGCGAACGCCACCACCGTCGACCCGGCCAGCGGCGTCCCGTACCGCAGCAGCGCGCGGGCCCTGCTCCGGTCGAAGCCGAACCGTAGCGGCTCGGGCGAGAACGCGATGTACAAGACCGCGGCCGCCGCCGCGCCGGTGATCCGGCCCACGGCCAGGCTCATCGCGCCCATCCCGCCCCAGGCCAGGCCCACGGATACCAGGGCGCCGAGCCACCCGCTGACCTGGTCCGCGATCATCCTGCGGTCCTGGCGGAAGTTCCGGTCCAGCAGCCCGACCGGCGTGCAGACCAGCCCGTCGAGCACGATGTTGAGCGCCAGAACGCGGATGACGTCAGAGGCCGCCGGCGCCCCCATGGCCGCGGCGTACCTGGGCGCGCCGAAGAAGCAGACGGCATACATGGCGACGCTGCCCGTCACGGCGATGGTCGTGACGGTCGGCGCGATCTCGGCCGGATCACCCGGCCAGCGGACGATGGCCAGGCTTACCGACAGGTCGTTGAGGCTCAGCATGGCCAGCAGGGCGACCCACGCGACGGCGTAGGTGCCGAAAACGTGCGGGCCGAGCATCCTGGCCAGGACGATTCCGATCCCGACCGTGCCCAGCTTACTCAGCGCATTGCTGACGAACGTCCAGCCCAGGGCCCGGGCTGCCGTGGCACCCAGGGTGTTCTTGTCGGCCGGCCCGGAGCCGCCCGCGGGCCGCATGTGGCGTCGCCCCACCGCCCGGAAACGGACGCGGGACCGACGCCTCGGACCGGCCCCGGGGGCCCCGGCGCTAGCGCCGCGGCCGCTCACTCGCCTGCAGCCGCAATGGCCGCACAAGTGGGATAAGTATTAAATGCGGCATACCGAATAAAGGCCTCTACTGCGACATTCTTACCCGCGGCAGATCGGGCTCGCGGGTAGTCGGCATCAATGGCCGCCGACCTAGCAGAGAACATGCCTCAGCCTCCTTCTGGATTCTACGGACACCCTATGCCAGTGGCGCGATATACATCCAGCCGTGAGGATATCCGCTTTGCCCGGAGAAGACGAAGCGAAAATCACCCCTCTGGGTAGTGGGGCGCCACGGGTTTGCTAGTGTTTGCCATGCCCGGCACCGGGGGGACTAACGCCGGGGAATCGTATGTACAGACTGCAGATCAAATCACGCTGCCTTACGTGATTTCCTGACGATAACGGACACATCGGCTTTAGGTTCGGAGAGGAACCATTGCGTTGATTGAGCGAGCCTTGCGCGTTCTGCGGCATATAGCTGGCTGGCGGGACCAGGACGCTGGGGAGTGGTTCGCGGCATGAGCGTAACCGAAAGTGCGGTCGAGACCGGCAGCCGGATGCCGACCGACAGGAATGCCGCCATCCCGGGCACGAGGACGTGGACGAGCGCCTACCGTCGCCAGGCGGCCCTGGCCGACTGGACGTGCGCCCTGGCGGCCGGCGCGGTGGCGGCCAGGGTCCGTTTCGGGGCCCCGGCCTACCTGCCGACCACCTACCTGAGCCTCACCTTCGGGCTGCCCGTCGTGTGGTGGCTGTCGGTGCTGCTCGCCGGCGGGTACGACACCCGGTTCATCGGGCTCGGCTCCGATGAGTTCCGCCGGATCCTCAGCGCGGCGGTCAACCTGACCGCGGGCGTGGCCGTTATCTCCTACGTGGCCAAGCTCGACCTGGCCCGCGGGTACGTGACGATCGCCCTGCCGTGCCTGGCCGTCATGGACCTGACGGTCAGGTACCTGCTCCGCAAGCGCCTGCACAGACAGCGGGTCCGGGGCTGGTGCGTGCGGCGGGTCGTCGCGGTGGGCCATGCGGCAGCAGTGGCTCGCCTGGTCACCGTGCTGCGCCGGGACACATACCACGGCCTTGCGGTGGTCGCCGCCTGCCTGGTCGACGCGCCGGAGGGGGCCGGGCCTGACCGCGTCGCCGGCGCCTCCGCGGCCGAAGTGCCCGTGGCTGGCGCGCCCGCGGTCGGCGTGCCCGTGGCCGGCGGCCTGTACGGCGTCGCGGCGGCGGTGGGCCGGTTCGGCGCGGATACCGTCGCGGTGCTGGCCTGCCCCGAGATGGACGGCGGCCGCCTGCGCGAGCTGGCCTGGGAACTGGAGAAGACCGACACCGACCTGTTCGTCGCGCCGGCCCTGCTCGATGTGGCCGGCCCGCGGACGACCATCCGCCCCGTGGCCGGGCTGCCCCTGCTGCACGTGGAGCACCCCGAGCTGGACGGGGCCAAACAAGTCATCAAGAGCGTGTTCGACAAGACGTGCGCCGCCTTGGCGCTGCTCGCACTCGCGCCCCTGTTCGCGGTCATCGCGATTTCCATCAGGCTCGCCGATCACGGCCCGGTGTTCTTCCGCCAGACCAGGATCGGCAAGGACGGCCGGGGCTTCGCCTTCTACAAGTTCCGAACCATGGTGCCCGATGCCGAACAGCGCAAGTCCCAGCTTGCCGCCCATAACGAGGCGGACGGGGTCCTGTTCAAAATCCGTAGGGACCCGCGGGTGACCCGCCCGGGTGGCTGGCTGCGCCGCTCGTCGCTTGACGAGCTGCCGCAGCTCATCAACGTGCTGATGGGCGACATGTCCCTGGTCGGACCCAGGCCGGCCCTGCCGGAGGAGGTCGCCTGCTACGGCGGCCACATGCGCCGCAGGCTCGTGGTCAAGCCGGGCCTGACCGGCCTGTGGCAGGTCAGCGGGCGGTCGGACCTGTCGCGGGAGGAAGCGGAACGGCTCGACCTGTACTACGTGGAGAACTGGTCGCTCGCCCTGGATCTGCAGGTGCTCTGGAAGACGGGATCCGCGGTCATCCGAGGCTCTGGTGCCTACTAGCCGGGTTGCGCCTGACCCTGCCCATGAAGGAGATACCTTGTCCAAGCCGTTGATCCACCGTGCGGTCAGGACGGCCCGCGCGGTACGAGCGGTAGCCGCCAAACCGCCCTACGTTACCCCCGGCCATTTCTACTCGCCCCTCACCGCGGACGCCGACCTCGACCGGGCCATGAGATGGACCGGGGCGCCCGGCGTGGACCTGGCCGAGGAAGGCCAGCTTGCGCTCGCGGCGCGGCTGCAGGCCGTGCTGGCTGAGCCGTTCCCGGGGCCGCGCTTCGCCCCTGGCAACCGCTTCTACGGTCCCGCGGACGCCGCGGTCTACCGGGCGATGCTGTCCTACCTGCGGCCCTCCCGGCTGCTTGAGGTGGGCTCCGGCTACTCCACGGCGGTCGTCCTCGACGAGGCGGACGCCGACCAGGGGCTGTCCGGACTGGAGATCACCTGCATAGAGCCCTTCCCCCAGCGCATGCTCGGGGTCATCACCGAGGCCGACCGCCGCAGGCTCACCCTGATCCGCAAGCCGGTCCAGGACGTAGAGCCGACGCTCTATGAGCAACTCGGACCGCAGGACATCTTGTTCATCGACTCGACCCACGTGGCCAAGGCCGGCTCAGACGTGATCTGGCTCTTCCTGCACATACTGCCCCGGCTGGCCCCTGGCGTCGTGGTCCACGTGCACGACGTGTTCTGGCCGTTCGAGTACCCCAGCAACTGGCTGCGGCAGGGGCGCGACTGGACCGAGGCTTACCTGCTGCACGCGTTCCTGTCGGGTAACGCCGACTGGGAAATGCTGTTCTTCTCCTCATGGCTGTGGCGCTGCCAGCCGGAGTCCGTCCCCGAGCTGGCGGCACGCGCGGAACCCAGCTCGATCTGGCTTCGGAAGGTGCGATGACCGCCCGTCTACGGAGGGCGCGCGACGAGCGCCCGCATGTCCTGATCCTGGTCCAGAATCTTCCGGTGCCGTTCGACCGGCGGGTCTGGCAGGAGGCCCTGGCCCTCGTCGCGGCCGGATATCAGGTGCATGTCGTCTGCCCGCGGACCGCGGAGCATCCCCTCCGCCGCGAGACGCTCAGCGGCGTGCGCATCTACCGCTACCGGCCCGGCCCCGAGGCGCGGCGGCTGGCGGGCTACCTGCTCGAGTACCCCATCGCGATCGGCGCTCAGCTCCGCCTGGCGCTCGCGATCCGCGCCAGGCACCGCATCGGCATCGTGCACATCTGCAACCCTCCCGACCTGCTCTTCCTGGCTGCCCTGCCGCTGGTCGCGCTCGGGTCGCGGCTGATCTACGACCACCATGACGCGTGCCCGGAGCTGATGGTCGCGAAGGGCCACCGGGAGGACGGCCGGGCCGTCCGGCTGACCAGGCTGTTCGAGCGCCTCACCTACCGCTGCGCGGATGTGTCGATCGAGACCAACGAGAGCTACCGCGAGATCGCTCTCGGGCGCGGCGCGATGTCGCCCCAGGACGTGTTCGTGGTGCGATCCGCGCCGGAGATCACCAGGTTCGCCGGCGCACGGCCAGACGAGAAGTGGCGCCGCGGCCGGAGGTACCTGGTCGGCTACGTGGGCGTGATGGGACGCCAGGACGGCCTGGATTACCTGATCGAGGCCGCCCGGATGATCATTACGGAACTGCTGCGCCCGGATATCCAGTTCGTGCTCGTGGGCTCGGGTCCCGAACTGCCGCGGCTGCGCGAGCGGGTCAGGTCCCTGGGGCTGGACGATCAGGTGGTCCTCACCGGGCGGCTGTCAGATGAGGATCTCGGCACCGTGCTCGCGACCGCGGACGTCTGCGTCAACCCGGACGAGGCCAACCGGATGAACGACATCTCCACGATGAACAAGATCATGGAATACATGGCCCTCGGCAAGCCGATCGTCCAGTTCGACCTGCACGAGGGGCGCGTCTCCGCCGGCGATGCGAGCCTGTACGCGACACGCAACGACGCGGCCTCGCTCAGCAAGTGCATCGTCGAGCTCATCGACGATCCCGAAACGCAGGCCCAGATGGGGCAGCTCGGCGCCCAGCGGCTACGGAGCTCGCTGAGCTGGGAGTCGCAGGTCCCGAGGCTGCTCGCCGCCTACGAGCGGGCCGCGGCCAAGCCCAGGCGCAAGCCCAGGCGCAAGCGCAGCTGACCGCAGCCCCGACCCCCTCGATGCGGGGTTCGAGTGCGTCGCAGGCGCGGGATACTGGTGCCGCGTGGCATTAGTTTTTTTGACGCTAATAGCTGGTCGGCGTCCTTGATCCAGGTAAATGGCTGGCAGCCGTCGATTAAGGCGCCGATGGCATCGGTCAGTTCGCGGACCGGGCCGAAGGAGCCCCGGCCGATGGTCTGGCGGGTGATGATGCCGAAGACCTCGACCATGCTCAGCCAGGAGCAGCTGGTCGGAGTTAAGTGCAAGGTGATCCGCTGGTTCTCCGGCCGGGCCAGCCACCGGCGAATCTCGGGGTGCTTGCGCGTGCCGTAGTTGTCCAGCACGACGTGCAGGTCCAACTCCGGATGGGTGGCGGCCACCTTCTGCAGGAACGTGAGGAACTCCTGGTGGCGGTGCCGCGGGTAGCACGCGTCGGCGGTGATCTTCCCGGTGGCGGTCTCCAGGGCGGCGAACAAGGCAGAGCTGCCGTGCCGGGTGTAGGAATGGGACTTCTCATCTGACGCAGACCACCACCGCGTTGTCCGGCGGCGCCAGGTACAAGCCCACGACGTCGCGGATCTTGGCCCCCAGCTCCGGGTCGGTACTGAACCTGAAGGTCTCGATCCGGTGTGGCTGAAGGTGCCACTTGCGCCAGATCCGCGCCACGCTGGCGAACGAGATGCCCAGCTCCGTGGCCATGAAGCGGGCCGACCAGTGGGTGATCCCCAGCCGCGGCGGCGGCCGGCCGTCATCAGCCAGCGTCGCCACCACGACCTTGATCTCGTCGATCTCCGCCGGGCGCCCCGATCGCGGCTGGTCCTCCAGCGCGCCAATCCCGCCCACCTGGTAGCGGTCCCGCCAGCCGATCACCGTCGGCCGCGACACCCCGACCGTCCGGGCGATCTGCGCGTTCGGCAGCCGCGCCAGATCCGCCAGCCGGTCCCGGTCACCCGCACGCAGCACCAGAGCAGAAGCTAAAGACATGCTCCCATTATCCCCCGCATCAGAACGTAAAACTACTTCTAACACAAGATACTAGTTATCCAGAATTCTCCTCTTAGACGCAAGCCATATCGTAGTCTGGACCAGCCCTGGAGCTACCGGCTAGGCCAGGATCTGGTGCGATTACGCCCTTTTTGGAACGATTCCTCTCCGAGCACACGGTAATCGCGGATATAACTGATTTAGGGGGAAACAATGTTCAATGGAATTATGCGAGATATGCTACCTTCGGTGCGCAGCCGAAAGATCACTGTCATCGGATCGGGCTATGTGGGATTAACGCTCAGCGCGAGCCTGGCGCTGCTCGGCCATGAGGTGGAGTGCACCGACAATTCGCCGGAACGCGTCGCCGAGCTTGCTGCGGGGCGCGTGCCGATCGTCGAAGAGGGGCTCACCGAGCTAGTCGAGCAGATGCTCGCTGCCGGGCGGCTGCGGTTCGGTACCGACAATGCGCTGGCCGCTGCCGGGGCGGAGTTCGTCTTTCTGTGCTTGCCGACGCCCAAGGGCGCGGACGGGCAGGCTGACCTGTCTTTCGTCCGGGCCGTCGCCGCGGAGATCGGCCCGTGGCTTCGTCCCGGTGCGACAGTGATCACCAAGTCGACGGTGCCGGTGGGGACCGGTGAGATGGTGGAGAGCGCGCTTGCGCGCCACGACGTGCACGTGGCGTCGAACCCCGAGTTCCTCGCCGAAGGCAGCGCACTGCGGGACTGTCTGTCCCCGGACCGGATCGTCGTCGGGGCCCGCTCGGACAACGTCGCCCGGAATGTGGCTGACCTGTACGGTTCTTCCGGTGATTCCCACGTGCTCCGCACCGACGTCGCCAGCGCGGAGCTGATCAAGTACGCCTCCAACGCGTACCTCGCCGTCCGCCTGACCTTCGTCAACTCCATGGCTGAGATCTGCGAGGCAGCTGGCGCCGACATTCGTTCGGTGGTGGCCGGGATGGGCAGCGACCACCGGATCGGGCACGCCTTCATGCGACCGGGGCCGGGCTGGGGAGGGTCGTGCTTCCCGAAGGACACCCAGGCCCTGGCCCACACCGCCGAACGCCTGGGTTGCGACCTTCGCCTGGTAGAGACGGCGATCGCCATGAACGCCCGTCACACCCTGCGGGTCGTGGACAAGGTGACCGAAGCTCTGGGCGGTGATGTCAACGGCCGGCGCATCGCGTTGTGGGGCCTGGCCTTCAAGGCGGGGACCGGCGATCTACGGGACTCTCCGGCGCTGGAAATCGCCCAGCGCCTCGTCAGCCTAGGTGCCTCGGTCCATGCCTACGACCCGACCGTGCCAGCCGGGACTGTGCAGGGGATGGAGGTTCATTCGTCGTCGTTCTCGGCCTGTAACGACGCCGATGCCCTGATCATCGGTACCGAGTGGCCCGAGTTCGCGTCCGCCGACCTCGCTGCGCTCGCCGCGGTGATGGGCGGCCGGGTCATCATGGACGCTCGCAACGTGCTCGATCCCGTTGCGGCCGCCGACGAGGGTTTCGTCTACGCGGGCATCGGCATCTGTGTCGCTGCCAAACGCGACGAGGAGGTCGCGGCATGAAAGTGCTCGTGACCGGCGCCCTCGGCTTCCTCGGATCCCATCTTTGTACGGCGATCCTGGCCCGCGGTGACGAGGTCGTCGCCGTGGACAACTTCGCGACCAGCAACCATGACAGCCTCGAGCGCCTGGCTGAGCACCGGCGGTTCAGCTTCGTCGAAGGTGACGTATGCGCATCGCCTCCGGTGGGGAGCGGATTCGACGCCATCGCCCACCTGGCCTGCCCAGCGTCTCCCGACGAATACCTGCGGCTTCCGCTCGAGACGCTGGCCGTCGGCAGCCATGGCAGCGAGTTCGCCCTCCGCCTGGCCAAGGCCAACGGCTGCCGTGTGCTGCTCGCCTCGACCAGCGAGATCTACGGCGATCCGCTCGAACGACCCCAGCGGGAAGAGTACTGGGGCAACGTGAACCCGATCGGGCCGCGCAGCGTCTACGACGAGTCCAAGCGTTACGCCGAAGCGCTGTTCATGGCCCACCGGGGAGCCCGGGGGGTCAACACCGGCATCGTCCGGATCTTCAACACCTACGGCCCTGGCCTGCGCCCCAACGACGGCCGGGTCGTGTCCAACTTCGTCGCGCAGGCACTGCACGGTGAACCGCTGACCGTCTACGGGGATGGCCGCCAGACCCGCAGTTTCTGCTACGTCACCGACCTCATCGACGGCCTCATCCGGATGCTCGCCTCGGACCAGCCCGGCCCGGTGAACCTCGGCAACCCCGACGAGATCTCCATCCTGGAACTGGCCGAGACCGTCCTGCGTCTGACGGGCTCGGACTCACCGCTGGAGTTCCGGCCGGTGCCGCAGGACGACCCGACCACCAGGCATCCCGACATCACCAAAGCGGCGGCGCTTCTCGGCTGGGCCCCGGTGATACCGCTCGGCGAAGGCCTGGCCCGCACTATCACCTGGCAGCGCAGCCTCTCTGCCATCCAGGTCTGAGCCATCCAGGTCTGAGCTCAGACATCAACCCAAGAGACGAAAGCACAGGTCAACCATGTCCAAAGCAACTGTTCTCGTCACCGGTGGGGCAGGCTTCATCGGCTCGCATGTGGTCGAGCGGCTACTCCAGCAAGGTCACTCCGTCCGGGTGTTCGACTCTTTAGTGGAGCAGGTTCACCGGGGAGCGGGCCCGCGGTACGTCCCCGCGGACGCGGAGTTCATCCGCGGCGACGTCCGCGACCGTCAGAGCCTGGCGAAGGCTCTGCGGGGGGTGGACCAGGTGGTCCATCTCGCCAGCGAGGTCGGCGTGGGCCAGTCCATGTATGAGGTGTCCCGGTATGTCGATGCCAACACCGGTGGCACCGGGGTGCTGCTCGACATCATCGCCAATGACAAGACCGATGTCGGCCGGATCGTCGTGGCATCGTCCATGTCGATCTATGGCGAAGGGGCCTACCGGTGCGCTGAGCATGGCCTCATGGCGCCCCGGCTACGACCGGAGCCGCAGCTGAAGGCCCGCCAGTGGGATCCCCGCTGCCCGGAGTGCGGCGCCGCGCTCAGCCCGGTCCCGACCGCGGAGGACAAGGCGCTGCTGCCGACGTCGGTGTACGCCATCTCCAAGATGGACCAGGAATTGCTGTGCCTGTCCGTCGGTGCCGCCTATGGCATCGATGTGGTCGCGCTGCGGTACTTCAACTCCTACGGGCCGCGGCAGGCGCTGTCGAACCCGTACACCGGCGTGGCCGCCATCTTCTCCGGGCGGCTCCTCAACGGCCGGGCGCCGCTGGCGTTCGAGGACGGCCAGCAGCTGCGGGACTTCATCGATGTCCGCGACGTGGCCCGGGCCACCGCGCTGGCCCTGGAGAGCGAAACAGCGACCGGCCAGGCGCTCAACATCGGCGTCGGCTCGCCCCTGACGATCATGCAGGTCGCGCAGCTTCTGGCCACGCGGCTCGGCGTCGACGTCGAGCCCGAGGTCACCGGCAAATACCGCGCCGGGGACATCCGTCACTGCTGGGCTGATCCGACCCGGGCCGAGAAGCTGCTCGGATTTACCGCCGAGATACCGCTTGAGGCTGGCGTCGGCGAGCTCATCGACTGGGTGTCCAGCCAGACCGCCGACGACCGGGTCGACAATGCCTACGCCGAGCTCGGCCAGCGCGGGCTCGCCGTCTGATGCACGGGCTCACCCCCGCAGTCGGCGACGGTCGGCTCGTCCTGCTCGGGTTTTTCGTCGTCCTCCAGGTCCTCTATCTGGCGTCCATGCTCGTCACGGCCTACTTTTACAGCCGGCCGGTCGATCTCGTCAGACCGGAGGACCTCCCGGCGGACCGAACGACGTACCCGCCGGTGCTGCTGTTCTACCCGGTGCTCCGGGAACTCGAAGGGACGATGCGCACGACGTTCTGCGCGATCGACAACATCGATTATCCCCGGGACCGGTACCGGGTTGTCGCCATCCCCAACCACGATGACCACGACACGATCGCCGCGCTCGAACGTCTCCAGGCCACGTTCTCCTGGCTTGAGATCCTGGCCGTGCCCCCGACATCGGATCCCTCCTGGAACGTGGTGTGGGAGCAGTGGGAAAGCAACGCGAAGGTGTACTGGTGGCACACCGGTAAGCGCGCCGGGGTGCGGGACCTGCCGCCGAAGAAAACCCGTCAGCTCGTGTATGCCTTCTATAACCTCTGCCCGGCCGGTGCCGCCGACACGCTGATCAGCTACATCGACGCCGATAGCGCGCCGCCGCCCAACTATTTCCTCCTGGGGGCAGCCGGGGCGTCGGCTTACGACGTCGTGCAGCTCACCAACGTCGCGGGCAATGTCCTCACTTCCTGGGCGAGCTCGTTCCATGCCTTCGACCACATGTGCTGGGACGCCTCGATGTACGCGCACATGACGGCGCACGGCAAGCACCCGTTCTACGTGCTCGGGAAGGGGCTGTTCTTCCGGTCCTCCGACCTGCACGCCTTCGGCGGCTTCCACCCGTGGCTCACCATCGAGGACCCCGAGGTGGGGATGCGCCTGTGGGCCAACGGCCAGCGCCTCGGCGTCGTGGCCCAGCCCCTCATCGAGGAAGTGCCCCAGACGTTCCGCCAGGGGGTCACCCAGCGCAAGCGATGGGTGTGCGGCTTCTTCCAATCGCTGGGCGGCCCGCTCAAACAGATGGGGATGACCGGGCCGCAGCGCCTCCGTGCCCGGCTCAACCTGGTTCCGTGCGTGTCGCTGCTGGTCAATCCCATCGGCATGGCCGTCGGAATATGGATCCTCGTCCTCGCCGCCTTGGGCGACAGGCCGGTGGACCTGCCCCTGACGGTGCTCTCGGCGGTCAATATCCTGGGCGCGGTCCTCATCCTGGCGCACAACTGGATCAACGCCTGGAAGGTATCGCGACTGGTCCTCGATAACCGCCGGACCAGGTTGCTGCTCATGCTGAGGGTCAACCCGGTGTTCGTTATGGTGTACTGGATCTTTTGGAGCGTATCGATCGTCATCGGGATCCAGATGTTCGTCCGGGACAAGGGACTGGTCTGGGAGCGTACGGAGAAAGTAGACGCCAATCATGACCTCGTCCGTGACCTCGAACTCGTGGCCGGCGGGACAGACGCGGCCGGTATCCCCAGTCCGGAAGCAAAAATCAAGACCTTCTGACCGAACGGCCAGTACTGCGTGCCCCCGGCTAACTGCTCGCTGCCCGGGGAAATCCGGCCGGGCCGAATGACCCGGGCCGAAAGGCTCAGGGGTTGAATCGCCCGGGCTGAATGGCCGGCCGAAAATACCCGAAAATGATGTGCCATACCTAGGGAATGCGCCTCTAGTGCGCACCCCGGAAAACACGGAAGGTGGTGATTGGATCACGAAACAAAGATAAAGCGAATACGGAGACGCAAAGTGGCCTTGGTAGCTGTCACGCACGGCGCGATGTCCCGGCTCAGGCTGCTGGCACCGGCCACAGCGCTCGCCCTAGCCATCCCGATGGCACTGTTCACCACAGCGGCCCAGGCCGCGGTCCCGTCCGGCGGGGGGACGGCCGCCGTGACGATCGATGGTGCGACGCGGTATCAGCAGATCAGCGGCTTCGGCGCGTCAGAAGCCTTCGGACAGGCGCAGACGATCATGGACGCGCCGTCCGCGACCCAGAAGCAAGTGCTGAACCTGCTCTACAGCTGGACCAGCGGGGCCGGCCTGACCATCTTGCGGAACGAGATCAGCGCGGACGCGGGCAGTACCATAGAGCCGAAGGCGCCGAGCGGCCCCAACGCCACGCCGACCTACCTGCCGTTGTCGTCGATCGACGAAGACCAGGGGCAGCTGTGGTTCGCCCAAAAGATCAAGGCTGAATACGGTGTCACCGATGTCTTCGCCGACGCCTGGAGCGCCCCGGCGTTCATGAAGACGAACCACTCCGCCGATAACGGCGGCGCCGTGTGCGGCGTGCCGGGCGCCACGTGCAGCAGCGGCGACTGGCGCCAGGCCTACGCGAACTACCTGAAGCAGTACGCGGCCGACTACGCCGCCGCCGGCGATCGGCTCACCTACGTCGGACCTGAGAACGAGGCGGACTTCGGTCCGGACTACGACAGCATGATCATGAGCCCGTCCCAGACCGCGAACTTCCTCGACGTCCTCGGCCCCACGATGGCGACGTCCGGCCTGGGCACAAGGGTCGAGTGCTGCGCCACCGAAGGCTGGAATTACGCCGCCCAGTACGCGGCGGCCATCGAGTCCGACCCGGTGGCCAGCCGCTATGTGCCGGTCTTCACGAGCCACGGCTACAGCGGGGCGCCCGGCTCGCTACTGCCGGGATGGACCGAGCCGGTATGGGAGACCGAGTGGTCCACGTTCCAGTCGTGGGATCCCGCCTGGGACGACGGCACCACCGCGTCGGGGTTCGCCTGGGCCCAGAACATCTACACCGGCCTGACCGCGGCGAACCTAAACGCGTTCCTGTACTGGTGGGGCACGAGCACCCCGTCGGAGGGCGGGGACAACGAGAGCCTGGTCCAGGTCAACGGCACGACCGTCAACCCGTCGGGCCGCCTGTGGGCGTTCGCGAACTACAGCCGGTTCGTCCGGCCCGGCGCGGTCAGGATCGGCACCTCCACCTCTGACGGAAGCCTCGAGGTGACCGCATTCGGCAACGTCAACGGCTCGGTGGCGGTAGTCGTGCTGAACACGGCCAAGACACCGCAGACCGCCGGCTTCTCGCTGAGCCAGGCGGGCGACGGGGTCCTGGCCACGCCCTACCTGACCAACGCCTCGCACGACACCGCCGCGCAGCCTGCCCTCCCGGTCCAGCAGGGATCCTTCACCGCGACGCTGCCCGCGAGGTCTCTGGTCACCTACCAGATCCCCGCCGCTTAATGACCGCCACGCAGCGATCACGGCACGACCTGCGGCGTCAGGGTCGTCGGATACTCCTTGACGAAGCCCGCGAGGTTGTCCTGCTCGACCGCCGTCCACAGCTGACTGTCGGTCGTCGTGTTCAAGACGAGCTTGCCGCCGACCGTCTGGGTGGCGGCGGTCACGAAGGTGGCGGCGGAACCGCTCAGCCCGCCGAGTTTGGTGGCGAGCGACATGACCTGCGAGTTGGTCATGCTGCTGTCCACGGTCAGCGCGCTGGTGAGCGCATTGAGCACGCTGACCATGGTGACGGGATTGGTGAGCAGGCGGTAGTCCGAGATCTTGGCCAGGGTCGCGCGGACGATGACCTCCTGGCGCAGCGTCCGGCCCTCATCGCTGAGCGCAGGGTCGCGGGCATAGTAGACGGCTGTGACGCCGGTGAGGACATTGGCGCCCTGAGGGAAGGTCTCCCCGAAGGCGGTGCTGGTCTCGGGGATGGTGACCGTTATCCCGCCGACGGCCTCCAGGAGGTTCGCCACGTGGCTGAAGTCGATCGCCGCGTAGTCGTTGATGGGAACGCCGGTAGCGCCCGTGATGGTGGTAACCACGAGGCTCGGGCCGCCCTCCTCGTCCGCCTCCCAGAGGGGCTGAGCGCCGTGACCGGGCACGTTGACGACCGTGTCGCCCGGGATCGTCACCGCGCCGCCAGCCTGCCCGTTGGCGTCGATGTGCAGGAGCATGAAAAGCTTGCTGTAGCCTGGCACGTTCGACCCGGTGGGCCCGAAAGGACTGGCGGTGACCAGGATCGTCTGCCCGGATGAGGTGGCCGCGACCAGGCCGGCGACCTTGACGCGCGGAATGCTGCTGGCCAGGTGGTTGACGTACGCGTAACCTCCGGCTGCCACCGCGATCGCCAGGGCGAGAAGCGAACCGGTCGCTATCAGCGCGATGCGCCATGGACGGCGCTTTCGCTGGAGCGGGGCCGACGGATGCTCGCCGTCACGTGCGGAAGCGTCGGCGGAGGGGCTAGCGGAAGCGTTGGCGGAAGGCCCTGCGTCGGTCATATTGCTTATATCGGACATCTAATTTCCCCCGGTCTGCCTTTACGGCCGACTTGCCTCAGCCCCATGGCGCTGCTTCTCCTTTGCGCCGTCCGGGACGAAGCGCTGCTTTCCCGGAGCGGCCCGCTGTGCGGAGGGACTGCGAACGCCTTCAAGTAACGCTTGATCTGGTTTGTTCACCCTCTGTCAATTTATGCTTGCGCAAGGTAATCTATCGAGGCGCCCAGGTAAAGGCAAGAGACCCGGCGTTCCCGGCGTCAAGATGATGGGGGAATGCGTGAGCGAGGAGCCGCTGACGACCTGGCCGGGATTCACCTGGGCTGGGCCGCGCCATCCCGGCCCGGAGGCGGGCGGCCCTGCCCGCGGTCAGCCGTTAGGGATGCGGTCCAACATGCGCCCAGCCCAGCTCGGCCAGCCTGGCCACCGACCGATCCAGCAGCCTGGCCACATCCACGTAGGCACGCAGCGGTTTTCCGGCCGGGTCGAGCACGTCGTCTTCGGCCGAGGCGCCCAGCAGCGCCGCGCGCTCGCGTCCGTCATGAGTCCGCGACAGCCAGCCGGAGAACGGCTCCCCTGGCCGCCGGGGCCCGATCCGCTCGCCCCGCCGGATGAGTTCCCGGAGCGTGAACGCACGCGGCCACGCCCCGGGCTCGGTCACCACGGCGTACCGGAGACTGTCCCGGGCCATCGCCAGCACCAGGTCGGCGCGGGCCAGGTCGTCGGCGCGGACGACGCGGCTGCGGTGCGCAGTGAGGTCGATCCCGTACCCGGCCATGACCGAGACGACCTCCGGGAGCGGCGGATCTCCGCCGCCAAGCATCCCGGCCGACCGGACCTGGGCCGCCACGCCGAGCTCGGACAGCCGCCGCGCCAGCAGCGCGGCCGCCATCGGCGACCGGCAGACGTTCGCGGTGCACAGCACCACAATGCCGTCAATGTCTGGCATAACGATATTGCCGGACGTTTCACTTCATTTGCATTCGGTAAGCCGAGCCAGGAATCCAGATCGCGAAATTTTCAGAACGGAACACGCTGCCATTGGCACGCACAGATTTTACCGCGTCGGCGCTTGGCGTACACTCATTTCACGCGGCGGCCGATGCGGTCCCGGCCACTGCCGCGTGCCAATCAGAGAGAAAGTAATGATGACCGAACTCGGTACCGAGCCGTCATTTCGCTCATATCTGCAGATCTTGCGCCGCCGCAAATGGTGGGTGGGCCTGGCCGCCGCGCTCGGACTGGCGGCTAGCCTGGCGTTCTCGCTGACCGCACACAAACAGTACTCGTCTAGCGCGCAGCTGCTGGTGCAGCCGTCCGTCGAGGCGAACGGGACCGGTCTGCTGCAGCCGCAACCGGTGACTCAGACGGACGTGGAGACCGAGTTGCAGCTGGTCACCAGTGCCTTGGTCCAGCAGGCCGTCCACGCCCGGCTCAACAGTACGCCGACGGTATCGGTATCAGAGGTCAGCCAGACGGACGTGATGGCCATCACGGCCACCAGCGAGGTGCCGTCGCAGGCGGCCCTGATCGCGAACGTCTACGCGACAGCCTTCGTCCAGTACCAGCAATCGTTGGCCGAACGCAATCTGGCCACCGCCGAAGCCCAGCTGCGCTCACAGATCTCCTCGCTTACCCGGCAGCTCAAGCCGTTCCGCGGCAACCTAACCTCGCCGGACGCCTCGGCCCTGTTCAACCAGCAGGCCGTCCTGAAGGAGCAGCTGGTCCAGATGCAGGTCAGCGGGGCGGTCGATACCGGCGCCGTGGTCCTGGTGACACCCGCTCTGACGCCGACCGCGCCGAGTTCGCCCAGCCCCACTCGGGACGGCCTGCTCGGGCTGGCAGCCGGTGTCGTGCTCGGACTCGGACTAGCCTTCCTGCGCGACAGCCTCGATGACAAGCTCGCCTCCAAGGAGACGGTCGAGCAGGTCGGCGGTGCCCCGGTGCTGGCCATGACCCCGATGGTGCGGTCCTGGCGACGGCAGCCGCTGGTCGTGGTGGTGACCGATCCTACCTCCCCAGCCGCGGAGTCCTACCGGTCGCTGCGGACCTCGCTGCAGTTCGCCCGGCAGGAAGGCCATCTCCGCTGCATCGTGGTGACCAGCCCCGGCGCCGCCGAGGGCAAGACGGCCACCCTGGCCAACCTGGGGGTCGTCTTCGCGCAGACGGGGGAGCGGGTCGTGCTCGTCTCGTGTGACCTGCGCAGACCCCGGATCGGGGCGTTCCTCGGGCTGGACGAGCGGGTCGGCCTGACTAACGTCCTGCTCGGCCAGCAGAGGCTGGAGCAGGTCGTGCTGCGGGTGCCGGATTTCGACCAGCTAAGCCTACTCCCGGCGGGACCGGTCCCACCGAATCCCGCCGAACTGCTCAACAGCGGCCGCATGGAGGACGTCTTCGCGACCCTGCGCGAGCATTTTGACCTCGTGCTCATCGACAGCCCGCCGGTGCTGCCCGTCACCGACGCAGCGATATTGTCGCGGTACGCGGATGCCACGCTGGTGCTCGTAGCTGCGGGACAGACCCGGCGCGGCGATCTGCACCGCGCGGTGGAGAAGCTGAACCAGGTCCGCGCCACGATCTTGGGCATCGTGCTGAACAAGGTAAGCAAGCAAACCGGGCGCAATTATGGGTCGTCGTATGGCTATAGCTACAAGCCTTACCGGGCGGAGGCCTCGCCGGTGACAACGGCTGCAGCGCACCCGAACGGGAGCAGCAGGGCGCCGGATCATAGCCCACGCTGACCAGTTTCCGCGCCAGGCATTCGCCGGCTCGTCGGGGCAAGGGCGTCAGCACAGCCATGTCACACTCTGACCCACTGCGCGAGCACCACAACGGTGATACCCGCAGTTAGCACGACAGCAAGTGAGCCAACTGCCGGGAGGGCGCCGAACGTGACAAGGAGCCCGAAGATGCAGGAAATTCCTGCTACGGCCGATAGCAGCGCGGCCGCCTGCGACGTTCGTAGGCCAAGTACTCGCAGCCGGTGAGCGATATGGTCGGTGCCACCTTTCATCAGCGGCCGCCCGGTGCGATACCTGGATACCACGACCGTGCCGGTATCCACCGCCGCGACGAAGGTCAGCAGCAGCAATCCCGACGTCCGATCCGCCCAGGGGGCTGGCGGGTCGGATCCGTTATGCAGGCCAAAGACGAACACAGCCGAGGCGGAGGTTACGAACCCTAGGAACAGCGAGCCGGCGTCACCCATGAAGATGCGGGCTGGTGCCCAGTTGTGGATGAGAAATCCAGCGCAGCTTGCCGAGACGGCGAAAAGAAATACGGAGATGCTCTCCCAGCCGGCTCCGAATGCCAGCACCGCCAAGGCGGCGGCGGTTACCGCGGCGATACTCCCGGCAGCACCGTCACTGTTGTCGAGCAGGTTGAAGGAGTTCGTCATCAGAACAATCCACAGCACTGTGATGGCAATGTAGCAGCAGTTGCCGATACCGTGCAGAGAGCCGAAGACGCCCACTCGGGCGCCAGAGGCGACAAACGCTCCCGCAGCAAGGAACTCGACACTAAGGCGAACGGAAACGCGCAAGGGCCTGATGTCGTCCGCGAGGCCGAGTAGCGAGATTATGGTTCCGGTCAGGATGAGCGTCAGGACTTGCGGGTCACGCGGCGGTACTGCAATTGCCCATGCCGCCAGCGCGCCCATAACTATCGCCGCCCCGCCCAAGTAGGGCGTCGGGGTTCTGTGCGCCTTCGTCTTGCCTGGTACGTCCATCAGCCGGTACTTCAGAGCGATCCGGCGCATGGCCTCGGTGAACAAGGCAGTCAGGACAAACGCTACGGCGCCGACCATGGCATAAGGCGCAAGCAGGGTCACAACAAGGCCACTGCCGGGATCTCATCGGCGATCTCCGCGCGGGCCTCCGCGATCGTCTCCCGAAGGATATTCATCAGGCCACGGCGCGGTGACCAGCTCGTCAGAGAGCGCAGCTTCGCGCAGTCCGGGACACGGCGCTCCATGTCCTCGAACCCCGACGCGTAGGCACGATCGTAAGGAACGAAGGTTAGCGACGAGCGACTGTCGCATTCGGCAATAATGAGACGGGCCAGGTCAGCGATGCTGATCTCGTGGGGCGATCCGACGTTGAAGGTCTGCCCAATTGCGGCCTCCGTGTCCAGCAGCAGCATCATCGCCGCTACCACGTCTGCTACATGAGTGAAGCAGCGAGTCTGCCGCCCGTCGCCGAACACTGTCAGTGGCTCACCGCGAAGCGCCTGCCGTACCAGCCGCGGAATGACCATGCCGTAAGCTCCCGTCTGCCGCGGGCCTACGGTGTTGAACAGCCGCACGACGATAGTCGGCAGCCCTCGTTCCCGGTAGTAAGCGTTGGCTAGAACCTCATCGACGCCCTTCGCCGTGCTGTAGGCCCAGCGTGCCACGGCCGGGCTGCCCAGGATCCGGTCCGACTCCTCATGCAGCGGGCCCGACGAGTTCTTGCCATAGATCTCCGAGGTGCTCGCCAGCATGAGTTTGCGCCGGTAGCGATGGGCTGCGTCGAAGATCATCTCCGTGCCACGGATATTCGTGGTGAACGACCGTAGTGGCTGTTCGACGATCAGCTTGACGCCGACCGCCGCGGCCAGGTGGATCACTATGTCGCACTGGCCCACGAGCTCGTCCACCATTACCGCGTCCAGCACCGAGCCATGCAGGAAACGCAGCCTGGGATGCAGCAGGGAGCTGGCTAGGTTTGACTGCCGGCCAGTGGACAAGTTGTCCAGGATCATCACCGAATTACCACGCTCCAGGAGCGCGTCGACCAGATGCGAACCTATAAAGCCACTTCCGCCCGTAACAAGGTAGGACATTCCGGTCATGAGATTGCTGCTTCCCCCGCTATCGCTGAATAGGTTCCACGCATTCTCCCCGCAGAGCCTGTTAATATGCGTCAAAGCTACAGCAGTTCCGCCCAGTCACAGCATAATGTATGGCATCGCCGCGTGACACTGCCGGGGGTTCCGGGATAGCCTTCGGGCACGGGAATCGCGAGAACGAAACAGGGGGATTCAGGTCCATACTAGACAACCTGGCAAATACTGCAGAGCCGGCCCGCTTCGACTTCGGCAGGAACTGGCTCTCATGACGGTCATGGATCGCGCGGTCCACCTCGCGCCTTCGAGAAGCTCGAGCACATCGCCGAGATAGACGGGTTCATCAAGGCGGTCGTTCGTTCCGTGCGGCCGGTGGCCGATATCAGGATGCCTTGACGATGAAGGCCTGCCCGGTGGGACAGCGCACGATCGGCTCCGGGCGGTCGGCCATGAATTCTTCCATTGCGCTGGTGGCACCGGGGCATGTGGCGAAGCCGTAGTCGTCACAGATGATGATCCCTCCCGCTACCGTCCGCGGGTAGAAGAACTCAAGCGAGTCTCTTGTCGGCTGGTAGAGATCAACGTCGATATGGACGAAGCAGAATTGCCGATTCATGACCTCGGCAAAGCGCTCGGGGATCCAGCCTGGATAGAAGTTCACCTCAAAACCCGTGAGCGTCGCCCGCGCGCGATCCTCCACCGTCTTGAGGTTTCCGGGTTGCCAGTAGCGTCCGTCCAAGTGTGTCGGCTCCGGCAGTCCCTCGAACGAGTCGAACGCATGGTGGGCCTTACCCGAGCCGCGGAAGTGGTCGCAGATGAACCACGAGGTCGCGCCCTCGTACACGCCGCACTCGGCGGTGTCGCCCGGCAGCCTATCGGCGAGTTGCAGCAGCGATCTCAAAAAATACTTCCGGTCGGCAGACCGGTCGTTACCAGGGACGAGTCTTCGATATTGGACTAGGAAGTCGTCGTCTTCGAACCACAGCTTCGCGTAGTCGGTGACGACGTAGGAGGGGCATATATGGGCGGCCACCCGCGCAAGCAGTCTCCAGCCAGCGTGCTCTCGGGCGAAGCGGTCCTGCTCTGAACGGGCCACCGCATAGAGGCGGCACATCGTGAGCGTTCCGCAGACGAGTCCACGCAGCCGGGGCGGCGCTTTGCGGATGAGGACCCGCCGAATCCGGCGGGGTACGGCAGTCGCGTTCCTGGGATAGCTCAACTGGTTTGTCATCCTGTTGTCCTGTCCGTTGGATTGCTGCGCATGTAAGCGCGATAGGCGACCGGGTCACGGTGCCGTCCTAGCCTGCCCCCGCTAACCGTACGAGCCCCCCAGGAGTCGCCCGGGACACGAGCACAGGCTCCACTGCTCACGGACGAGGACTCGCCCCTAGGCACCCTGGCTAGCTGCCAGCGCGGGTCTGCCAGCAGGGCATGTCGACCAGATGCGAACCTATAAAGCCACTTCCGCCCGTTACGAGGTAGAACATTCCGGTCATAAGATTGCAGTTTCCCCGCTATCGCTAAATAGATCCCGCGCAATTCTGCCCGCAGAACCTGCTAATATGCGTCAAAGATACAGCAGCTCACGCCCGCTCACAACATAATGTATGGCGCGCCGCGCGGCGCTGCCGGGCGGCCTCCGGATAGCTTTCGGGCACGGGAATCGCGAGAACAAAACGGGGGATCAGGTCCATGCTGGACAACCTGGCAAATACTGTCGAGCCGGCCCGCTTCGGCTTCGGCAGGAACTGGCTCTCATTCATCGACGTCGTGGATGAGACCAGGATCAGGGCCGCACGTGACTCACTGCGGGGGACCTTGCATCTTTCCACGCTGTCCGGGCGCACGTTCCTAGACATCGGATGCGGCAGCGGGCTGTTCTCCCTCGCTGCGTGTCAGCTCGGGGCCGCGGTCCGTTCGTTCGACCACGACCAGGACTCGGTCCTGGCCACGACCCGACTGCGCCGCCGGTTCGCGGCCGACAGCGACTGGCGGATCGAGCGGGGATCGATTCTCGACCCGGAGTTCGTGGCCGGCCTGGGGCGCTTCGACGTGGTGTACTCGTGGGGGGTGCTGCACCACACCGGTGATCTGTGGCGGGCCATGGACACCACCGCACGGCTCGTCACCCCGGACGGGCTGCTGTACATATCGATATACAACGATCAGGGCCTGGCCAGCCGGGTGTGGCGGCACGTGAAGTACCGTTACAACACCTCGGGCCCGCTCATGCGGGCGGCGCTAGTCGCCGGTTGCGCGGCATACCTGTACCGTCATCAGCCGCTGAATACCGTGCGGCGGGCAATCCGCAGACGAGGCGGTGCCACGGCGCCGCGCCCGCGGGGCATGTCGGGCCGACATGACCTGATCGACTGGGTCGGCGGCTATCCGTTCGAGGTGGCCAAACCGGAGGCAGTTTTCACCTTTGTCCATCAGCGGGGTTTCGAGCTGCGTCATCTTAAAACGATGGGCGGTGGGCTCGGCTGCAACGAGTACGTGTTTCAGGCCCGGCCGTGACCGGCGCTCCACCGGAACAGGGCCGGCTCGCCTGCCCGCTGTGCGACGGGCTCGTGCATACCCGCGTCTGGACGGTGACCGCCGAGGTGATCCGGAGCGGGCTGAGCCGGGAGTGGGGCGCGCGCATCTCCGGGGACGCCTTTCCCGCGCCGTCCGAGGCCACGTTCGCCCTGTACGAGTGCGAGGGGTGCGGGCTGCACTTCTTCGTCCCCGGCCTGGCCGGCAGCGCGGCCTTCTATCAGGAGCTCATGGCCACGGTCCCGTACGAGACGGCCCAGTCCCGGTGGGAGTTCGGCCAGGTCGCCCGCCAGCTGAGACCCACGGATCGCGTGGTCGACTTCGGTTGCGGCGACGGCGCCTTCCTGCGGATGGCCAAGCCGCTCGTCCGGCAGGCGGTCGGTGTCGACCGTAACCCCGACGCGATCGAGCGGCTGGGCCAGGCGGGCCTGACCGGCGAGGAAACGTCTTGCTCGGAGTTTGCGCAGCGTCATCCGGAGGGCTTCGATGTGGCCTGCGCCTTTCACACGCTCGAGCATGTCGCCGAAATAAGCGAGTTCCTGACGGCTGTTGTCTGTTGTGTGCGTCCCGGTGGCCGGGTCTTTCTTTCGGTGCCCAACCGCCGTCGGCTCGCGCGGCAGAACGGTGAGCCGCTGGATTGCCCGCCGCACCATGTCAGCCGCTGGGATCCCGCTCAGTGGCTGGTGCTCGCCATCCGGTTCGGGCTCGATCTGCGGGAAGTGCGGTTCCAGGAGCCGACTTTGTCCCACGTTAAGTTGCTGTACCGGCAGCGCCTTGACCGCGGCTACGGCCGACTGCTCCGGCGGCCCGCGCCCGCGCTGGCCCTGCGCGCTTACGCCAAGCTGCTGGTCGGGCCCACACGCCACGAGCGAAGGGCGCGGCGCGGCTGGTATTCGCGGCGGGATATCTACGGCCACGCGATGCTGGCTGAGTTCGTCAGGCCATCGCCGTGAGCCCCGCCCTGGTCTGAGGCCGTCGCGCGGAGCTCGCGTGGCCGCCTGCCGCCGAGCAGCCCGTAATACAGCCGCAGAGAGTCGGTCACCATCCGGTCGACGCCGAACCGGTCGCGCACGAGAGCCCGGCCCTCAGCCCCCAGCTCGGTCGCCAGGCCGGGGTCGGCCAGCAGTATCAACATAGCCTCGGCTAGGGTCTCCGGGTCGCCGGGGCGGACGAGGATGCCTCCCCCATGGTTGAGGATCTCCGGCACGCCACCCACCGCGGAGGCGATCACCGGGCGGCCGTGCGCGAGGCTCTCGAGCACGGCGTTCGGCATGCCTTCGGTCAAGGACGGCAGGACCGTGAATGAGCAGTCGGCCAGCAGGGAGGGAACGTCGGCTACCGAGCCCAGGAAATCGACCTCCTCGTCGATGCCGAGCTCGCGAGCCTGGGCCCGCAGCGCCTGCGCCGCGGGTCCCGAGCCCACGAGCTGCAGCCGGGCCGCCACCGTCGGGAGCGCGGCCCGGACCTGTGCGAACGCGGTGAGAGCGACGGCGTGGCCCTTATAAGGGTAGAGGTTGGCCACGATAACGATGCGCTGCGGCGCTCCGCCCGGGGGCGCGACCTCTGCCGGCAACTGCACCCCGTTGCGGATTACGACGGCCTTGCGCCGTGGCAGGCCAGAGCGGGCGATGGCATCTTCCATCACCGCGGCCGAGTTGCAGACCACGGCTTTGGCGAGACGATCGCAGGCCCGCTCCCACGGAAAGAGCAGCCGGATCCGGCTGGCGGCGGCGGTGAGGCTCCGCCGCGAGCTGACGACCACCGGCGCGCCGACGCTACGCGCGGCCGGCACGCCGATCAGGTAACCCCAGTACAGGAAGCAGTGGACGACGTCGGGCGATGCCTCCCGCAGGACGCCGCGCAGCCGCCGGACGGCCGGCAGCAACTCATCCCTCAGCCACCACGGCCGGAACACCAGCGACCGGTGCAGGCTGGGAAAGCCGATCTCGGCCACACGGATTCCCGCGGCGCGCGCCGCGGCGCTCTGGTGACCCGCCCTGACCAGGCAGATGGCCGTCACCTGGTGGCCACGGGCGGCCAGGGCCGAGCCAAGCAGCAGGATCTGCCCCTCCGTCCCACCGCGGTTCAAGGTGCCGACCACGAAGGCCACCCGGAGCGGGTCGTCGTCCCTGACCCGCGGCCGGGCTTGCCGTCGGGCGAGGATCACGTACGATAGCGCGAGCGCCGCGTAGCAGACCGAGGACGCGATGCTCGAGCCGCGGATGCCGATCCGGGGCAGGAGAGCGACGTTCAGGGCGACGTTGACGCAGAGCACACCGAGGCCCAGCACGGTCAGGACAGCCGCCCGCCCCTCCTTGAGCAGCATCGCCAGCAGCGGCCGGGTCGCGCCGAGGGCGACTATACCGGGCAGCAGCAGGCGCAGCGCGGGGGCGGCGCCGACGAACGCGGAGCCGTACACGACGCGGATCGCTAGCGGCGCCAGCAGCCAGGCCGCCGCCGCCGCGCTCATGGATATCCAGAGGCTTCGCCGGACCATCGCGAAGCTGAGCCGGTGCCCGTCTCCTGAGGACGCCCGCACCTGATGCGGTACCAGGGCGGCGGCCAGTGGAGCGGTCACCAGCCAGAGCATCTCGGCGATGGTCGTGGCGAGCGTGTACAAGCCGAGCTGCCTGTACCCCGCGAACCCGCGCACCAGCACCTGATCCACCCGCAGCACCAGATAGAAGATGGCCTGCGCGCCGTAGGCCTTCACGCCGAACGCCACGGACCGCCAGAGCAGGTCGCGATCGGGCCGCAGGCATACCAGCCCGGCCCGGCGGCAGGCCAGCAGCAGCAGCAGCCAGGTGGAACCGTTGAGCAGCCACTGCAGCATCAGCACGCGAAACGGGGTCAGCTCGTGCAGGCCAAACAGGACGCCGACCGTGGCCGCCTGCACAGCGGCGCCGATCCAGGACGCGTGGGCCGTAACCACCAGCCGGCCATCGATCTGGAGCAGGCTCGCCCAGTACAGGCTCATGAGCGCAATCGGCACGAGCCCGGCCGGGAGAACGAGCCACCACAGTGGCAGGCCGCCGGTCGTGCGCGGGTAGATGACGACGACGATGGCCAGACCAGCCCAGCACAGGCCGCCAAGGAGCACGCTGACCACCGTCGCGTTCGCCCACATACGTCGCAGGTCCTGACCCTGGCTCGCCAGGCGGATCTGCGCGAACTCCAGCCCGATGTGCCCGAATGCCACCATGATCCCGAGGATGGCGACGGGATAGGCATAAAGGCCGCGGCCGACGGGGCCAAGCGAACGCGCGATCAGTGCGCTGGCGGCGAATCCGACCGCGTTGGCCAAGATCCACAGGCCCATGACGTGCACGCCGGTGGAGGTGGCCCGGGCGAGTCCCGAGGCGATTTCCCGCTCCTCAGCGACACCGCGGTCCAGTTGCCTGGGCCAGGCCACGG
>Ga0302181_10000522_pt1 | contig 31298 bp, 30 predicted proteins | sample I_Palsa_E3_3_FD_198786 | JGI IMG/M metagenome (GOLD analysis project Ga0302181, IMG submission 198786) | Peat permafrost microbial communities from Stordalen Mire near Abisko, Sweden - I_Palsa_E3_3 | ecosystem: Environmental > Terrestrial > Soil > Palsa > Peat permafrost | place: Sweden...
ACTCCCCGGCCCGGAGCCGCTTCCTGCGATTGCTCAGCAGCGCCTGCCACTCCTGGAAGCGCGCGTTCCTGGTGCTGATCCGAAGCCCCACGCCCGGCAGCCTACCGGCCCGATTATTCCAAACAGTTCTCTTTCCACCTGCGTCAGCTGGCCAAGTACGGCCTGGTCGAGGAGGCCGGCGGCGGTCGCGGCCGGGAACGGCCGTGGCGGGCCACAGCCATGTTCACCCAGTGGCCCGATGTGGCCGAGGGAGCCGAGCAGCAAGCGGCCACCGCCCTGCTCAGCTCGGTCATCGCGGAGCGCTACTTCGAGGACCTGATGCGCTGGCCGTCGGCCAAGCCGGAGGAGTCACCCGAATGGCAGGAGGCCGCGCACTTCGGGGACACCTTCGTCTACGCCACCGCGGCGGAACTCCGCGAGCTGGCCAGGCAGGAGGTGGCGCTGCTGGAGCCGTTCCTGCAGCGGCAGCTCAGGCGATCCCGTACACCGGCATCCTCGCGCTGCACGCCGACGCGGCCGAGATGGGCTTCCTGACCGCCGCCATCTGGTTGCCCAGCCTGATCTTCGCCCTGCACGCGGGCGCGTGGGCGGACCGGTTCGGCCACCGCCGGATCCTGATGATCACGGCCGATCTCGGCCGCGCGGGGCTGCGGTGGCGTTCGCGGTCGGCACCCTGAGCGTGCTGTTCACCGTGTGCGACCCCGCCCTGTTCGTGGCGCTCGTGCCCGTCGGAGTTCTTCGCCGGCGTCGGCGTGATGATCCTGGACATCAGCATTGGATCCATCTTCGCCGCCGTCATCCCGGATGAGCTCCGGTCCCGGGTCACCGGCGCGTTACAGACCGTTAACTACGGCACCCGCCCGGCCGGCTCGCTCGTGGCCGGTGCGCTCGGTACGATCATCGGCATCCGGTCCACCCTATGGATCGCGGCCATCGGCATGGATCGGGGCCATCGGCGGCCTTACCGGATTCCTGTGGCTGCTGCCTTCACCATTGCCAGGTTTCCGGTTGCCGCCCGAAAATAGCCCTGAAGCGTTTAGCGTAAAGGAGGCGAAGTCGGACATCCGGACCCATGAATAACATTCTGCCGAGCTCTTATTCGACACTAGAAGTATTATTGCGATTGCATTTTGTAACAAGCCGAATGTGATCAGGCCAAGCGGGTATCCGCATGGTGATCTGGCCGAACGGATTAGCGTGACCCTCGTGCGGCAGGAGCCGACATGAACCAGCAGAGCCGGGAAAGCGCGCGGCGCGGCCCAGCCGGAGCGGCCCCGCAGCGAGACCCGTGCGGTGTGTTCACGGACGAATGGGTCTCGGCGCTCGCCACGTCCGGCCATGGCTTCGCACGCTCCGCCGCACTGTCCGAAATGCTGCACCCCCTGGCTGTCCGGATGCTGGCCATCGCCCGCGAGGTTCCGTTCCAGCCGCGCCGGGCGGCGGAGATCGGCGCGGCCCTGGTCGCGGCGAATTTCGTGGACGTGGACGCGCTCGGCCGCAGCCTCACCGTCATCGCCCGCCATACCGCCCGGGCCTGGAACGGACCAGAAAGCGCCGGGACCAGCGCGATTCAGGAAGCGGTGGCCGCGGGTTACATCAAGGCCCTGCGCGAGCGCACCCTGGCCGACGCGCAGGCCATCTTTCGCGCCCAGCTTTCCCACCAGGTGCGCCATGACCCGCTGACGGGCTTGGCCAACCGGGCGCTGTTCCTCGACCGGCTCACCGCGGCGGTGGACAATCCGGTCAGTCCCGGTCAGCGCATCGGTATCTGCCTCCTCGACCTCGACGGATTCAAGCCGATCAACGACAACCTGGGCCCCGATGTCGGCGACGAGCTTCTCGCGGCGGTCGCGTACCGGCTGGAAACCAAGCTCACCGGGCCGACAATGACCGTGGCCCGGGTCGGCGGTGACGAGTTCGTCCTGCTGGTGCCGGATTCCGGCGGACGTGAAGCCACGGTGACGCTGGCCCGCGAGATACTGGCCCGGATCGAGCAGCCCTTCCCCCTCCGGGGGCACCGTGTGTGCATCACCGCCAGCATCGGGATCGTCGACCGGCCCGCTGCCGGGGCCCGGGCCGCGGACCTGGTCAAGGACGCTGACCGGGCCCTGGATTGGGCCCGCGCTGACGGCCCCGGGCACTGGGCCGTCTACGATCCGGTCCGGGACGCCGACGACAACGCCCGGCTGGCGCTGACCGCTTCGCTGCGGTCCGCCCTCGATGCGGGCCAGTTCACCGTGGTCTACCAGCCGATCGTCAGCCTGCCCGGCGGCGAGCTGTGTGGGCTGGAGGCGCTGCTGCGCTGGAACCACCCGACGCTGGGCGAGCTTCCGCCCGAGGCGTTCATAACGCTGGCCGAGGAAAGCGGCGTGATCACCCCGCTGGGCCGCTGGGTGATGGACAGGGCGTCCCGCCAGGCTGCCGAATGGCAGCCGATCAGTGCCGGCCCGGCCGTGTTTATCAGCGTCAACCTCTCCCCGCTGCAGGCACGGGATCCTGGTTTCGTCGGCGACGTGGCCCGGACCCTGGCCGAAGCGGGTCTGCCGCCCGAACTGCTCCAGCTCGAGCTGACCGAGAGCGCGCTGGTCGAGGCGGACAGCCGCCCGCTGGAGACTCTGCAGAAGCTGTCGGCCATGGGCGTGCGGATCGTGGCCGACGACTTCGGGTCGGGCTACTCCAATCTGGCCTACCTGCGTCGTCTTCCGGTCGACGCGCTGAAGCTGTCGGCGTCCTTCATCCGTGAGGTGTGGCCCGACGGCCCGGCCGACGAGCCGATCATCGCGGCGCTGACCGGCCTGGCTCACACCCTCGGGCTGAACGTGACCGTGGAGGGCGTGGAAACCAGCGAGCAAGCCAGCCGCCTGGCCGCGCTGGGCTGTGACACCGCCCAGGGCTGGTACTTCGCTCCCGCGCTGTCCGGCGACCAGGTCACCGCCCTGCTCCGGGAAATCCCGGCCCCGCGCTTCCCTCAGGATCTGGGCACAGGTCAGACGGGGTAGGTGGTGGGTCCGGTGGTGTAGGTGCGGCCGGCGGGGGTGGTCCAGGTGCGGATGCCGGGCTGAGGCTGGTCGAGTCGCCAGCTGGGGTGCTGTTTCTGGTGATGATGGTGACGACAGCGGGGCCCGGCGTTGCACGAGCAGGTGAGGCCGCCGTCCTCCCAGGCAGTGGTGTGCTCGAAATCGCAGCGGGCTGCGGCGCGGCGGCAGGGCGGATAGTCGCATTCCCCGTCTCGGACCTCCACCAGATGCCGGAGGTGGTCGCTTGGGTCGTGGGCGGTGGTCTGGTGGCGGTGGTCGCAGTCGCTGACCGGGATGGGTTCCAGGTCCACGGCCAGGCCCGGCGAGTCCGGTGGCCCGGGCGGTCCGGTCCCGATAGGGATGGGCAGCTGTAGCCGCCAGGTCCCGGATCCGCTGGGCGGCCCGGCGGGGCCGAGTGGCGATTGACCGGGTCTGGGCGGCCTGCTGCGGTGTCCGGTCCGTCTGGTGCTGGACCCGGGCGGACGCTCGCCGGCGTCGGGTGGCTGGGTGCGGCGGGGTGGTTTGCGTTTGGGTTTGCCGGGGCGGGCGCAGCCATGGGCGACGGGGTGGGCGGCCGGGTCGGTCACGGTGATGCACCAGGCCGTGCCTGGGTGGCCGGCGGCTTGGGCGGCGAGGTCGCGGGCCAGGGCGGGGTCGATTGGGCCGAACCCGGCCGCTTCCCCGGGGTGCTTGGCCAGGCCAAGGAGGGTGGCCAGGGGGATGGTCAGGTTGATCCGGGCCATTGGATGACCCGCGTCGGTCACCTGACCGGCCTGGCTGTTGCCCCGGCCGGCAGCCGGGCCGTCTTGCGCCGGGCCGTCTTTCGCCGGGCCGTCTTTCGTTCGGCTGTTACCGTCGCGCGGGCTTTCACTGGGCTGGGTGCCTTCACTGGCCGGTGATGCTCCCGGCCCAGTGGCGGGGGCGGCTTGGGCGGCCGGGTAGCGGGCGGCGGTGTCTTGTCCCAGCAGGGCGTCCAGGTAGGCGCGGACCCGGAGCTGATCGGTGGTGCCAGGCACCCCGGCGGCTTTCAGGTCTGCGGCCCGGGCGGTAATCTCCTGGTCTGCGGCCAGCGCCGCATCAGGCGGCAACCCAAACCCGCAGATCGCCGCCGTCCCCGCGTCCTCGCGCCACAACTCCACCCGCGCATCGCGCTGGGCCTGTTCCCGCCGTTTCTTCGCCCCGGCCGGGTCGGCTTTCAGGACGGCGCGGGCGATCAGCGCCCGGATCTGCCCCGGGGTCTTCCCCGCCACCCCAGTAGCGAACACCGACGCTTCGGCCTCAGCGGTAGCAGCATCGTCCAGGACCCGGGTGGCCTCCGCGATCACCTGGGCCTTGTAGGCGTCGATCACGCCTTCACCCAGCGCCCGATTAGTCGCCGGCAGGCAGGTAGCCAGGTCACGGGCCACGGCGGTCGTCCGTTCGGCTGCCCACCGCGAAATACTGAGTGCGACCGCGACCTCATCGGCGCAGAACTTCCCCCATGACGCCGGGATTCCGCTGCACGTGGCGCGGTCACCGTGGGTGCCGGGGCGGCGGCGGATCAGCTCTGCCACCGCCGACAACCGCCCCGCCGCCGCCCACGACTCGATCCGTTGCCAGCCGCCCAGCACCCCGATCAGCTCATCGTCACTGGTGTCCCCATAGTCCCGGTCAGGACCGGCGGCCGCATCAGCAGCCTGAGCCAGGCCTGGCCCTGGCAGCGCCTTGTCCCATACTCCGCCCGTAGCGAACCCCGAACCGCCGTCGCGATCAGAACCACCATCATCCCGGCCGCCATCCAAGCCCCGGGGCAGAAGCCCCGCATCCGGCTCCGGCCGTCCAGCAGCAGGCCCGGCGGCCATGTCGCGGGGCAGGCCCGCTGCCTCCGGCTCTGGCCGTCCAGCAGCAGGCCCGTCGGGCCCGCAGTAATCATCCGGCAGGTCGTAACCGTCGTCAGGGTCGTAGTAGTCGTAGTAGTCGTCGAGGTCGATCAGGCCGAATTTGCGATTAGCTTCGACCTCGGCCACGAATGCCGCCAGCGAAGCCTCCTGATCCCAGTCATCCTCCGGGCCGACCAGTCCGCCCAGGCCGGCGCCGGGCGCGCCGCCGCCAGGCGGTGTCTCCTTGCGCTGACTGTCACCAGTCGGCGGATCCTCGGCCATGACCTCATGCCCCCGGGGGTGAATCTCTGGATGCTTTTGCATAGCAGCTTATCGAACAAAATGCCGAATAGCAAGGCTTAACCGCTGACCATGGTCCCGCTTGAGACGGCTCTTCAGCCCTGAGGACGGGCAGCGGCGGCTAATCTGCTCACCGGTCACAGCGGCGGAAAGCAGGAAGGCTGAATTTATGGACCGTCACCTTGCTGATCGCCTTGCCATCCGAGACGTTGTAGAGACGTGGGTGATTGCCAGGGACTCCGGTGACTGGGAAACGTTCCGTGGCCTACGAGAAAGACCGCCTCGATCCCGTTGACCCCGCCGCCACGGTCACCCTCGATGCTGACCTCCTTGACGCCTTCCCTGACTGTGCTGGACCTGGACGGCCCGGACTGGGCGGAGCACTTCGGCGCCGCACTGGTGCTCGTCGGCCCGGACCAGCACGTGAGCTGGTCCGGGCCGCCTCCGGCTGAGCCGCGCACTGATCAGGACCGCTATGGGTTGGGGCAGCTGACGCCCAGCCGCCGCGCCGCCGCCGCCCACGTCGCGCCGTTTCCCTGCGGCTCGAACCGCCGAAGTTCCTGCGTCGCGCGCAGCAGCCCCCGCAGTTCGTCCAGATCGTCCGGTGCCGCGCCCAGCGCGCGGGCCTGGACCAGCGCGTTGCCCAGCGCGGCCGCCTCGACCGGGCCGGCGATCACCGGCAGGCCGCACGCGTCCGCGGTGAGCTGGCAGAGCAGCTCGTTCCTGACCCCGCCGCCGACCATGTGGATGACGTCCACGTGCCGCCCGGACAGTTCCTGGGCCCGGGCGATCGTCCTCCGGTACGCCAGCGCCAGGCTGTCCAGCACGCAGCGGACGATTTCCGGGGGAGTGGCCGGAACCGGGTCACCGGCCTGGGCGCATGCGGCACAGATGCGGGCCGGCATGTCGCCGGGAGCCAGGAACGCCGGGTCGTCCGCGTCGACCACCGACTCGAGCGGGGGAAGCTGGGCCGCCCGGGCCAGCAGGTCGGACAGTTCCGCCGGAACGCCGGCCGCGGCCCAGGCGCGCATCGATTCCTGGAGCAGCCACAGGCCGGTCACGTTGTGCAGATAACGGATCCGGCCGTCGATCCCGGCCTCGTTGGTGAAGCCCGCCCGGTGGCTGGCCTCGGTCAGCACGGGCTGGTCCAGCTCCATCCCGACCAGCGACCACGTTCCGCTGGATATGTAGGCGAAATCGCGGCCCTCGGCCGGCACCGCGGCCACCGCGGATGCGGTGTCGTGTGATCCGACCGCCACCACCGGCAGCCCCGTCACGGGCCGGGCCCGCTCGTCCAGGTCCGCGCGCACCGGGCCGATGACGGTGCCGGCCGCGCGCAACGGGGGGAAGATGCGCCGGGGAATCCCGGCCCGCTCGATCAGCGGCCAGGCCCATTCGCCGGTCGTGGCGTCGAGCAGCTGGGTCGTCGATGCGTTGGTCCGCTCCGCCCCGGCCTGCCCGGTCAGCCAGTAGCCGAGCAGGTCCGGGATCAGCAGCAGTGTCCGGGCCGCCGCCAGTTGCGGGCTCCCGGCCGCCGCGGCGAGCTGGTAGACGGTGTTGAACGGCAACTGCTGGATGCCGGTCACCGCGTACAGGTCGGCGGCGGGCACCCGGGCCCAAAGCCGTTCCGCGGCTCCGCCGGTCCGGGCGTCGCGGTAATGCACCGGGTTCCCGAGCAGCGCACCGGTCTCGTCGAGTAGGCCGTAGTCGACGCCCCACGAGTCGATCCCCACGCTGGCCAGGCCAACGTCGCCCACGATGGCCAGGCCGTCCAGCACATCGGCGTACAGCCGCAGAATGTCCCAATACAGCGTCCCGCCCACCCGTACCGGGACGTTGCCGAACCGGTGTACCTCGCGCAGCCCGAGCTCACCCGGCCCGACCCGGGCCACCATCACCCGGCCGCTGGAGGCACCGAGGTCGGCCGCCGCCACCAGCGACGTCACAGCAAGCCCCGCCGGGCCGCCCACACGACGGCCTGAATGGGCGCGTCCACGCCGAGCCGGTCGCAGATGTCCCGGATGCGGCGCCGCACCGTCCGTTCCGGCGTCCGCAGCCGCCGCGCGACGGCGCCCGGCAGCACGCCGTCGGCCAGCAATCGGAGCAGCTCGAGGTCATCGTGGCTGAGCGGCATCTCGGGCGTGCCGGTCCGGCCCCCCGCAACCCGCTCGGGCCTCACCGCAGGAACCCCGCGGCCACCCCCGCGTCCACCGGGATGTGCAGCCCCGTGGTGAGGGACAGGTCTCCGGCGGTCAGCGCCACCACGGCCGCCGCGACGTGCTCCGGCAGTACCTCCTGCCCCAGCAGGGTCCGTTTGGCGTAGAAGGCGCCGAGCTCGGACTCGGGCACCCCGTACACGGCGGCCCGCTGCGCGCCCCAGCCGCCCGCGAAGATCCCCGACCCGCGCACCACTCCATCGGGGTTGATCCCGTTCACCCGGATCCCGAGCGGCCCCAGCTCGGCGGCGAGCAGCCGGACCTGGTGCGCCTGGTCTGCTTTGGCCGCGCCGTAGGCCACGTTCGACGGGCCGGCCACGACGGAGTTCTTGCTCACGATGTAGACGATGTCACCGCCCATGTCCTGCGCCGCGAGGACCCGGGCCGCCTCCCGCGAGACCAGGAACGATCCGCGCGCCATCACGTCGTGCTGCACGTCCCAGTCCGCGGCCGAGGTCTCCAGCAGCGGCCGGGAGATGGACAGGCCCGCGTTGTTGACCACCAGGTCCACCCCGCCGAACGCCAGCACCGCGGCGGCGATCGCGGCCGCGACCGCCGCCTCGCTGGTCACGTCCACGGTGACCGGCACCGCGACATCGGCCGACCCAATCTGCCCCGCCACCTTTCCCGCCGCCGCGCCGTCCCGGTCCGCCACGACCACGCACGCCCCTTCGGCCGCCAGCCGCTGCGCGATGGCCCGCCCGATCCCGGACCCGCCCCCGGTCACCAGGGCCACCCGGGTGGCCAGCGGCCTGGGTGCAGGGCGCCGCCGCAGCTTGGCCTCCTCCAGCTCCCAGTACTCGATGCGGAACTTCTCCGCCGCACTGATCGGCGTGTAGGTGGACAGCGCCTCCGCGCCGCGCATCACGTTGATCGCGTTGACGTAGAACTCCCCGGCCACCCGCGCCGTCTGCTTGTCCGCCCCGTAGCTGAACATTCCTACCCCCGGCACCAGCACGATGGCCGGGTCCGCCCCGCGCATGGGCGGCGAGGAAGCGTCGGCGTGCCGGTCGTAGTAGGCGCGGTAGTCCTCGCGGTAGGCGGCGTGCAGCTCACGCAGCCGGGCGATGGCCTCCTCCACCGGCGCGGACGGCGGCAGGTCGAGCACGAGCGGCCGGACCTTCGTGCGCAGGAAATGATCGGGGCACGACGTCCCGCGGGCGGCGAGTTCGGGGTGCTTGGACCGGGACAGGAAATCGAGCACGACGTCGCTGCCGGTGAAGTGCCCGACCTGCGCCCGGTCGGTCGAGGCGAGGCCGCGCAGTACCGGCGCCAGGGCGGCGGCGCGCGCCCGCCGCTGCCTGCCGGTCAGCGGCTGGTAACCGTCGATGATGTCACCAAACGGAGCCTGGTTCGTGTGCTCGTCGATGTAGGCGCTCGCCCGGGCGATGATCTCCAGCGACCGGGCCTCAGACTCGTCGCTGGTCTCCCCCCACGCGGTGATCCCGTGCCCGCCGAGTATGACCCCGATAGCCTCCGGGTGGTCCCGCTTGACCTGCGCGATGTCCAGGCCGAGCTGGAAGCCGGGCCGCCGCCACGGCACCCAGGCGACCTGGTCCCCGAAGCAGGCTTTGGTCAGCTCCTCGCCGTCGGCGGCGGTCGCGAACGCGATCCCGGAGTCGGGGTGCAGGTGGTCGACGCAGTCCGCGTCGACCAGCCCGTGCATGGCGGTGTCGATCGACGGCGCAGCGCCACCTTTGCCGTGCAGGCAGTAGTCGAACGCGGCCACCATGTCGTCCTCGTGCTCGACGCCCGGGTAGCCGCGGGCCAGGTCCCGCAGCCGGTCCACCCGGAGCACGGCCAGCCCGGCCTCGGTCAGCGTGCCCAGGTCGCCGCCCGACCCCTTGACCCACATCAGCTCCACCGGGTGCCCGGTGACCGGGTCGGTGGCGGTGGCCTTGGCCGAGGTGTTGCCCCCGGCGTAGTTGGTGTTGCGGGGGTCGGAGCCGAGCCGGTGGCTGCGCCCCAGCAGGTCCGGCACCGCGACACTCGCATCGGTCATCTCAACGTCATCCCATCTGCCGGGCCCGGTACCCCGGGCTGGAAAAACTCAGCTGCCCCAGCTGGCCGGAGTACCACCGATCCGTTCCGCCACGATCTTTTCCTGGTAACCGGAGCGGGCGTAAGCGGCGTACGGATCCGGGTCCAGGCCCATCTCCTCCCGCACCTCCGCCAGCAGCGGCCGGACGTCGGTGTTGTACGCGTCCATCAGGACCGCGTTCGCGCCGAGCACGTCGCCGGCCTGCTGCGCGGCGGCCAGCGCGTCCGCGTCGACCAGCAGCGCCTTGGCCGACGCCTCCTGCACATTCAGCACGGAGCGAATCTGGGCACCGATCTTGGGCTCGATGTTGTGGCACTGGTCGAGCATGAACGCGATGTCCCCGCCCGGCGTGCTGGGACTGGGGCCGGGCACCAGGGCCCCGGCCCGGATGACCTCGTGCAGGATGCGGAACAGCTGGAACGGGTCGGCTGCGCCGACCATCAGGTCGTCGTCGGCGTAGAACCGGCTGTTGAAGTCGAATCCGCCGAGCCGCCCGAGCCGGAGCAGCACGGCCACGATGAACTCGATGTTGGTCCCCGGTGCGTGGTGCCCGGTGTCCACCACGACCAGGGCCCTCGGCCCGGTGGCCAGGCAGTGGGTCAGCGACGTGCCCCAGTCAGGCACGTCGGTGGTGTAGAACGACGGCTCGAACAGCTTGTACTCCAGCAGCATCCGCTGGTCGGGCCCGAGCCGGGCGTACACCTCGGCCAGCGCCTCCGCCAGCCGGTCCTGGCGGCGGCGGATGTCGTCCTGGCCGGGGTAGTTGGTGCCGTCGGCAAACCACAGCTTGAGGTCGCGGGAGCCGGTCGCGTCCATCACGTCGACGCACTCCATCAGCTGCGCCACGGCCTTGCGGCGCACCTGGGGATCCGGGTTGGCCACGCTGCCGAGGCGGTAATCGTCGTCCTGGAACACGTTGGCGTTGACCGTGCCGATCCGGGCCCCGGCGTCCGCCGCGTGCTTGGCCAGCGCCGCGTAGTCGCTGACCTTGTCCCACGGGATGTGCACGGCCACGCTGGGCGCGACGCCGGTGAACCGGTGCACCTGCGCCGCGTCGTCGATCTTCTCCAGCGGCGTCCGCGGCACCCCGGGCTGCCCGAACACCTTGAACCGCGTTCCGGTGTTCCCGAACGCCCACGACGGCAGCTCGATCCGCTGCGCCTTCAGGGTGGCCTTCACGCTGGCCAGGTCACGCATTCCAGGTCCTCTCCCAGGATGGCCCGTACCCGGGCCTCCCCGCCGGGGGCTCGTCACGAGCCCCCGGCCTACCGGCTATTGGTCAGAAGTTGAAGTTGTTGATGTTGGCGGTGGTGAAGACGGTCGGCGGGCCCAGCAGGACCGTGTTGTCCGCGCCGATGGTGAACGTGCCGAGCTTGCCGGCCTTGAAGGTCGCGCCCTGGGCGACCTTGAGCGACCCGCCCGCGATGTCGGCGGCGGCGTAACCGGCGAGGTAGCCGAGGTTGGCCGGGTTCCACAGCTCGAACGCCTTGACCGTGCCGTCGGACACGTACTTCTTCATCGAGTCCGGGGTGCCCAGCCCGGTGAGCTGGACCTTGCCGCGGTATTTGGCCGTGTCGAGCACGCCCGCGGCGGCCAGGATGCCCACCGTCGTGGGGGAGATGATGCCCTTGATGTTCGGGTACTGCTCCAGCAGCCCCTGGGTGACCTGGGTAGCGGTGGCCGGATCGTCATTGCCGTAGACGGTCGCGACCAGCTTCATCTTCGGGTACTTCGTGAGTTCCTGCTTCATGTACCCGATCCAGGCGTTCTGGTTCGTCGCCGACGCCGCGGCCGAGACGATGCCGATCTCGCCGGAGTCGCCGATCTCCTTGGCCAGCAGGTCCACCTCGCTGGTCCCGATCGCGGACGTGGAGGCCTGGTTGATGAACAGGCTCCGGCACGTCGGGGCGTCGGAGTCGTAGGTAACCACCGTGATCTTCCGCTTCATGGCGCCGTTGAGCGTCGGGCACAGCGCCGTGGGGTCGGTCGCCGACACGATGAGCGCGTTCGCCCCCTTGGTGATCGCGGCCTGAATGGCCGGGATCTGCGACGCGGAGGTGGCCGCGGTCCCGCTCGTCTCGGTACCGGTGTCGCCCGCGGCGCTGATCGCGGCCAGCGCCCCGCCGGTGCCCTTGCTGTCGGCCGTGGTGAAGTACGGGTTACCGAGGTTCTTCGGGATGACGAAGACCTTCAGGCCGGTCTTCGCCGTGGCCGATCCGGACCCGGATCCGGACGGGCTTGATGAGCTCGACGAGGTAGCAGAACCGCTTGACGAACAGGCGGCAACGGCCAGGGCCGACGCGACGACGAGCGTCGAGGCGGCCAGCGGCGCCCGTCTCAGGAAAGCTCGCATACTAGGTGTCCCTTCGTGGCATGGATAGGGCAGGTTCTGATGGCAGCCGCCGGGTCGCCCGTCTGGCGGCCTGGCGGAGGTAGCGCACGAACATGGCCGCGTTCGGCACGAACACGCTGATCAGCAGCAGCCCGCCGGTCACGAGGCCGGTGGCCTCCTGGTTGAAGTTGGTCAGCAGCAGTGCGTTCTGCAGCCCGGCAAAGGCCAGCACCGCGAGGAACACCCCGCCGATCGACCCCTTGCCGCCGAAGATGGACACCCCGGCCAGCAGCACGATCGCGACCACGTCCAGCGATAGGCCGGTCCCGTTGTCCTGTACCGCGGTGTTCAGCCGGAACGTGTACAGCACCCCGGCCAGCGCGGACGCCAGGCCGGAGATCACGAACAGGCTGGTCTTGACCCGCTTGACCCGCAGCCCCGCGAACGTGGCCGCCTCGGCGTTGTCACCCATCGCGTAGATCGACCGGCCGAACGGGGTGGCGTGCAGCACGATGGCGAAGATGACCGCCAGGACGATGAAGATGCCGATCGACCAGGGCAGGTCGGTGTGCGGGATCGCGGTGGTCCCGGCGTTGGTGTAGAAGGCGGGGAAGTTGGCCACGGTCCGCGGGCCGAGCAGGATGAGCGCGATGCCCCGGTAGAGGGCGAGCGTGCCGATCGTTACCGCCAGCGACGGCAGCCCGACCCGGGTGACCAGCAGCCCGTTGACGGCCCCGGCCAGCACCCCGACCACCGCGACCACCGCGAAGATGGCCAGCATCGGCCAGTGATCGGCCCACAGCACGCCGAGCACCGCGCTGGACATGCCCAGCGTGGACTCGACGGACAGGTCGATCTCCCCGCTGATGATGATCAGCGCCATCGGCAGCGCCATGATCGCGATCTCACCGGTGTTGAGGCCCAGGTTGAAGAAGTTGTTGGCCGTCAGGAACTCCGGCGACAACGCGCTGCCCATGATGGCGATCACGATCACCACGACGACCAGGCCGCTTTCCCAGCGCATGGCCGGCCGCAGCCGGCCCCAGCCACCGCTCGCGCCTGGGCCCGGGCCTGGCTCCTCCCCGGCGATGTGCTCCGGAGTCATGGCCGCGTTGCCGGCCATCGCGTTCAGGTCACTGTCCACGGCGGGCACTCCTCCGTCGCAGCGATGCGGTCAGCCGCAGCGAGATGAACCGGTCCAACACGATCGCCAGGAGGAGCAGGAAGCCCGCGATGGCCTGGTCCCAGTCCGGCGAGACGCCGAGCACGTACAGTGCCGAGTTGATCGTCTGCAGCAGCAGCGCGCCGATGGCCGCGCCGACCACGCTGCCGCTGCCACCGAAGATCGCCACCCCGCCGACCACCACGGCCGCAATGACCTGCAGTTCGTAGCTGGTGCCCGCGGTGGAGTCGACCGTCCCGTACCGGGACGCCCACAGGACGCCGGCCACCCCGGCGATCGCGCCGCTCAGCGCGAACGCGGTGAAGATGCGCCGCCCCATCGGAATGCCCGCCAGCCGGGCCGCGTCCGGGTTGGAGCCGATCGCGTACAGCTCACGGCCCGACCGGAAACTGCGCAGACAGTACGCCCCGACCGCGATGACCACCGCGACCACGATGGCCAGGTCCGGGATCCCGCCCACCGTGGCCTTGGAGATGGTCAGGAAGGATGGGTAATACGAGGACGGAACGACCTGGCTGCCGCCCACGATGAGCACGTCGAGTCCGCGGATGATGTACAGCGTGGCCAGCGTGACCACCAGGCTCGGGACCCGGCCCAGCGAGACCAGCAGGCCGTTGATGGCGCCGAATCCCAGCCCGATGCCCAGCCCGGCCAGGAAGACGAGCGGGAGCGGGAGGCCGTGCGCCTGGCTGGCCAGCTGGGCGGTGAGGAACGCGGAGATGCCCAGCACGGATCCGACCGACAGGTCGACGTTCCGGCTGATCACCACGATCGTCTCGCCCAGTGCCAGCAGCGCGAAGATCGTGGCGTCGACCAGCACGAACTGGATGTTGGTGATGGACAGGAAGCGGGGCTGGATCGCCGCCGTGATCGCGACGAACACGATCAGGACGGCGACGATGCCGAACTCCCGGACCCGGAACACCCGCTCCGCGAGCCGCCGCGAGCTCGCGGACGCTGGGCTGCCCGGCTCGCGCGGCGGGGCCAGCGTGGCCGTCATCGGGCTTCCGCCTCGAGCTGGCCGGTCGCCGCCGCCATGATGCCCTCCTCGGAGGCGTCCGCCTGCGTGAACTCCGCCACCAGCCGTCCCTCGCGCATGACGAGAATCCGGTCAGCCAACCGCAGCACCTCCGGCAGTTCGGAAGAGATCATCAAGATGGCGATGCCGTCGCCCGCGAGCCGGTCGAGGAGGTTGTGCACGTCGGCCTTCGTGCCCACGTCGATGCCGCGGGTCGGCTCGTCCACGATGAGGATGGAGGGGCGGCGGCCAAGCCACTTGGCCAGCACGACCTTCTGCTGGTTGCCGCCCGACAGCATCGACACCGGGTCGGTGAGCCGCCCGTACTTGACGCTGAGCCGTACCGCCCAGTCGGCGGCGAAGCTGTGTTCGGCCGAGGCACGGATGATTCCGGCCCGGCGCAGCGTGCTCAGCGACGCGAGCGCCACGTTCTGCTGGATCGACATCTCCATGACCAGGCCCTGCTGGCGCCGGTCCTCGGGCACGAGGCCGATCCCGGCGGTCATGGCCGCGGTGGGCGACGCCTTGCGCAGCTTGTGCCCGCCCGCCGTGACCGCGCCCGCGTCATACCGGTCGATCCCGAAGACGGCCCGGGCCACCTCGCTGCGGCCCGCGCCGACCAGCCCGGACAGGGCCACGATCTCGCCCGCCCGGACCTCGAAGGACACGTCGGTGAACACGCCCTCCCGGGTCAGCCGCTGGACGGTGAGCCGGACCTCGCCGGGAGCGCCTCGCTCACCCGGGATCCGTTCCGGCATATCCCGCCCGACCATGGCCCGGACCAGATCCCCGGCCGTCAGGCCCGTCAGCGTGCTGGTGAGCACGTGTCGGCCGTCGCGCATCACGGTCACCGTCTGGCAGATCGCGAACACTTCCTCCAGCCGGTGTGAGATGAACAGCACCGCTGTGCCGCCCGCCCGCAGCGCCTTGATCACGTCGAACAGCCGCGCCACCTCGACCGCGGACAGCGCCGCGGTCGGCTCGTCCATCACGATGACCCGGGCATCCAGCGACAGGGCCTTGGCGATCTCGACCAGCTGCTGGTCGGCGATGGACAGTCCGCGCGCGATGCGTCCGGGGTCGATCCGCACGCCGAGCCGGGCGAACAGCGCGTCCGCCTCCGTGGTCATCTCGCGCCCGTCGATGCGCCGCCCGCGCCGCAGCGGCTGGCGTCCCATGAAGATGTTCTCGGCCACCGACAGGTCCGGGAACAGCGTTGGCTCCTGGTAGATGATGGCGAGGCCGGCCCCGATCGCCCCAGCCGGGCCGTGCAGCACGGTCGGCTGCCCGTTGACCAGGACCGTCCCGCTGTCGGGCTGGTGCACGCCCGCGAGGATCTTCACCATGGTGGACTTGCCGGCGCCGTTCTCGCCGAGCAGCGCGTGCGCCTCGCCCGCGCGCAGCTCGATCGACCCGTCGATGACCGCTCGGACCGCGCCGAACGACTTACTCACGTGCCGCAGGGACAGCACCGCGGGGGAGTCCGGGCCGTCCCCGCTGCCTCCGCGGTCCCCGCTGCCCTGCCCGGCGGAGCTGCCTTGCCCGGCGGAGCTGCCTTGCCCGGCGGAGTTGCCCTGGCCGGCAGAGCTGCGGCCATCTCCCGTACCGGATGCCACGGCATCCTGGCGCCCGGCATCCTCGGGCCTGGCGTCCGCGCGCCGGTCGCCGGCCGCTTCGTCGGCATGACCCACGGGCTTCATCTCCTCGTCGAGGGCGCTCGGATCGTGTATCAACCTTGTGATGGAACGTTTCAAACGTGCCTTGAAGTCTGAAAGGCGGCCATCCCGCTGTCAATGAAGGCGCCAGCACTTGAAGTTGAATCGTTACGATCAAGCTGCGGCCCAGTTTGCCGGGGGCGGAAGGGCACAATGGAGGACCGATGGCTGCGGGGATGAAGGACGTGGCGACCCTTGCCGGGGTGGCGGTCGGCACGGTGTCGAACGTGTTGAACCACCCGGATCTGGTCCGCCCCCAGACCCGGGCCCGGGTGGAAGCGGCCATGGAGCGGCTCGGTTTCATCCCGAACGCCTCCGCGCGCCAGCTCCGGGCCGGCCGGAGCCGGTGCCTTGGCCTGGTCGTGCTCGACGTGACGAACCCGTTCTTCACCGAGGTCGCCCGGGGTGTCGAGGATTACGCGCAGGCTGAGGGCTACGCGGTGATCCTGTGCAACTCCGACGAGGCCGAGGACAAGGAGCGTCAGTACCTGCGGGTGCTGGAGGAGCAGCGCGTGCGCGGCATCCTCATCACGCCCGTGCACGGCCGGGCGCCGACGATCAAGGGCATCCGGGACCGGGGCACCCCGGTGGTGCTGCTCGACCGGCCGGGACCGTCCGGGCACTGCTCGGTCGCGGTCGACGACCGGCGCGGCGGTGAGCTCGCGGTCGCGCACCTGCTCGCCCTGGGCCACCGGTGCATCGCGCTGATCAACGGCCCGCTGGCCATCCGGCAGTGCGCCGACCGGCGCCGGGGCGCCTACCAGGCGGTGGTCAAGGCCGGTCTCGATCCGGCCGAGGTGCTGCGGGAGATACCGGTGCCGGCCATGAACACCCGGTGCGGCGCCCACGCCGGCGATCAGCTCCGCGCCGCCGTGTCTGGCGTTCCAGGCGCCGGGCTCACCGCCGCCTTCTGCACCAACGACCTGCTGGCCCTGGGGCTGCTCCGCCGGCTCACCCAGCTCGGCGCCCAGGTCCCGGGCGACGTCGCGATCGTGGGCTACGACGACATCGACTTCGCGGCCGACTCCGCCGTGCCCCTCACCTCAATACGCCAGCCCAAGTATCAGCTCGGCCAGACCGCCGCCGAGATGCTGCTCGAAGAGGCCGACCGCCCGGCCGGGCACGAGCACCGGCGCATCGTCTTCACCCCGGAGCTGATCATCCGGGCCAGCAGCCAGCCCGACGGCAGCCCCGCGCTCGCCGCCCCCGACGCCCTCCCTGGCACAATCGGTGGATGCTGACGATCGGGTCGTTGCGCTGGGTGTAACGAATGCCGGGCGCGTGTCTTAGAGAACCCCGTCGACCTGATGAACATCGCCGCACGGGACGCCGAGGGCCTCGTGATGCTTCCGGATCGCGTCCGCGTCCGGCCCCTCGAGCAGGCAGTAGACCTTGCCGTCGGCGTTGTGGTAGAGCTCGACCTGCCGGACGCCGAACTCGTCGGTGGCGCCCTCCCGCGTTCCCTGCGCGATCTGGTCGATGTCTTCGGCGGGAAGCTTCAGGTCATCGTGGAAGTCCATGAACCGAGGCACGTCGTTGTCTCCTCTATACCAGCCACTTTGCCGCTGGGCAGCGACGACAACCACATTGGCACAGCTCCCTGGTCATCGGAAGACCGATGAAGGATGGCGGTGCCCCTCGTTCGGCCTGCCCGACGTCCTGGCCGGGGATGGCCGGTGAAGGAGACTTTTGAGTCCGATACGTGAGCGCCGCGGTGCCCTGCTTCGGGCCGCAGGAGCTTAGCCTTGATATCTGGTAAAACTCCATCTCCGGTGGCGGGGCTGACGCCGCCGGCTGGGTGCGGACGGCGGTGTCATGCAAGTCATTGAACTGTCGGATCACCCCAGCCGGATGCTCCAGGAAACCGAACGGCGCCGCGGCGCCGCGCAGCGGCAGGCGCGGGCACAGTTCGAGGCGGCCCATGCCCAGCAGCTCGAACGCATCAGCCGGGCGGTGGCCGCCCGCGATCAGGCCCGCGCGCAACGCCGCTGGTGGGCGTGGTGGCGCGCCGCGCTGACGCTACGGCGCGAGCGCCGGCGGGTGCCGCTCGCTCCGCAGGAAACCGCGTCCGGTGACGATGACCGGCAGGAGATCCTCAAGGCCGGAATAGCGGGTGAGCGCACCGTGGTGAGCGGGCTGGCCCAGCTATTCGGTGACGACTGGATTCTGTTCCGGGGCTACCGCAACCGGGGTGGTGAGATCGACCATCTTCTGCTCGGCCCCGCCGGCCTCATCGCCATCGAGGGGAAGCATCGGAACGCCACCGTCCACTGTGACGGAGACAACTGGTGGTTCGACAAGTACGACCGCTACGGCAATCGTGTGGACGGCGGCCCAATCCGTGACCGGGGCGGGCGCTCGCCAAGCGTCCAGCTCAACGAGCCGGCCGACCAGCTGCAGGAATTCCTGTGGTCGTGCGGGCAGCCCATCGAAATCCAGCGCCTGGTTCTGTTCACCCATCCCCGGTCACGGCTCGGGACATGCCGCAACCCAACAGTCCGGATCGCTACCTCGACGGACGAAATTCCTGGTTTGCTCCGCTCGCAGGGGCCGCCTCTCGACCCGGATCGGCGGTTGCGCCTGAAGGACCTGATCGAGCGCGACCATCGGCATCACCAGGCCCGCCGTCCGTCCCGCGGACCGCGGGCCAGGCCGGTTACCCGGCGGAACGTTCGGTGAGGGCGATGACCGGGATGACCCGCGTGGTCTTGCGCTCGTAGTCGGCGAAGCCGGGATAGCGGCTGGCGTGACGCGCGTACAGCTCGTCCCGCTCCGGGCCCCGGATCTCGTTGGCCTCGACGTCGAGGGTCTGGCTGCCGACCTCGATCTGGGCCTGCGGATGGGCGGTGAGGTTGTGGTACCAGTCGGGATTGGTGTCCGCGCCCGCCTTGGAGGCGAACACGACATACCGGTTCCCATCCGGCAGGTACATCAGCGGGCTGACCCGGTGCTGGCCGCTTCGTGCGCCGGTCGTGTGCAGTAGCAGCAGCGGCGCGCCCTCGAAGTTCCCGCCGACCTTGCCGTGGTTCGCGCGGAACTCGCTGATGATCTGGTCGTTCCAGTTGTTCGGCGTGCTCATCGGTGTCCTTAGGAGACGAGACGGATGTTGAACCTGGGTGTGCCCAGCGCTTGCATGAACGCGGCGAACATCAGGAAATAGTGCTCGGTCCCGCGCGCGGACGTGATCCCCCCCAGGTCGACGATGGATTCATCGTCCCACCCGAAGTCCCTGAGCAGGCCAGTGACCGTCCCCTTGGCCGCGGCGTCGTCCCCGGAGACGAAGACGCTGCTCGGCGGCACCACACTGGGATCGGTCATCACCAGCATCGCAGCGGTGTTCATCGTCTTCACGACTTTGGCGCCGGGCAGCGCCGCCTGGAGCTTCTCGCCCAGGCTCGAGTTGGGGTACACCAGCTCGAAGGACGGGGTGCTCGCGTTGGCCACGTCGAGCAGGATCTTGCCCGCGAACGCGTCGGCGCCGATCTGCTCCACGACCTCAAGCGATGCTGACCCGGGTGTCGCGTTCACCAGCACGTCGCTGCCGGCGACCACTTCGGCCAGCGTGGTTACCGGCGCATCCAGGCCGTCCCTCGCCTTCGGCTCCCGCGAACCGAACGTGACCTGGTGACCCGCCGCGGACCAGCGCCGGGCCAGGGTCTGGGCCACATTTCCGGTGCCGAGAATGCCGAGCTTCATCAGCTCCCCCTCCCATGAAGGTTAACCGGACCATTTCGTCCGCTTAATTCCGTGCAGCGCCGTCCCGTCTCGATTCATTCCATGATCGGCGTTGGTTCCCGCAGATACTGCGGGAAACCAACGCCGGTAACGGGAAGGGACTCAGCGGCCCCGCCGCCAGCGCGGCTTCCGCTTCTCCAGGAACGCCTTCATGCCCTCGCGGGCGTCGGGCAGCTGGCTGGTCGCGGCCATCACCTCGACCGCGTAGGCGTAGGCCTTCGGCTGGTCCAGGTCGATTTGCGCGTAGAGGGCCTGCTTGCCGATGCCCTTGCTCTCGGCCGAGCCCCGGGTCACCCGGTCGAGCAGGCCGTGCGTGGCGGAGTCGAGCTGCGCCGCCGGCACCACCTGGTTGACCAGCCCCCAGTCCAGCGCAGTCCGGGCGTCGATCACATCGCCCGACAGGGCCATCTCCGCGGCCCGCTTACGGCCCACGTTCCTGGCCACCGCGACCATCGGGGTGTGGCAGAACCAGCCGCCCTTGCCACCGGGTGCGGCGAAGCCGGCTTCTTCGCTGGCCACGGCCAGATCGGCGGTAGCCACCAGCTGGCAGCCGGCCGCCGTGGCCAGCCCGTGGACCCGTGCCACCACCGGCTGCGGTACCTGCTGGATCAGCGTCATCAGTTCCGTGCAGGTCAGCAGCAGCGAGCGGACCGAGGGCAGGTCAGCGTCGGCGACATCGGCGAAGTCGTGCCCGGCGCTGAATACCGGGCCGTTGCCGGCCAGCACGATGCCCAGCGCGTCGCTGTCGCCGACCTCGCGGAACGCGGCGATCAGCTCGCGCATGTGCCCCTTCGACAGGGCGTTCCGGCGCTGCGGCCGGTTCATCGTGATGGTGGCGAAGTCACCCGAACGCTGGACCAGGATGTGCTCGAAACCCATGGCTGCCTCCCGTCCGCAGCCTACGCCGGGCCTCAGCCGGCGGCCAGCTCACCGGGAGCGAACGGCTCGCCATGACCGGGCACGATCAGCGCCGGGGAGGCGGCCAGCAGGCGGGCCCGGGATCGCTCGAGCTGGGCCTGGTCCTCGGCCAGCGGATCGGTGTCCGGGCCCTGCTTCGACCACCACACGTGGGTGCAGGCGGCCAGGCCATCATCGGTAGCCGCCAGCGTGGTGATGTCCTGCGCGGTGTGCCCGGGAGTGGCCATCAGCGTCACCGACGGCGAGAGCTGGTATCCGTCGGCCGGCCGCTCCGTCCATACGTCGCCGGAATATATGGCCCAGAAGTCGTGCACCTGGGCGCGGGGGAACAGTGCGGCGTTCAGCGTGTGGTCGGGATGATGGTGGCTGAACACCACGTCGCCGACGTCGGCCGGATCGACGCCGAGCCGCGCCAGCGGGCCGAGGATCCGGTCCCGGCTGGCCACCATGCCGGGGTCCACCACGATCACGGTGCCTTCGTCGCGGATCAGCACCACGGTGCTCGCCACCCGTTCGGCGGCGTAGCCCGCGCACAGCACATCGAGGCGTGCGGTCATCAGGCCATCTTCGCACCGCCCGGTGCCGCCCGCACGTCGCTGTGGTTGCCGCGCTGCGGCGTTCCTCCTTCACCCGCAGCGGGCCAACTCGGCTGGCTCCCAGTGCTCGGCTGGCTCCCAGTGCCCGGCTGGCTCCCAGTGCCCGGCTGGCTCGCTGCGTTCAGCCGGCCGGGGCGGAGTACCCGCGGCGGGCGGCGCGTTCGGCCTCCTCGCAGGCGCTGATCTCCGGGTCTACCGGGCTGGCGTCCTCCGGCCTGTGCTTCGCGTCGTAGCTGGCCTGCGCGACGTGGATGGCGGCGACGTGACTGTCGGCCCAGTCGATGAGCTGCTCAATGGTCCGCAGCAGTGTCCGGCCCATGGGGGTGAGCTCGTAGTCGACCCGCGGCGGGATCATCGGGTGGATGGTCCGCGACACCAGGCCGTCGCGCTCCAGCCCGCGCAGCGTGACGGTGAGCATCCGGCCGGTGATTCCCTCGATGTCGCGGCGCAGTTCGCTGAACCGGTGGCTGCCCTGGCCCAGCCGGTCGATGACCATGACCGACCACTTGTCGCCGACCCGGTTCAGGATCTCCCGCGCGCGGCATCCTGACAGCGGCGGTCGCGCCGCCCGGGAGGGCCCGGCGGCTTCCTCCGCTGGCCTCGCTTCCGCTGCGGGCCCGGCTTCGGGTGCGGGCCTGGCTTCGGGTGCGGGCCTGGCTTCGGGTGCGGGCTCGGCTTCCGGGTCTGGCCCGGCGGCACCGGCGGCTAGCTGACCGGCTGGCCGGGCCACCAGGCGTGACGCGACAGCATCTGCCTCAGCTGGCCCATTGGTGCCGGTTACTCCCATGTAACCAGGATACAGCCCGAATGAGAAAAGTTTAAGTTTCAACTGTAAAAACTTGACGCTTCAAATATTCACTGGTTACTATCGGGAACCTAAGTACCGTAGAGAACTACACGAGCAGTAGAGCACGATAGGAGACACCATGAGCAGTGCCGCTACCGAAATCCCCGGTTACGTCGCGGGAACGTGGGCGATCGACCCCGTTCACTCCGAGGTCGGATTCAGTGTCCGGCACATGATGGTCAGCAAGGTCCGCGGCAAGTTCGAGAAGGTGGAGGGTACCTTCACGACCGGCGCTGACCCGCTGCAGTCCACCGTGAATGCCACCATCGACGCGTCCTCGATCACCACCAGCCATAACGACCGCGACAACCACGTGCGCAGCGAGGACTTCCTGCACGTGGAGAAGCACCCGACCATCACGTTCGTGTCCACCGGCGCCCGCCCGGACGGTGACGACTTCCTGCTCGAGGGCAACCTCACCATCAAGGAGGTCACCCGCCCGGTCACCCTCCACCTGGAGCTCAACGGCTTCGGCCCCGACCCCTTCGGCGGCACCCGGGCCGGCTTCTCCGCCAAGGGTGAGATCAGCCGCAAGGACTTCGGCGTGAACTTCAACGGCGTGATCCCCGGCACCAACGGCGCCGTCGTCAGCGACAAGGTCTCCCTCGACCTCGAGATCGAAGGCGTCCTCCAGCAGGAGCAGTAACAGCCACACTCTTAACGAAAGTGGGCCCGGGCCAAAGCCCGGGCTCACTTCCGCCTTGTCGGCGAGCACCGCAGCGGGTCACGGCGCGGCGCCCCCCGGCCCATGCCAACTAGGGCGTCTTAAGATGGCGCTACCTGGATCGGCCGGCGTGCCCCGGGCGGTCCGTGATCCCACGGAGCAGGCGGAGGCAGCGCGATGTCGTCTGGACCCACGTTCGTGATCGTCGGCGCGTCCCTTGGCGGGGCCAAGGCCGCCGAGGCGCTCCGGGCCGAAGGGTTCGGCGGCCAGATCGTCCTCATCGGGGCGGAGCCGCATTACCCGTACGAGCGGCCGCCGCTGTCCAAGGGATACCTGCAGGGGGCCGAGGAGCGGGACAAGATCTTCGTCCACTCCAGCGAGGGCTGGTACACCGAGCACCAGATCGACCTGCGGCTCGGGACCGCGGTGACGGCCATCGACCGGGACCTGCGCCAGGTCGTGCTGGCCAGCGGGGACGCCATCGGCTACGACAAGCTGCTGCTGACCACGGGCTCGGTCCCGGTCCGGCTGCCGGTGCCCGGGGCGGACTCGGGCGGGGTGCTGTACCTGCGGACCGTCGACGACTGCGAGCGGCTGCGCGGGACCCTGGCCTCCGCATCGCGGATCGCCGTCATCGGGGCCGGCTGGATCGGGCTCGAGGTGGCCGCCGCCGCACGGTCCGCAGGGTTGCCGGTCACCGTCATCGAGTCGGCGGAACTGCCGCTTCAGGGCGTGCTGGGCCCGGAGGCCGGGCAGGTTTTCCTGGACCTGCACCGCGGGCACGGCGTCGACTTCCGGTCCCGGTCGCAGGTCACCGAAGTACTGGTGCGCGCGGACGCCGCGACCGGTGTCCGGCTGGCGGACGGCACCGAGGTCAGCGCTGACGCCGTGGTCATCGGCATCGGCGTGGCGCCCGCCACCGGGCTGGCCGAGGCTGCGGGCCTGGAGGTCGACGGCGGTGTGGTCACCGACGCGGCGCTGCGGACCTCGGACCCGGTCATCTACGCGGCTGGTGACGCCGCCCGCGCGTACCATCCGCTGCTCGGCCGGCACCTGCGGGTCGAGCACTGGTCCAACGCGCTCCATCAGCCGGCCGCGGCGGCGCGCTCGATGCTCGGCCAGGACGTCGCCTACGACCGGCTGCCCTACTTCTTCAGCGACCAGTACGACCTCGGCATGGAGTACACGGGGTACGTCCCGCCGGGCACCTGCGACCGGGTGGTGTTCCGGGGAGACGTCGGCAAGCGTGAGTTCATCGCGTTCTGGCTCGCGGGCGGCAGGGTGCTGGCCGGCATGAACGTCAACATCTGGGACGTCACCGACCAGATCCGGGAGCTAGCCCGCGCGGGGCTGGCGGGCCGGACGGTGGACCCGGACCGCCTCGCCAACCCGGCCATCCCGCTCCCGGAGACCGCCGCAGGTTCCTGAGCACTCCGGTAGAACAGGATGTTGGGCACGTATCCCGGCGAGGCGGACTGAGGCAATGATCATCTACCCCCGCCTGACTCTGCCTGCCTGACTGGCCGACTGAGTGGCCGCCCGGCCTGAGCGCCGGCCTACCCTGGCTGGTATGGCTGACATCCGGGTGGGCACCGCGTCGTGGACGGACAAGACCCTGATCGAGTCGGGCTGGTACCCGCCCGAAGCGAACAATCCCGAGAAGCGCCTGCGCTACTACACCCGCCAGTTCCCGCTGGTCGAGGTGGACTCGTCTTACTATGCGCTGCCCGCGGAGCAGACCGCAGCGGCCTGGGCGCACCGGTCGCCGAAGGGATTCATCTTCAACATCAAGGCGTTCAGCCTGTTCACCCAGCACCCCACGCGGATCGCGGCGCTGCCCAAGGATCTGCGCCCCGCCGCCGAGAAGGCCAGCAAGGGCAAGGCCAGCGTCTACCTCAAGGACGTGGACCCCGAAGTGGCCAGCCAGGCCTGGGAGCGGTTCCTGTCCGCGCTGGAGCCGCTGCGGCAGACCGGGCGGCTGGGCGCGATCCTGTTCCAGTTCCCGCAGTGGTTCCCGATCGGGCGGGCCCGTAAGGATTACATCGTGTGGTGCGCGGAGCGGGTCGCGCCGCGCCAGGTGTGCATCGAATTCCGGAACAAGACGTGGATGAGCGAGCAGAACCGCGAGGAAACGCTGACCTTCCTCGCCGACCACCAGCTGCCGTACGTCTGCGTGGACGAGCCGCAGGGCTACCCCAGCTCGGTCCCGCCGGTGGTGGCGGCCACCGCGCCGCTGGCCGTGGTCCGCATGCACGGCCGTTCCGAGAAATGGGACAGCAATGACATTCAGGAGAAGTACCGCTACCGGTATTCGGAAAAGGAACTGCAGGAATGGGCGCCCAAGGTCCGCAAGCTCGCCGCCGAGGCGGACACGACGCATGTCCTGTTCAACAACTGCTACGCCGACGACGCCCAGGTCAACGCCCGGCAGCTGGCGGACCTGCTCGGTTAGCCCAGGCCCTTTATCGCGGCGCCCGTGCCGTTTATGCTCTACAGAGCGTGATCGGCGTCAGGGAGGGACCATGGGACGCGTCAGCCTGCCTGCGATGTCGATTTCCCGGATCGATTTCGGGGCACCGTCTGCGGAACGTGACATTGAGCGTGGCCTGGGTGAGTATTTCGTCGAATCCGAGGCCTACGAGCGGGTCCGCTCCGGGGCGAAACGTATCGTGATCGGCAGCCGCGGGATCGGCAAGAGCGCGATCTTCCAGGTGCTGGCCCAGCGGGAGCGGGAGGCGGGAAGCTACGTCATCGAGCTTTCCCCGGAGGACTACTCCTACGAGCTGCTCAGCCAGGTGATGACCGCCGAAAACAGCGGCTCCTGGGCCAAGCTCGGCGCGTACGCGGTGGCCTGGAAATACCTGCTCTACGTCCTCATCATGAAAGAGATCTCCGCCAAACGCGCCGCGATACGGAAAGGCGCCGGAAACGATATCTACAAGTACGTCCGCGACAATCATTCCAGCCCGCAGGGCAGCAAACTATCCGCGCTGGTCTCCTACCTCAAACGCATGGAGGGCATCAAGCTCGGAAAGTACGAAGCCAGCATTCGCACCCGGGAGCTGGAAAAGCTCTACAAGCTCGAAGAGATTCACGCGCTGCTGCCCTCGCGACCTCGGCGGTCGGCTGCCGCTGCGGTACGCCGCGGTCCGGGAGGCCGAGGGCCTGTACTCCGCCGAGCGCGCCCGGGACATCGCGGCCGAGTTCCGCTACCAGTACCCGGGCCTGCTCACCGTGTTCGACGCCTTCCGCGGCAAGGCCGCGTGCACCCTGGACCGCGACGACCTGGAGTACCTGTGCCTGGAGCTCATCACGCAGGAGATCCCGACCCGGGAAACGGGAGACTGGCTGGATCGTTGCACCCCTGAGGGACTGGTCGACATCCTGTGAAACGTCGGGTTCCTGCTCGCGGCGGGGATCCGGGGCAATGGCCGCCGCCGGCCCGCGGCCGACACGTACCTCGGCGTTCATCAGGTGCCCTACCTCAACATCGCCGCCGCGCAGAGCTTCCGGGTCCACCCCATGTTCTGGGTCCATCTCGGCTCCGGTGCCGCCCTGCGCTAAGCCCCCTCACCAGCTGCGCGAACGCACCCGGCCAGTACCGCCGGGTCAGGTGCCGGGCGCGGCCATGGTGTCCAGGCGCTGCTCGGGGAACTGCATCGCGCTGATGTCGAAACCGGCCGACAGCGCGGACAGGGCCGCGTCCAGGTACACGGTCAGGTCGCTGTCGGCCCGGGCGCTCCACCGCTCGTAGGCGGCCCGGCAGGCGGCCAGCGCGGAGCGGCCCACGGTCAGCGGGAAGAGCGATTCCGGCGGCTGCCCGGTGCGGGCCGCGACGAACTCCCTGACCACCTGCTCCCAGGCGTCGTAGTGCGCCGCGGCGCTGGACTGCAGCGAAAACGCCGATCCGATCAGGCCCATCCGGGCGCGCAGCTCCGTGACGTCCTCGGCGCGGTAGTGGTTCGCGGCCACCACGGCCCGGCGGATGGCCTCCATCATCGGGACCGAGTCCGGCACCCGGGCCAGGGCGTCCCGGATGACGCTGATCTCGGAGTCGAACTCCCCCCACAGCACGCTGGCCTTGGAGTCGAAGTACCGGAAGAACGTCCGCCTGCTCACCCCGGCCTCAGCGGCGATCTGCTCGATCGTGGTCTCGTCGAACCCCTGCTCCGCGAACAGCCGGAGCGCGATCAGTTCCAGCGTCCGCCGGCTGGTGCCCCGGGGCCTGCCGCGGCGCGCTGCGGCTTCTTCTGCAGGTACTGCAGGCTGAAGATCGTCCATGAATTGCCTCAGATCCTAGCCTCGGCTCTTGATCGGGGCACCATGTGACGTTAACGTAAGCATATTCGTCACGCGGTGTCGAAAAGCGTCTGGGACGCGTCTCCGCACCTAGAGGAGCTGCCATGAGCGAGCAGGCCACGACCGCCGATCCCCGCACCGACGCCGGCGGGCCAGCCGGGGCCTCCGTCCCCAATACCGAGACCGACGCCGAGGAACTGCTGATTGAGGAGATCTCGATCGACGGCATGTGCGGTGTCTACTAGGCCAGGCGCCCCGTTGCCGCTGGTCGAGCAGTTCCAGTTCGGCCTGGACGCGCCGATCTGCCTGACCTGGGAGCTCACCTACGCGTGCAACCTGGCCTGCCGGCACTGCCTGTCCAGCTCCGGCCGCCGCGATCCGCGCGAGCTGTCGACCGCCGAGTGCCAGGCGGTGATCGACGAGCTGGAGCGCATGCAGGTGTTCTACGTCAACATCGGCGGCGGGGAACCGACGGTCCGGCCGGATTTCTGGGAGCTCGTCGATTACGCGACCGCGCACCACGTCGGGGTCAAGTTCTCCACCAACGGCGTCAAGATCACCCCGGCTGTGGCCCGCCGGCTTGCGGCCAGCGATTACGTCGACGTGCAGATCTCGCTGGACGGCGCCACGGCGGAGGTCAACGACGCCGTGCGCGGCGCCGGGTCGTACGCGACAGCGCTGGCCGCGATGCGCAACCTGGCCGACGCCGGCTTCGCCGGGTTCAAGATCTCCGTCGTCATCACCCGGCACAACGCCGGCCAGCTGGACGCGTTCAAGGAGCTGGCCGACCGTTTCGGGGCCCAGCTGAGGCTGACCCGGCTGCGCCCGTCCGGCCGCGGCGCGGACGTCTGGGACGAGCTGCACCCGACCGCGCAACAGCAGCGTGAGCTGTACGACTGGCTGGTGGCCCGGGGTGAGCAGGTGCTGACCGGCGACTCGTTCTTCCACCTGGCCGCCTTCGGCGAGTCGCTGCCCGGGCTCAACCTGTGCGGCGCGGGCCGGGTGGTCTGCCTGATCGATCCCGTCGGCGACGTGTACGCCTGCCCGTTCGCCATCCACGACAACTTCCTGGCCGGCAACGTCCGCGGCCCCGGCGGGTTCGCCGCCGTGTGGCAGCAGGCGCCGCTGTTCGCCGAGTTGCGCCAGCCCCAGGGCGGCGGTGCATGCACGTCCTGCTCGGCCTACGACTCCTGCCGCGGCGGATGCATGGCGGCCAAGTTCTTCACCGGCCTGCCGCTCGATGGCCCCGACCCCGAATGCGTCAAGGGGCACGGTGCGCAGGCGATGCTCGCGCTCGGCGGCGCGCCTGCGCCCCGGCCGACCGGGGACCATTCGCACCGGACGGCCCCGGCCCCGCGCGACCGGCGTCGCGCCCCCGTGCCGGTGTCCATCGGGCCGCCGCCGCGCTCCATGGCCGGCGTGACCCGCGCGCCCGATCGCGCCTGTGACGAGGATCCGCTGGCGGGCTTCAGGCTGGACGCTCCATTAAGGCCCTGAGGGCCGCCCGCCGGCCTGACCGGCTCCCCCTCCCCGGCCTGCCATAGCGCGACCATCCGGCCCGCAGGCCGCCGGGCCGCCGGCCTGCCGCGGCCCGCCACCTGGCGCCGCTTTCGCAGCCGCGCCTCGTGTGCTTACCGGTGCCGTGCACCGGGGCTGGCGCCTGCCCCAGGACGCCAGGCAGCTGGAACAGATTTTCTGCAGAGAGGAATCAGTCATGGGAAAGCTGGAAGGCAAAGTCGCCTTCATCACCGGCGCCGCGCGCGGCCAGGGCCGCAGCCACGCGATCCGGCTCGCGCAGGAAGGCGCGAACATCATCGCCGTTGACATCTGCCGGCAGATCGAAACCGTGCCTTACCCGATGTCGACGCCCGATGACCTGGCCGAGACGGCCAAGGAAGTCGAGGCCCTCGACCGGCGGATCGTGGCCCAGCAGGCCGACGTCCGGGACGAGGCGGGGCTGAGGGCGGCGTTCGACGCCGGGGTGGCCGAGCTCGGGCCGGTGGACATTGTGCTGGCCAACGCCGGCATCGCGCCCATGTCGCTGCACGAGACGCACGACGCCTGGCAGGACGTGATCGACGTCAACCTGACCGGCGTGTTGAACACCGTCGAGACGGCCATCCCGTCCATGATCGAGCGCGGCCAGGGCGGCGCGATCGTGCTGACCAGTTCCACGGCCGGCATCAACGGCATCGGCGGCCCGACCCGCGGCGGCCTCGGCTACACCGCGGCCAAGCACGGCGTGGTGGGCCTCATGCGCTCCTACGCCAACAACCTCGCCCCGCACAGCATCCGGGTGAACACCGTCCACCCGACCGGCGTCAACACGCCCATGGTGGTCAACGACGCCATGCAGGAGTTCCTGGCCCAGGACCCAACCATGTCCAACGCCCTGGCCAACGCGCTGCCGGTGCCGATGGTCGAGCCGGTCGACATCTCCAACGCGATCGTCTGGCTGGTGTCCGACGACGCGCGCTACGTCACCGGCGTCACGCTGCCCGTCGACGCGGGCTTCACCAACAAGAAGTGAGGTCGTGGTGGCAGGCAGGGTAGAAGGCAAGGTCGCCTTCATCACCGGCGCGGCCCGCGGCCAGGGCCGCAGCCACGCGGTCCGGCTCGCGCAAGAGGGCGCGGACATCATTGCGGTGGACATCTGCGCCGATATCAGGGGGCTGCCCTACGCCGGGGCCACCGAACAGGACCTGGCCGAGACGGTCAAAGAGGTCGAGGCGCTGGACCGGCGGATCGTTGCCGTCCAGGCCGACGTGCGGGATTATGGCGCGCTGGCCGCAGCGCTCGCCGACGGCGTCGGTCAGCTGGGTCGGCTCGACATCGTCAGCGCCAACGCCGGGATCGGCTCCTCGCCGCACGAGGCGCAGGAACTGGCCGACCAGACCTGGCAGGACATGGTCGACATCAACCTGACCGGAGTCTGGCACACGGCCAAGGCGGCCATCCCGCACCTGATCGAGGGCGGGCGGGGCGGCTCGATCGTGCTGACCAGCTCGGCAGCGGGCCTGATGGCCTATCCGAACATCGCGCACTACGTGTCGGCCAAGCACGGCGTGGTCGGCCTGATGAAGACGCTGGCCCTTGAGCTCGCGCCGCACTTCATCCGGGTCAACAGCATTCACCCCACTCAGGTCGACACACCGATGATCCAGAACGAGGCGACGTGGCGGCTGTTCCGGCCCGACCTGGAGCATCCTTCCCGGGCGGACTTCGAGCCGGCCTCCCAGGCGATGAACGTGCTGCCGATCCCGTGGGTGGAGCCGCTCGACATCAGCAACGCGGTGCTGTTCCTCGCCTCGGACGAGGCGCGCTTCATCACCGGCGTGCCACTGCCGGTCGACGCCGGCTGTCTCATCAAGTAACCACCAGCAGCACGAAGTACCGAACCGTGAAGGAGCAATGGATATGCCAGGGCGAGTAGAGGGCAAGGTCGCCTTCGTTACCGGCGCGGCCCGGGGCCAGGGCCGCAGCCACGCGATCCGGCTGGCCCAGGAGGGCGCCGACATCATCGCCGTGGATCTGTGCGGGCAGATCGATACGGTGCCCTACGCCATGTCGACGCCGGAGGACCTGGCGGAGACGGTCAAGGAGGTCGAGGCGCTGGACCGCCGGATCGTCGCCACCCAGGCGGACGTGCGGGACTTCGGCGCACTCAAGGCCGCGCTGGACGACGGCGTTGCCCAGCTCGGGCGGCTCGACATCGTGTCAGCCAACGCCGGGATCTTCAGCTTCGGCTCGCTCGAGGAGCTCAGCGATACCGACTGGCAGAACATGATCGACGTCAACCTGACCGGCGTCTGGCACGCCGCCAAGGCGGCGATCCCGCACCTGCGCGAGGCCGGCGGCGGATCGGTCATCCTGACCAGCTCGACCGCCGGGCTGATGGCCATCCCGAACATCGGGCACTACACGTCGGCCAAGCACGGCGTCGTGGGGCTGATGCGCACGCTGGCGCTGGAGCTGGCTCCGGACATGATCCGCGTCAACAGCGTCCACCCGACCACGGTGAACACCGACATGATCCAGAACTCGGCGACCTACGAGCTGTTCGCGGCAGACCTGCCGGAAGCCGAGCGCACCAGGGAGGTCGTGGGCGCCCGCTTCCAGGAGCTCAACGCCCTGCCGATTCCGTGGGTCGAGCCGCTCGACATCTCTAACGCCGTGCTGTGGCTGGCGTCGGACGAGTCGCGCTACGTCACCGGGGTCACGCTGCCCATTGATGCGGGCTCGCTCACCAAGTGACCGGCCGCAGCGGGCGGCCTGAACTGAAGGCCGGCGCAGGCTACACAATTAAGTAAGCGACAGGCGGGCCCGCGGTCGCGGGCCCGCCGTCCAGCGAAGGGAGCACAGGTGACCGCAGCGCTCGGCGCCGAACACATCACGGCGGTACGGGACCGGGTCCGCCGCCGCCTGGTGGGCCGCGAGCATGAGCTCGATCTCGTCCTCGCGGCCGTCGCGGCCGGGCGTGACATCGTGCTGGAGGGGCCGCCGGGCACCAGCAAGAGCACCCTGCTGCGTGGGATCACCGCCGAGTGGGGCATCCCGC
>Ga0302181_10000527_pt1 | contig 30946 bp, 26 predicted proteins | sample I_Palsa_E3_3_FD_198786 | JGI IMG/M metagenome (GOLD analysis project Ga0302181, IMG submission 198786) | Peat permafrost microbial communities from Stordalen Mire near Abisko, Sweden - I_Palsa_E3_3 | ecosystem: Environmental > Terrestrial > Soil > Palsa > Peat permafrost | place: Sweden...
ACGAAAACGGTGACGATGGCGAGCACCAGGAGGCCGTACATGCCGGCCCCGACGCCGCCGGGGGCGATCTCCCCAAGCGCGATGTCGAACAGCGCGATGCCGCCGCCGAACGGGGTCAGCGAATCGTGGAAGCAGTCCACCGCGCCGGTCGACGTCACCGTGGTCGACGCGGCGAACAGCGAGCAGCCCACGCTGCCGAACCGGGTCTCCGCGCCCTCCATCGCGCCGCCCGCCAGGTGGGTGGCGACTCCGCCGCCCTGGGCCTGGAAGAAGCTGATGCCGGCCACCGCCGCCGCCCAGATGGTCGCCATGACGGCGACCAGCGCGTAGCCCTGCCGGTTGTCCTTGACCATCTTGCCGAAGGCGCGCGGCGTGGCGAACGGGATCAGCAGCAGCAGGAAGATCTCGAACCAGTTGGTGAACGGGTTCGGGTTCTCGAACGGGTGCGCGGAGTTGGTGTTCAGCGGCCCGCCGCCGTTGTTGCCCATGTCCTTGATCACCTCTTGCGAGGCGAACGGCCCGCCGACGATGGTCTGGTGCGCGCCGGACAGCGTGGTGATCGTGTGGTAGGTGGCGAAGTTGTCGATCACGCCGCCGGCGGCGAGGATGAGCCCGCCGACGAGCGACAGCGGGAGCAGCAGCCGGAAGACGCAGTGCGTCATGTCCACCCAGAAGTTGCCCAGCTTGTCGGTCCTCGACCGGGTGAACCCGCGGATCATTGCGAACGCGACCACGATGCCGACGGCCGCGGACAGGAAGTTCTGGACCGCGAGGCCGCCCATCTGCACCAGGTAGGTCATGGTGGACTCGCCGGCGTAGTTCTGCCAGTTCGTGTTGGTCACGAACGAGACGGCCGTGTTCCAGGCCAGGTCCGGCGGGACGTTGGCCATGTGCGGGCCCATAAAGGACAGCAGGTAGTGCTGCAGCCGCTGCAGGCCGTACAGGAACAGCACGCTGACGCCGGAGAACGCCAGCATGCTGCGAACGTAGGCGCTCCACTTCTGGTCGGCGTTCGGGTCAATGCCGATGATCTTGAAGACGCCGCGCTCGACCCGCCAGTGCCTGTCGGTGGTGAAGATGCGGGCCATGTAGTTGCCAAGGGGCACATAGCATGCCGCCAGGGCAGCGACGAGGAGGCCGGCCTGCAGCCAGCCCGCGAGGGCGCTACTCATCAGAACCTCTCAGGCAGGACGAGGGCCACGAACAGGTAGACGGCCAGCAGGATGCCGACAATCAGGCCGATCAGGTTCTCAGCGCTCAAAGCGCTCAACCCCCTTCACGATGAGGAAGAGCACGGCAAAGACGACGATCGTCAGGCCGATATAGATCACGTCGGACACGGAGTCCTCCTAGGCGTCGCATGCTGACGACGTCAGTGAACTCGCGGGATCGGGTGAACGGCCGCGCCCATGCGCAACCCATGCGGGGCGGCAGCGATCCCTAACGGAACCCATGCGCTGATCCCTAGGCGGAATCATGCGCTGAGCCCTCACGGAGCCCTGCGCGGCTACCCGGGCGGGCCGGGCACAAGCCCGCGCACGCCGAGTTCGTCGGCCCTGGCCAGCAGCTCGGCCGGGTCGGCGTAGACGCGGTAGGCGCCGGCCCGCTCAAGTTCCTCGCGGCCGTACCCGCCCGACATGAGGCCGATGCCGATTGCCCCGGCCCGCCGGGCTGCGAGCAGGTCCCAGACGCTGTCTCCCACCACCATGGCATCCCTCGGGTCCACGCTGAGCAGCGCCGCAGCGGCCAGGAACAGGTCGGGGTCGGGCTTGGCGTGCCGCACCATGTCGCGGGTCACCATGACCGTGCTGGCCGGCAGCCCGAGCAGGGGCAGCGCATGCCGTGCGGTCACGGCAAGGCCGCTCGTCGCGATCATCCACGCCACCTGCCGCGCGGTTAGGGCCGCCAGCAGCTCGGCGGCACCGGGCAGCGGCCGGATGGAGTCCGCCTGCGCGAGGTACTCGGCGGCGTGGGCTTCCTGCAGCGCATCGATGTCCGCGGCGGATAGCGACCGCCCGGTCTCCCGCAGCAGGGCGGAAACGAACAGGCCGCCGCTCATGCCGATCCGGCGGTGGATTCGCCACACCGACAAGTCGATGTCCAGCCTGGACAGCGCGTGCCGCCAGGCGATCACGTGCTGGTACACGCTGTCGATCAGCGTCCCGTCCAGATCGAAGAGGAACGCGGGCTCGGGTGGTTGGCGGTAGCTGGCCAGGCTGGTCATGTGACGACACTAGGCGACGGAGCGCCGCGCGGGCGGGCGCATCGGCGAGAGCTGGCAGGCTCTCCCAGCGTGCGTGCCGCGATCCCCCGGGGCAGCGGGCGGGTTTGTTCAGAGAAGCCGGGTGATCACGAATTGTAAATGGATAGAATCCGTCCGTGACTACGACGGCAGACCCCATCGCCTCACGGGACCGGCTGCACAAGGCCTACGCGTCCCCGCCCGCCGACCGCGCCGGGAGCAGGGCCGCTGCCTTGATCTACCGCCGCGATATCCGCCCGGCATTGCCCCGTCCTTCCGCCGGGCCGGTCATCGACATCGGATGCGGGCAGGGTCACCTGGTCCGGCTGCTGGTCGCGGACGGCTATGACGCCGAGGGAATCGACGCCAGCCCGGAGCAGGTCGGCCGAGCGCAGGCGACCGGCCTGGACCGGGTGCAACTGGGCGACTACCGGCAGCTGCTGCTGGAGCGCAAGGGCCAGCTGGCCGCGGTTACCGCCACTGACCTGCTGGAGCACCTGACGAAGGACGAGGTGCTTGACACCCTCGATCACGTCTTCCGGGCGCTGGCCCCCGGCGGTGTCTTTGTCGCCCGGGTGCCGAACGCCGCCAGCCCGCTCGGTGCCTACGTCCGGTACGGGGACTTCACTCAGGAGTCGTCCTACACCGCGCGGAGCGTCCGGCAGATCACCGCTGCTGCGGGCTTCTGGTCGGTGGCCGTGCGCCCCTGCCCGCCGGCCGCGCACGGACTCAGGAGCGCGGTGCGGGTGGCGGCATGGAAGCCGGTCAGCGGGCTGTGCAAGTTCGCGCTTGCAGCCGAAACCGGAGTGCTCCGCGGCCACGTGGTGACCCAGAACATGACCTTCGTCGCCCGCAAGGCCTGATCGGGCCCGCGAACTGCCAGACTCTCCGCGTCCTGGCCGTCGCTGTCCTTCTCGAAGCGTGCGGAGGATCGGGCTGGGTACCCGCCGCTCGACCGCCAGTAATCAGCACCGATCGCTCAAATTCCTGCATATCTGTCAAACTGATGAAAATTGGCACGCACAGTGCCCAGCCGAGAACCGAGCGGAGCCCCGATCTGTACATGCTAAGGGGTTTCATCGGTGGATCATCGGGCTCACGGTCTGCTCGGGCGAATACCGGTGACATCTGATAACGTTCGTCTAGTGGTGGAGCGCAATAGTCGAATGTGACGCGAATATAGCCCCAGACAAATTAAGACGGAATTCGTAATCTGAGGCACTCCGGCGCCATCAGCTGCGCTGCCCTCGGTGAGGGCTGGAACGGTTAATCCAATGGAACGTCCCGTTTGGGGCATATATGCGTAACCTACGGCACTGGACGGCGCGTTACGTCTACAATCGCACACGGCTGATGTTGCGCGAGCATTCTTACCCCGACGATCCGTGGATTACCCCCGAGGCCGTCCGGCTGCTGACATCGATGCTCCGGCCGTCCGATCGGGGCGTCGAGTACGGCTCTGGCCGCAGCACAATCTGGTTTGCAGAACGCGTTGGCCAGCTAACCAGCGTAGAACACAACGAACAGTGGTACGCCACAGTATCTGCCAAACTCAAGAACCGGGGACTGAGCAACGTAGACTATATCCTCGCGCCTCGAGGTCAGCCTAAGGAACTCGGCAGCACGAGTGAGTACACGCGCACCGCGTTCAGTTTCGCTGAAGTGAGCATTGACTTCGTGTTGATCGACGGCCTCTACCGAGAATACGTCACGAGACTTATGATGCCGAAGGTTAAGTCTGGTGGGCTGCTCATTATTGACAACGTCAACTGGTGCTTGCCGTCACAGACACATGCGCCCTATTCGCGTACCGCCGCACTCGGACCCAATGGGCCCGTTTGGGCGGAGTTGGCAAGAGACCTCGCTGACTGGCGTTCGATTTGGACTAGTTCGGGTGTCACAGATACCGCGATATTCATCAAGCCGTAACGCCGGTAGTTATGTTGGCCCTCGGTATTCTTGCGCTCAGCATCGGGTGTTGTAGCATGACTACGGGGAAATGATTTGTTCGTGGCGAACGGTGGTTTTCCGGACAATAGGTCCGAATTCATATTTCGCTAGGGCAAGCAGGGGGTCGTCGCAAGGGGGCTCAGGTTGCCTCCCTGTGTGTTTCTGACGGGTGACCTAGCCAGGCGCCGGTTGCTGCCCAGGCAGGCGCACGGTGAGCTAGTGCGAGAGTGCAACAGGGGGAGCGAATACTGATGCGGGTGTTCATCGCGGGCATGGACGGTTATCTGGGCTGGTCACTAGCTCAGCATCTCGCCCGGCGCGGCCATGAGGTGGCCGGCGCCGACGCACTATATCGTCGGTCGTGGGTCGAGGAGATGGGCTCTGCCAGTGCCATCCCGATCGCGACGATCGATCGGCGTCTGGAAGCGTTGCGTGAGAACACGGGCAATGCAATCCCGTTCTGGAACGGTGACTTGCGGGATTATGGCCTAGTTGACCGGATCTTTCGGGAATTCGAGCCCGAGGCGGTTATCCACCTCGGCGAGTGCCCGTCGGCTCCGTACTCGATGATCGACCGTGAGCACACCATGTTCGTGCAGATGAATAACCTCACGACCACGTTCAACCTCCTGTTCGCCATACGTGATCTAGCTCCAGGCGCCCACCTGATGAAGCTTGGGACGATGGGTGAGTACGGCACTCCAAATGTTGATATTCCCGAGGGTTTCTTCGATGTCGAGTACCGGGGCCGCAAGGATCGCATGCCCTTTCCGCGGCAGGCGCCGAGTTGGTATCACTGGTCCAAGGTCCACGGGTCGAACAACATCATGTTCGCATGCAAGATATGGGGCTTGCGAGCCACGGATGTCATGCAGGGCGTGGTCTTCGGCTCTCGGATCGACGGCATGGGTGAAGACTGGCGCTTGCGGACCCGGCTTGATTTCGATCAGGCTTTCGGTACTGTGATCAACAGGTTCTCCTGCCAGGCGGTGATCGAGCATGCGCTGACGCCATATGGCGCAGGAGGGCAGCGGCGCGGATTCATTCCATTGCGCGATTCCATGCAGTGCCTCTCGCTCGGCCTGGAAAATCCGCCGGAGGCGGGGGAGTACCGCGTATTCAACCAGTTCGCGGAGACCTATAGCATCCGTGAACTTGCGGACACGGTGCAGAAGGTCGCGTTGACGCTAGGGTTGAATGCTGGTGTGGCGCCGGTAGAGAATCCGCGCGCGGCGGTCGAACGGCATGGTCATCATTTCGCGCCTGACCACGATCGTCTGCGGGAGCTCGGTTACCAGCCCTCGCGTGATGTCGCCAGTGAAGTGCGGGAAATGCTGGAGGATCTGCTGCCGCATCGCGACCGGATCGCGAAGCATCAGTCGGCACTCCTCCCTGACGTGCACTGGGATGGTAGGCGCCGCCGGGTGGACTACCTCGGCAAGGACGGGCCAAGCGACTGGACGTGGGCCGGAGCCGACGAGGCAGTTCTGAAGGTCGATGCTGCCTCACCTTGAGATCCACAGGCGTTGCGCCTTACGGACAGCCTGGGGCGATGACCGGGCGCTGTCTCTCCGCCGGTTCGCCCGCATCGACATCACAGAAAGCTGGCTGATAGTTCTTGGTGACAGGAAATAACCACCATGCAACGTACGCGGGGGATCAGGAGTCATTTCGGGGTCGGTTGTACGAGGCATACGCGTCACAGCACGCGGGCTGCGGAAATGGTGCGGCCGCCGCTCTGATCTACCGCCGCGATATCCGGCCCGCGCTTCCACTGCCAGGTGTCGGGTCGGTCGTGGACATCGGTTGCGGAAGGGGCACGCTGGTGCGGCTGCTGCTGGCGGACGGCTACGACGCGGAGGGCGTCGATATTAGCCCGGAGCAGGTGTCTCTCGCACATGCCGCCGGCCTGGACCGGGTGCGGCAAGGCGATTACCGCGACATTCTGCAGACGCGCTCCGGCCAGCTAGCTGCAGTCACCGCGACCGATCTGCTGGAGCATTTGACCAAGGGCGAAGTGCTCGACACCTTCGACGTGGTCGCCGCGGCGTTGATCGCTGGCGGCGTTCTCATTGCCAGGGTGCCGAACGCCGTCAGCCCGTTCGGCGGTCACATCCGGTACGGAGACTTCACCCATGAGTCCTGGTTCACGGCACGCAGCGTCCGGCAGCTCGCAGCTGCGGCCGGCTTTGGCCGGGTCACGGTGCTGCCCTGCCCCCCGGTCGCGCACGGCCTCGTGAGCGCGGCCCGGGTAGCAGTGTGGAAGCCGATCAGCGGTCTCTACAAGTTCGCACTCGCTGCCGAGACCGGTGCCCTGCGCGGGCACATTGTCACCCAGAACCTGACCCTAGTCGCCCGCAAAGCGGGATGAAGGGAAGCCGGACGGTGCCACTCACCGGCCGCGGCTACCGGCTATGGCCACGCCAGGCTTCCGGCCTCATGGATCACGTCGGCCAGGTGCTCGGCGGGAACATCGGGGAACCGTGATCGTGCGCGCCTCGTCAGCCCGGCTCGAGGGGTTCGCCACGAAATTGCGCCGACCGGGCATGCAGCGGTCGATTGCGCGGACAGCGGGATTCAATGTGGCGGCGGCGGCAGCCGCTGGTCTGGGCGGTATTATTCTGGCTCGTACTCTCGGGCCTACAGTGCGCGGCGAGTACGCTGCGATTACAGCCTGGTTCGGGGTCGTCCTCGTGGTCGGAGCGATCGGCCAGCCTGCGGCGCTGTGCTTCTACGTCGCCCGGGAGCCGTTGCGCGCGCACGATTATGTGGCGACCTCCCGAGCCATGATGCTGACGACTGGCGCAGTCGCTCTTACGACGGGCATGCTGTTCGCCCCTCTCCTGGCTCACGGAAACCCTCCGGTGACGCTCGGCTACCGGATTGTCTTCGGCACCTCGGCGGTGGCGTTTGTCTCGGCCAGTTACACGTTCTCGCTTCAGGCACGGGACCTGCGCCGGTGGAACGTCGTGCAGGTGACGCAGCCTTTGCTCAGCGTGATCGCGATCCTAGCCCTGTGGCGCCTGGGCCTGCTAACCCTGGACGCGGCAATGGTCGTCCTAGCGGTGACGTTGTCGCTGCAGTTGGCATGGGCCTACCGGTGCTGCCGGGAAACCGGGCTAGCACCAGGGCATGCTCGGATAGCCCTCATCCGGCCGCTCGCGGTGTACGGCGTGGCTCAAATCGCCGCGGTAGCACCCCAGTTCGTCAATGCTCAGTTGGACCAGCTAGTGCTCTCACAGACGGTGCCGCCAGCGGATCTCGGCCGCTATGCCATCGCGGTTTCGCTCAGCCTGATCCCGGTTCCGTTGATCTCAGCCATAGGCAATGTCGCGTTTCCGCGGCTGGCCTCGCAACGCGCCGTCACCGGAGGGACTCACAGACTCCAGCGGCTCGCAGTCCTCACCAGCGCGGGCCTGGCCGTGGCGATGCTCGTGCCTCTCGCGGCGACGGCGTACTGCCTAGTTCCGCTCGTCTTCGGCCCGGCATACCGGGGAGCAGTGCCGCTGCTCTGGCTCCTGACACCGGGAGCTGTCTTTCTGGCCTGCGGGAAAGTTACCGGCGATCTACTGCGCGGCAGAAACCGCCCGGTAATCGTGGCATGGGCGCAAGGCCTGGCGGCAGTATTCACGGTCGGGCTGCTGCTCGCCCTGCTGCCGGTCCTCGGCGTGGCCGCCGCGGCGATCGCGTCAACGATCGCCTACGGCGTCGCTCTCGCCGTGATGCTCCGTTGCCTGTGGCGGCTGCCGGAAGGCGGTGACGGGAGCCAGCCCGAGTCGCCTGGCGGCAGCCGCGCTGCGCCCGACCGTGCTCCTTAGGGAATTCCGCGCTGGCTGCGCGGCGGAAGCTCCGTCAACCAGTTAGGAGAGGTAGTGATGGCGATTAAGGACTTGATACGTCCGTTTCCGGGCGTCCGGCGGCTCTCGCTAGTGCGCCAGCATCTCAGATTCGCTGGCTCCGCTAATTTCTGGGACCGCAGATATACGCAAGGTGGCACGAGCGGTGGCGGGTCTTACGGCTCCCTAGGCAAGTCTAAGGCCGAGTTCCTCAATGCTTTCGTCCGCGAGCATAACGTGAGATCAGTCACGGAGTTCGGCTGCGGGGACGGCAACCAGCTATCGCTGGCCGATTATCCCCGCTACATCGGATTGGACGTCTCCCGTGCCGCCATCGGCCTGTGCAAACGCCGATTCGCTGACGATAAGACTAAGAGCTTCTTCCTCTACGACGGTGCGTGTTTCGTCGACCGGGCTGGCCTGTTCGGCGCTGACCTGGCCATTTCCCTCGACGTCGTATACCATCTAATTGAAGATAGTGTATTCGAGGCCCACATGGCACACCTCTTTGCTGCAGGTAACAGATATGTAGCAATATATGCGACAAATGCTCTGATACGTGATACGGCACCGCACGTAAGGCATCGGCACTTTACGTCATGGGTAGAAAAAAACTACCCACAGCGGCGGCTCGTGCAGGTAACGGCGGGCCCGAACTCCGGATCTGGCCGGGCCGACTTCTTCATTTACGGGGCCGCCTGCCAGCACGAATCCTAGCCTAATGCCGTTGAGCAGCTAGTCACATGGTGCAACATAGTAATCTAAAAGAAGTCAACTCGGGGGTACAGATGCGAGTTGGTGTCGTCGGGCCTATGGGCCTGGACCGCGTCGCGGAGAACATCGCTGACGCACTCCGTCGAATGGGTCACCAGGTCACGCCACTGGGGTGTCCCAGCCCGCGCCACCGGATGCGGCTTGCTACGCGCGTTGACGGGCTCGTCCGGCGGGCCTTGCCACGCCACGACGAATGGGCCCAGCGCGGAATCGCGAAGGCGGCACTGGACGCCGAGTGCGAAATCATCATCAACGTCGACTCGAGCCTGATGCCCGGCGTCGTTACCGAGCTCAGGCGCCACGGCGCCCGCGTTGCGTTCTGGTTTCCCGATCACGTGGCGGGTCTAGGGCGGCAATTGATGCTGCTCGGGCCGTACGATGCGATCTTCTTCAAGGAGCCGCACATCGTCGATCACCTGCGGGCGCTGCTCGATTTGCCAGTCTATTACTTGCCGGAGGCATGCAATCCGCGGTGGCACCGGCCGCTCGTCGCGGCAGGTACAGACCCGCACATCGCCGTTGCGGCCACCATGTATCCGAGCCGGGTGCGGTTGCTCGAACGGCTTATGGTCAAGGGAATTCCGCTGAAGCTGTATGGCCGCGGTTTCCCCCGCTGGCTCGGCGATAGCCCGGTGCGAGCCATGCACACCGGGCGCGTAATCTTTCGTGAGGAAAAGGCTAGAGCCTTTCGGTCTGCCGTAGGTGTCCTCAATACCATGTACCCAGCCGAGATAGAAGGGGTCAACGGGAGGCTATTCCAGGCCGCCGGGTCGGGTGCCGCCGTGCTCACCGAGTACCGGCCGACTGTGCCCGATCTCTTCGCCGTCGGCGAAGAGGTGCTGGCCTTCCATGACTTCGATGAGTTGGTCGATCAGGCAACTCGCCTGCTCAGCGAGCCTGGCCTGACTGCGCGATTGGGCGACGCCGCAGCGCGGCGTGCCCACCGGGATCATACCTACGACCTGCGACTCGCAACTATCCTCGAAAAGCTGTCGTGACCGTGACCTCAAGCTCATTGACGCCACCGGAGGCACAATGAGCCTGACAATGTGCACGGCGCTATGCGTGCAGGCCGTTGCCGTGGTACTGGTGCGGTGGGATCTCGGCCGAGACTGGCTGCGGCGGCCGGTGCCCCTCTTTGTACTTTCTGCAGTTGCCTACCAGGGTCTTTCGCAGATTTTTCTCCTGATCCCGTCGGTCCGGGTATGGGACATAAGTCGTCTCGGCATCGGCCAGAGTCATATCGATGCGGCTACACTCATTATGTCCATTGGGTTGCTTGTATTTGTGATATGTTACCTGGCGACTAGACCAGTGCGGGTTGCAGCAGCGACTCGCGATAACGATAGCTCAGATGTTGCGCGAATCCTGGACTGGCGGCTGCTCGTGCTTGCCTCAGCTCCGCTCGCTGCTCTCACCTATGAAGGGCGTGGCTACAACAGTTCCATCGCTGCAAGCGAGAAGACCGTGCCGACTGACTTGGCGGCGACATTCCTGACCGTGCTGGTCGTCCTTGCGGCATTCGGGTTCTTGCTGCAATATGGCATGAAGTGGTTCGTCACCATACTAATAACCCAATCTGTCTTTCTTGCGGCTGCAGGTGAACGATTTCCCATCATAGCAGGATTTGTTACGCTGCTTCTATTGCTCTCCCATGTGGGATTGCGGCCATCACGAAGGCAAGTCCTTATTACGCTCGCGCTGACAGTCATGACTGTGTTGGGGATCACTGGATATCGGACGGCATCTGGGCGCGGCCTGTACCATCAAGACTCTGGTCTTATTTCCAGGGCTCAGGCTATAGGAAGCGGCTTCTATTCGCTGATCCATGATTCTAATCAGAAGAATACCTTCACAGGCTTGGTCGGGCAGGTGACGGCCCGGTTCGATGGCGATTCCTTCGCTGGCGGCATTCTGCAGTCGATGAGTTTCGGCCATCCTGCGCTCGGCGCGACACCGGTCGCAAAGTACACTCTCATCGTCATACCAAGCTTTGCCTGGCCGTCGAAATTGACATATATCTCCCGCGCTAATCCCGCGTGGACTGAGACCTACGCCTTTGGCCTGCAGCGGATAAATCTCGTCCCGACCTTTCTGGGCTTGTATTTCGGATTTCTCGGGCCATATTGGCTTATGGTGTTTCTGGCGATTATGGGCACGTTGTCCGGGTGGGGAGAACGATGGCTGTTCCGGCGGTACACGGCAGTGCGTGTTGTAACTATGGCCACTGCGGTTCAGGTGGTGTTCAAATACGAACAAGGGCTTCCTGGGATTCTTGTGACGTTGCGCACGGCAGTCGTACTAGCGATCGCTGTGAAGATAATCGAGGTCGTACGTGGCCGAGTGAGGAAGCCGGCATTGCGGCAAGTGGAGAAAGCACGCAAAGGCCGCGGTGTCGTGTCGTCGGCGAGATTATCGGCACGGGTCATCTGGCCTGATGGTAGTGGGTACCCAACTTCAATTTTTCGGAGTTTGCGATGAGCAGTGGTGCGCTTCTGCTGACGCTATCCCGGGGGCTGGGCGGAGGCATCGAGCGTTATGTAGAAACACTTGAGTGGTCGTTCGCCGAGCAGGGGATTGACTGCGGGCGGATCGACCTCCGCTGCGCAGGCGCGGCTGCGCATGCCCAGCTATTTGCCGAGGCCCGTGACCGGCTGCGCGCAAGGGTGGCGCCAACTCGCTTGGTCCTCGGGCACCGGGCACTGCTGCCGGTGGCGTCACTTCTTGCGCGGGACCGGACCGTGTCCGGCATATCTGTCGTGTGCCATGGCAGCGATGTGTGGGGGGCGCATGTCCGGCCTCGATGGTGGGTTGAGGATCGCCTTATGCGTCGGCGTGACGTACGGGTCATCGCCGTCAGCAGTTTCACGGCCGGGGCGCTTTCCCGCGGCTTTCCGGCAGCCGTGCTGCCTCCGGGGCTGTCTCGGGGATGGTTTGACACGCTCGTCAAGGCGTCCACCACGGCCCAGCGCAGGCGCCATGGAGTCCACTTGGTCACAGCCTTCCGCCTGGCAGACTGGCAGAACAAGGGGTTGCCCGAGCTAATGGGTGCCGTTGCGGCCCTGGGCAGATCTGACATTCACTTGACGGTCTGCGGTACCGGCGAGCCACCAGCCAGCCTTCGGCGGCTGGTAGAAGGGCGCCGCTGCTGCACCCTGCGTCCGGGGCTGAGCGATGACGAGCTTGCCGGTCAGCTAGCGGCGGCAGACCTATTCGTGCTGGCTACCCGGACCAGGCCCGGCCGGAACGCGTCGGGCGAGGGCTTTGGCCTGGTTCTGCTGGAGGCCCAGGTCGCAGGCACACCGGTAGTTGGTCCCGCTTACGGCGGTTCGCACGACGCTTACATTGACCAGGTCACCGGCGTTGCCCCGACAGATGAAAGCGAGCGGGCGCTGGCAGGAACTCTCGACGACTTGCTGCAATGCCCGGCTCGACTATCGCAGATGGGCAAGCGTGCTGCGGAGTGGGCAAGTGAGTCCTTTGCCCCGGAGCGCTATGCGCCACTGGCGGTCGCAAGACTGCTATGAAGCCGGGGGCCTGCGCCCGCCATGAATCGCGAATGCTGCCTGCTCAAAGCCGTCGGCCGTGCGGTCCAGGCTGTATCGCGCAGCATGCTCGCGCATCCGGCTGCGAGTCTCCGGGTCCTGCACGCGCAAGAGAGCGCGGGCCAGGGCCGCGGCGAGGCCCGGAACGTCACCGCACGGGTATACCTCCCCGACACCAGAGACCAGGTCAGGTGCGGAGCCGACGCGATCTGATACTACCGGGAGCGTTCCGGCGGCCATGCCTTCGTTGATGACCAGCCCCCACATTTCTACCTGGCTTGGCAGCACGAGAATGTCCGCGGCGTGGTAGTAGGCGGGGAGTTCCGACTGATTGACAAAGCCGGTCACTACGCCGCTGCCGGGACGAAGTGCGGCCCGGATCTGCTCCGCCAGGATTCCGTCCCCGACGAAGAGCATGTTCACCTCGCCGGGCAGGAGTTTGAGAGCGGCTACGAGATCGAGCGGCCGCTTGCCGGGGTATAGCTTGCCGCAGTACATGACTACCGGCTTGTCGTCTCTCAGGCCCCACCGTGCGAGCAGCTCGGCTCGCCCGAGCGGCGGCGGGCATGCAAACCTTTGATCGTCCACCGAATTGGGCGTGAAGATCACCCGCCGGGTGCGGTGCTGACGATAAAATTCCTCGTTCAGATGACCCATGGCAAGGCCACCAGAACTGGCAGAGACAACCAGCCGGGTGCCCACCTGCCGGATGTAGCGCCGGACACCGGTGGACAGGCCGTGCGGGTGTGAGGAGGCGCGCAGGAGGTACGGGACACCGCGCGCGCGGCAGAGCGCCATGGCCGACAGCATCCATCCGCTGGTGTAGCCATTGACGACCACGGCATCGTGCGGTGGCAGCCATCGCATCAGTGTCCGGGCTTGCCGCGCAACACTCGTCGAGCATCCGCCCGTTGTCATGAACTCGTGCGCGTATCCTGACAGCAAGTCAATATCCCAGGCGACGGCAACCCCGAATTCTGGGTCGATTGTTGAGCGGTAGCCTCTATCGGAGAGATAAAGGACGTCAAGTTCCACGTTTCCTCGCTGCGCCAATCGCTGGTACAGCGGGGTGTGGTACTGGATCGGGCCGTAGGCTAGCACGCCAAGTCTCGGGCGCATCAGCTTGCCACCTCTTTCATGTCAGGCGCACTAGGACGATATTGAGCGGTATTCGACTGGCCAGGGTATTTACAGGCGTCGGCAGTAGGCGTAGTCGGGATGGTCTGAAGCGCTGGCCGTGTGCCTTCCATCGTTGTCGCGCAGGTCAATAGCGAAGCCGTGACGTCGCAGTCTCTCGATGAGCGCAGCGGTGTCGCCGAACCCCCGATGTAGCTCCAGCGCGAGCTGGTCCACTCCCTGTAGCCAGCCCAGATCTTCGGTGTCGGCGAGTACCGCGAACTCGCCTCCCTCGATATCCACTTTCAGCAAGCCCACCCGATCGATCCGGTACGTCGATATAAGCTCCGGCATAGAGATGTCGGCGGGCCGCGCAGAGCCGCCGTGCGAAGTCGCCGCCCACCGGAGATCATCGGCCACCACGCCGACGCAGGCCCCCGACGATGCGACACCGCTGGCCAGCGCAATCTCCACGTCTATGCGATCTGCGACGCCGTTGTGCTCGGCCAGATCGCGAATTTTGTCCGCGAAGTTCTGCTGTGCCTCGACCGCGATGACCTGTGCGCCGGTGACCGCGGCCCAGACGGCGAACAGGCCGCTGTTGGCGCCGAGGTCGACCACCCAGCCCTTGGCTGGCATCCTCAGCCCGGTACGCAGGTAGACATTGCGGCAATACATCTCGCGGGCACCGGCCGTGTAGGCAGCTGGCAGCGAGACGACTGCGCCGCTAGGGGTGCGGAAGCGCGCGCCCGTATGCGCCCACGTGCGGTCCGCCGGGACCAGCGAACGCGACCGCACGCACTCGGGCAGATGCGCCGCCAGCGACGCGACCCATCGTGCCGCCGCGCCGGGGCAGGCATTGCGCCAGACAGACCGGACCTCGCCGGCGGTTCGGCGGACCAGCTTTGCGTCCATCAGATGACCTCCTGGTCGGCTGTCACGGCACTCGCGTGTAGCGCGTTCACGCAGGCCTCGTGCCAGGCGTGGAAGAAGCAGAAACGCAGGCCGGCCTGCCCGTCGAAAATGCCGAGCCGGACGATGTACATGTAGATAAACAGCGCGGCAGGCTTGGCCGGCACAGCAGGAAACACGACATCCTTGAGTACCGCGCGGATCATCGGCCGCGTGTCCGCCCGGGACTGCAGTGTGCGCAGTCGTTGCGCCAGCGGCATCGGCTGGCCACGGCGCCTGGCCTCCAGCTGGGCGTAGCGCACGTGTTTGTGCAGCCAGGCGGCCAGGCCTTTGTGATCCTCATCGACGATGTCGTGACGCAGGCGCCGGACCGGCCCATCCACATTCACCCGCTCGCCGACTAGGCTCACGTCGAATTTCGTATATCGACGATCGACAAGCCGGACGATCCAGGAACCGCCGTACCAGCCGCAATGGCGGATCCAGGTGCCCTGGAACACGAGCCGGAAGCGGAGTGCGAAGGCCGCGCACGTCGGCGCCCGCATCGCGCCGGCGATCTCGCCGGCGATCTCGCCGGCGATCTCGTCGGCGAGATGCGGGGAGACCCACTCGTCAGCATCGACGAAGAAAACCCAGTCATGGCGCAGCAGCGGCAGCCTGAGCGCGAACTCACGCTGGCCGGAGAAGCCGAGCCACGCCTGCTCCACCACCTCGGCCCCCAGCGAGCGCGCGATCGGCACTGTGTGGTCGGCCGAGCAGGCGTCGATGACGACCACCTGATCCGCCCACGCGACCGAGGCCAGGCACCGCCGGATATTCGGTTCCTCGTCGCGCGTTAGCACGACCACGCTGACTGGGACACATCTCGGGGCGGGATCGTCACCTGCCCGGTACGGCTGCATGCCAAGCTTGGTCATCGCGTGGGTCCCAGCAGCCAGCCGAAATAGGCGTCAGGGTCAAATGGTGCAGGATCGGGTGCCACCTCCGTGGTCAGAGCCAGCATGGTCGCGCGCCGCAGCGAGTCCGGGCTACCCGGAGTGAAGCCGCACAGTGCGGGGCCGGCGATCTCCCGGTTCTGCGCTGTATCGAGGGCAATGACCGGCTGGCCACTGACTCGCGCCTCGGCGAGCGGATAGCCGAATGACTCGATTCCGGTCGGGAAGTATATAGCCCGGCTATGTGCCCAGAGGCGGCGAAGGTCCGCGAGGCTTAGCCGGCCCACCAGATCGATCCGTGCATGGTCGGCCAGCTCGGGAGGCATCTCGTTCCTGTGAGCAGTTACCCGGACACGGACCGATGAGTCGCCGCACTCCTCGATGGCGGCGAGCAGTTCGGTGAGCCGCTCGTCCATCGCTTTGTAGGGTGCGAACAGCACCGGGCAGAGAATGGCGTGATCGCGCGGGATCCTCGGGATGGAGCCCGGCGAGACGGGATTCAGCCTTGGGACGACCCGGTGGCCCAGATCCGGCAGGACCCGCCGAACACGCTCCGCCATCGCTGTCGAGGGCGTGACAAGCACGTGCGATCGACGGGCTGCCAGGTGCACCACAATCGCCTGGCGCCGCATGGCGGCACGCAGTGACGGGTCAATCCGTGCAGCCTCGTCATCTGTCAGGAAGTGCAGGGCATTACCTAGCCGCGTCCAGCGCTCGCCGCCAGGAGTTACGAAGCTGACGTTGTTCAGCGCCACTCGCCGGCCCTGCGTCGGCCGGGCCGCCTCCCGGCGGAGCAACCAGGCCGGATCAATACGCCGGTCCACGCCGATAAGCTTCACGTCCTCGCGCCCAGCGCGGGCCAGGTACTGATACAGCTCAAGCCTGAAGCGGGCGCCGCCTCCTATCGTCGCTCCGGCGGCGTCGACAAATATGGTGCTGGTCACCGCGCCTCCCTTGCGTCATCGGGTCTCTGAAACCCCAGGAGGCGCAGCGGCGAGGACCGGCGTGCGTATGCCGGGCACAGAACCTGGTTCAGCCCGGCCTGCTCACCAGCGACGTGCCACCACCGCGCCCGCCGACGCTGTTGGGAGATCTGCAGGTACATCAGATAACCCCGCAAGCGGGGCCAGTGGCGGCCCGTGGCGCGGACCCACGGAAGCCGGGCAGCCATGCCGGCCAGCCACTCCAGCCAGCGAATCGGGTTCGCGAGATTCGGGACCGTGCACAACACCACCCCGCCTGGGCGCAGCACGCGCGCGCACTCGGCAAGCACCGCGGAAGGGCAGTCGACGTACTCCAGTACGCTCGCAGCGACGACAGCGTCGAAGCAGGCGGGCTCGAACGGCAAGGTGCGCCAGCACGGATCGAGGTGCACCCAGTCGACCGCGCCGCTCGGATCGCGGCCAGCCGCGTGGCGCAGCATCTCCGCCGAGATGTCGCACGCCGTCACCCGCATCCCGGCCGCTGTTGAGGCCCGTGCCAATTCGCCGGTGCCACAGCCGAGATCAAGAACGTGGCCTGCTGCCGGGACGTGACGGTGGAGCGCGGCGGCAAAGCCGGTTAGACGGCCGGTGAGGCGCCCGTCGGGAGCGTATTTCGCCGACCAGGTCGGGGCCTTAGCGTCGAATAGCTGCCCGACCTGCGCGGGAGATCCGGCCCGCTTCTCAGCCACGGCCACCGCCTGCATCCGCTGCCTGGATGGTGGCGCGCATCGACGCCAGCATGGACCGGGCCGGTGCCGCCGCCCCGCCCTGGACCGCGTGCCAGAACGCGATCGCCTGGGCACGATGGCCCTTGTCCGGCCGGCCTTTCCAGATCGTCCGGCCGTCCATCTTCGCGGAACGGAAGTCGTCGATGACGAGCCGCCGCGATCCGGCCATGACCTCGATCCATTCCTTGCCGGAAGTGGGTACGGCGCTGCCGTAGCAGATTGTCGCGAGCGAGCCGTCCGCGAAACGCAGGGACACGATCGCCTCATTGCCCGAAACCCCGAAGGCATCGCTGGAGATCGCCGTGGCCTCCTGAATGTCGGCACCTATGAGCACCTGGGCGGTGTCCACGAAGTGGCACACCTCTCCCAGCAGTCGGCCGCCGTGCCTCCGGTCTGCGTACCAGTGGCCATCCGGCACCGGCCCGGCGGCGACCCGGTAGACAAGGAACTTAGGCGCGTCCGTCCCTTCGAGCGCGCGCTGCGCCGCGAGCACGGCCGGTGACCATCGGCGGTTGAACCCCACCATGAGCTGCCGCCCGGACGCATCCCAGGCAGCCTCAATCTCGCTGAGGCCGTCCATGGTCAGGGCGAGCGGCTTCTCGCACCACACGTGCCGCCCGGCCTTAAGGGCCATTCTCACCAGCTCTTCATGCGTGTCGTGCGGGGTTGCAACTACGACGACCTCGACATCCGGATCCTCGATGACGGCGAATGCCCCGGAGACTGCCCTCTCGAAGCCGTGCCGCTCCGCGGCCCGCCGCGCCGACAGGCCGCTTGCCGAGGTCACTGCCACCAGGCGGCCGAAGCCCGCAGCGCGGAATGCGGGCAGCAGCGTCCCGGTCGAGAAGGAGCCTGCGCCGATCCAGCCGACGCCCGGCGACGAGCTTGCCTTCGGCTGCGACCGCAGCTGGACCGGACCTTCGTGAGCGAGTGCCGTCGGGTAGGTCAGGCGGATCGCCAGGTAGGGATCGATCCGCCGCTCGATCAGCTGATACGCCTGCGCGGCAGCACGAATGTCGTAGCTGTGGGTGACAAGATCGGCCACCTGGAGCCGACCGGCGGCCAGTAGGTCGAGCACCGCCTCGAAGTTCCTGCCCTCGCTCCAGCGCACCTGACCGGCCGGATAGTCCACCCCCCACGCCTCATACGACAGCTCGTAGCGGCCGGGGCCGTAGGAGCGGGCGAATCGCAGCGAGAGTTCCCGCTCATAGAACGGCGTGCGGCTCAGCTGCAGGCCGACGTCACCGACGATCACCACGGCTGCGCGGTCACGGCATAGCGCGGGGACGCGCATGACCGGCTCGGAGGACGGGCTGGCCGCGCATACCAGCACAGCATCCGCGCCACGTCCCCGTGACCAGGCGACCACCTGAGCGGTGGTCCTCGCGCCGGACTCATCCAGGGCGAGGACACCCGATCCGGCCGCCGTGGCACGTGCGTGCACGGCGGGGTCGATGCCAGCGACGTCGCAGCCAGCAGCCATGGCGAGCCTGGCGGCAAGCTGGCCGACAAGGCCGAGACCGATGACGACCACCTTGGAGCCGGGGCCTGCCTCAGCCAGCCGGAGACCATGCAGCGCGATGGCTGCGACAGTCGTGAACGCGGCATCCTGGGCAGATACGCCTTCGGGAACGACAGCGCACAGCAGGCCGGGGACCACCTGAAACTCAGCGTGGTTGGCCTTTCCCGCCCCGCCTGTCGCGACCAGCTGCCCAACCTCGATGCCGGTGACTGCCGTGCCCAGCTCGACGACTAGCCCGGCCGCGGAGTAGCCAAGCGGCAGATCCCCGGCGAGCCGGCTCCGGACTGTCTTCGTGGTGATGGCGATGCCCTCGGTTCGCGCCTTGCGCATGATCTGGCGGACCAGATCCGGCCGGGCACGTGCCTTGGCCAGCAGGCTTGACTGGGCAAGCGCAGTGACCGCCCGTTCGGTGCCCGGCGAAATGATCGACGCGACGGTCCGGACCAGCACCTCGGCAGGGCCTGCCGTGGGGCGTGGCACATCGAGTACCTCGACCGGCCCGCCCGCGGCGGGCTGCACGACCTGCTTCACTCGGCCTCCTCCGCATTGCGGGTGACGCGCCCTTCCCGTGCCCGGCGCCAGCAGGTCGTGACCCGCACCGGCAGGACGGCATTCAGCCGGCATGCCAGTACCGGGGCGATGGTCGTGCGCAGGAAACCGTCGGCGACCGGCCCGGGCTCGATGCCCAGCGCCAGCGGGCACGAGGCGGTGATGCTGATCCGGAACGCTCCTCCCTTCGTGGTGACAACAGCCCCGCCCGCTTCGAGCCGGACAACTGACCCGGGCGCGAGGTGCCATCGGACGGTCACTGCGTGCCGTCCGGCACCACTCACGAGGTCGTCCACCTGCAGGCCCGAAGACTTCAGCGACCACCGGCGGCGGTGGGCAGGCCGCCCGTGCAGCCGCCGGAACCCGTCGTGGACTGCTTCAAAGGTCACGGTGTCCGCTGCGGCGCTGGCAGTGAAGTCCAGCACCCGTGCCCGCCGTCCGGCCCGGAACGCGCTCCACACCTCGGTGGAGTCGGCACCGTCCACCTCCACGGTGTTGTGTGCGGCGGTCGATCGCTCGTACCGGCGCACTGGCCCTTGCGCGTACGTGGAAGTGCCGGTATCCACCAGTAGCGCCATCCCGTCCACGTACACCTCGCAGCCGAACGTGTCGGCGTGCGCGTGCGCGGGCAGCCGGTCCGGGCACACCGCGCCGACGTCGGACAGCAGATGCCAGCCGCCGACGGCGGCCCGTACCAGGCCTGTCTCGGGCAGGCTGAGCAGCGGCCCGGCCGCGGGCGGTTCAGGCTCGAGCGCGCCGAGCAGCCCGGCCGGCACCGGGTAGCCGTCGTTGAGCAGCGGTACCGCACCGCCTGGCGAGATGACGGCGCCCAGCCACCGGCGCATGCGCCGGATGGAGCCGTCTATCTCCGGCGGCGGCGCGGCGCCGCTCGCCCGGAGCAGTTCTGCGATGTCGATCAGGTCGGCCAGCACCTGACAGTGATAGGCCGGCGCTCGCTCGTAGTGGCCGCCGTCGGGCAGCACCTGAACTGCTAGCTGCCTGATCAGCCGGCGGATCGTCTGGCGCAGCAGCTGGCCGTCGGCGAGGAAGACGGCCAGCCCCGCCAGTGCCTTGAGGTTCTTGATGAGATGGTTGCCGCCGACATCAGACTCGAGATGCCATCGCAGGAAGCCCATATGGACGGCCAGCTCACGGACAAACACCGGCTCCAGGTCGCTCCCGGCTACGAGGTCCCGGTGCTGCCCGCACCACGACCAGGCCCGCAGCGCCGCAGGGTAGGGCAGCCACGCATCGCCGCTGCCAAGTTCGGCAGCCGCCTGCCAGGAGAGCCACAGCCGGGCGAAGACGGCCCGCGCCGTGCCGCGATCCGGATCAGCTGCCAGGCCCCAGGCCCAGTCCCAGTAGTGCAGGTGGAAGCGCCACAGCTGGGGCGCGCCGGCCTGCAGCCAGTCAGGCGGATCACCGAGCTCCCTGGCCATGCCGAGAAGCTCGATCCGCCCTGAGGCCAGCGCGGCCAGGCCGGGCCACGCCAGTGACGCCCGGGCGTCGACCGGGACGAAGCCGGCGGCCCAGCCGGCCGCGACATCGGAGCCGGGACACGCCAGCAGCCTGCGCCCCGCTCCCGGCCAGCGGCGCAGCGCCGTGCGCTGAGCCCGCAGCCGGGCCCGGTGCGCTACCTGCCCCGGATGCAGGTGGACGGCCGTGCGGGCCAGCAGCGCGAGGTCGTTGCCGGTCACCGGGCCAGCCCCATTGCCTCGGCCTCGGCCCGGATGCCGGCCGCGAAAGGGCGCGGCGCGTAGTCCAGGTCGCGCTCGGCATCCCGGATGGCGAACGCCTTGTCCTCCGCCAGCCGCAGCAACTGCTCCGCCCTGATCTTGGGGCGGCGGCTCAGCCGCTCGTATCCGCGCGCCGCGGCAACCAGTGGCATGACCGGCACCGGGATGAACCGGGTCCTGCTGGCGACAGCGCGGGCCGAGATCCGCAGTAGCTCGGCGAAGGTGAGCGGCTCGGGGCCGGCCACGTCGTAACAGGATCCGGCGGCTCCAGCCCGCTCAGCGGCGGCCAGCACGGCGCCCGCCACGTCGGCCACGTGCACCGGCTGCTGCAGGTGCCTGCCGCCGGGGACCGGCAGCATCCGTGCCCGGCTGAGCAGCGCGAGCAGCCTGGACAGGTTCCGGTCGCCCTGCGCCCCGTAGATCATGGTCGGCCGCAGGATCGTCCAGTCCAGCCCGGACTCGCCGATCCGCTGTTCGGCGGCGAGCCGCACCCGTTTCGACGGCGCCGCGAGCGAGGTCGTGACCGCCGTGCTGGAGACGAAGATCGCGCGCCGGATACCCGCCTGCTGCGTCGCGGCGACGATCGCCGGGCCGTGCCCGAAGCCGAGGGACGCGAGGTTCACCAGCGCGGCGCAGCGGGCTGCCGCGAATATCTCGGCAAGATTGTCTGCCGCGTCGAGATCCCCGGTGACCGGCTGCGCGCCACGGTCGGCCACGGCCCGCGCCGCAGCTGCGCTCCGGGCCAGGGCAACGGTCTCATGCCCGCGCCGGGCCGCCTCGCGCAGCACGTAACCGCCGAGGAAGCCGCTGCCGCCGGTGACCAGCAGCCTCATCGGCGGCCTCCGGCCATCTCGAGGATCTTGCGGTACTCCCGCGCGAGCGCGACCCGGTCGAAGGACCGCTCGACATGCGCCCGGCCCTGCCGGCCCATCGCCAGCCGCCGCGCCGGATCGGCGGCAAGTTCCCGGATCGCGGCGGCCAGCGCCGCACTGTCCTCGGGCGGCACGACCGTCGCGCCGGCCTCGCGCAGGATCTGCGCGGCCTCGCCGGCGACCGCGCCGACCACCGCCCGGCCGGCGCCGAGGTACTCGAAGATCTTGGACGGGATGAAGGAAACGAACAACGGCACGCAACGCAGCGTTGCCAGGCAGATGTCAGCCGCCGCCAGCAATGCTGGCACGTCGGAATGCGGAACGCCGGGATGCAGGCTCACATTGGCCAGGCCAAGCTCGTCTACCCGGGATCGCAGCCGCGGCTTGTCGGCGCCCTCGCCGACGAACGCGAAGTGAATCGGCTGCCCTGCCAGCCGGGCCACTGCATCAGCCACGTCCGGCAGTGCCTGGGAGATCCCGTGCGTGCCGAGGTACAGGACCAGGCAGTCGCCGGGACGCGCGCCAAGCCGGGCACGGACGGCGGGGCTGGCGGCGCCGTCCGGATCGAAGTCGCCGAGAGTGACGCCGTTGCGGATCGTGTGCACCTTTCCGGGCGGGACGCCCCGGCCGATCAGGTTGGCGCGGAATCCGCCGCTCACCACCACGACCGCGTCCGCCGCGGCGTACGCGGCGAGCTCGAGCCGTTCGAGCAGGCCGATGAGCCGGCGGTTGGTCAGCACGCCGAGCTCGACGAAGATCGCGGGCCAGAGGTCACGTACCTCGACGACAAGGCGGGCGCGCTTCAGCCGGGCGAGCAGCCAGGCCGCGCCGATCGAGAAGAACGTCGGCGAGGAGACCACGACCACATCAGCCTGCCCGCACGCGCGCCAGCCGAGCAGCACGCTGCTGATCATGAAGCTCAGGTGGCCGAGGGTCTTACGCGCGACACCGTCGTTCGGCGTGGCATACAGCCAGGTGCGCACCACGCGGTAGCCGTCGCGCCACTCCTGCCGCCGGATCGCGCCCCCGTACTCGGGCGGCACCACGCCGGTCGGATGGTTCGGCATCCCGGTGAGCACGGTCACGGCGTCCCCGTCGGCCGCCCAGGTGGCGGCCAGTGCGGACAGGCGCGCCTGCGGGGCTCCGGTCTCCGGCGGGAAGTAGTGGGTCACCAGCAGGATGCGCATCTAAGGCACGCTCCAGCCGCGCGGTGGCCCGGCGGAGCAGCACCGGGGACCGCAGGTATATGGCCAGGACGCCGATCGCGACGATGTCGGCACCGGACCGGATCGCGGCCTGGCCGGTCAGGCTTACTGCCCCGAGCAGGCAGAGCAGGAGCGTTCCTGCGCAGGTCACGGTGGTAACCCGCAAGTGCGACCAGCCTATGTCGCACCACTGCTGGTAGATATGGGTGCGATGGGCCTCGGACCAGTGCTCACCGGACCGGATGCGCCGCTGCAGGGCCCATGCGGTGTCCGTGAGGTACAGGGCAAGCGGTCCCAGGACGGCCTCTACCGGGATGCCGCGGATCACGGCGCATGCGGCGAGCACTGCCAGCGCGGCCCCCAGCCCGTAGCTGCCGACATCACCGAGGAAGACCCGTGCCCGGACCGCATTCCACGGCAGGAAGGCGAGCGCGCCGGCCGCGACCGCGGCGCCACCGGCGGCCAGGAACACATCCGGCCGCCACAAACCGAGGCACCCAAAGGCAGCGCCGCCGATCAGCGCATGAGCGGCGGAAATGCCGTTCACCCCGTCCATGAAGTTGAACACGTTCACGAAGGCGGTTACCCAGAACGCGATGAGGACCGCAGCGGCCGCCTGCCCGGCCGGCGGCAGGCTGAGGCGGCTCACCAGCACGGCGGCGGCGGCGAGGCTCGCCATGCCCTGCAGCACCAGCCGGCGGCGGACCGGCAGCCCGGTCAGGTCGTCGGCGAGTCCGATCATGCTGAACCCCGCGACCGCGATCGCGAAGGCCGCGGCCGCCGGGCTGCGGATAAGCAGCGCGGCCAGCACAAGCCCCACGGCGATCGGCGCCCCTCCGCCGCGCGGCGTTGGCACGGTATGTGACGACCGCAGGTTCGGCACGTCCATTGCCTCGGCCCGGCGAAGCAGCGCGATAGTCCCCGGCTCCGCTAGCGCGACGACAGCACCGCACGAGACGGCGGCGATCATGATCGCGGATCCTTCGGACACGCCACGCATACTAGCGCCACTTTCGCTCTTTGTAATCATACAATTACTTAGAGTTCCTATATCGACGGGTATAGGTCAGCCAGAGCCTTCCTTCGATGGGGCAGGCCCGTCGTCTGTCGATGGGGCAGGCCCGTCGTCTGTCCGTGTCCGCGCGGGTTCGCGCCAGATGCTGCCTGCCACCCTGCCCGGCGCGCTGCCGTTGGCTGACGTCGGCGCGCTGCCGTTGGCTGCCGCTGGCAGGGTCGCCGGGGGCAGATCTGACTCCAGCGGCCCGTATCCGTATCCGTCTCCGTATCCGTATCCGGTCCGCTTGGTGACCTCGTTCAGGATCGTTCCCAGCACCGTGCCGTTGACCTGCGCGAGCTTCTCGGTGGCGTGCCGCAGCTCAGCCCGCCTGGTCTGGTCGGCTGCTACCACCATCAGCGTCCCGTCGGCATCCTTCGACAGCAGCATGGCGTCGGTGACCGGCAGCACGGGCGGGCTGTCGATGAGCACAAGGTCGAACTTCGCACGCAGCGCCGCGAATACGGCCTGCGTGGCAGGGCCGTTCAGCAACTCGGCAGGGTTGGCGGGAAGCGCTCCCGCGCCGAGCATCCAAAGGGTTTCCTGCCCGTTCACCCGCTGCACGGCCTCCATCAGCGACCGTTCACCGAGCAGCACCGTGGTGAGCCCCGCCTGCTCGTCGAGGCCAAAGAACTGCCCGAGCCGGGGTCGGCGCAGGTCGCACGACACCATGACCACCCGCTCACCCGTCTGGGCGAAGACCACGCCAAGATTCGCGACGGCAGAGGTCTTGCCCTCTGCCGCGCCTGGACTGGTCACCACTAGGGTCCGCAGCTTGTGCTCCTGCCTGTAGAACTGCAGCGAGGTTCGTAGCGAGCGGTAGGCCTCGGCTGATACCGACAGCGGGTGCGAGATTGACACCACCGGAGGCTGATCGCGCTTTTTCCACGATGTGATCATCGGGACCAGCGCCAGCACCGGGGCGCCGCTGAGCTGCTCGACCACTTCCTTGGAGCACAGCGCATCGTCGAAGCTGTCCCGCAGGAACGCGGCGCCAATCCCCACGACGAGCCCGGCCGCTAGGCCGAGGAGGCCATCTTGCTTGGGCTTGGGCGAGCTCGGCGACCCCGGCGCGACCGCGGGGGTGACAAGCTCGACCCCGCCGGTGGTGGCCGCTCCGCTGACCCGCATCTGGGCGAGCTGTGCTCTGAGCACCGCCAGCTGGTTCATCAGCGCCAATTGCCGGGCCGCGATGCCTTTTCCCTTCAGCGTGCCGATGCGAGCGCTGAGCCTCCGGATCTGCGCCCGCAGCTGAAGCTCGACCGCTGTCAGCTCGTTGATGGCGGCATCCTGCTGGTGGTTGACGAACGCGTTCGCGTACGTATTGGCGGTCAGCGCGGCCCGCGACGGACTGGAGCTGATGGCAGTGATGGTGATCACGTCCGTCTGGGCGACCTCGGCCGCGGATACGGACGGCATGCTGCCGAGCCGCTGGCTTACCGCTTGCTGCACCGGCGCGCTGGTCACCAGCTGCAGATCGGTCTGCACCTCGATCGGTGTAACGGCAGCCACCGCACCGCCGGAAGCCGTGCTGGCACCGGAGGGCTGCACGAGGAGCTGGGCCGTTGCCGAATACTGATCGGGCTGCGTCACGGACAGGGCCAGGCTGAGCGCAAGGCCAAGGAGCGCGGCTCCCGCAATCCACCACTTCCGCTTGCGGGCGATCGCCAGGTAGCTGCGAAGAGCTGGAGCCGTTCCGAACTCAGTCGTCATCTACGTCCTCGCAGGTTGACTGATGGCGTCGGGGTGGCCACAGAGCTGACCGGGACCTTCAGCCTGGCAGTCACGTATGTGCTGTGAGTGTACACTCAACTACTTTGTGTAATCGACCTTCCGATTAAGGACGCTGTAAGCCCTGATGAGCGGGACGAGGCCACGTCGCGGCAGTCCGTTCATCTCGTGACCGAGATGACCGAGATCCTGGTGCTCTGCACCGCCAACCAGTGCCGTTCCGCTATGGCGGAGTCGCTGCTCAGTCACCGCCTGGCCGCGGCCGGGGTGTCCGCATCGGTCCGCTCGGCCGGCGTGTCCGCATCGGCCGGCGTGTCCGCATCGGCCGGCGTGTCCGCATCGGTCCGCCCGGGCGACGCGCTCAACGAAGGCGGCCAGCCTCCTGCGGAGGTGATGTCGGCACTGGCCGCCTACGGGCTTGATGCCGCCGCGCACCGCAGCCGCGAGCTCCGCGAAGGCGATCTGGCCAGATCGGATCTGGTGCTCGCGATGGCTCGTGAGCATCTCAGGCACGCCGTCGTCGCCCTGCCCGGCGCCTGGTCCCGTACGTTCACCCTGAAGGAGCTGATCCGCCGCGGCCAGCAGGTCGGGCCCCGGCAGGCCGGCGAGTCACTCGCTGGCTGGCTCGGCCGGGTGCACGACGGCAGGGACCGGTCGGTGCTCCTTGGTGATTCTGCCGATGACGACGTGGCCGACCCGAGCGGGGGGCCTCCGCAGGACTACGTCCTAACTGCGCAGCAGCTAGACCAGCTGCTGGCACGGCTGGTGGAGCTTGCCTGGGGCTGCGCATCTTGAGCATCGCGGGGTCGTCCGCGCGTCTCCGCCTGCCGGAATCGCGGCCCGGGCAGCTGGCGCACTGGTCAAGGGCATCACGTAGCTCATCGTCTGGCAGGCCGGGGTCCAGGCAGGTCACGAAGTGAGGAGCCAGCGGCGGCACGGGGACGTGCCGGATCAGGGGATGGTAGAGCCGCACGCCCGTCTCGCCGCGCCCGAGCAGGGTCTCGGCCACCTTCTCGCCAGGCCGCAGCCCGGTGTAGACGATGTCAACCTGGCCTGGCGCGCTGGCGGCCAGCCTGCGCGCGATGTCGGCGATGCGCACCTGCTCTCCCATGTCGAGCACGAGGACCTCGCCGTCCCGCCCGATCACCGCGGCCTGCAGCACGAGCTGCACGGCCTCGCCAACGGTCATGAAGTACCTGCTGACCCCGGGATGGGTGACGGTCAGCGGGCCGCCCGCGGCGGCCTGCGCGCTGAGGGCGCTCAGGAACGACCCGCGGCTGCCGAGGACGTTGCCGAACCGGACGCTCAGGTAGGTGCCCGTCGCCTGGCGGGCCATGTGGGCAGTCAGCCGTTCGGCGACCCGCTTGGAATAGCCGAGCACGCTGACCGGGTCGGCGGCCTTGTCCGTCGAGATGTTCACGAACGACTCGACATCGAATGCTGCCGCGGCCTCCAGCACCGCGAGTGTTCCCCAGGCGTTGCTCTTCAGCGCCTCAGCCGGATAGCGCTCAAGCAGCGGCAGGTGCTTGAGCGCGGCAGCGTGGAAGACAATCTCGGGCCGGCGCTGCTCGAAGATCTGCCGGATGCGTCCAGGGTCCCGGATGTCGGCCAGCACCAGCCGGTCGGAGTCGAGCAGCGCGCGGCCGTGCAGGGCCAGCTCGATCGCGTGCAGCGCTGACTCGTCACGGTCCAGCATGATCAGCTCGGCGGGCCCGAACCGGTGCAGCTGGCGGCACAGCTCAGAGCCGATGGATCCGCCGGCTCCGGTGACGAGAATCCGCTTCCCGGCGAAGTGCTCGGCCACCGCGTCCATGTCGGTTCGCACCGGCCTGCGGCCGAGCAGGTCAGTGATCCGGGGATCGCGGACTCCCTCGATGCTCGCGCTGCCGCTGAGAATCTCGGCAGCGGACGGGATCACCTTCGGGATCAGCCCGCATTGCTCCGCCTGCCTGGTGAGGTCACGGATCGCGGCCCCGCTTGCCCGCGCGATGGCGATGACAAGGACGGTAGCGCCGGTCTGCTCCGCTACCTCCGCGATGCGCGTCCTGTCTCCCAGGACCGAGATGCCGTGGATCCGCAGGTGCCGTTTCGCAGGGTCGTCGTCGAGGAACGCCACCGGCTGGTACTCGGCACCCGGCTGGTGCGCCAGGCTATGCACGAGCTGGGCGCCCGCGTCACCTGCGCCGAAGACAATGACCTTCACGCCGGCTGACGTGGCCATCCGGGACCACTGCCGGCCCGCGGTCACCATGTGCCGTGCGCCGACCATCGCGAGCAGGGCGAAAACCGTGCCGCCCACGACGGTATGCAGCGGTGCCCGCTGCCCCGGGACCAGGTGGCCGCCCAGTACCGCGAGCGCGAAGGCCGTCGCGCCAGCCGCCCTGCCGAGGCCGATGAGCTCATCAAGGCCGCCCCGCTGGTAGCGGCCCCGGTACAGCCCTGCCAGCAGGCCGGCCGCGGCCGACAGCACGCAGACGGCCAGGGCCGCGCGCAACGCTGCGCTGAGGGTGAGACCCAGGCCGGCCAGGTCACCGGTGACCCACGCGGCCGCGAGCAGCCCGCAAAGCCACGCGACCGCGTCGCAAGCCGCCTCGAAGGCCCGGTAATATCGGCGCCGTATTCTGCGGGCGCGGATCGCCGGTTTCTGCTGCATATCACTACGGAACGTCACGTCCTGCACGAATCCCTGCTTCCCGGCTATTCCGGCGCACTGAAATTCCCCGGACTCACCCGGAGCGCGGTACAGGGTGTACATTACACTCTGTAATTGAGTGGATGCTACAGGTAACGATGAAGAATATCTGATCTGCGAAATTCGGGGGCAGATCCTCTCTTTGCGGCCCTGATCGGCACTTTTGCAAGGGATCTATCTGGCCCCGGGCCGACAAAGGGGGCAAAATTGTCCGATACTCCGCAGCACGATGCCGACGGCCCACCTCTCGCCAGTGCCGATCCTGACCCGCCCCGCCGGAGGCGGCGGGTCAAGCGCATCGTGCTGGTGTCCATCGCCAGCCTGACGGCCCTTATCGTGGTGATCGCTGGCGGCGGCTACCTCTTCGCCAACCACATACTCAGCGGCGTCCACCGGATCTCCGTCCCGGCGCTGACCGCGCCGCATCAGCCGACCGGCGGGACCCGTAACAGCGTGACGGTCCTGCTGACCGCGGACGCCGTCGGGAAGGCCCCGCACGGCACCGTGCCTGCAGCATCAAAAGGGCCGGCCAGCGGGCTGATCTCGCTCATCCACCTCGACGCCAATAAGCGCGGCGGCGCGGTCATCTCTCTTCCCCCGAACGCGATGGTGCCGATTCCCGGCCACGGCAAGAAGGATCTCGGGGACGCCCTGGCCCTTGGCGGGCCTTCGCTGCTCGTCGAGACCATCGAGCGGCTGACTGATGTCCGGATCAACCACTACTCGGTCTTGTCGTTCTCAGGCGCGCTGGCGGTCATTGACGCGCTCGGTGGCGTCAATGTCGATGTTCCCTACGCGACGACGAGCTCTGGCTACACCTTCCACAAGGGGATTAACCACATCACTAGCCACAGTGCGATCGCGTATGCGCGGCAGGACGACGTCAGCGAGATAGGCCGCGAACTGCTTCAGCAGAACCTCATCCGCTCGATGGTGAGCAAGATGGCGAACCAGCACCTGTTCCATAGCCCCACGGTGGACTACCGCCTGGTGCGGGCACTCGCCGGGGCGCTGAGCGTGGACAGCAACCTGAGCAACTCCCAGCTCGTGTCGCTGGCGGTGGGCCTGGGCAACCTCGGCAGTAAAGAAGGCACTTTCGTGGACGCGCCCACCGTCCGGGGCTCAGCGACGCGCGGCGGCGACAAGCCCGTCCATCTCAAGCGGGCGCTCAGCCGGAAGCTGTGGCAGGCCATCCGGCATGACAGCGTGGCAGCCTTCGCCCTGCGGTACCCGTCGACAGTCACCTCGCCAGCGCCGGACTGATCGCCCCGGTCGCTGCCTGGCCCCGGGCCGGCGGGGGGTGGCGATAGCCTGGGCGGTGCGGGGGTCGGCGGCGCGGACGGCGGCGCCCACGGCGTGCGTGTGTGGCCTGGCAAGATGATCGGCATGGAGGCACGGACCGGGGTACCCGATACCCGCTCGTTCGTAGCGCTCGGGGACAGCTTCACTGAGGGACTCAGTGATCTTGGCCCGGACGGCAGGAGCTTCGCCGGCTGGGCTGACCGATTCGCTGAGCGGCTCGCCGAGGTCAGCCCCGCGCTTCGCTACGCGAACCTTGCGGTGCGCGGCAACGTGCTGCGGGACGTAGCCGAGGTACAGGTTCCCCGCGCGATCGCCATGCGGCCCGACCTGGTCAGCATTGCCGCGGGCGGCAACGACCTGCTGAGCCTGCGGGCTGACCCGGACGAGCTTGCCCGCGCCTTCGACGACGCTGTCGCGCTGCTGCGCGAGGCCGGCTGCCAGGTGCTCGTCTGCACTGGATTCGACCCCCGCACGTTCCCTGTGATCCGGCTGATCCGCGGCAGGGTCGCCGTGTTCAACATGCACCTGCGCGCGATCGCCGCCCGCCGGGAGTGCCACCTGCTTGACCTCTGGTCGATGCGGGTACTGACGGACGCCCGCGAGTGGAGCCCGGATCGCCTGCACCTGACCTCTGACGGTCACCGCCGGGTAGCGCTGCGCGCCTGCGAGGTGATGGGCGTGCCGGTCGCCGCGGACTGGCGCGAGCCGCTGCCGCCGGTGCTGCCCCGCCGATCCCGGCCTGGCCGGCCAGCCAGCTGGCTCGCGGCGCGCCGGGGGGACGCGCGGTGGGTGCAAGACCATGCGGCGCCCTGGGTGAGCAGGCGCCTGCGCGGTGTCTCCGCTGGAGACGGCGCGCAGCCCAAGCGCCCCGAATTGCTGGCGCTGCACACCGCCTGCGCCGGTACCCGCTAATCGAAATCACATATGCCCGGCGCTGCCGGTATTGATTCGGGCGGCCGCGGGATATGCGCCTTCACCGGCAAAGTCCGGCCACGTCCAGCCGGCCCGCGTGAATGATCAGGGCCAGCGCAGGTGGTACTGATTCGGGCTGCCAGAAGCGGGTAGTAACGTCGGTGACGGGGAAATTAACTGATGCATATGGAGCTAAATAGAGGTATGCCTAATTAGATAACTATCGACACCATATGCCACTTTTGAGGATTGCATACCGCGAGAGCAACGGGGTGAAATTGCGGGGTCATGGCGGCATCTCGGGTTAACTCGGCAGCCGGCCGGGCTGCCGCGCGCCCGACTGCCGCGCG
>Ga0302181_10000530_pt1 | contig 30772 bp, 18 predicted proteins | sample I_Palsa_E3_3_FD_198786 | JGI IMG/M metagenome (GOLD analysis project Ga0302181, IMG submission 198786) | Peat permafrost microbial communities from Stordalen Mire near Abisko, Sweden - I_Palsa_E3_3 | ecosystem: Environmental > Terrestrial > Soil > Palsa > Peat permafrost | place: Sweden...
GATGAGGCCGTCCCGGGCGGCCGAAGTCACCCGGGTGGCGGCCGACGTGAACCGGGCCGTCACCGGGTACATGCTGGGGAACGCGCTGACCTCGCTCATCGCCGGGGTCGTGGTGTTCGTGTCCCTGATGATCCTCGGCGTGCCGTACCCGCTGCTGTGGGGGCTGTGGGTGGCCCTGGTGGATTTCCTGCCCATGATCGGCGGAGCGCTGGCGGGCATTCCCACCGTGCTGTTCGCGTTCACCCATTCCCTGACCGCGGGCATCGCCACCCTGGTGGTCTTCCTCGTCTACACCCAGGTCGAGAACCACATTCTGAACCCGGTGATCATGAGCAAGACGGTCAGGATCAGCCCACTGCTCGTGCTGATCGCGGTCCTGGTCGGGGCCTCGCTCGGCAGCCTGGTCGACGGCCTGTTCGGCGGTTTCGTCGCGGCGCTGCTGGCTATCCCGGCCGCCGGTGCCCTGCAGGTGCTGGTCCGGGAACTGTGGCGGGTCACCGCCTTGCAGCCGCCTGAAGATGAAGACTCGGTAGCGCGGCAGGGCGAGCTCTTCCCTGTCAAGGCCGATTCGCGGGAGCATGGCTCTTGAGTCCCAAGTGTCCCAAGGAGGGTCCGATATGACGCAGCCGTCAGTTCTGGGAATCGTGCTGGCCGGCGGGGCCGGCACACGCCTGAGCCCGCTGACCGCGGACCGGGCCAAGCCCGCGGTCCCGTTCGGCGGCCTGTACCGGCTGATCGACTTCGCGCTGTCGAACCTCGCCAACGGCGGTGTCAGGAAGATGTGCGTGCTCACCCAGTACAAGAGCCACAGCCTGGACCGGCACATCACCACTACCTGGCGGATGAGCGCGCTGCTCGGCAACTACGTGACGCCGGTCCCGGCGCAGCAGCGGCTCGGGCCGCACTGGTACACCGGCTCGGCGGACGCGATCTACCAGTCGATGAACCTGATCAACGACGAGCAGCCGGACATCGTGATAGTGGTCGGTGCCGACCACGTGTACCGGATGGATCCGCAGCAGATGATCGACCACCACGTGGCCCACGGGGCGGGAGTGACGGTGGCGGCCATCCCGGTGCCGAAAATCGAGGCTTCCGCCTTCGGCATCGTCAGCGTGGGGCCGGACGGCAGCACCATGGACGCGTTCCTGGAGAAGCCGGCCGACCCGCCGCACATGCCCGGCAACCCGGATATGTGCTACGCCTCGATGGGCAACTACGTGTTCGACACCGACGTGCTCGTCGACGCGCTGCGCAAGGACGCCGCCGACGATTCCAGCCGGCACGACATGGGCGGCAACATCGTCCCGATGCTGGTGCGCAACGGCAGCGCGCAGGCGTATGACTTCACCCTCAACAACGTGCCAGGCGCCACCGAACGGGACGCGGGCTACTGGCGCGACGTCGGCTCCCTGGATTCCTACTTCGACGCCCACATGGACCTGTGCGCGCTGGAGCCGGTCTTCAACCTGTACAACGAACAATGGCCGATCCTGACCGCGGTGCCGTCCCTGGCGCCCGCCAAGTTCGTGCACGAGGAGGGGGACCGGACCGGGCGCGCGATCAACAGCCTGGTCAGCAACGGGGTAGTGGTCTCCGGCGGCCTGGTGCGCCAGTCCGTCCTCTCACCCGGCGTGCGGGTGAACAGCTGGGCCACGGTGGAACGGTCGGTGCTGCTGCACAACACCACGATCGGCCGCCACGCGGTGGTCAGGGACGCGATCATCGACAAGAACGTCATCGTGCCCGAACGGGCGCAGGTCGGCGTGGACAAGGAACGCGACAAGGCGCGCGGCTTCGCCGTCTCGGCTGGCGGCATCACCGTGGTGGGCAAGGGCCAGGAGGTCCTCCCGTGACCGGTGGACCCGGAACCAGCAAGCTCCGGGTCGCGCTGCTGACCCGCGAGTATCCCCCCGAGGTGTACGGAGGCGCGGGCGTGCACGTCGCCTACCTAGCCCGCGAGCTGGCGCCGCTGGTCAATCTCACCGTGCACTGCCAGGGCGCCGACCGCGCGGACGCGGTCGCGCACCGGCCCTGGGATCACCTCGCCGACGCCAACCAGGCGCTGCGCGTGATGTCCACCGACCTGTCCATGGCCGCCGCCGTCGGGACCGCGGAACTGGTCCACTCCCATACCTGGTACGCGAACCTGGCAGGTCACCTGGCGGCCATGCTCTACAGCATCCCGCACGTCGTCACGATGCACTCGCTGGAGCCGCTGCGGCCGTGGAAGGCCGAGCAGCTGGGCGGCGGTTACGCGATCTCGTCCTGGTGCGAGCGGGAGGCGGCCACCTCAGCCGCCGCGGTGGTGGCCGTCTCTGCAGGCATGCGGGCCGATATCATCGCCGCTTACCCCGAGATTGAGGCCGAACGGATCAGGGTGATACGCAACGGGATAGATACCTCGGAATACGTGGCGGACCCCAGGACCGATGTCCTTGAGCGCTTCGGCATCGACCTGACCCGCCCCTACGTGGTTTTCGTCGGTCGGATCACCCGTCAGAAGGGCGTGCCGGTGCTGCTGCGGGCGGCGAGCGGGCTGATCGGTGAAGCGCAGCTGGTGCTGTGCGCCGGGGCGCCCGACACGCCGGAGCTGCTGGCCGAGGTGACCGAGCTGGTCGACGGGCTCCAGGCAGAGCGGTCCGGCGTGATCTGGCTCCCGGAGATGCTCAGCCAGGCCGAGGTCATCCAGCTGCTCACGCACGCCACCGTGTTCGCCTGCCCGTCGATCTACGAACCGCTCGGCATCGTGAACCTGGAGGCCATGGCGTGCGGGACCGCGGTGGTCGGGTCGCGGACCGGCGGCATCCCTGAGGTCGTGGCCGAAGGTGAGACGGGCCTGCTCGTTCCGCCCGGGGACCCCGCGGAACTGGCCCGCGCGCTGAACGCGTTGCTGGCTGATCCCGATCGCGCGGAGGCCATGGGACAGGCGGGCCGCAAACGCGCGGTCGCGGAATTCGGCTGGGCTGCTATCGCCGCCCAAACCGCCGATCTCTACGCGGAACTGGCCGGCCAGCTCGCGTTACGGGCAGGTACGAGCTCGCCGGCACCCGCGCTTCCGGCCCGGCCGGCTCACACCGTGATCGTCCCCCTGTCACTGCTGCTGAAAGCGCGGTCAGTTCTGAAAGCGCGGCCAGCGCCGCGTGCGGCCTTGTGCTCCCGGATGCCGGAGATGAACCCTGCCGATGTGGGTGGTCACGTCAAGCCGTACCAGCGGGAGCCCGGGTAGTGGCGGTTCCAGCCGTGAGTCAACTGCGCCTTTGTGCTGGATGATCTGCACCGCCACGCCACGGGGCACGATAATCGTGATGCTTCCCCAACCGCTGTAGACGTGCAGGTCGATGACAGGGCCGTCGAACTCGGCCTCGGTGAGGTCGAGTCTCACGCTGCCGAGGTCGGCGCTGACATGTGTTTCCGTGGCGATCTGCCATCGCCCCGCGAGGCGCAGCCGTCCGATGCCGCCCCTTATCTCCAGCGGCCTGGTCAGCCGCCGGTCCGGGCTGGTGAATAGGACGGGGCCAGGCAGCGACCGCACGACCCTGGCGAGCTCTGGTTCGGTCCTGGCGGCGAGCACCCCGGCGACGCCGGTGTCAAACTGGCCCGCGTCGATGTCGCCTGCTGCGTACAACTCCTTGAGGAACTCGGTGGCACGGTGTTGGGCATCGTTTTCACGCATATCTAGCCTCAGGGTCTGGGCGGCTCCGCCGGACTGCTCCGGATCCGGTCTTCAAGCTATCGGGCCGCCGTTCCCGGCACCCATCCGAGAAACCATCAAATCACACGTAATACCCCTAAAAGGTACCCTCCCGGCCGTTGCCGCCCCATGATCGGACCGCACCGATGGAACATCGGGCCGGTCCCATGCGGCCCGATGTTCCATCGGTGCGGGTGGCGGCGCGGGCTCCAGTTGGCCAGGTTGGGGCTGGTTGGGGCGGGTTGGGGCGGGTGGGGTCACGGCGAGAGATTGCGTCACTGCACCATCGTTGGTTCAGATGAATGATCCTGTTTATAGGTCCCGGGCCTTTCGTGACAGCATGGCCGGGTGAAGGTGCTACGTACGCCAGCGGACCGTTTCACTGACCTCCCGGACTTCGGGTACCCGCCGCGCTACGCCGATGTCGGCGACCTGCGGCTGGCCTTTGTGGAGGCCGGGCCGGCCGACGGAGAGCCGGTGCTGTTGCTGCACGGCGAGCCGAGCTGGTCGTTCCTGTACCGCAAGGTCATGCCGGTGCTCGCGGACGCGGGGCTGCACGCCATCGCGGCGGACCTCGTCGGCTTCGGCCGGTCCGATAAGCCCGCCGAGACGGGGGATCACAGCTTCGCGAAGCACGTGGAGTGGATCCGCGCGCTCGCGTTCGACCATCTTGATCTGCGCCACCTCACCCTCGTCGGGCAGGACTGGGGCGGACTGATCGGCTTGCGGCTGGTCGCCGAGCACCCGGACCGCTTCGCCCGCGTGGTGGCGGCCAACACCGGTCTGCCCACCGGTGACCAGCCGATGCCCGACGTCTGGCTGCGGTTCCGTGACGTCGTCCGCACCGCAGACACGCTGAGCGTGTCCCGGCTGGTGCAGTCCGGCTGCCAGACGCGGCTATCGCCTGAGGTCCTGGCCGCCTACGAGGCGCCCTTTCCCGATCCGGCCTTCTCCGCGGCGGTCCGGGCGATGCCCGAGCTGGTCCCGACGTCCCCTGATGACCCGGCCACCGAGGCCAACCGGGCCGCCTGGCGTCAGCTGGCCGCTTGGGACAAGCCGTTCCTGGTGGCGTTCAGCGATCGGGATCCGATCACCGGCTCGATGGCGCCTGTGCTGAAGGAAACCGTGCCTGGGGCAGCAGGAATTGCCCATCCGTTGATTACCGGTGCCGGGCACTTCCTGCAAGAGGACGCTGGCGAACGGCTCGGCACCGTGATCGCCGACTTCGTCCACGCGCACCCCGCGAAATAGCCAGCACCCGATCAGCTCGGAAGGGCATCTACCGTGACCGACGACAGCACCAGGGATATCGTCACCAAGCTCAGCCATCGATCGGTAGCGGCTACCGTCTCGGTGCTTACCAGCATGATTAGCGCGAAGGGAATGAGGCTTTTCGCCGTCATCGATCAGAGCGCCGAGGCTCGCGATGCGGGGCTCTCGCTGCGGGAGACCACGCTAGTGATCTTCGGCAGCCCGGCAGCGGGTACGCCGGTGATGGTGGCGGCGCCGCTGGCCGCGCTCGACCTGCCGCTCAAGGTACTGGTCTGGGCTGAAGACGAGGGCCAGACGAAGGTCTCCTACTACGCTCCAGCCTCGGTAGCCGCCCGTCATCATCTCGATGAAGACCTGGCGGGGAACCTGGCCGGAATCAACGCCCTCACCGATGCGCTCGTGGCTTCCTAGCGTGCCGCAGCAGGCTGCGCCCGCCCACCGGCCGGACAGCGCGGACACAGTCATTTAACTGAATGACGTGTAGCCAGCCGCGGCAAACACTGAGAGTCTGCTCGTATCGAAACCGAACGGGGAGAAACGCGATGAGCGCCAGCAGTACGGCCGGCTCAGGCGGCCGCTCAAAGAGCCTGGTCCTTACGGCGATGATCTTCGCGGTCGCGATGACCTTCATCGACCAGACCATCGTCTCGATCGCCGCGCCCAAGATCCAGGACGACCTGGGCCTGTCGAGCAGCGGCATGCAGTGGGCGATCAACGCCTACCTGCTCTCACTGGCGGCCCTGTTCGCGTTCGGCGGACGGCTGGCGGACACGGTCGGGCACCGCAAGATGGTCGTGCTCGGGGTGATCATCTTCGCCGGCTCGTCGGCGTTGTGCGGCCTGACGCCGCACGGTAGCCTCGCCGAAACCTGGATCGTGGCCTTCCGCGCGGTCCAGGGCCTGGGCGGCGCGATCATGTTCCCGGCCGCGCTGGCCATCGTGGTGCAGACGTTCGAGCTGCGGTCGCGCGGCCGGGCCCTGGCGCTGTTCTTCGGCATCGCCGGGGGCCTGACCGCGATCGGCCCGATCGCGGGCGGCTACCTGCTGGAATGGACCTGGCGGGCGATCTTCTGGATCAACGTGCCTGTCGCGATCATCGCCCTGGTGCTGATCGCCATCTCCAAGCCGGTCACCGAGCACCGTCCGTCGCCGATGGACTACCGCGGCCTGGCCCTGATCATCGGCGGCGTGGCCCTGAGCGTGTTCGGGCTCCAGCAGTCCTCCCTCTGGGGCTGGGGGAACCCGGCGATCGAGGCCTGCATCGTCGCGGGTCTGCTGCTGCTGGGCGTCTTCGTCGCCGTCGAGCTCCGGACCGAATCGCCGCTGATGAACGTGCGCATCTTCCGCAGCCAGCCGTTCCTGGTGGAGAACGTCATCCTGCTGATCGTGATGATGGTCTTCATCCCGGTCTTCTTCTTCGTCAGCGAGTACGGGCAGATCGCCCTGGCGCAGAAGGCGACGCAGGCCAGCCTGCTCATTTTGTACTTCTTCCTCGGCTTCGTGGTGTTCGCGCAGATCGGCGGGCGGATGCTGGACCGGATCGGGGCCAAGCGGCCGGTGGTGGTCGGATGTGTGCTTTCGGCGGTCGGGTTCGCGCTGTGGGCCGGTAAGGCGACCGACCTGCATTCCGGCTCCCAGGTGATTTACATCGTCATCGCCGGGGCGGGCATGGGACTCATGCTCGGGCAGGCCAACACCGACGCGGTGAACCGGGCGGGCCGGTTCTCCTACGGCGAGGCCACCGGCATCACCCAGACGGTCCGCAACTACGGCGCGAGCCTCGGGTTCGCCATCTTGGGCACGATCTTGCTGACCGAGTTCCGGTCCAGGATCACCGCCTCGCTGGTCGCCAAGGGCCTGCCGCCGGGGGCGGCGTCGGCCCAGGCGGCCAAGATCGCCCAGCTGCAGGGCGGGAACGGTAACGTCACCGCCATCCCGCAGTTTCTCCGCGTCGACTTCGCCGGCGCTATCCGCGAGGTCCTGTACGTGATGGCCGGGATCATGGCGGTCGCGGCGATCGTGGCGCTGCGCGGGCTCAGGCGGGGAGTCCAGGAATCCCCGGCCGCCGAGGCCGGGCTGGCCGACGAGAATCCGGACGCCGACCTGTCCGCGTCCGGATCACGGGAGGGCTAGAGCTCCAGCGGCTCGGCGCTTTTCATCGACGCCAGCCGCTCGGCGGTTTCCATCGACGCCAGCCGCTCGGCGGTTTCCAGCGGTTCGGGTGCGCTCGGCAGCACCTGCTCGAAGTAGTCGCGGGCGGCGGCCGTGGTGCCAACGTCGCGGCCCGCCGCCTCCGACATGTACCAGCGGTGCTCGAGGACCTCGTGGAAGATCTCCGCCGGGGGCAGCCGGTCCCGCAGGCTCTCCGGGATTGCGGCGATGACCGGGTCGTACACCTCTTCCAGCCACCGGTTGGCCGCCACCACCCCAGAGACAGGGCGCCCCTGTTTCTGCTCCATCCAGGCGCGGAAGCCCGCGATGTCGTTGAGCAGCCGGCGCGCCTGGTTCTCGCCCGCGTCGATCCCGGTCCGCAGGAACAGCTGCCTGGAATCGTGCCCGGTCTCCGCGACCCGGGTCCGCAGCCGCAGCTTGTTTCCCTTGCCCGTGCCGATCAGCTCGACCTCCTCGGCGTCGAAGCCGAGCTCGTTGAGCCGGTGCAGGCGTTCCGCGATCCGGTACCGCTGCTCCTCGGGACGCAGGATCTCCTCTCGGGTCAGCTCCTGCCACAGCGACTCATACCGCCGCTTGAGCTCGTCGGCGATCTCGATCGGGTCCACCTCGGGCGGGAGCAGCTCGCCCGCCTGCAGGTCGAGCAGTTCGCCGCCGACCCGCTCGGTGGCCAGCTCCAAGTCATAACGGCGCTGCCCGTCGGTCAGGGACGGATGCTGCTCGCTGGTCTCGGCGTCGACCAGGTACGCCTCCAGTTTGCCCGCGTCGTGGCGGAACAGCGTGTTGGACAGCGAGCAGTCACCCCAGAAGAACCCGGACAGGTGCAGCCGGACCAGCAGTTCCACCAGCGCGTCCAGCAGCCCGTCGGTGGGCTGCAGGCCCCGTGGGTTGGAAAACACCGCCCGGTACGTCGTGGCGTAGCTGAGGAACTTGGTGACCAGGATCGCGTCCCCGTTGGGATTGCCCTGGTGCGCCTCATCCAGGTCGACCGCGATCCCGACCACCTCGACCGCGGGTATGTTCAGCTCGGCCAGCGCCCGGAGCAGCCGGTACTCGCGCCGGGCCAGCCGCTCGCTCAGCTCCTTGAGCGCGTAAAGCACGCCGTCGTCGTAGACGAAGCGGACCACGTGGCGCGAGATGCCCCGCTGGCGGATCTCGACGAGCCGCTCGTCCTGCCATTCGGCCAGCGGCTCTGACCACGGGAGGCTGAGCAATCCGGTCGCGTGGTCGGCGGGAGGCGTGAAAACGAACCGCACAGTAAGCAAGTGTCTCGTATCTCAGCGCGAGATCCACGCTCCGTTAGGTCAAAATCTCAATTTTCCCGAACGGACACTGCTACCCGCGGCCTAGCCAAGCTGGGAGGGCGTCATGTTGGCGCCGCTGATCACGACGGCGACGCGCTCGCCAGGCGCGGGCTTGTAGGCGCCGGCCAGCAGGGCCGCGATGCCGACTGAGGCGGCCGGCTCGGCGGCGATCCGGAGCGCCCGCCACAGGGCCTGCTGGGCGGCCAGGATTGAGGTGTCGTCGACGAGCACGACGTCCTCGACGTAGGACTGGGTAATGGGGAACACCAGGTCGCCGACGCGCCGCGGGGCCAGCGCGTCCGCCGCGATGCTGCCGGCCGGGGCGTCAGCCGGGGCGCCCTGGGCCCGCGCGTAGGACAGGGTGGGCGCGCCGTCCGGCTCGACCCCGATGACGCGCACGGTGCCCGCGAAATAGGAGGCGATACCCGCGATCAGCCCGCCGCCGCCGACAGGAACCAGCACGGTGTCCAGGTCACCGGCCTGGCCGGCCAGTTCGAGGGCGAGAGTGCCCTGGCCGAGCAGGGTCTCCCGCTGGTCGAAGGCGTGCACGTTCATCGCGCCGGAACTGGCCACCCAGGCCTGCGCGGCGGCCAGCGCGTCGGCATAGCGCTCGCCGCTGACGACCAGGTCCGCGCCGAGCGCGCGGATCCGCTCCACCTTGGCCGGGGCGGACACGGTGGGGACGAAGATCTTGGCGGGCACGCCCCGCCGGTGCGCGGCGTAGGCGACGGCCACGCCGTGGTTGCCGCCCGAGGCCGCGACCACGCCCGCGGCCGGGACGTCGCGCAGCAGCAGGTTCGCGAACGCACCGCGGGCCTTGAACGACCCGGCGCATTGGAGCTGCTCCAGCTTGAGCGTCGTCACCGGCGGGGCCGCCCCGGAGACCCCGGAGACCCCGGAGACCCCGGAGACCCCGGAGGCCCCGGAGGCCGCATCGAGCTCGCTGAGGTCGACCTGGATCACCGGGGTACGCCGAATGTAGGGCCGGATCGTCTCGTAGGTGCCGCGGATATCGTCACGGGAGATCACGTCAGCCAACATACCGGGGTCATCCCCCGGTGGCGGCGGGCCCGAGTCCGCGTTCCAGGGCGGAGATGACGTAGGGGCGCAGCTCCCGCGCGGAGATGATCCGGTCTATGGAACCGACCGCGAGCGCGCGCTTGACGGTGTGGATCCGGTCAAACTCGGCGGCGATCTCGGCGTGCTTGGCCGCGCCGACGCTCTCGCGGGCCTCGTTCAGCAGCGCGTCGACGCGGTCGGCGCCGCGGGTCGCCAGTTGCTCTCGCAAGGCTGTGACCTGCGGGTTCCGCTCGGTTCTGGCGGTGACCTCCCTGGCGAAGACCACGGCAGCGGCTGGGACCCCGCCGATGACCGAGGCGTGCGAGCCTTCCACGGCGGCGACCTCCATCCGGTCGTTGAGCCGCTTGGAGAACACGACGAACGCGCCACCGTGGTAGCGGGAAATGACCACGAACACGATCGGGCCGTCGAAATTGGTCACCGCCCGGCCGATTTCGGCCCCGTACTCAAGCTGGCGGCGCCGCATGGACTCCGGCGACCCGTCGAATCCGGACAGGTTCGCCAGTATCACGACAGGCCGGTTGCCGCTGGCGGCGTTGATGGCCCGGGCGATCTTGCGCGACGACTGCGGGAACAGTGTTCCTGGAGTCCATACCGGCGGTCCGTCAGAGGGGATGTATCCCTGCCGGGGGAGGGACCGCGACTCGACGCCGAGCAGGCAGACCGGGATGCCGCCGAAACTGGTATCCCAGACCACGGCGTTCTCCGCCTCGTGCCAGTGGTCCCACCGCTCCAGCGGCTCACAGTCGGCGTCCGCGACCGCGCGCAGCACGGTCCTGATGTCGAAAGGCTTCTTGCGGTCGGGATTGTGCTCGGCGGAGAAGATATCCCCGACCGTAGTGAATTCCGTGTCCGCCATCGCCGGATGGGGTGCGAGCCGCACGTCGCGGTCGAACGGATCCGCGGTCGCACGCCGGCGTGGCGCACCTTCGCCAGGCACTACATAGGTGAGTTCATAGTGCCGCAGCAAGATGGCGCACGCGGCGGCGAGCGTCGAGGCGGAGTACTGGGCCTGCCCGTTCGGTCCCATGATCCGGTCCAGACCGCCAATCCCGGCATTGTCCTCAGCGGAGACGCCGCCGGAAACGTCCAGCGCACGCTTTCCCGTCAGCACCATGGCGCTGGGCGAGGTCATGATCAGGATGCCCCGCGTATGCATGAGCATGCTGGACTCCGCGTTCCAGTACGACTGCGCACCGACGTTGATGCCCGTGACGATGATGTTCAGCTCGCCGCCCGCCTGAGTGAACCTGACGATCCGGCGCAGCGAGGACGCCACCCAGTCCAAGTTCTCCGTGCCGCTGTCCATCGCGATAAGCGCTCCGGAGGACACCGTGAACCACTCGACGGGCAGCCGCAGCCGCTCGGCCATGTCGATCGCCGCGGTAACACGCCTGCACTCCTCCTCGGCGAGCGATCCGAGCCGCGTGGTCGGATCACCGAAGATGGCCATCCGGCGCATGCCCTCGGGAACCGCCTCGGTGTAACTGGTGATCAGTCCCGTGATCACGCTCGCGGTATGCTGCCCGAACGGGCGGTCGACCGGCTCGAGGCCCCCGTCGGGACCGAGGTCGTACTCCGTGAAGGCACCTGCGGGGAACTCAGAGTGCATCCCTGCGGGCGAGGCGATCATAGTGATGATCTCGTGCGGGTGCGGTGCCCCGTAACGGTGCGCCCGGAGGACCCGGCGCTGCAGCGGCGTGATCGAGGGGACAGGATCGCCGCCCGGCGGAAGCTCCGAGATCTGCATGCTGCCCGAGTCCAGCCCGGTGATCTGGACATTGACCTCCCGGTGGTGGTCACTATCGGGCACGCGCACTCGCAGCCTGATCTCCTCCAGCCTGGCGCCGACGGCGAGGGGGAGGAGACGGTGGATGATCCCGGGCCAGTCTCGCCGCGGCAGGTCGAACGTCGGCCGGACGTGCAGCACGATCTGGTTGAGTTCGGGGCGGCTGCCGTCAGAGATCCGGGTCATCTCCTGGCGGATCGCTGCCAGTGCCTGCAGGCCCATCAGCTCCAGGTACGCCACGGACACGATGCGGCCTGCCTTGTCCCGTACCACGGTGATGTCACGCACCTCCGCGAACGCGAACAGCCTCACATCGCCCGGGTTGTCATGGGCTATTCCGCGGAATAGGTAGATGTCCTCGGCCGAACGCAGCCGTTCCAGGGAAAAGCTGGCGAGTTGCCCGAGCTCGATTCGTTCGGCCACCATCGGGTGCAGGTTGCGGTACAGCCGTTCTTCAGTGAGGGCGCTGTGGGCGCGGGTAAAGGAAAGATGGTGTGTCCGGTAATGTTCGGGACCGCCGTACGCGTCACTGGTGACTGTCACGTTCACGCGGCGTACCTGCTGCCCGAACGGGCAGGCGGCCAGCGCGGAGCCGATCTCGCCCGCGAGCGCCTCAATGTCCGGTATCGGCCCGAGACGCCAGGTGATGACATCAACTGTCACTCGCGCCTCCTCGACGGTCTCCGCGACGTGGGCGGCGACTGCCTCCAGGGAGGCTGGCAGCGTCCCGAACGGTACGTATGTGACCAGGAGGTGACACGGCGTGCCGCCCTCGACAAAATCAGCGGTGCCGGCCAGCTGGCCACCGAGGTCTGCCACCCCAGTGTGCCGCAGGGCCCGGCGTTCGTAGTACCGGCGCACGTACACGTCGAGGATGACTTTCCGCAACGGTACGTCAGCCGTCCGCCATCGGCGGAGCAGAAGTCCGCGCACGAGCTCAGGGCACTCGACGAGTTGCCGAATGAGCTTGTCCCGGTCGGCTCGGCTCGGGTCCGCCGCCAGGTCGTCCAGATGACGGTTCGCGTTGGCGTACACATGCGCGGTCAGTCGCCGGGACGCGGGCTCGTCGAAGAGCCGGAAGCGAACATCCCTGGCGAGGTCGGACACGGCAGGGCAGCGGGAGCGCGTGGTGACGGCCAGCCGGTCGACAAGATCCTGCAGCCCGCTGCTGTGGCCGAACTCGTCGCGATATCGTAGCCATCTGCGGAGGATCACCGTCACCGCCGGCGCGAGCTCGCCGACGCGCGCGAAGGAACGAGACATCCAGAACGCGGCCTCATAAGCACCGGCACCGTTCCGCTCCCTGGTCAGGACGTACCGGGCGAGGACGGCGCGCAGCGGCTCGCGGAGGTCGTCGGCCAGGTCGGCTTGCTCGGGGGTGAGCCGTCGCGTCCCGGTCGCCAACTGCCCCGCATTCTCAGGATGCAGCCAGCAGAGCGCGCTGACGTCCGCAAACTGTGCGAGAAACTCGCACTCCGCCGCGAACAGGCCCGGCTTATCCGCTGGGCCGGCGGCGCCGAGCCCGCTCTGAGCGGCGAGGTGCTGCTCGACCGCGTCTGCCGCGGGGTCGAAACCGAGCAGATAACTGCTCAGCCCCGCGTACACGTCATTGGCCTTGCGTGCCGCCGGCAGTCCGGTGAGGACGGAATCTGCGCCGCCGGGGGCCGACGTCCCGCGGATCATGAACATCGGGTCGCCTGGCGCGACCTGCATGCCCGCGCTGACCCGCAAACCGGTGACCGTCCCGTGGAGATCCGCGGTGATCGTGGTCTCCATCTTCATGCTTTCCAGCAAGACCAGCGGATCACCCGCCGCTACCTCGTCGCCTTCGGTGATCATCACCGCACTGACGAACGCAGGAAAGCGGGCGTGAACCATGTCGTCGTTGTCGAGGTACACGCGGTGGCTGGCCGCGTCATCGATGTCGACGGTGAACGAGACGCCCGCCGAGGAGGTGGTGACGCGGTGCGCCCGCTCGCCGCACGCGACCCGCCGGTGCGGCCCGTCACGGTCAGTGACCTTGAGCTCGGCGATGCCGTCTCCGCCGTCCACCAGGTAGGTGTCCGGGCCTGTCCTGAAGACGGAAACCCGGTACCTGTCGCCGCGGTAGTGCAGCGACACCTGATGCCCCGCCCGCCGCGGAAGCTCGGCCCGTCCTCGCAATGCCGACTCGTGAAACGCGGCCACGTCCGCGGCGTGACCTGAGTCGTACGATTCAACCGCGGCCACCGCCACCGCCAGCGGATCCCGGTGCGGCAGGTGGCCGGCCGCGGCGACAAGCCGGTCCAGCCACCGGTTGTCGACCGGCCCTGCGGTCAGCTCGGGCTGGCGGAGGAGCCCGAGCAGGAAGGCCCGGTTGGTGGCACCTCCCTCGATCAAGACCACGGTGCCGGACAGTGCCTGCCGGAGCCGGTCCAGGGCCTCCTGCCGGTCGTGGCCCCAGGCCACCACCTTGGCTATCATCGAGTCGAATTCGGCGGGGATCCGGTCGCCTTCCGCGATTCCTGAATCGACCCGGATACCCGGGCCGGCCGGCGGCCGCCACACGGCGACCCGGCCCGGAGCCGGAGCGAAGCCCTGCTCGGGATCCTCGGCGCAGAGCCTGGCCTCGACCGCGTGCCCGCGAGGCACAGGCGGCTTGTCCGCGAGCCGCTCGCCATCCGCGATCCGCAGCTGGAGCTTGACCAGATCGACACCGGATGCCGCCTCGGTGACCGGATGCTCCACCTGCAGCCGGGGATTGACCTCGAGGAACCAGAACTGCCCGGTATCGGGATCGCTGAGGAACTCGACCGTGCCCGCGCTGCGATAGCTGGCCGCCCGGGCGATGCGGATCGCGGCGGCGCGGAGCGCACGCTCGTCGGCGCCTTCGGCGGCTGACTCCTCGATCACCTTCTGGTTGTGCCGTTGCACGCTGCAGTCCCGGCACCCGACCGCCCATGTGGTGCCCCAGGCATCCGCGAGGATCTGAACTTCGATGTGCCTGGCCAGCGGGACGAGCTTCTCGCAGAAGACGGTCGGGTCGCCGAACCCAAGCTCGCCCTCGGCGCGCGCGTCGGCCAGCGCGGTGGCCATCCCGGCCGCCTCGGTCACCATCCGGATGCCCCGCCCGCCGCCGCCGGCTGCGGCCTTCAGCATGACCGGGTAGCCGAGGCGTGCCGCCCAGCCGACGGCGGAAGCGGCATCGGCGACCGGGCCGCCGCTCCACGGGATGACCGGCACCCCGGCCCGCTCGGCCAGTCGCTTGGCCGCCATCTTGTCACCGACGAGCCGGATCGTCGCGCCGTCCGGCCCGATAAACGTGATTCCCGCGGCGGCGCACGCTTCGGCGAACGAAGCGCGCTCGGAGAGCAGGCCCCAACCGACCCATGCCGCGTCGGCATGAGCCTTCACCATGGCGTTGATCACGCGCTCTTCGTCGAGGTAGGTGGCCTGGTGATGACCCGAAGGATCGGTGTAGCCTGCCGCGCCCAGGCACACGGCCTCATCGGCGCGGCGTACGAACCAGGCGTTCGCGTCCGGCTCCGTGTAGAGCGCGATCGTGGTGATCTTCGGCCGGCCTGCCTGGTTGAGTTCGGCGACCGCGGCCAGGACCCGTATCGCCGCCTCGCCACGGTTGACGATCGCCAGCCGCTTGATGGCCACGACTCAATCCTGCCCGGTCCCGCTTCGCCCGGGGAGCAGGCAGAGCGCGAGCACGGCCGCGCCGAGGACCACGGCGGCAGCGGTGAGCAACCCGAGATCCATCCCGCTGACGAACGCCGAGCGGGCAAGACGGGCCAGGTGCGAGCCGGTCACGCCGCCGACATGCTGGGCGACGCCGAAGGCGCCGCCGATCCCGCCGAGGATAGTGTTCTCGATCTGGGCCGGCAGCCGGTAGGACGCCAGCGGCGGGATCATGCGGTCCTGGTAACGGGTTGACAGCAGGCTGCCGATGATAGCCACTCCGAGCGCGCCGCCGAACTGCATGGATGTGCCGCTGGTCGCGGAGCCGACACCAGTGTCCCCGCTCGGAAGTGATCCCATGACCGATCCGGTCGCGGACGGCAGGATCATGCCGGTCCCGATGCCAATCATGATCATCCCGGCCAGCGTCCCCGTATAACTCGTGCCGACGGAGGCGGTGGAAACCTGCCAGAGGCCGACCGCGATGAGCAGCAGCCCCGCCGACGCGGTCCACTTGGCGCCGACCACCCGGACGGCCGCAGTGGACAGCGGCGCGACGAGTGCGATCCCTCCGGCCACCGGGAGCAGGCGCACTCCGGCCTCCAGCGGCGTAAAGCCGAGCTGGAACTGCAGGAACTGAGTCAGCAGGAACAGCGACCCAAGCAGCCCGAACATGGCCAGGCCCACCGCGGCTATCGCGATGGTGAACTGCCGGCGCCGGAAGAACCCGAGGTTCAGCATCGGGTGCGAGCACACCCGCTCCCAGACGGCGAAGAGCCCAAGCAGCGCAAGCCCGCCGCCACCCGCGCCCAGGACTAGGGCTGATGACCAGCCATGGCTCGGCGCCTCGATCAGGGCCCACAGCACGATCCCGAGACCGGCCATGGACAGCAGTGCGCCGGCCGGGTCGGGGCGCTTGGCCGCCGGGTTCTTCGAGCCGGGAACAAGCGGGAGCGCGAGGGCCACGGCGATCACAGCGATCGGGACATTGATGAGGAAGACCGACCCCCACCAGAAGTGCGTGAGGAGAACGCCGGCGACGATCGGGCCGAGGCCGATCCCGAGCCCGCTCGTCGCTGACCACAAGCCGATCGCCAGCTGCCGCTCCCGGTACCCGGTGAACATGCTGGTGATAATGGCCAGCGTGGACGGCATGATCAGAGCCGCCCCGACACCCATGCTCGCCCGCGCGGCGATCAGCATCCCCGTCGAGCCGGAGAAGGCAGCCCAGCTTGACCCGCCGCCGAAGGTGATCAGGCCGGCCAGCAGGGTGAGCTTGCGGCCGACCCGGTCGGCGACGCTGCCCGCGGTGAGCAGCAGGCCGCCGAAGACGAGCGCGTAGGCGTCAACGATCCACTGCAGGTCTGTGGACGTCGCGTGCATACTCCGTACCAGAGTCGGCAGCACCACGTTAAGCACCGTGTTGTCCAGGGTCACGATCAGCAGAGACAAGCAGAGTACCGACAGCGCGAGCCAGCGGCGTGGGAACGCGCCGGGCGTCTCCGGCACCAAGGCGCCCTCCGGAGCCAGCGGCACGGGAATGGGCGGCGTCACCGGATGAACATCTTGTCCGCGCGGCAGCAGCCGCGAAATGTGATAGTTCATGGTGCTTTCCCCTCTAGCGGCTCGCCGAGCGAGTAACACGCCGCCGCGGCAATTAATTGCTGGCGGAGCTATTTAGCTCAATTTCGGCGGCCGGTTCTTTCGTCAGCATAGCGGGTGATTCCACTGCCTTCTTCACGGCCTGCAAGAAGATGATAGCGTCCCGGCCGTTGATAAAGCGGTGGTCGTATGCCAGGCCGATATTCGCGACAGCGCGGGCACCTGTCTCGGCGTCGGCTTCGCGCTGGGTGCCCGCCAGGGCGAGCGCGCAGGTCTGCCCGGGCTGAATGATCGGGATGGCCAGTACGATATCCGCCTCGTTGTGCAGGGTAAGGGTTATATTCCCGTCCGCGAGGGCATTCGCCCTGAATGTGCCTGAGGCGGCCGTGAGCCGGAATCCGGTGAGCACCTCGGCGATTTCTGCCAGACTTAGCTGGGTCGCGTTCTTGACCACCGGAACGTAGAGTCCCTTGCCGACGTCGATGGTCACGCCTACGTTCGGCTCGTCAGATAGCCGCGCCGTGTATTCGTCTATCGGCGATGCGAAGAACAGCGGGAATGCGGAGTGCAGCGAGGAAACCACCGTGACGAGCAGTTCCGGCAGCCCCAGGAGCTTTCTCAGCAGCCGGGCCTGCCGCCGCGCCTCGACTTGCGCCGCGCCCACGTCGACCTTAACCACGGTGTAAGCGGACGGGATCGTGGCGTGCGAGCGTATAACCGTCTTGGCCACCGCCCGCTGCGCGGCAGATAGTTCCTGAGTCGAGGAGGCCTTGCCGCCGGCCCCGAGCCGTTCGATGTCCGCCTGCCTGACGACCTTGACGCCGAGGCGCCGTACCACGTCGAGGCCGACCCCGGACCTTTCCATCAGCGCGCGGGCGGGCGCGGTGATGATCAGCCCGTCGTCGTCACCTCGATCGGCGGCGTCAGGCCGGGCGACGCGCGCAGTCTCGGCGAGCCTGGGCGAGCCCGGCTCGAATACCTGCCCGATCATCGATCCAGGTGCGCAACTCGCGCCGGCCGCAATGGCGTGCCTGAGCACACCAGCCTCGGCGCAGATGACGTCCGCGTCCGCCTTCGAGGTCTCGATCGTGGCCAGCGCATCGTCCGGCTTGACTGGCTCGCCGTCGCCGACAAGCCACTCGCTCAATATATATTCATCGTCGTTGTTGTTCAGCTTGGGAACGCGGATATCAGCCATGAAAACTCCCCGCGACTGCCTGGCTGATGGTGCTGTCACGCACAATGACCCGGCGCTCGAGGTGCGCAGCGGTCGGTATGATGCTGTCGGCCGAGTGGATTAGCGTGACTGGTTGCTTGAGTTCCTTCCATATCCGGCTGTGCACCTGCTGGGCGACCTCGCTGCCCCATGTCCCGCCCGCAGTGCTTTCTTCTGCCACGAAGATAGCGGTCGTTTGGCGCAGTGCCGGAAGAAGTGGTTCTGCATTGAACGGGTAGAGCCGGGCAGGTACGAGCAGCGTGCAGGAGATCTCGTGCTCGAGCAGAAGATCGCGCATGGCTTTCAGCGTCCGGTATACCATGCCGCCAGGGGCGATGATCACGCAATCCGTGGCGTCGGGATCATCGAAGAACACTCTGGCTATATCGGTGCCAGGAAACGGGAAGTCATATGAGAAAAGATCATCCGCCCGTCCGTCAGCGAACATTTGCTGGGTGTAGAGGATTTTGTCCTCGAACAACATGGCGGGCGTCGCGCGTGACAGGATGCCGGAAATCAGCTCCGCATTGTCGTGACAGGGGGAGATCTCGTACAACGACAGTCCGGGAGCACCGATGAAGTGCTTTTGCAGGCTCTGGCTATGCGTCGGTCCGTAACCGCGGCCTGCCCCGGTGGGGCAGCGGACAAGCAACGGCAAGGCCAGGTGCCTGCCATACATCGTCACTGACTTGCTGGCGAAGTTAACCAGCTGGTCAAACGCCAGGGCAGTGAAGTCGGAGAACATGATTTCCGCGATCGCGGGCGTGCCCACGATCGCCATGCCCGCCGCGACGCCGACGAGGCCGCTCTCACTGATAGGAGTCGTCAGGATGCGGTCGGGAAAACGATCGGAAAGCCCCTTGGTTATCTTGAAGGCGCCACCGTAGGGATCGAGAACATCTTCCCCGAGGAGATGGAGATCCTGGTTTGACTCGAACACCGCATGCAGGGCGGCATTGAGGTTCTCGGCGACTCTCATAGATTGTCCCATGTGCTGTCCGGCCGGGCCGCCACCTCGGTGGCGGTCTCATCGATCAGCGCACGCATCTCGCCGTCATGGGCCGCGAACTGCGCCGGGTATTCCGCCGCGTAACGGGTGTACCAGTCGTGCTCGGCGACGCGGCGCATCTGCTCAGGGGACCGGGAGTCGTCCCCCTTGCTGTGCGGTCCGAGGCGGTAGGTGGCGAACTCGATCACCAGGGGTTCGCCGCGGCTCCTGACCCGGTCCAGCAGGGGAGCCAGGTCGACCCTGATCCGGTTGATATCCGTTGATTCTGTCCGGTAGTGGCTGACGCCGAAGGCTTTTGCCCGGCCCGCGATCGTGCCGGCCAACTCCTTGGTGGTCGGCGTAGTCTGCGCGATGCCGTTGTTTTCGACCACGATCGCCAGCGGGGCGCCCCAGAGCTCGGCCATGTTCAGCGCCTCGTACACCGATCCTTCCCCCCAGGTCCCGTCGCCGATGTATGCGCAGGCCAGCTGGCCATGTTCGGATCGCTTCAACGCGAGCGCGACGCCGGTGGCCACCGGCAGGCTCTCGCCCTGCACGCCAGTGGACAGGTAGCGGTCACGGAAAATGTGCTGGCTGCCTCCCACTCCGTTGCACACCGCGCCGTCACGTCCCATGATCTCGGCCAGCAGTCCGCAGGGATCGCGGTGCCTGGCCAGGTAATGCCCGTGGCCGCGATGGTTGCTGAAGACGAAGTCGCGCATGTCAAGGAGGGCGCTCATGGCGACGGGGATGTACTCTTGCCCCAGGCTGGTATGTGTCGTCCCGTTGAGTTCGCCCAGCTCGAACAGGCTGAGCAGCTTCCGCTCGAAATGGCGGATCATCAGCATCAGCCGCAGGTCATCATCCGCGAGCGGGGAAAGCCCGGCATCGGCAACTGAGTCCGTGGTGAGCGTGCTCATCACGATCGGGTCTCCTGGCCGGCTCGCGAGGCCGCGATGAAGCTGGCCAGGCCGCGCACCGTGGTGGCATCGAAGAAGACCTCGACCGGCACCGCGGCACCTAGATCATCCTGGATGGCCACGATCAGGTTCAGGATCATTATCGAACGATTCACCAGGTCTGGGAGCGTCTCCTCGGGGGCTACGGACTCGAGCCCGAGCACGTCCTGCACGATCTGCTGAAGGCGCTTGATGAGAACCGGGTCGAGCTGATCGTCATGGAGTTGCTGGTCGCTGGGCCGTCTGCCGGGCATCTGACTCACTTGCTTTCTTTATCTGTACTGGGCATCTCCACCGCATAGCCGCCTTTGATCCACTTGCTCGTCTCCACGCTGATGCCGATGGCGCGATTTCCGGGCAGAAGACGGGGGATGAGCTGCTCTAGCTGGAAGAAAGGAATCGCATTCGTGGTGTTCCCGATCTCTTCTACCCGGCTGATCACGCTCGCGGTCCGCGCGTCGAGCTGCTCCACGACCCGCGCGGTCATCTTCGCGGACAACTGCGGCGGGAGCAGGAAGTCCACCTCGCTCTTCTTCCAGTCCAGGAAATCGAGCAGATCCTGGAATGCCGCGACTGCCATCGCGGGCACTGATTCTTCGATGACCTTGAAGTCCTCGGAAACAGGCTCATGGGTTTTCTTGAGGTCGGCCAGCCCGAACCACTCGACAATCTGGCCGGGCGGCCGGCCAAGTCCGAGCATCCGGACAAAGGCCTGGCGCAAAACTGGAGTGCCTGGGACTGGGTCGGTGGTGAGCACCGCCGCTCCCGCGCCGTCGCCGAACAGCATGGCATTGACGTGCAGGCCCGCGGACGTATCATTGGGGTCGATATCGAGGTCCAGGTGTTTGGCGATGGAGTCTCCGCCAAGGACAAGTGCCGTCCGGTACTGGCCACTGCGCAGCAGCTGTATAGCCAGATCCAGGGCCTGGATCGCGCCGGTGCATCCGGCCTGAAGCTGATAGGTAGGCAGGTCGTTTATGCCGAGCCGGTCAGCGATGAGATTGACCGTCGCCGGCATCAGCATATCTGGCATGGCAGCGCCCATGACCGCAACGTCGATGCTGCCAGGATCCACCCCGGCCTTTTCGAGCGCACGACGGCCCGCCAAGGTGCCCATGTCGGTAAGCGTTTGCTTGCGCTCGCCAGACTCGATGTCGATGGCGAAATGCCGGGACTTCGTCCCGACGAATATATCGATCCACTCCTCCCATGCTTGCGGCAAGCCGAATCGGCGTATCAGCGTGGCGTTGTCGATGAGCGGACCTGGTAGCTCGGTACCTACGGCCAGGATGTGGATGTCGGCCTGATTCATGGTGATGCCTCTCAGTATTTAATTCAGGTCCTCGGCGGGCCTAGGCGGCGTCCGCCGCGGGATCTGCAGGCACTTCGGCCGCAGGTGCGGGCGTCTGGGCAAGGAGCTGATCGTAGATGTGGTCGGCGATCCCGGCGACGGTAGCGCCCTGCAGGAGGAGGATGAGCTTCGGCGCGACGCCGAACGCCTGCTCGATCCGGATCTTCAGCTCCAGGGCGATCATGGAGTCAAGGCCGAGCTGGTTGAGCGGGACAGTCTGGGGAACCTTTTCCGGCGCCAGCCGCAGGACTCCTCCGATCACCTCAGCGCATCTGTCGGCGATGATGCGGTGATGATCCTCGGGAGGGGCGGCGGCGAGCCGCTCCGCGATCGTTATGTCCCCGGCCGCGGCATCGCTCGCGGCGTGGTCGTCCTCCTGGCCCAGGTGCATGATGAGCCGCGGTTCGACGGCGTAGTGCGCGATGACGGTCGGCCAGTGCGCGGAGCTCACGACTTGCTGTACTTCGGAGGAGCCGAGAAGCTCCTCGAAGATCTTGACGCCGGTCCGCTCCGGGATCAGGTCCATGCCGCGCTCCTCGAAAGCGGACTGGAGCTTGAGATGAGCGATCATGCCGGTGTCCCACGGTCCCCAGTTGACCGCCAGCGCGGGCAGCCCCCGGCCCCGCCGGTAGTGCGCCAGGCTGTCCATGAAGGCGTTTCCCGCGGCGTAGTTACCCTGGCTGGTCGTCACCACAAGCGAACTCACCGAGGAGAAGAGGACGAAGAAGTCGAGCGGTTCATCCGCGAATGCCTGGTGCAGGGACCACGCGCCGAGAACCTTGGGCCGCAGCACCTGGTCCAGTTGATCCTTCGTCATCCGGACCATGATCTGGTCCTGCACCGTGCCAGCGGCATGGATGATTCCGCGGACCGGCGGCAGGTTCTGATCGCGACGTTGCTTGATGAAGGCGCCGAGCGCGGCGGAGTCCGCGGTGTCGAGGCTGACCGTCTCGACGATGGCGCCAAGTTCCTCGATGTCCCTGACGGCCTCTATCCTCGCGGCATGAGGGTCGGTCGGCGGCAGGCCGGCCCAGGTGCTCCGCGGCGGAAGTGCCGTCCGGGCCAGGAGCACGATCCGCCGCGCCCCGCGCTCGGCCAGCCATCGGGCGAAGAGCAGGCCGAGGGATCCCAGGCCTCCGGTGATCAGATAGCTCGCGTCGGTGCGGACGGTGTACGGCACGCTGCCGGACTCGCGCGGTGACGGCTGGAGCCGCGCGACGAGGCGCTGGCCGGCCCGCCAGGCGAGTTGATCTTCATCGGCGGCGGTCAGGACCAGTTCGGTCACCAGCGCCTGCACGTCGTCCAGCGGCCGGTCCGGATCGAGGTCCATCATGCGGGTCCGCAGCGCCAGCGATTCCTGCTGAAGGACACGTCCCATGCCCCACAGCGGCGCCTGGAGCAACCCGGCCGCCGCCATCCGGCCATGGACCGGCTGCGCGCCGACGGTGACGATGGTGAGCGGCCACGACAGGTCCTCCGCGTCGAGGGCCTGCACCAGGTCGAGAACCGACGTGACGTTGTCCTCTACCGCCGCCGACAGGCGGTCGCCGGTCAACTCCGCGACGGAGACGTCGGCCGGTGACAGGTGGATAATGCCCCGCACCGGCAGGTCCGCGCGATCGGCGACAGCCCGCATGACGCGCTGGAGGTCCTGGCGTTCGCCCGGTCTGATCGCGAACTCGTCGGGGCCTTCGGCAGCGAACTCCGGGCCTGGTCGTACCACGACAACGGAGTGCCCGGCGGAACCAAGCCGGCTGACCACGGCGTCACCGATAGCACCGCGATCAGCGAGCACCAGCCACCTACCCGCGGCGGCGCCCTGGCTGCTCTCCTCGTCCGTGATCCGAGCCGGCTCCCAGTTCATTTCGTACAGCCACCGGCTACCCAGCCGCGCCCGCACTTGCTGGCCCTCTCCGACGAGCCGTGCGCGGAAGCCCAGGACTTCGATGACGGCCCGGCCATCATCGGTCATGAGCACGGCGTCACCGGCGATCTCGTCGCCGGCGGTGGCAGTCGCCCTGGCGTACACCCAAAGCGCCGCCCCGTCGGGACGGCCGTGCACGATGATCTTGTCTACGCCCACCGGTAGCAGCGCCGCGTTCGGATCGGCCGGCCGGGCCGCGAACGGGAGCAGCATCTGGAAGCAGCCGTCGAGCGCGATCGGGTCGATCACCAGGTCATCGCCGGAGTTCACGGCGAGCGCATCGGGTGTGTACTGGCCAACCGCTTCGCGCTCCCCGACCCAGAGCCCGGCGATGGGCCGGAAGCTGGGGCCGTAGTCGAATCCACGCTGCCTGATGGTCTGGTAAAAGCGGGCCCCGTCCCATCGTTCGCGGCATCGTGCGCGGATCGCGTCGAGGTCGAACTCGGGTGCGGACACGGCGGCTGGTGCCAGCCGCGCGGAGGCATGACGCGCCCAGTGCTCGCTGCCGGGCTGGCAGCCGTAGATCGCGACCTGCCCAGTCGCGCGGTCCACGGTGGTGTCGAGCATGTACGCGGTACCCGGATGGAAGATGACGGGCGCCTCGAACCGGATTCCTTCGGCCACACAGTGGGGCGTGCCGAACAGCGAACGGCTGGCGGCGAGCGCCATCTCCACGTAACCCGCTCCGGGGAAGAGGTTGGCGTCCATGACGCGGTGATCGGCGATATAGGCCGGACGGCTGCCATCCAGACGCCTGCGCCAGGTCGGCAGCGGTTCGTCACGGCGAGCGCCGAGGAGGGGGTGCTCGAGTTCCCCGAGCCGGTCCTGGCGGGTGGCGACGGCTTCCTTCCAGTACCGCTCGCGCTGCCACGGGTATGGTGGCAGCGGCCCGAAGGAACTGGCCGGATAGAAGGCGCTCCAGTCGGGCGAGAAGCCCGCGACGTACAGCTCCGCGCAGGAGTGCGCCAACGTCACGGAGTCCGCTTCCTTGCGGTTCAGCGAGGACACCGCGAACCCGGGCCGGCCCCGCGAGCCGAGGCACTCGGTGAGTGCGCGGCTGATCGTGGGGTGCGGGCCGACCTCCACGAAGGCCGTGATGTCGTTGTCGATCATCGCCAGGGCGGCTTCGGCGAACCGGACGTGCTCGCGGATGTTGCCCCACCAGTAAGAGGCGTCGTGGACCGCGTCGGTGACCAGGTCACCGAAGACGGTCGAGTAAAGCGGCATGGCCGGCGGCAGCGGGGCTATCCCGGACAAGGACTCCCGGGCTTCTGCCTCGAGCGGGTCCATCGCGGGACTGTGGAACGGCACCATTCCTGGCACGAACCGGCAGAACACGTCTTCCTGCTCGAGGGCGTCCCTGACTTCCTCGAGGTCAGGAACCAGGCCCACAAGCGCCACCGAGGTAGGGCTATTGACCGCCGCGAAGGAAAGCCGCCCGTCTGCGACGCCGGGCAGCTCAAGCGCGCGATCCTCGGGAATGGCCACCGCGAGGAGGCGGCCCTGGCCGGTGGTCAGGTACTGCAGCCGGGCCCGGTGGTAGATAACCGTGGCCGCGTCGTCGAAGGTGAGCGCGCCGGCCACGTAGGCCGCCGCGATCTCTCCCGCGCTGTGCCCGAGGACGGCCTCTGGCCTGATGCCGAGCGACGACCACACTTCGGTGAGCCCGACCTGGAGCGCGAAGTTAGCCGGCTGGGAAATCCACGTCTCTCCCATCCGGCTCGCCGTTTCCGGGGCAAGCAGCTCGTCGGTGAGGGACCAGCCGCCGAGTTGGCGGAACGCGGCGTCGCACCGGTCGATCACCTCGCGGAAGACCCGGTTTGTCTGGAGCAGTTGTCGCCCCATCCCCCACCACTGCGGGCCCATGCCGGTGAAGACGAAGGCGAGCGGCGAGCCGGACGGCGGATCCGAGGACACATGGATGGCCGGATGCGGCTGGCCCGCGTGCGCGCTCTCTAGTCCGTCACGAAGTTCTTGCAGGCTGTCCGTGACTACGGCGAGCCGGGCTTGCCGGTGGTGGGTACGGCGGTGCGCGGTAGCCGACGCTATCGCGGTCGCCGACTTCATCGGCTGCATTGTCTCGGCGTACCGGCCGGCGAGTTCGGCGAGCGCGTCCTGGCTGCGGGCGGATACAGGAAAGACGGCAGGCAACGGATCGGCGATCCGGCGGCCTGAACCACCGCTCTCGTCGCGTTCGGCCAGGCCAGGCTGGTAATCTCCATTCGGCTGGGGCACGCTTTCCAGTACCACATGCGCGTTGGTTCCGCCGAACCCGAACGAATTGACAGCAGCCCGCAGCACGCCGTCATGCTCGGTGAAGGAACGGCCGGCGGTAGGAATATTCAGTTGCAAGGCTGACAGGTCGATCGCCGGGTTCGGTGTGGTCAGGTGAATCTGCGGAGGTACCTGATGATGCGTGAGGCAGAGCACGGCCTTGATGAGGCCCGCAGCGCCGGCCGAGGCCTCGAGGTGGCCGATGTTGGCCTTAACCGAGCCGACGACGCACCGCTCCGCTGGCGGCCGGCCCGAGCCGCGGCCGTAGACCTCACCGATGGCGTTGACCTCGATCGGGTCACCGACTTTCGTCCCGGTGCCGTGGGCCTCCACGAAGGCGATGGACGAAGCGGGAGTACCGGCCTCGGTAAGCGCGGTGCGCATCGCCCGCTTCTGGCTCTCGCCGTTGGGCACGGTGATGCCGTTGGTATGCCCGTCCTGGTTGACGGCCGTCCCCCGGATGACGGCATGGACACGATCGCCATCCCGCAGCGCGTCACTAAGCCGCTTGAGGAACACGATGCCGGATCCCTCGCCTCGGACATAGCCGTCAGCGCGCGCGTCAAACGACCGGGAATTGCTCGTGGGAGAGAGGAAACCGCCCTGGGACGCGGCGATCGTGAAGTTCGGGGCGAGCATGAGGCTCACGCCGCCGGCGAGGGCCATGCTGCTTTCACCCGACCACAGTGAATGGCAGGCGAGATGAATAGCGACAAGAGAGGAAGAGCACGCCGTATCAAGAGCCATGCTCGGCCCGGTGAGATCGAAAGCATGCGAGATGCGGTTCGCGAGCAGTGTCATGACGACGCCGGTCGCGGTGTGGGGTCCCACGGTGGAGCGGTCAGTTCCGGCAAGCTGCAGCTGGCTGTAGTCGAGGGTGAATCCGCCGATGAAGACGCCGGTGGCCGAGCCGGCCAGCCGCTCGAGCGGCGTCCCCGAGTTCTCGAGCGCCTCCCAGGTGACTTCGAGCAGGAGTCGCTGTTGGGGGTCGATGTGATCGGCCTCTCGTGGCGAGATCCCGAAGAATGCCGCATCGAACTCATCGACCGGACAGGTAAGAAAACCGCCGCGGTGAACGCGGCTGGTGCCGGGGCTGAGGTCAGGATCGTAGAATTTTTCGACATTCCAGCGGTCATGAGGAATGTCGACAAGACCGTCACCGCCGGCCGTCAGGAAATCCCAGTAGGATTCAGGATCGTTAACTCCGCCAGGGAATCTGCACCCGATGCCGACGACGGCGACGGGCTCGAATTTCCCGGGATATTGGGTGGCTGAAGGAGAACCTTCTTTATACATGACATCCCCACGTGAGCAATCAAGGCGAAATGGGCCTGGCGGTGTCGGAATTGACATCCCTTGAGGCGTAGATCATGAATCTGACCAGTCAAGATCCATTGAAGCACCACGGCTGGTCAGTGTGATCGCGCGGTCGTGGCGGAAATCCTGCTATGCCTCCTTATGACTGGGAGTCTACAAGCGGGATGCGCGAAAAGGAAGAGTCCTATTGAAGAAAAGGACCATGATCCCGGCTGGCCGGGCCTTGATCATTTAAGGCTGCGCCTGCTCTCTCGCCTGGCTGTCGATTGTTTTACTAAAGCGAGGCGGCTTAAAGCCTGGTCAGGGAGCCGTGGAGTTAAGAGCCTGGGCTTATGGGCTGGGCTATTGGCTCCTGTCTGGACTTCTTGTGCCGTTTCCATGCTGTTTCCGTGCCGTTGCAGTTGCCGTACCAGGGGGCTCTCGTTCTTCCCTGCCCCCTGCCGTAAGTATTCGGAAATCGCGTGACGGCCTGGAGGATCTGCCCAGCTCAGCGCCGAAATGACACGACAGGCACCACAGGACTTCCGAATAGTTACACCCTGCCGGTGATTTATGACTTAATCAATTTAAGTGATAATAGAGATCGATCGACGATTTTTAACCTTCAGGAAACTTAAAGTTAATTAACCGCTGATGTGCCGGCCGGGACGTTGCTGACTCAGTAATGAGGGCCTGGACTTATGAGCTGGGCTTTTGCGGAGGCTAACATTTACGCGATCATCTTGTCTTCGAATAACACGAGCGCACCGCGGACACGCTGAGCGTGTCCCGACTGTTGCAACATACCGGGATCGCGCCGGGGCCCCAGTGGCGATGGGCGCCGGGACGGGGGAGACTAGCTCACATGACTGAGCACACGCACGAGGAAGACACGGCCTGTGCCGTGGCGCACGGGGTGGTGACCCCGGCCGCCGCGGCGGCGACCGGGCCGGACCCGACGCCCCGGGCCGCGGGGGAGCGCACGCTGGTCGCGGTCTTCGCCTCGCCGGTGGCAGGCTACCTACTGCGATACGGTGCGGACCTGGGGTTCCGCGGCCTGCTGCTCGAGCCGGACCAAGCGCGCGCGGCCGGTGCCGCCGCCCTGGGCTTTCCCCTCCTGACGGCCGCGCCGGACGATCTCGACGACTCCGTGGATCTGGTGGTCACCGACCACCACCGGCCCGAGCTCGGCGTCATGCTCCGCGACGCGCTGGCCACCAAGACCAGGTGGATCGGCATCATGGGCAATCCGCACCACGTCGGGCCGCACGTGGAGATGCTCACCGAGCTGGGCGTCCCGGCGGAGGAGATCGCCCGCGTGCACCGGCCGATCGGGCTGAACATCGGCTCACGGACCCCGCCCGAGATCGCGATCTCCACCCTGGCCGGCCTGCTCGCCGACCGCAACGGCCGTCCCGGTGGATTCGAATTCTGAGGTTCGGCGCCCCTGGCGGTCCCGCGCTACCCGAATGACTAGTTTTTGACGGCTTATGCCCGGATCGGGGCATAAGCGGCTCGCCGTGCTCTGTTGCACCTGGCAGCTGGCTGCGGAGGATGTCTCCGGTTAGGGGCCTGCTGCCGGTTTACCCGGCGCAATTGCGGAACGTGAGGCTGACATCAGCCGATGCGGGGGCAATGGCATGCGGAAGGCAGATGGGGCCGGAGGGTTTTTCCGGCATCGGGGTCTTATCGCGTTCTCCGCCGGGGGCGCGATGACGGAAGCGGGCTTGCTCACGTTTCTCGCACCCGGCGCCAGACCGCTCGCGCCGCAGGTCACAGCGCTCCCGCCGCTCGCGTGCTCCTGGCCGCAGAATGTGGTCTTCGTCGACGCCTTCCACGGCGGGCTGCTCGGCGACACGTCCGTGCGGCAGATGGTCGAGGACTTCCTGGCCGGCGGCACGCCCAGCCGGGACAGCCCGTCTCAGCGCGGTCTGCGCCGCGCGGCCACGCTCATCGCGGCCGCGGCCACCGCCTGGCGGATGCCCGAGCTCCACCCGGCCTGCTCGCCGTCGGGGTAGCGGGCGGACGGGCGATCCGCTACGCTATGGCGCGTGACGAGAACAGCTGGCCAACAGTGGTGGCGCCGCCTGGAGGCGGCGCGCTGACTCACGCTGTTGTGCACAGTCAGACCAAGAAGCGACCGCCCGGGAACGGCGGCCGCTTTTTCGTTACCGGCCGTCGGCGGGGACCCAATCACCGAAACTTAGGGGCCATCGTGGACTCCGAACGTACCGACCTACTGACCCGCGGCGGCGTGCGAGTCACCCGCACCGCCACGCCCTTCGATCCTGGCGAGCTCGGCCGGATTGCGGCCCTGGTCGATGAGCGCCGCGGCGGCGTGATGAGCTCGGGCATGGAGTACCCAGGCCGTTACAGCCGCTGGCACATGGCCTACGCCGACCCGTGCGCGGAGATCATCGCGACCGGCAGGCAGGTCACCGCGCGGGCCCTGAACGACCGCGGCCGGGTCCTGCTGCCGGTGATCGGCGCGGCCCTGCGCCGGGCCGGCGCCCCAGGGGGGACTGGGGGGGCGGGCAGCCCCTCCCCAGGGGGGTACGGGGGGGCGGGCAGCCCCCCCGTGAGCAGGGGGGGTCTGGGGGGGATCGCTCCCCCCGAAGATACAGAGGTTACCGTGCTCATCCCGGAGGCCGGCCAGGATTACACCGAGGAGGAGCGCAGCCGCAGGCCGACGGTGTTCACCGCGCTGCGAGAGATCGCGGCGGCGTTCGGCTGCGAGGACCCGCACCTCGGCCTCTACGGGGCCTTCGGCTATGACCTGGCGTTCCAGTTCGAGCCGGTGAAGCTGCGCCTCGAGCGTCCCGCCGGGCAGCGCGACCTGGTCCTGCATCTGCCGGACGAGATCTGGGTGCTGGATCGCAAGCGCGAGGAGGCGGTCCGGTATTCCTACGAGTTCGAGGTCGCAGGCACCTCGACGGCCGGGCTTGACCGCCGGACGGCGGATACGGGGGCGGGGGGAGCACCACGGCTCGTTCGGCCTGAGGAGCTGCCTGCGCAGCCGCGGCCGGGAACCTTTGCGCGGGTCGTAGCGCAGGCCCGGGAGCGGTTCGCCCGCGGCGACCTGTTCGAGGTCACCCCCGGTCACGTGTTCTACGGGCGGTGCACGTCGCCGGCCGCGTTCTACGAGCTGCTGCGGCAGCGCAACCCCGCCCCCTATGAGTTCCTGTTCAACCTGGGTGAGGGGGAGTTCCTGGTCGGGGCGTCGCCCGAGATGTACGTCCGGGTCACCGGGGACCGGGTGGAGACCTGCCCGATCGCGGGCACGATCGCGCGCGGCGAGGGCCCGCTGGAGGACGCCGCGAACATCGCCACCCTGCTCGGCTCGGCCAAGGAGGAATCCGAGCTGACCATGTGCACCGACGTCGACCGCAACGACAAGTCCCGGATCTGCGTGCCCGGCACGGTCCGGGTGATCGGCCGGCGGCAGATCGAGATGTACAGCCGCCTCATCCACACCGTGGACCACATCGAGGGCAAGCTGCGGCCGGGGTTCGACGCGCTCGACGCCCTTCTCACCCACATGTGGGCGGTGACCGTCACCGGTGCGCCGAAGACCTGGGCCATGCAGTTCATCGAAGATCACGAGGAAACCTCGCGCCGGTGGTACGGCGGCGCCGTCGGCATGATCGGCTTCGACGGCTCGATGAATACCGGCCTCACGCTGCGGACCGCGCACATCACCGGCGGGATCGCGGCGGTCCGGGCCGGCGCGACGCTGCTGTACGACTCGGTGCCCGAGGCCGAGGAGACCGAGACACACATCAAGGCGCGCGCCCTGCTTGAGACGCTGGAGGAGGCTAGCCAGATGGCCCAGGGCCTGACCCAGGCTGACCCCGCGGCGGTCGCCGACGGCACGGTCCTGGCGGCCGGCACCATCCTGGCCGGGGCCGGGGCCGGGGCCGGGGCCGGGATCGCGGCGGGCGAGCGGTCGCCCAGGGTGCTCCTGGTGGATCACCAGGACTCGTTCGTGCACACGCTGGCCGACTACTTCCGGCAGCGCGGAGCCGAGGTGACGACGCTGCGGTTCGGGTTCCCGCCTGCGCTGCTTGATTCGTACGCACCGGATCTCGTCGTGCTCTCACCAGGGCCCGGAAGGCCCTCCGACTTCGACTGCGCGGGGCTGCTCGACCAGGTGTACGCGCGGGGGCTACCGGTCTTCGGCGTCTGCCTG